>FSSH01001651.1_pt1 | contig 13855 bp, 9 predicted proteins | sample 1166101 | NCBI WGS metagenome assembly FSSH01 (sample SAMEA32972668, study PRJEB13176) | freshwater metagenome | biome: Drinking water system; feature: Biomass in drinking water that filtered by 0.45 um membrane; material: drinking water | place: USA | collected 2012-12-20 | depth 0 m | reverse complement strand
TCTTTCTCCCTTCGTCCTCTCAGATTTTCCAGGCCATTTCTTTCGATCGATAGATACTATAACGCATAGCAATCGTCTGAAAAATAGAAAGCCTTAGACCTTGAAGTAGACCTTTCCCCTGTGGTACTCGCGAGCGAAGAGACCATCCCTGGTCACTTTCGCTTCGAGTTTGATGGAAGATTGAAAGAACTAGTCAGTTAATCCCAATGCCCGCACTACTGCGCTGGAAAGGGGATTCTGTCCGGCTAGCTTTCGCTTGTATTGGCTCAAATCCAGGGCCGGACATTGTTCCAATCGGTCAAAACAGACGGCTCCGCCTTCTTCCACCACCGCCTTGAAAAGGACGTAGTCGGGTGAAGTCAGCGCTTGCAACTGTTCCTTCAGTTTTTCGAGCTGATTCATGGGTTCAATAAAGGCATCAAGCTGTTCCAGGTTATTCGGTTTCGTCCCGGGTGCGGCAGTTCTGTATGAGAGGACCTTGTTCAGTGTGCCGATTTCATTGCGGAGCGTTTCCTGGGCGCGCATCAGAGATGCCACGTAGGGTATGTTTACGACACCGCCTTGCACTGGGCAGGGTACGCCGATGGAACACTGCTGCGAGCTGAATTTGCTGACGAAGAGCTCCATCTTGTCGGCATTGTTGAGGCTTGCCGTCATCCAGCTTATGGCTTGCACGGTCAGGCTCAACCAGAAGATTGTGCCCATCAGGGCTTCATGGCGCCAGGCGTTCAAACGAAGCTGGCAGTCCACACCGGAGCGGATGGCAATCAGCGGAATAAGCGCCAGCACAACCATGTGCAAATTGGCGCTGATCAGCATGGTGTCTGTCGTTACTTTGCCCTGTATGCCGGTGCATACGAGCAGAGTTAACAGTGGTACTACCAGGCCGAGGATGACTGCCAGTNNCTGCCAGCCAGCTTGAGACGGCTTTCTCAAGACTGTTTGCTGCCAGGGTTGCTTTAGGGATGTTTGTTTGCATGAGAGTTCTCCCTGCGAGTTAGTGTTCGACCGACGGCTTGTCGGCGTTTACGGTTGATAAATTTTTGCTTGCAGCCGCCTTTGGTCAGGAAAGGCATTTATGGGCGATTTAAGCCAGGCAGCTGTCTGCTCTGGAGAAAATTGCTGTAGAGGCTGCCGAAAGGCTTTGGTAATTTAGCTGAGGCTCCGGATAAAAGGTGAAGATAGGGTGCTTTGACCATACACAGTAGGTTCTCTGGCAGCTATAGGGTGCTGAGATTTGCGGGAGAGTCAGCCGCCGGAAGCGGCCCATGAAACCCCTGGCATCGGTGCCTTTGCGGCTGATTTGATGCCGTCCTGTTCTTTTTCGCTGGGGGAAGCTTGCGTATTCGCCGCATCCGCAGCCACCAGGGAAGGATCACGCCGCTTTATTTGTCTCCTGGCGAGCATCAGAACCGTACTGATTGGTTTAACTTTTCAGGTGGGGCACTCTTTGGACCTGTCAGGCAATTGCGGGTCGGACTATGCGCTGGGGCCGCTGTCGCTCCCTGAATATGAACTATTAGCGGGGCTTAATCAGGTTCGCTAATGGTGCCATCCAAGCAATAAATCGAGACTTTAAGGCACGTCCCCAGAGGTCAAGCCCACCAATAGTTTCCAGCTTTGGATGGCCAAATTGGAACTACGCTCGCTAGGCCAACTTGTTTACATAAAAGTAATAAGTTCCTCCTGGGAGTTTCCCCAGTGAGCCTTAATATTCCCTTTATTTTTCCCTCTGGAAAGCGATAGGTATGGGTATCTCTCGTCACATCCACCCCAGCGGTTCATTAACTCAACTCCAAGCCTTCTCAGGTCTAGCACCTAAGCTTCAAAAGCATCCTTCACGGGACGCCGGAGTTGAACTGAATGCTTTCTGCACTGGTTCTGGTGGTTGATGTTTCAACGGTTCGGCTTTCGCGAGCTGTGCCAGCGGTGGTTCGAGAGTGATCCGGGGAGGTCATGTGACCTGTCCAACTCTTTATTTATCAACCTGAAACCAAGGAGTCTGTCATGAGTGCTCAAGTCACTACGTCAGTGTCTGGTCGTCGTCGTCGGTTGAACCCCAAAGTTCTGCCCGACGCGGTCATCGGCTTCAAGGAACACCTTGACGCCAACCTCTTCGGGCAGCAGGAAGGCAAGGATCTTCTGACCTTCGCTTTCACCGCTGCTCACAACCCGCTGCGCAACCGCAACAAGCCCATCGCGTTCATCATCAACGCCGGCAAGTCGCGTACCGGTAAGACCCACTCCGTGGAACTGCTCGCCGAGCGCATCCACGGGAACCCGAAGGCTTACCTGCGCATCGACATGGCCGAGTACATGGACAAGTACTCGATCTCCAACCTGAAGGGCTCCGGCCGCGGCTACATCAACAACCAGGGTGCCCGCGACGAAGGCTACAAAGCCGTGGCCAAGGACGTGAAGCACGACTACGCCGAGTTCACCAACCACAACCTGGAGTGGTGCAAGCGTGGTTCGACCGTGCCGGTGTCCATCGTCCTCCTGGACGAGCTCGATAAGGCCTGCGCCGAGGTCTTCCTGTTGCTTCTGGGCATCATGGACCACGGCAAGCTGACGCTGGGCAACGGCGAGGTGGTGGACTTCACGAACACCATCTTCGTCTGCGCCTGCAACCTGGGCATGGCCGAAGTCGAACGGGAAGAGACCGGCGGCATCGGCTTCAACGCTCAGACCAAGAAGCTCAGCAAGGCTGAAGTTCGCACCACGGTGCTGGACGCCCTCAAGCACAAGGCGCCGCCGGAGTTCCGCAACCGGGTCAACGAACTGGGTGGCGTCGCCATCTACGAAGAGTTGACTCGCGCGCAGATGGAGCAGGTGGTGGTCCGGGAGATCGGCGAGATGCAGAAGCGCATCACCGCCACCGGCTACCACTTCGTGGTCAGCGCCAGCGAGGCTTGCCGCAAGGAGATCCTCGACCGGGCTCTGGCCAACGACGGCAACCTGGCCAACGTCAAGAGCGTCCTGTCCAAGGAGGTGGAGACTGCGCTGGGTCTGGAGACCATGAAGAAGTCCGTCAAGATGGGCGACTACGTCGAGATCGACGTGGAGACCGTCACGGTGGACGGCGTCGACAAGGTGGAGTTCGTGTTCTACATCGAGGACATGAGCGCCCGCCTGCTCGGTGCGCCGGCTCCGTCGGACCTGGGTTCCCTGCCCAAGGGCGAGGCCGCCAACGGTGACGGTGAGGAATCGCCGCTGCCGGAAGTGGACCCGTCGGTCTTCAACCTGGCCGGTGGTCGCCTTCTGGGCACCCGTCCCGGTGTTGTGGTGCTGATGCAGCGTCCGATGCAGCGCCCCACCGGGGAACTGGTGGTGGACCAGCTCTACTCGCTGGGCATGCTGCCGGATGTGTCGGCACTCTTCACCGACCTGCACAACATGACCATGGTGGAGCGCATGATGGAGGCCAAGTTCAAGGCCGAGCGCTTCCCGGAACTGCGTCATGAGTTCAGCCTGGAACTGGTCAACGAGAAGCACTACCAGGCTCTCGGCGAACAGGCCCAGCAGTTGGTGCAGGAGCTGGTGCGCTTCATGGGCGTGGAGGTGGTGGACAGTCACATGACCCATGTGGCTCCCTTCAAGTTCACCATCCGCGTGCGGGCGCTGGACGACAGCATGGCGCTGGCCCGTCTGCGCTTCCCCAAGCTGAGCATCAAGCGGTCGGAAGACTAACAGTCGCAAGACTGAGGGTGCCGTGACCTGAGGAGAGCCTGGTTGGTGGAATGTGGGAAGACTAGCTCTTCCCCGCTCCCCAACCGGGTTCTCTTTCTTTTTGATCGGTATTACGATAAGATATAATAAAACGTGAATGTCTATAGAACTGGCTTGCAGTCCCGGTTGTGATCGGCTCATTCAAATTTTTATTCTGGGGCTATCGAAGTTTTCGGAACCAAAATTTCCTGGCTGAGCGTCCCGAAAATTTTGGAACCATGATTTCCTTTTCAGCCCCTCGAAAATTTTTCAGCTCAAATTTCCGTTCTAAACCCCTCGAAAATTTCTCAGCCCAAATTATCTTTCTCGGCTCCCCAAAAGTTCCACGCTCGAGTATTTGTACTCTATACACAATGCCGGTGCTCCCCGCTACAGAGTGCTGAAACTGCTGTTGGAGTCGGCTTGGGTAGTCTATTTGCGGAACCACTGCCAATGTAACAATAGTGATGCGTAGAAATATTACATCAGGCTTTCGAGACTTTTTTATAAATGAAACCATTGCAGCATCAAGGTTTCAGCCGTCAAGCAGAATTAATTTTGGTGGTTACATGAGTTTAGGGCTGATTTAAAGTCATGCGAAAAGAGACACGGGAGGCACCACTTAATGCCGACGGCGCACTGTGCCAAGCACCACCTACTGCGGTAAATTCACTGCTCTCAGGCGGGGATTGAAACCGGCCTGGCGAGCGTAATCGAGCACACGCTCTACGTCCTTCTCTATGACGGCACCGGCCATTTGGGTCACTTCATCTTCCCAGGGAATGTCAAAGTCATTGGCTCCGAAGTTCAGTCCATTGAGAGCCGCCTGATTTTGCGTCAAGACGGAAGTGCGCATGAACTTGATGTTGTCGAGATAAATACGGCACAGTGCCAGGTGGCGCAGATATTCGCGGGAGCTAATTTCCTCGCCGCCCAACTCATTGTTGTAAGGTTTGTAAGTCCAGCAGAGGAAGCTGAACAGTCCTTCCTTCCCGGCTTGCAATCGCTCATCTTGGAATTTACGCACCGTATCGAGATGGTCCAGTCTCTCTTGCAGAGTTTCATCAAACCCAATAACCATTGTGCCTGTGGTCTTCAGCCCGGCATCTAGAATATCGGCCTGGGTATCCATATATTCTTTGACTGTGTACTTGAGTGGGCTGTGTCTTAAGCGGAAGCTGTCGGCCAGAATTTCGGCACCGCCGCCGGTGATCCAATTGACACCCGCTTCTTTCAGCATCTTCAAAGCTTCTTGATTGCTCAACTGGCAAAGTCGGGCAATGTAGAGGAATTCCACCACCGTAAGGGCATAAAACTCGATGGCATCTCCGTAGCGCTTGCGGATGGACGAAAACAGATCAACGTAGTAATCAATGCGCAGCTTGGGGTTGAAACCGCCGTTGAAGCCGAAGAAGTTTCCGCCTACCGCCACCAGCTCGTCTATTTTGCTGAAGATGTACTCTTTGTCTCTGACATAGCCCTCTTTATCGTTGGGCAGACGATAGAAAGAACAGTAGTCGCACTTAGCTACGCATACATTGGTGTAATTGATGATGCGCATCAGCAAGTAGGTGGCCTCGTCGGCTTTGAAAAAACGCCCCCGGACTATCTTAGACAGTTCCGACAATTCCTGATCTGAGGCATTTTGCCAGAGCCACTCAGCCTGAGCACGCTCCAGGCGCTTACCTTCCTCTAGCTGTTGCTTTATTTCTTTGCTGGTTTTTTCAATTTGAATGGCCATGGTCTTCCTTAACTGCCCTTGAAGCTTGCGGCAGATTGCAGCATATTTAATCATATATATGGGAATCCCACGTAGGACATGCCGTTCCCACACCGGAATATTTCACATATTATGTATTTCACACTCCCCCGAAGTATACATATTCTGTCAGCCCTCTAACGCCGGCAGTTTTCTCCAAGGAGCCCAAGCCATATGGCAAAAGGTGATCTGAACGCATCTGCGCAGTCGGCGCAGGCCGGTGATAACGCTTCCGGCAAGAGCAATGAGGTTGTAACCATTGCCGACAGTACAAACAGCGCTTCCAGTCGGCTCTATGCCGACACGGTCATGCCCGTGTCGTCGGCTGCTCCAGTATTTCAGAGTTTCAGACCGCTTTCCTTGAGCGGCTATTCCGATGCTTCCGCACTGGCCGCCGTTAGATCCAGCGACTCGGCACTTCTTGGTGCTCCCGGCAGTCGGGCGGAGGTCTCGCCGGTGCTCGACAAGAATCGCCGCGTCTCAGACCTTATTCAAGCCGGTGTAATGCGTCGCATAGAGTCTTCACGTCCACCTCTGGCCGAACCTCTGAAAGAGGGCGAAGTACCGCAGGTACTTATCACTTATGCCGACACCGCTCAAAATCCCGGCTCCACCCCAGATTTTATTGTGCGCAAAGACGGACGTATTGAAGCCGCCGGAGATTTTGACAGCACTGCCCGGAAGCAGGTAGTGATCCAGGTGGAAAGGCAAGCCGGCAGTACCGCCAACCCTGAGCAGGCACAGCAAAAGAGCATTGATGAACTGGTGCAATATGTGCATGGACGCATGAGCGCTAATTCGGAAGTGGCTCGCCGCGGACTGGATATCAATGATGAATATGGCTTGATGTCCGATGCCCTCACCAAAAAGATTGCCGCCGGCGAGCTCAAGGCTGCCGATTCAACCGTCAATGCCAATTCAGATAGGTCCGGTTATAGCCCCGAGAGCCAGCGCATGATGTCCGGCATGAATCGCTTTAGCCCCGGCTCCAGCGGCTCCATGAGCCCTAGAGAAGTAGGCGACTATTTCCCCCGGCGCGATGTGGGCCAGCAGCGAGATGAAACCAATAAGGTTTTGCATGCTAAAAATGCCGTTGCCGGTATGTTCAATCCTGACAAAAATACTCCCTACGAGACCGTGCGTGTGCTGCCTCCTCCCATGGGGTTGGCCATCGGTCGTTATGGCTTGACTCACCGAAATTTCTCGACCTGGTTCTCCCTGGAAGGCGAGGATGAGTACAACGAGGGCAATATCGCCGGCATTATGGCCAAACTGGCCAAGAAAGGCAAAGTATCAAAAGAGTTTGCCGCCAAGTTCCAGGACAAAAACTTCGCAGCCAAGTTTGTTGGTGCCATGAAGCGCATGGAAGAGGGCAAGTCGCTCACCGGCGAGGAGGTTCGCACCCTCTTTCCCAAGGAATTGCAGGAGCGCGTAGCCACCGATACCGTCGACAAGATGCTGAAAGACGCCGGCGGTGACGTGGGTAAGACGGCACTGGCTCTGCATCTGGGTAAGGAGCCGGCGCAGCTCACCGGCGAAGACTTAAGCAATAAAGCCAACAAAGATTATATGTCCGGTGCCGTCAAGTTGGCTCAGTTGTCGGAAATGCGTCGGGAACTGGGACAGGGAGATAGAGTCGACTGGCAAGTTTCGCCGGAAGGCAATATGATGAAGGCTCAGATCGTCAAAGCCGGTCTGGAGGTGGCTCGCAAAATGGGCACTGAAGGCAGATGCGCCGAAGGCGTGCAGGTTGCTTTGAGCAAGGTGGGCATGAATGAGTTCATGGGCTCCGGCGACGGTTGGGCCATGCGCCATGCCTTCCTCAAGTCCGATGAATGGCGGGTCACCAACGATCCCACTCGTGCTACTGCTTTTGTTCGCTCCTGGGCTCCCTCCGTCCGCGCCGAATACGGTGGTCGCAATCTTGGTCACGTGGGTCTTTTGCACATGGAAAACGGTCGCCTGATCGAATCATCCGATCACAAAACCGAGCACATTGTGAACAATTCCCGCTACAACCAGACTATCTATTTTGAATACGTGGGCAAGAAACCACGTACCATGGAAGCCTGAGTAGCCTCTGCCGCAGCGCTGGGCCTACTCTAGAGGGGCTTGATCTCCAGGTTTTCCACATCGCCTTTGAATAGGCAGAGCTTGGCTATGCCCTGGGCCGGTAGCTGGTCGATTTGTTTGCGCATGTCTTTCTTCTTGCTCTGCACTACCACCGCCATTCCACGAGCGCGCAGGTTGGCGGCTGCGGCCATGACGTCGGGGAGTTGATCGCGATTTTCATCAAAAATGAGCGCCACTCTTTCCATAGCGACGGGCGGCTCAAAACCTTCGTCCATCAAGATGCCGATGATGCGCTCGAAGCCGATCGAAAAGCCGCAGGCCGGTACGTCTCGCCCTGACATTTTTCCCACCATTTTGTCGTAGCGTCCGCCTCCGGCTACCGAGTAGTTGTAGCCCGGATATTTGATTTCGAAGATAGGGCCGGTGTAATAGCCCATGCCGCGTACCAGGGAGGGTTCGAACTGGACATTGAAACGGCCGTCGGCATTTTTCATGACCACCGACATGATGTTTTTCAGGGCCTGGCTGACGGCGCTGTCGGCGGCAATTTTGCCGGCCAGTGTTTCCAGTTGATGCTCGCTTGTGCCGGTGGCTTCGGCCATGGTTACAAGCAGTGATCGCAGGTTGGCAATGGCCTCTTCTCTGTGTCCCTGACCGGCTAATTCGTGACCGACTCCATCGAGACCTATTTTGTCCAGTTTGTCGAGGGCGATGAAGACGCTTTCAAAGCGCTCTTCCTCAAAGCCGCAATAGCGTGCCAGGCTCGAAAGCATACGCCTGTCGTTGATGCAGATGGTGAAGCCCTCAAAACCCAACTTGACGAGAGCCTCGGAAGTGGCTTGCAGCAGTTCGATTTCCGCCAGTTCGCTCTTGACGCCGAAGATGTCGATATCGCACTGGGTGAACTGCCGAAAACGTCCTTGTTGAGCGCTTTCTGCCCGCCAGACCGAGCCGATTTGAATTGACTTGAAAGGGTTGGGCAGATTCTGCTGGTTGTGACTGTAGAATCGCACCAGGGGCACGGTCAGGTCGAAGCGCAGACCCATATCGCTCAAGTCCTGGCGCACTTCTTTCAAGCTCTTACCGTGGCGGTCATCCTCGCCGTTATTTTCAGAACCTTTGATGGAACTCAGAACGCGGTCCAGCTTTTCGCCGCGCTTCAAGACTTCGAAGATGAGTTGCAGGTTTTCGCCGCCGTCGCCCCTTTTGAGGAGGGCTATGTTCTCGAGGCAGGGAGTCTCGATTTTTGTGAAACCAAACTGTTCATAGGTGGCGGTTATGATGGCTGTGGCCCAGTCTCTTAGCCGTACCTCGCGCGGCAAAAAATCGCGCATGCCACTTTGCGGTGCTGAACTGATTTGCGAATCCACGGCCATAAAGCGTTCCTGTGTTGAGATGGTGGGTGCCCTTTCTTTAGCCTCGCCGGCAATCCGAAAGGGTTCAGGAGAATAGGATACGACAGATTTGCCCGCGGCTTTCCATTTAGCGAACTTATGCAAACAAGCGCTCTCTGTTGGTGTTGAAAATACTAAGGAGAATAGTAGGAACGGCAAAAATGAATAGAGGCGAGAAACGTTTGCCGGCGCTGCTTTTGAGTGCTGCAGGGGTTAGCTACACGAGTGCTGGAAAGAAAAGACGGGTCCCATCGTCATACGGGTGGTGCGACGATGGGACCGCGTCAGGTCAGGTCTGGGTAGTTACTCCCAGGTATGGGGACGAATGCACATGCAGTCGTAGAGCAGTCTCTGGCAGCCGCCGCAGCGGTTCAGAAACTGTGGATTGCAGGTTGTGCAGATGTTTTCGTACTTGAGCCCGCCTTTCAGGACGGTGCTGCAAGTGGGGCAGACAGGGTCCTCCTTGTCTTTCCGGCAGTGGCAGTCGGCTGCGGCAACCGTAGCGCATTTGGCGCCCGTGCTCTCACCGCTCACTGCTCCGAGATCCTGGCCGGCATTGTTGGCTTTCGTCGACTGATTCATGGGTTACCTCTTAATTTGGTTACCTTTTCAGGCTTGGGTTGGTTCGACAAAAGGTTTTGGAAAAGGCGCTCCCATCGGGAGCGCCTTTGAAGCCCGTGGGGTTGTCTACGACTTGGACTGGCCCGGCTTGGACTTGCCCGTTTCACCAGGCTTGTCGGTGGCCGGAGCGGTGTTCTTGTCGCCCCCCTGGCCCTTCTTCTTGAGCGCTTCGATGGCTTCAGCGTCGCGCTTGCGGGCCCAGGTCTCTTCGTTGGCCTTGCCGCGGTTGCCGAGGGGATTTTCGTTGGACATTTGGGGATTCCTTCTCTTGTCCGTTGAACTTGCTGGTTGCGCTGTTCAGCCCGGATTAGGGGCCGGTAGATTGCTCAAACCAGCTCAGAAGAGCTGGCAGGAACCATCTTCGCTGTGGCAGAGACGAGCGCGAGTCTCTCCCAGCTCTCGTTCGGCTTCCACCAGGGATGCATCAGCCAGGCGCATCAGGTCTTGCACGCTGGTGTTGCGGCTGGCGAAGTCTACCGAAATGACCACCGTCAGGCTGGGCAGAGCACAGGTCTGAGGTTTGCCTTCGGCGCTGGCGGTGTTGTTGAACCAGGATTCCGGGTCGGGGGCAATGCAGCCGAAACGGCCCTTGCCGCCCAGGGTTACCTCCGGTTCATCAGCCGCGTACCCAGGGGCAGGCGCTTTGATCTTTCCCTGCAGGGCGGTGAGAGCGCGAACGTCCTTCATGGACACTTCCGCGATCTCGATTTCCACCTGATTGCCACCCAGAAGCATGTCAACCGGACGTCGGTTGGACAGCGCTTCTGCGGCATCGGTCAGCCCTTTGGCGGTGAGCCAGTTGGCGTAAGCCATTTCAGCCACCGCACGCACGGCTTCATCCTCGCAGGCCTTCATGGCTGGAGTGAGCCGGCGTAACTGCTTTCCGACGCTGTCGACGCGCTTCTTGAGGCGTGTCATGACGGCATGCGGATTGCTCGGATCAGCAAAAGACGGCGCAATATTTGCGTCGAGTTGATTCATGTTAGCTATCCTTTCCTTCCTCATCTACCTGAACGCTCAACCAGGATTTGGTGCTTCCCGGGAGTGCCGCGTAGCGCGATTCTGACCGTACCAACAAACGGGACCGCACGTAAGGTCGAGGTGAAGGGTTGAATTGGTGGAGTTGGTTTTAGAGGGGGTGTTTGTGTTTGGAAGAAAAATAAAATGGAAACGTAGGAACTCTATGGTTGAGGCACTTTCGGAAGCAAATTTGGGTTGTTAACTGCGACGAAAAACTTTGCATATCGGCTGCGCTCAGTGCGGTATATCTGCAATTTTGTAGGTGCATTCTCTCTTAGACTTACTATGCAAGGGTTTTCGGTCCTTCGGTGAAGGATTTTGGGGTGCCCGGCTGGGGCTGTCAATTGCCCGAATTCGGCAGGTTTTGAAGGAACGTTAAGAGCGTTAAGCCAGGCTTAGTGGGATTACTTTTGTCGATCCAGCTAGCGCGGCTGGCGCGAGTTTCAAATTGGCTGAGTGGTTGGTTGTGTTGCCCTGCTTGTGGATGTCAAGCGGTTAAACCTGGCCAAGAAGCTCATTAAGTCTTGGTTTTGCTCAGTTTAGACTGCCTGGTAACTGTCTTAAAGCCTGTCCCTCTGGGTATATCCAGGATCGTGCCCCTGAATATTTACTGCCTGCATTGGGAGTTGCCTGTGCCTGCAAACGAGCGCCAGCGTTCTGGAGATAGAAACCGGTTGGAGAACTCCGCCGGCGAACAGGCCTTCATGCCTCTGGAGAGCGGCACCTTACCGCCCCTTTCCCAGGAGAAGATGCAGCTCCTTGATGCCTGGAGGGGCATTTCCGAACAGATAGTGGCTTTTAACGGTAAGCAGGGTGGCGGGCACCTGCAAAATGGTGTTTATCGCTACACCCAGGAGACCCTGGTTAAGCTTGGGCTTGATAAACAGGGTTGGGAAGCCCTGCCGGCTCAAACCGGCAGCACCCTGGATATGATCGGCGGTGATGTGCTACTTGTGAACAGGCGCACCGGTCAGATGGAACTTATAGATGCTTCCAGCCGACGCCTTGACCCCACCACCGGGGCGCCGCTTTCGGGCAGCGAGAGTCAGAAGGCCAATGTGCCCCTGTTGCGTGAACAGGGGGTGATTGATGCTCTGCCCCGCTGGTTTGATGTGAGCGGCAAGGTGGAATTCGATCAGGATTCTCCGGAGCAGTCCAGGCGGGTGAAGGAATTTGCCGAAGACTTCAGTCACCGCATTAAGGAGCTGACCCGGGCTGATAGCCATGGACCATTCAACCTGCGCGATTTCCCCCTGCCCTCCCCTACGGTCAGCCGTGATAAAGAAGCCACTTCCCGTGAGATTAAGGCGGTAGTGGATTGGTCTCAGAAGAACGCCGATCTAAGCTGGCGCTCCGGAGAACGTAACCTCTCCGCTAACTATCGTGAGTTCGGGCGTGTCATTGAAACGGGTGCTCTGGCATTTTCTTCGAGAGTGCAGTCCACTTCCCTCACCGATGCCGTTGGAAAGTTGGCGGAGCGCATAATTTTAGAAGATGCCGCCAAAGCCATCTATCCGGTGGCGAAAGGCGGTGCGCAAAGTTTGCCTTCCATAGCGCACCGGCAAGTGAGCCAAGAGGGCACGGTGGTGCAGGTTAAGCCCGATGGTGCCCTGGTTATCTCATTGCGTCGAAGCGGTAATGGTCAGCCTGAGATATACAGCTCTCCCTCCGTGCTTGGTGCCTTTGACAATGCTTCCAAGAAGCTGGCTCTGGCAGCTACCAAGCCTGAACAACATGCAGAGCTGGCCAAGGAATTGCCGGCCCATTACAGGCATATGTTCGAAGCCGGCAAACTCGATATGGGCAAGATCCTGCAAGTTGTGTCCCGCTTTCGCAATCAGTTTGCCGCCGGCGGTGTGGGTACAGAGCGGGCCCTGCTCGGGCATCTGGTGCACCGACTGGTGGAGCGCAAACCCGATGAGCTGAGACGACTGGCAACTGGTGCCGGAAATCAGACTGCCAGGGGCGGTGAGACTGTCGTCATTAGAGAAGCGGAAAGCAAGGAAGCGGCTCCCAAGCTTGAGCAGATCGGCCGCAAGGGCGATGGTAGCGCCAACGATGGGCGTTTCAGCGACCATCTCAGTCCCCGGGAATTGGCTCGTTTAGCTGAACTGCAGTCTACGCTGGAAGGCAAGGGAAACCTGTCGCCATCGGAAAAGGAGACCCTTCGCTCTTTGCGTCAGGCCCAGGAAGAACTGGCCAAACCTGGTGCCAAGTCGCCGCAGTTGAATTCTCGCCTGGCTGCCGTGAGGCGGGTAATCGGTCTGGAAGGTGTGAATAAAGTGGCTGGACCGGCTATGCTGGCGGCGGTTGTCCTCAATCTTTATCGCGCTTCCGCCAGTGAAGTTGATGAAGCGCAGCCGACCTTCGGCATGGGTTGGTAGTGATGACCGGTGATGCGGAAGGGAAAGAAAAGCCGCCGGAACCAGTTCGGTTTTCGGGTGGCGATTCAGACCTTGTGGTTGCGCAGGGGGCTGATAGCAAGCTGCTTTTGTCTATACTCGGGCAATCCGACCGAACTGTAGCAGCGGCAGACTCCGTGCCGGATCTAACAGCCCTGGCTGAACGAGCCAGTGCCGGCAGCCAGGAGCCCCCTGCAAGGCAGGAGCAGTTTCCAAAGCAGGATCTAGGTTATTGGCAGCAGGCACTGCTCAATATGGCACCGGCGCTGGCTAAAGACGGCGCCATCAGTAAAGCGGCTCTGAGCAGCGCTGCCGAAGATGGAAAAGAATCCGAATCTCTGCCCGCATCGGTGCTTTCCGAAAGTCAGGAACTGGCGCTTGTGCAAGAAAGATTGGCCGCCGAGAAGGCTGCCGGTGTCTATGGACCTGCCACGAGAACCTTGCTTGGTGATTATGTAAAGTGGCTTGAAAGTCAGGCTATTCCTCTAGAAATCGCCAGGCGACAGAGCTATGGCCTGGAATTTTACCCGAGCCCCAGTTTTACCCGTGATCAGACCGGCAAGGTTTCTCTGGCTTTCAATGCCGATTCACCTTCCAAGGAGAGCCTGGAGCGTGTGAAAGGTGCCTTTCAATGGCTTTCGGCCAATATCGAAGACACAGACAAAAGAGAAGCTCTATTGATTGAGACCACCGCCAAGCAGGTGGAAACTTCCGTGCGCGATCTTGGCTTTCCAAAAGGTTGGTCGAGACCTGCTTCTGAGGATTCTTCCGAAAACGCCCTCTGGCTTAAGAACTCTATGAGATTGCTGGAGTCCTCCCTGAAAGTAAGGGAATATGCCGGTTTGATGGATGACTTTCAGAAAGCTTCCGGCGGTAAG
>FSSH01004723.1_pt1 | contig 13861 bp, 10 predicted proteins | sample 1166101 | NCBI WGS metagenome assembly FSSH01 (sample SAMEA32972668, study PRJEB13176) | freshwater metagenome | biome: Drinking water system; feature: Biomass in drinking water that filtered by 0.45 um membrane; material: drinking water | place: USA | collected 2012-12-20 | depth 0 m | reverse complement strand
GTGCCGCGGGCCGCATCCGCGAAGCGGCGCAGCCACTCGGCGCGCAGGCTGTCGCGGCCGCGCTGCAGGCGCTTGCGCACGGCGGCGTCGGTGATGCCCAGCAGCGCGGCCACTTCGCGCGTGTCCTCGCCTTCGCGGTAGTACAGCAGCAGCACGTCGCGGCTGGTTTCCGGGATTTCGTCCAGCGCTTCGGCGAGCTGGCGGGCCTGTTCGTCGGTGACGAACTGCTCGGCAGGGCCGTGCCACGGCGACGCGGCCACGGCGGCCAGCGTGTCCAGCGGGTCCACCGGCGTTTCGCGATAGCGCAGCGCGCGAACGTGGTCGATGGCGCGATTGCGCGCCACCTGCCGCAGCCACGGCAGGAAGCTCTGCGGGTTCCCAAGCTGGCCGATGCGCTGCCAGGCGCTGAGGAAGGTTTCCTGGGCGATGTCTTCGCTGGTGTGCACGTCGCGCGTCACCGCCAGCGCCACGCTGGCCACCATGCGCTGGGTGGCGCTGACCAGCCGGCCATAGGCCTGGGTGTCGCCGCGCTGGGCGGCGGGCAGGTCGCGCGCGATCAAGGTGTCCAGCAGGTCGGGGCTCATGGCGGTGCTCGGGTGTGGGTTACCCGGAACAACGAGTGGGCGCGGGAAGTGTGACAGGGGTACTGCAACTCGCGGCGGGCTTGGCCCGAGGCCACGGCGTGCTACGCCCCATCAATCAGGCGGCCACGTCCACGTACTGCACCTGGACCACGGGCGGGGGGATGGGATCGCTGTCTTCGCGCATGCCGGCCAGATGGGCATCGATGGCGTCACGAATGCGCTGCTGCACGATTTCAATCGTCTTGCCGGTGGCAACGCAGCCCGGCAGGTCAGGCACCCAGGCGCCGAAGTTGTTCTCGGTCTTCTCGATGACAATGGCGTACCGCATGGCGTTCATTTCCGTAGCCCCGCTTCGCGAAGGATGCTCTTGTGCAGGTCGTGCGGCAAGTCGTCGCTCGGATAGCCGTTGACCGTTACACGCCCTGGCTTCAAGGGGTGCGTTAGCTGCCGATGGCTTGCTTTCTGGCTGACCTGCCTCCAGCCGTCCCGCTTGAGCAGGGTCAGTATCTCCCTTACCTTCGGTGGCATTCGGCGATTCCCCTGTGGACGCTGATGGCAGCGGCCGGTACCGCTCGCCTGCTACGTTGGCCCAATCAACTTCAGGGGAACGTCCCATGCCCACCCACCGCCGCGTCAGCCTTGCCCTCGCCCTGCTGCTGGCCAGCGCGCCCGCGCTGGCCGCCGACACCGAGCTCGAAGCCCGCATCATCGCCATGGGCAAAGTGAGCAGCGCGGGCTCGGGGCAGTACTCGCCCGACGGCCAGCACATCGCCTACATCACCAACACCAGCGGCTCGCCGCAGGCCTGGGTGATGCCGGCCACGGGCGGCACGCCGCGGCAGCTCACCACCGGCAGCGACCCGGTGTCGGGCCTGCGCTGGTCGCCCGACGGCAAGCTGGCGTATGCGGTGTCGCCGGGCGGCGGCTACAACGCGCAGCTGTTCCTCAGCACGGCCGACGGCACGCAGGTCAAGCGCATCAACGAAGGCGAATCCAACACCTTCCCCGGCGACTTCACGCCCGACGGCCGCTACCACTTCCGCAGCAACGCGCGCAGCGCCGACAGCACCGACACCTGGATGTACGACCCGGCCACGGGCACCGCCAAGCTGGCCATCGAGATGAAAAGCATCGGCGGCATCGACGACGTGCTGGGCAACCGCGCCCTGGTGAACCGCCTGGTGACGCGCGGCAACAGCAACCTGTGGATGGAAGACCTCACCACCGGCCGCAGCATGCTGCTGACGCCCCACCAAGGCACGGCCCAGGGCGGTGGCGTGTTCGGCAAGGACACCAACACCGTCTACCTGGTGCACAACCTCGACCGCGACCGGATGGCCCTGGCCCGCATCGACGTGGCCGCCGACGGCAGGTCGTTCAAGCGCACCGAGCTGGCCGCGCGCGACGACGCCGAGCTGGAAGACTTCGTGCTCAACGACGCCAAGACCCAGGCCTTCCTGGCCTGGAACGTGGCCGGCCGCAATGAGCTGGAGCTGATGGACCTGGCCACCGGCGAGCGGATTGAGCTCCCCGCCGCCCCGTCCGAACTGGTGAGCGGCGCCGACTACTCGCCCGACGGCAAGCGCCTGCTGCTGGCCATCAGCGGCTCCACCGCGCCGTCCGACCTGTGGCAGCTGGACCTGGCCACCCAGGAATACACCCGCCTCACCTTCAGCCCCGCCGAAGGCGTGGACCTGGCCGCGCTGGTGAAGCCCGAGCTGCGCACCTTCAAGGCCCACGACGGCCTGGAGTTCTCGGGCTGGCTCTACCTGCCCAAGGGCTTCAAGGCGCCGGGCCCCGTGGTGCTGAGCTTCCACGGCGGCCCCGAAGGCCAGGAAGTGCCGAGCTTCCGCGCCGACTACCAGGCCCTGGTGGCCAGCGGCATCGCCGTGTTCGCGCCCAACATCCGCGGCAGCTCGGGCTTCGGCAAGAAGTTCATGTCGCTCGACAACCACGCCGGACGCTTCGACGCCAACAAGGACATCAAGGCGACCGCCGATTTCCTGGTGGCCGAGCGCATCGGCGCCAAGGGCCGCCTGGGCATCATGGGCGGCAGCTACGGCGGCTACGTGGTGATGGTGGCCGTGACCGACTACCCCGACACCTTCGCTGCCGGCGCCAACCTGTTCGGCATGGTGAACTTCGAAACCTTCTTCGCCCAGAGCACCCCGTGGATGGGCGCCATCAGCACCGGCGAATACGGCGACCCCAAGACCCAGCGCCAGCTGCTGCGCGACCTGTCGCCCATCCACAAGCTGGACCGGGTGAAGACGCCGCTGCTGGTGATGCATGGAGCGAATGATACGAATGTGCCGGTGGTGGAGGCGGAGCAGGTGGTGGGGGTACTGAAGAAGCGGAATGTACCGGTGGAGTACGTGCTGTTCCCGGACGAAGGGCACGGATGGCGCAAGCAGGTGAACCGGGTGCGGTCGACGCTGGAGTTGGCGCGGTTCTTCAGCGCGCATCTGGTCGATGGGCCAGCGAAGTAGCGGCTTGAATTCGCGCGCTTGGGATTCGGATTGCTGTCTCCGGCCGCTAGGCCATCACCCGCGCCAGCAGGGCCAGTATCGCCGGCCCGGCCAGCAGCGCCCAGGTCATCGCGCACAGCACCAGCGCCAGGAACACCGCGGCGCTGCCGAGGTCCTTGGCGCGGCCGGAGAGGCGGTGGTGGTCGAAGGAAATCCGGTCGATGGCGGCTTCGATGCTGGAGTTGATCAGCTCGACGATCAGCACCAGCATCACCGCGCTCACCAGCACCACGGTTTCGAGCGCGGGCAGTCGCAGCAGGACGGCCGACGGCACCAACACCCCGGCCAGCATCAGCTCCTGCCGGAACGCACTTTCCACGCGCACGGCCTGCGCCAGCCCGCGCAGCGAGTAACGCAGCGCGTTGGCGATGCGGCTGAGGCCGCCGACGCTCTTGTACGGGCTTTCCGCGGGCGGGGGTGGCCGCGAACCGCCGTCGGTCACGGCGCACCCCGGCGCGAAGGGGCGGCGTCGGCCGATCGCAGCGCCACGTCGTCGTCCGGGTTGCCGACGCCGATCGGGTGCAGGTAGGAGAGGAACTGGCGCGTGCAGGCCTCCCAGGAGTAGCGTTCGGCGTGGGCGCGGGCGAAGTCTCGCGGGATGGCCAGCGCACGCAGCGCGGCCGCGCGCAGGTCCTGGTCGAGCGCACCGGCCGGCGAATCGCCGATCACGTCCACCGGCCCGGTGACCGGATAGGCAGCCACCGGGCAGCCGCAGGCCATGGCCTCGAGCAGCACCAGCCCGAAGGTGTCGGTGCGGCTGGGAAACACGAAGACGTCGGCGGCGTTGTACAGCGTCGCCAGCTCGGCCTGGCTGAGCACGCCGGTGAAATGCGCCTTCGGGAACTGCGCCTTCAGCTTCGCCAGCGCGGGGCCGTCCCCGGCCACCCACTTCGTGCCGGGCAGGTCCAGGCGCAGGAAGGCCTCGATGTTCTTCTCGACGGCGACGCGGCCCACGCACAGGAAGATCGGGTTGGCGAGGTCATGCGCCATCGCCGGGCCGGGCTTGAACACGTCCAGGTCCACGCCGCGCGACCACAGCACGACCTTTTCCGGCGGGAAGCCGGCCGCCACCAGGTCGCGGCGCACGACCTCGGTGGGCACCATCACCGCTTCGGCGCGGCCATGGAACCAGCGCAGGAAACGGTAGGTCACCGACAGCGGCAAGGCCGTGCGGGCGCGCACGTATTCCGGGAAGCGCGTGTGGTAGGCGGTGGTGTACGGCAGTTCGTGGCGCAACGCATACGACCGCGCGGCCAGTCCCAGCGGCCCTTCGGTGGCGATGTGGATGGCCTGCGGCGCAAACGCGTCGATGCGCTCGCGCACCTTGCGGCCCGGCAGCAGCGACAGCCGGATATCCGGGTAGGTCGGGCACGGCACGGTGCGGAACTCCAGCGGCGTGAGGAAATCGACCGTGTGGCCCAGGCGTTCGAGTTCGCGCCGGGTGGACTTGAGCGTGCGCACGACGCCGTTGACCTGGGGTTCCCAGGCGTCGGTGACGATCAGGATCTTCATCGGCCTGCCCCGGCGGCAGCGGCCCGTTCCGGCGCGGCAGCCTTCTCGCGGGTGGCCGGGCCTGCAAGCAGCGGGGTTTCATCGGCGCGGATCTCGCTCCACTGCACCAAGCGGAGCTGGCCGTTTTCGTCCTCGACCAGGGCCGTCAGGCTTTCAACCCAGTCGCCGTCGTTGCAGTACAGGATGCCGTCGATCATGCGTATCTCCGCCTTGTGGATGTGCCCGCAGACGACCCCGTCGAGGCCGCGTTCGCGCGCCGCGCGCGCCAGCGCCACTTCGAAATCGGTGATGAACGACACCGCCGCCTTGGCGCGGTGCTTGAGGTACTGCGACAGCGACCAGTAGCCGAACCCCATGCGCGCCCGAACGCGGTTGAACGTGTGGTTCAGCGCCAGCACCAGCGTGTACATGGTGTCGCCCAGCACGGCCAGCCAGCGCGCGCGCTGCACCACTGCGTCGTACAGGTCGCCGTGCGTCACCAGCAGCCGGCGGCCGTCGGCGGTGTGGTGCACGGCCTCGGATACCAGCTCGATGCCGCCGAAGGCATGGCCGAAGAAGTCGCGCGCGAACTCGTCGTGGTTGCCCGGCACGTACACCACCCGCGTGCCCTTTCGCGCCTTGCGCAGCAGCTTCTGCACCACGTCGTTGTGCGCCTGTGGCCAGTGCCAGCCCTTGCGCAGGCGCCAGCCATCGACGATGTCGCCGACGAGGTAGATCGTGTCGGCGTCATTCCACTTCAGGAAGTCGAGCAGGAAGGCCGCCTTGCAGCCAGGCGTGCCCAGGTGCACGTCGGAGATCCAGAGGGTCCGGTGCCGCTGCGACGGCGGGTCGTCATCCCCATGGCCCGGAAGCGACGGAAGATCCAGCGAGGCGCGCAACGGAAGCAGCGGGGCGTTCATGCTGGGAAGACAGCATCGACGCGGGAGATGACAGCCTGATGATGGCGAGTGGAATCAGCCCTGGGTTGCCTCCACCCACCCTGGGCAGCGCCAAGGAAAATGGCGACCCAGAGGTCGCCATCTGGAACAACTTCGGTGGGCCGCTTAAACGTCCGTCGGGTTCATTTTCTCCTGATCGATCTTGTACTGCTTGATCGCCCGAGCCACATCCTTTGCGTTCATCTTCCCCTCCGCCGCCAACGCCGCAATCGCCGCATGCGCGATGTAGTAGCGGTCGACTTCGAAGAACCGGCGCAGATTGGCGCGCGTGTCTGAACGCCCGAAACCGTCGGTACCCAACACCGTGTACTTCATCGGCACAAACGCCCGGATCTGGTCCGCGAACGCCCGCACATAGTCCGTCGCGGCAATCGCGGGACCCTGGCGCCCTTCCAGGCAAGAAGTGACGTAAGCCTTCTTCTGCTCACCCTCCGGATGGAACCGGTTGTAGCGCTCCGCCTCGAACCCGTCGCGGCGCAGCTCGGTGAAGCTCGGGCAGCTCCAGATGTCGGCGCTCACGCCGAAGTCCTTGTCCAGCAGCTCCGCCGCGGCGATGGCTTCGCGCAGGATGGTGCCGCTGCCCAACAGCTGCACGCGCAGCTCGCCCTTCTTGGGCTTTCCGGCATCCTTCAGCAGGTACATGCCCTTGAGGATGCCTTCGGCCGCGCCTTCGGGCATGTCGGGGTGCGGGTAGTTTTCGTTCATCAGGGTCAGGTAGTAGTACTCGTCCACCTGGTCTTCGAGCATCTGCTTCATGCCGTGCTGCAGGATCACCGCCACTTCGAAGCCGAAGGTGGGGTCGTAGGCCTTGCAGTTGGGGATGGCGCCGGCCAGCAGGTGGCTGTGGCCGTCTTCGTGCTGCAGGCCTTCGCCGTTTAGCGTGGTGCGGCCGGCGGTGGCGCCCAGCAGGAAGCCGCGGGCGCGCATGTCGGCCGCCTGCCATGCGCTGTCGCCGATGCGCTGGAAGCCGAACATGCTGTAGTAGATGTAGAACGGCAGCATCGGCTGGTTGGACGACGAGTAGCTGGTGGCCGCGGCCATCCAGCTGCTGAAGGCGCCGGCTTCGGTGATGCCTTCTTCCAGCACCTGGCCGGTCTTGTCTTCGCGGTAGTACATCAGCTGGTCGGCGTCGACGGGCTTGTACTTCTGGCCGTCGCGGGCGTAGATGCCGATCTGGCGGAACAGGCCTTCCATGCCGAAGGTGCGCGCCTCGTCGGCCACGATCGGCACGCACAGCGGGCCCACCTGCTTGTCGCGCAGCACGATGTTCAGGGCCTGCACGAAGCTCATGGTGGTGGAGTTCTCGCGCTCGCCGGTGTTCTTGAGCAGGCGCTCGAACACTTCCAGCTTCGGCGCGGTGAGCTCCACGCTGGTCTTGCGGCGGCGCTGGGGCAGGTAGCCGCCCAGCTTCTCGCGGCGCGACTTGAGGTATTCCACCTCCGGGCTCTTTTCGCCCGGGTGGAAGAACGGCACCTCGGCCAGCTTGTCGTCGCTGATGGGGATCTGGAAGCGGTCGCGGAACGCCTTCACCGCGCTGTCGTCCAGCTTCTTGGTCTGGTGCGTGGGGTTGAGCGACTCGCCCCAGCTGCCCATGCCGTAGCCCTTCACGGTCTTGGCCAGGATCACGGTGGGCTGGCCCTTGTGGTTGCTGGCGCTGTGGTAGGCGGCGTACACCTTGTGCGGGTCGTGGCCGCCGCGGTTGAGGCGGGCGATGTCCTGGTCGCTGAGGTTGCTGACCAGGTTGCGGGTGGTGTCGTACTTGCCGAAGAAGTTCTCGCGCGTATACGCGCCGCCGAACGCCTTGCAGTTCTGGTACTCGCCGTCCACGGTTTCCATCATTAGCTTCTTGAGGGTGCCGTCGGTGTCGCGGGCCAGCAGCGGGTCCCAGTAGCTGCCCCACACCAGTTTCAGCACGTTCCAGCCGGCGCCGCGGAAGCTGCCCTCCAGCTCCTGGATGATCTTGCCGTTGCCGCGCACCGGGCCGTCCAGGCGCTGCAGGTTGCAGTTGATCACGAACACCAGGTTGTCCAGGCCTTCGCGGCCGGCCACGCCAATCGCGCCCAGGCTCTCGGGCTCGTCCGTCTCGCCGTCGCCCAGGAAGCACCAGACCTTTCGGTCGGACGGGGCGATGAGGCCGCGGTGTTCGAGGTACTTCAGGAAGCGCGCCTGGTAGATGGCGCTGATCGGGCCCAGGCCCATGCTGACGGTGGGCGTCTGCCAATAGTCGGGCATCAGCCAGGGGTGCGGGTAGCTGCTGACGCCCTTGCCGTCCACTTCCATGCGGAAGTTGTCGAGCTGGTTTTCGCTGATGCGGCCTTCCAGGAAGCTGCGGGCGTAAATGCCGGGGCTGCTGTGGCCCTGGATGTACAGGATGTCGCCCGGGTGGTCGGCCGACGGGGCGCGCCAGAAATGGTTGAAGCCCACGTCGTACAGCGTGGCGCCCGAGGCGAAAGAAGCAATGTGGCCGCCGAGATCACCCGGCTTGCGGTTGGCGCGCACCACCATCGCCATCGCGTTCCAGCGGATGATGCTGCGGATGCGCCATTCCAGGTTCGCGTCGCCGTCGCTCTTGGCTTCCAGGTGCGCGGGGATGGTGTTGATGTACTGGGTGGTGGGGTTGAACGGCAGCTGGCCGCCGGCGCGGCGCGTGAGCTCCACCATGCGCTCGAGCAGGTGGTGGGCGCGCTCGGGGCCGTCGGCGTCCAGCACGGCCTTGAGCGATTCCATCCACTCACGGGTTTCGGTGGGGTCGAGGTCGTTTTCCAGTACGTCGGTAAGCCAGTTCATGTCCCTTCCCTAGTGGCCGGCGCCTGGCACGGCCTTGTTGTTTTGGTGTTGGGCCGAGTTTAGCGCAGGCCGGGGACCCGACGCCCCCGTATGCCGGGGCCTTGTGACGGGGCCCGCGCGGGCTATGCTGGGGCAGGTCTTGTCCCCGGGGGACGGATGGTAACCAAGCCCGCCAAATCCGCCGCCCTTCGGCGCCGTGCGCCCAGCCGCGTGGACTGGCGGCACAGCCTGCGCACGCGCCTGGTGCTGCTTTCCAGCCTGAGCAGCGTGCTGCTGATGGGCGCGCTGGCGGTGGTGTTCTACGTGGCCATGCGAGGGCTGCTGGTGGACACCGCCCGCGACGACATGCGCAACCTGGCCCAGCAGACCACGCGCGGCCTGGAGGCCACGCTGGGATCCGTGCAGATCAGCGCCCAGACCCTGGCCTCGAACGCGGCGGGCATTGGCCGCGAGCCGCTGGGGCTGCGGGTGTTGCTGCTGTCCACCATCCAGGCCGACCCGGACGTGGTGGGCGCGATGCTGATCATCGAGCCCGGCCGGCTTTCCCCCGACGACCCGGGCTACAGCTGGTACGTGCGGCGCACGCCCACGGGCGTGGTGGAATCGTCCGTGCCCGACCTGGGCTACGACTACCGGGTGATGCCCTGGTACATCCGCACCACCACGGCGGCCCGCGCGTGGTGGTCGGAGCCCTACGCCAACGAAGCCACGGGCGGCGCGTCCTACATCACCTACAACGTGCCGCTGCGCCGGCCCGCGCAGGAAGGAGAACTGCCAGGCGCGGCCATCGGCATGGTGAGCGTGGACGTGCCGGTGTCGCGGCTGGGCACGCTGCTGGGCGAGGTGCCGGCGGACAACGAGCTGCAGCCGGTGCTGTTGTCGCCCGAGCACGCCATCGTGCTGCACCCCGACCCGGCCGTGCGCGGCAAGACCACCCTGCCGCGAGTGGTGAACGAAGGCGGCCGCACCGACCTGGCGCCGCTGCTGCGGGCGCTGCAGGCGGGGCAGCCGATCGAGTTCGAGCATGTGTCGGCCAGCGTTCGCGGCACCGAGCCGGCGGGCGAAAAGCGGTACACGCTGGCCTACCCGGTGGCCGACACGGGCTGGTCCTTCGCGCTGTCGGCGTCCAACCGCTACGTGCTGTCGCAGCTGCGGCAGATCACGCTGTGGGGCGTGCTCGCGGGCCTGGTGGTGGCGCTGGCGGGGCTGGCGCTGGTGCGGCGTTCGTCGCGGCTGATCGCGCAGCCGATCGAGGACCTCACCGAATCGGCGCAACACTTCGCGATGGGCGAGTTCGACTTCCCGCTGGAACACGTGCGGCGGGTGGACGAGGTGGGCGTCATGGCGCGCGCGTTCGACAGTGCGCGCGCGTCCATCAAGCAGCAGATGGAGGAGATCGCCGACATGGGCGCGGCGCGGATGAAGATCGAGCGCGAGTTCAACATCGCGCGCGACATCCAGCTGGCCATGCTGCCCACCGGCAGCGAGTTCGACGCCGGCGATGCGAAGGTGGAGCTGCACGGCATGCTGCAGCCGGCGAAGGCGGTGGGCGGCGATTTCTACAACCTGTTCGAGCGCGACGGGGACGCGGTGTGGTTCGTGATCGGCGACGTGTCGGACAAGGGCGTGCCGGCGGCGCTGTTCATGACGCGCACGATGACGGTGCTGGAGGTGGCGGCTCAATTGGGCGGATCCCCTGGCCGCGCGCTGCACGAGGCGGCCAAGCACCTGGTGGCGGGCAACGAGACGTGCATGTTCGCGACGGTGCTGTGCGGGGTGGTGGAGCTGCGCACGGGCGCGCTGTCGCTGGCCAGCGCGGGGCACGAGCCGCCGGTGCTGCTGCGGGCGGACGGGCGGCGCGAGTTCCTGCCGGTGCCTTCGGAAGAGCCGCTGGGCGTGGCGGTGGCCGACACGTATCCGGTGTGGCGTGGCCGGCTGCTGCCGGGGGACACGTTGTTCACCTATACCGACGGCATCACCGAGGCCTTCGACCGTGGCAATGAAGCGTTCGGCACCCAGCGGCTGCTTGATGCGCTCGACCCGAAGCTGGACGCGAAAGCGCAGTGCAAGAAGGTCGTGGACGCGGCCAACAGTTTTGCCGGCGATGCGCCCCAGTCCGACGACATCACGGTGTTCGCGCTGCGCTTCACCCGCGACCCGCGCGCGCACGAGCGCTTCACCGTGAAAGCCTACCTGCGCGCGCCGCTGCCGCCCAACGCCGTGGCCCAGCTGATGGACGAAGTGGACGCGGGCCTGGCGGGCCACGGGCTGCCGGCCACGCTGATGCACGACGTGCACCTGGTGCTGGAGGAAGTGACCTGCAACGTGTTCAGCTACGGCCAGGTGCAGGGGCGCGACCCGGCGCTGGAGCTGCTGGTGTCGGTGGACAGCCACCATCTGAGCCTGGAGTTCCGCGACGACGGGCTGGCCTTCAACCCGCTCAGCCAGCCCGCGCCCGACCTGGACGCGGACATCGGCGAGCGGCCCATCGGCGGCCTGGGCGTGCACCTGGTGCGGGAACTGGCCGAAGAAGTCGCTTACAGTCGCGACGACCACCACAACGTGCTGCGCGTGGTGCTGCACATCACCCATCGAGAACCCAACGCATGAGCCTGACCATCGAAAGTGCACCGCTCGCCAACGGCAACCAGCGCCTGGCGCTGGCCGGCCGGCTGGACACCCACACCTATGCCGAGCTCGATCGCCAGCTGGCGCCGCTGCTGGCGTCGGGCATCCGCTCGCTGGTGCTGGACCTGGCGGGGCTGGAATACATCAGCTCGGCCGGCGTGCGCTCGATCTTCAAGGCCCGCAAGGCGCTGGCCGCCCACGAGGGCAAGGTGGTGGTGGTGAACCCCCAGCCCCAGATCCAGAAAGTCTTCGACGTGGTGAAGGCCGTGCCCCTGGAAGAAATCTTCCCCACCATCGAGGAAGCCGACGCCTACCTCGACGCCATGCAGCGCAAAGTCCTCCAGGGCGACGACGACGAATAACGTGAAAATGTACCAGGTACATTTTCTTCTTCGATGAGACTCAGTCTCAGCCAGCGTGAAAATGTACCTGGTACATTTTCACTGGCGCAGCAGCAGGGTGGTGTAGAGGGTGACGGAGGCGACGACGTACAGGGTTTCCACGAAGCGTTTTCTGGCGGGCTTGTCGCGCGCGCCGGTGAGGTCCAGCAGGAGCTGGCGCAGCAGGAAGGTGTAGAGCACGTAATACAGGAAGGGCGTGACGTGCACCCAGGGTGAGTAGTCGTCCAGCGACTTGCCGAACCAGCCCAGGATGTAGTTGATCTCGGCCCAGATGCCCAGCAGGCCCAGGCCCGCGTTGATCAGCATCCACTTCACTTCGTCCACGCCGAAGATCGCCAGGTAGAACACCAGGTACACGGCGATGGCGATGCCGCCATGCATGTAGAGGAACGCCAGGTCGGCCTCGTTGGACCCATAGGCCATCAAGAAGCCCGACAGCCCGAACATGGCCATGTGGAACAGGAAGAACGGGTAGATGAACTTCATCGGCGCCCGGTCGCCGGGCGCGTAGTCCTTTCCGCCCACCTTGATGGCTGACTTCAGCTTCACGGCTCTCCCGGGTCGGCTGTCTCAGAGAGAAAGAAAATGTACCTGGTATGTTTTCTTCAGCTTCTTGCGGAGCGGATTTGGGCGTCCACGGCGGCGATGGCGGTCATGTTGACCACGCGGCGGACGGTGGCCGAGGGGGTCAGGACGTGGGCGGTGCTGGCCAGGCCCATCAGGATGGGGCCGATGCCGACGCCGTCGGTGACGCTGCGCACCAGGTTGTAGCCGGCGTTGGCGGCGTCGAGGTTGGCGAACACCAGCAGGTTGGCCCGGTCGGTGAGGCGCGAGTTGGGGAAGATGCGTTCGCGCGCTTCGGCGTTCAGCGCGATGTCGGCGTGCATTTCGCCCTCGACCTCGAGCTTGGGCGCGCGCTCGCGCAGGATCTGCAGCGCGTCGCGCATCTTCTGCGAGCTGTGCGATTCGCTGGAGCCGAAGTTGGAATGGCTCACCAGCGCCGCCTTGGGCACGATGCCAAACAGCTTCAGCCGGAACGCCGCCTGGATCACCGACTCGGCAATCTCGGCCGCGCTCGGGTCCACGTTCACATGCGTGTCGGTGAAGAACAGCACACCCTTGTCGTTCAAGACGGCACTCAGCGCCGACAGCCCGCGGCTCTCGCTCTCCACGCCCAGGATCTCGCGCACGTACTTGAGCTTGCGCACGAAGCGCCCCACCAGCCCGCACAGCAGCGCATCGGCCTCGCCCCGGCGCACCATCAGCGCCGCGATCACCACGTCGCGCGAGCGCACCAGCGCCTTGGCCGCCGACGGCGTGATTCCCTTGCGCTGCATGATCTCGTGGTAGAGCTGCCAGTAATCGTTGAAGCGCGGATCGTCGTCGATGTTGGTCACCTCCACGTCGACGCCGATGCGCAGCCGCAGGCCCAGGCGCGCGATGCGGCGCTCGATCACCGCCGGGCGGCCCACCAGGATGGGCCTGGCCAAGCCTTCGTCCACCACCGTCTGCACGGCGCGCAGCACGGTTTCTTCCTCGCCCTCGGCGTACACCACGCGCTTCTTGTCAGCACGCGCGCGGTCGAACACCGGCTTCATCAGCAGGCCCGTGCGGAACACCCAGCTGCTCAGGCGGTCGCGGTAGGCCACCATGTCGTCCATCGGCCGCGTGGCCACGCCCGAGTCCATCGCGGCCTGCGCCACCGCAGGCGCCAGCGACACCAGCAGGCGCGGGTCGAACGGGCGCGGGATCAGGTATTCGGGGCCGAACGACGGCGTCTCGCCCGCATAGGCGGCGCCCAGGTCGGTGGCTTCACGCCGCGCCAGGTCAGCAATGGCGCGAACGCACGCCAGCTTCATCGGCTCGTTGATGGTGGTGGCGCCCACGTCCAGCGCCCCGCGGAAAATGTACGGGAAGCACAACGCGTTGTTCACCTGGTTCGGGTAGTCGCTGCGGCCGGTGGCGATGATGGCGTCCGGGCGCGCCTGCTTGGCCAGCGCCGGATCGATCTCGGGCGTGGGGTTGGCCAGCGCGAAGATGATGGGCCGCGGCGCCATCGTGGCCAGCATCTCGGGCTTGAGGATGCCGCCGGCCGACACGCCGATGAACACGTCGGCGCCATTGACGATTTCCGCCAGGCAGCGCGCGTCCGTGTCGCGCGCATAGCGCACGATGCCGGCGTTGAAGCCGCCCGGCGCCAGGTCGGGCCGGCCGGTGTGCAGCACGCCGTCCTTGTCGCTCACCAGGATGTTGTTGGGCTGCACGCCCAACGCCACCAGCATGTCCAGGCAGGCGATGCCGGCTGCGCCGGCGCCGCTCACCGCCAGCTTCACCGCATGGATGGGCTTGCCCACCACGTGCAGCGCGTTCAGCACCGCCGCGCCGACGATGATCGCCGTGCCGTGCTGGTCATCGTGGAAGACGGGGATCTTCAGCCGCTCGCGCAGCTTGCGCTCCACCACGAAGCACTCGGGCGCCTTGAT
>FSSH01001591.1_pt1 | contig 13890 bp, 13 predicted proteins | sample 1166101 | NCBI WGS metagenome assembly FSSH01 (sample SAMEA32972668, study PRJEB13176) | freshwater metagenome | biome: Drinking water system; feature: Biomass in drinking water that filtered by 0.45 um membrane; material: drinking water | place: USA | collected 2012-12-20 | depth 0 m | reverse complement strand
TGAAGAAGCTTTCTAATCAGGAGCTTTTATAACACCGTGTGACGAATATGAATGCCTTAACCGATGTCATTCAAAATCATATCGAATATGCTCCTATAATCATATTCGGCGTTTTGTTATTGGCCGGATTCAATATTCCTATTTCAGAAGACGGCATGTTGTTTATTGCGGCGTCTCTGGCGATTAAGAATCCGGAAATCTTGACCGATCTCTTCCTGGCGGTTTATCTGGGCGCTTATTGTTCCGATTTAATTTGTTACGGCTTGGGTCGAACATTAGGCCCCAAGATACTTCAAATTAAGTTTTTCGCCGGAATGATTAGCCAAGATAAAATCGATAAAATTCATTACTATTATCAACACTATGGAATACTCACATTGATATTCGGACGATTCATTCCATTCGGCATCCGCAATGGTTTGTTTTTGACAGCTGGCTTGGGCAAAATGAGTGCAATAAAATTTGCTTGTTCCGATTTACTTGCCTGCACGATTTCTACCGTAAGTTTTTTCTCGCTTTATTACCATTTCGGAACGGCAGTGATCGAGTATGTCATGGAATTCAATATTGTTATTTTCATTTTGGCGTTAACTGTGGTGGGATATATTTACCTACGAAAAGGCAAACATTAAAGTAGTCGTGGCCTAAATGGAACCTCCAGTTTTCCTTATAATGTCAATTTTCTCGCCGAATACCGGACAGTCAACCGGGTCAAAGGCTGCCTTAACTATTTAAATTGGATAGTTGCCCCGCTTGCTGGTTTTGGTCAACCGAGTGATGTTGCCAACGACTGCTTTGTAGTCCTCCAGTTCGCAGAATCTGGACTTGGCTGACTGGCCGGTTTGGAGAAGCGCGACAGGCCGTTTTGGGTCGATTCCGACAATTCATCTCGTCCAAAAGCTGTCATTCAATACTGGCGTAATTACGTCGGAATGGGTGGGTGGTTTGGGGAGGAATATGCGGTCCGCGCTTCCAGCAAAGGGAAATTGCAATGCGCTGCCAAGCAATCGGCCAAGCGCTCGATACCGGCTTCGCGCAAAGCGTTGAAATCCGGCGCTTGAGCTTGACGATAGCCAGCCCAATTTAATAGTGCATCGCTGGCTGCGGGCAAATCGAACAAGCCGTGCAGATAACTGCCCGCGACCTGTCCGTCGGCCGAGACAGCACCATCGTTGCCTTCCGCAAGCGAAAATAAGGGTTGTGACAAGGCGGGACCGCTGCTGACACCCAGGTGAATTTCGTAGCCCGCTACCGGCGTGGCCTGCCCATAGAAAGTGCCGGCGGTTTGTCTCAAGCACTTTTCCGTTTGCAAAACCGTCTGCATATCCAACAAATTCAGACCGGCAGATTGCCCGGCCGGACCCTCCAGCCCCAGCGGGTCGTCTATGTGCTTGCCCAGCATCTGAAAGCCACCGCAAATCCCCAACAGCTTGCCGCCGTAACGCAGATGGCGGGCAATAAACGTGTCCCAGCCTTGTTCTCTAAGCCTGGCCATATCGCTACGTACCGATTTGCTGCCGGGCAGCACGATCAAGTCGGCACCGGTTACTTGATCGGGGCTTTTCGCAAAGCTGACTTGAACGCCGGGATGCAATTGCAGCGGATCGAAATCGGTATGATTGCTGAAGCTGGGCAGATGCGGCACGACGATGTGAAAAGCCCCGGTTTGGCCGTGTTGGGCATGCCGAGTGGATAAGGCGTCCTCGGCTTCCAGATAAAGATCGTGCAAATACGGCAGCACGGCCAACACCGGCTTGCCGGTTCGCTTTTCCAGCCAGTCCAAACCCGGTTTTAACAGCTCGATGTCGCCCCGGAAGCGATTGATGACAAAACCGATCACGCGTTGTTGCTCGCTGGCCGAGAGCAATTCCAGTGTGCCGACCAAGTGCGCAAACACGCCGCCGCGATCAATGTCGGCGATCAGAATCACCGGGCAATCCACCGCTTCGGCAAAGCCCATATTGGCAATGTCGCCGGCGCGTAAATTAATCTCCGCGGGACTGCCGGCCCCCTCGACTATCAGCATCTGATACTGAGCGCTCAAGCGTTGCCATGATTCCAGAACGGCTTGCTTAGCGATTTTCTTATAATCGTGATATTGGCTGGCCGATTGGTTTTGCAGGACTTTGCCGTGAATGATTACTTGCGCGGTGGTATCGGTGTTGGGTTTCAGCAGCACCGGATTCATATCGCTATGTGGCGGTAATCCGCAGGCTGTCGCTTGCGCCGCTTGGGCACGGCCGATCTCGCCGCCATCAATCGTTACCGCGCTATTCAGTGCCATGTTTTGCGGCTTGAATGGTGCGACGGCGATGCCTTGACGCCGGTAATAACGGCAAAGTGCGGTCACCAGGGTACTTTTGCCGGCATCTGAGGTAGTGCCTTGCACCATCAACGCTGGAAACGGCGGTTTAGGATGCATCGGGCCAGCCGTTTTCATAGACAAATGCCGACAAGGGTTGCGGCGTTGCCCAGTTTTCCAGTTCCAACATCGGTTTGGGGTAAAACTCGGCGACATGGCCCAAGCAAAGTACGGCAATCGGTCGGCTGCCGGTCGGCATTTTCAATAATTGCGCCAATGCGTCCGGATCGAACAGCGATACCCAGCCCAGCCCCAGGCCTTCCGCGCGTGCTGCCAACCAAAGGTTTTGAATCGCGCAGGCTGCTGAGGCCAAGTCCATCTCCGGCAATGTCCGGCGACCGAAAATATGTTGTTCGCGCCGATCCGGCAAAGCCACGATCAGCAATTCGCCGCAATCGAGTATGCCCTCCACCTTAAGCTTCATGAATTCATCGTGGCGTTCGGCCAGCGCTTCGGCGGTGAGCCGGCGTTCCTGTTCGACTAGTGCGTGAATATCGCTACGCAAACGGCGATCAGTGACGCGGATAAAGCGCCAGGGCTGCATCAAGCCAACGCTGCCGGCTTGATGCGCGGCTTGTAACAGACGAGCCAAGACCTCGACATCGACCGGATCGGCGAGAAAGTGTCGCATATCGCGGCGTTCGGCGATGGCGCGATAGACGCCGGCAAGTTGTTGGTCGGGAAAACGGTGCGCGGCTGAGGAGTCGTTCGGATTCAATATAGACTCAGGATTTGCAGTCGACAGCGGGGATTGCGGTGTCATTGCAGCGTGGCAGCAATTAACACGGCGGCTTCCGTTAGCTCGACAGCTGCGCCGTAAACGTCGCCTGTTACGCCGCCCAAGCGCGACAAGGCAGATTGCCGTAGCCAAAATAATATGCCGCCGGCGAACAGAACAGCCGGAAAACCTAAAAACACCGCGGCACCCAGTAAGCTAATCGCCAAAACCCAATTGGCATGCGATCTTGGCAGTTGTTGCAATAGTGCCTCGGCTAAACCTTGCGGTCGAACATAATCGGTTGTCAGCATCAAGCCTAGAATTGCGGCACGACCTAACACGGGTGCCAGCAGCAACGGAGCTAAGCGAGTTTGCTCGAACATGGTGTTCAGCGCAGCAAACTTCAGGATTAAAACCAACACCAGCAGACTAACCGCAATCGGCCCGGAAGCCGGGTCTTTCATGATTTGCAGGCTGCGCTGTTTATCGCCGTGGCCGCCGACCCAGGCATCGGCGCAATCGGCCAGACCGTCCAGATGCAAGCCGCCGGTCAGCAACACCCATACGGCCAAGATGATAGCAGCCAGCAGCATCGGTGAGCTACCGGCAAACAACATCGGCGGCAGGCTTAGTAGCATACCCAGCAGCAAACCCACCGCCGGATAGTACAAAACCGAACGCCCCAATAAGGGGGCGCCAGCCTCGTAGCGAACCCTAACGGGTATGCGGGTCAGAAATTGCAAGGCAACAAGAAAGGCATCCACGATTATTTCAGATGACGTCCCTTGGCATCTTTGTAGATATGACCGGTAGCAATCAATACCCCTTCTATAAAGCCCCACATGACTCCAAAACCGCCGGTAATCAGCGTGACCACGGCTTGGGTGAAGCCGAGGAAATAAAAGCCCAGATAAATACGATGTAAACCGATCGCGCCGAACACGATACCCAGCAATGCTGCGACCAGCTTGCTTTTGACTGGCTTGGCTTCCATCAGATAAGCGCCGACCAGGCTGACGTCGGTGACTTTGTCTTCTTCGTGATCGAAATCCACATCGTCGCCGACTTTGGGCGGCGCATCCGATGTCCATTGATCCAGATGGAATTCGTAGAATTGACCTTCGTGTTTGATTACGCCGGTCTGGCATCTTTCATCGTAACTTTCTATGTGTCCTAGCATGTTGTTTACCAAATCAGTTGTATGTTTTTTATTATTATGTGCAGATGCTATCGGAGACATCTGCCGGTCGCAAAGCAAGCTCGACCATCCGCCAAGCTTATTTTTCGCGGCCAATGATACGGGAAAGCTAAACACCTCGCTATTGCATCCGAAACGGATTGCCGATGGATAGCCTATTTAAGCGGTAGATACTTTGGCCTGACTGAATGTGGCCATTTCATTGTGTAAATGACAGGCCATTTTCAGCAACGGTACCGCCAATACCGCACCGCTACCTTCGCCCAGGCGCATCTCCAGATTCAACAATGGCCGGGCATTTAACGATTGTAGGATTCGGGCGTGGCCTTTTTCCGCGGAACAATGGCCGTAAAAAAACCAGTCCACGCAGCCGGGATTGATATCCCTCGCCAACAACGCCGCGACACTGCTGATAAAGCCGTCTATCAACACCGGCAAACCTTGTTGGGCGGCGCTGATATAGGCAGCGGTTAATGCGGCGATTTCGAAGCCGCCAACGGTTTTTAAAATATCCAAAGGCGAGTGCAAAACGGCTTGGTGCCGCTGTAAGGCCGAGTCTATGATGCCGGCTTTGTGATCGATTTGTCCGGTATTCAAGCCGGTGCCGGCGCCGGTAATGTCGGCGGCCGGTATCCGCAAACTGGCGGCCGCCAGCGCACTGGCGCTGGTGGTATTGGCGATGCCCATTTCACCGCCAATAAACAAATCAGCCTGGTTCGCCAAGGCTCTGGCGACGGCCGCTTGGCCGGCGGCCAAGGCGATAGTTAACTGGGCGTCGTTCATCGCCGCTGTTCGCTTGAAATTAGCGGTGCCTGCGCCGGCTCTATGACTGACGACATCGGCTAAAGCCACAGACTGTATCAGACCGACATCGACAACCTCGAAAAACGCATCGACATGCCGGGCTAGTACATTCACGGCCGCGCCACCGGCCGCGAAGTTTTTTACCATTTCCATCGTCACCACTTGCGGAAAGGCCGAGACGCCTTCCTCGGCTATGCCGTGATCAGCGGCAAATACGCTAACATGGATTTTTTCCAGCCTGGGCCGTTCGTTGCGCTGCATCGCGGCCAATCTTACCGCGCAGTCTTCCAGTAAGCCCAAGGAGCCGGGCGGTTTGGTCAATTGCGCTTGCCTGTCCAAAGCTTTTTGGTAATGGTGCGCATCGGGCGCGGCAATCGGCGCGGACAAACTGGTCATAATGAAATTAGACGTTTTTGAGGATTTGCGGCAAACCGGCGCTGACCAGCACCACCTTGTCGCTGATTTGTGCGAGTTTTTGATGTAAAAAGCCGGCTTCATCGACGAAACGGCGCGTCATCGCGTCAGCGGCGACGACACCCAAGCCCACTTCGTTGCTGACCATGATCACGCGTTGCCCGCCGGCTGCCAACACAGTGCATAATGCATCAGCTTGTTGCTGATAGCGCTGTTCTTGCAGATTACCTTGTTTGTCGAATAACACATTGCACAACCAAAGCGTCAGGCAATCGACCAGCAAGCAATGCTGTTTGCCGGCGTATTTGCTAATCACATCCGCCAATGCGATAGGCTCTTCAACGGTTGTCCAGTGCTGCGGACGGCGCTGTTGATGATGTTGGATGCGACGGTGCATCTCGTCATCTCCGGCTTCGGCGGTGGCGATGTACACCACCGGCAAACCGCAGGCCAAAGCTTGTTGCTCGGCATAGCGGCTTTTACCGGAACGAGCACCGCCTAAAACCAGCTCAATCATCCGCTAATCGCACCGCCAATACGTCACATTTGGCATGATGCAGCACGCCGTTGGCAGTCGAGCCGAGTAACAGTGCAAAACCATGACGGCCGTGCGAACCCACGACGATCAAATCGGCCTGAATCTCTTCGGCTACCCGGACGATTTCCAGTTTGGGGCTACCCATTTCCAGATATTGGCGCTCGGCGGGAACCTGTAATTTCTCACCCAGCTCGTGCAGGCGTTTTTTCGTGGCCTCCATCAATTCCTGGGTCAAATCCACATCGAATGGAATGATAGGGCCGTAAGCGGGGTCGGTAATCGGCAAATTATCGACCACGTGCACCAAGCTCAATTGGGCAGCGTTTTGTGCGGCGATTTGCTTGGCTTTCTCGGCAACTAGACCGCCGTGTTCAAAAAAATCGGCAGCCAATAAAATATGGTTATATATCGTCATACATCCTCCTAATCGCTAACGGCAATCTCGGTAAACAACAAGGTCATGACCTGTGTGGAAATGAGTATATATAAAAATGCCAGCGCCAAGCCGAACATTAACGGTCTATCCAGGGCGTGCCGAAAAATATTGCCGTTAACCAGCCAATGCCAGCCCATCAGCACGATCATCGCGATGTATGCCACCTGACTGATCTGGGTATTCAGGCTGGCGACCGCCGGAATGGCGCACAAACTAATCACCACATCAGAGCCCAATAGTGCCGTCAGGGTTTGTGGAAAACGGGCGGTTTTCCCGGAAAAATAGAGTAGCGGATAGCAGAAACCGACCATTAATACGGTCTCCGCGCTGATTTGCAGCAAAGCATGTGACCAATCGCTGTCCAACAGCAAAATCAATAGATTAACCAGCAAATAGGGTATGAACATCAGCCGCACTAACCAAGGCGACGCGGGCACATCCTGCGGACCTTTGCGCATAATGCAAATCTCAAAAAACAACACCATCAGTTGGTACATGATCACTCCGCTTGTTGTAGGTTTTCCTCCGCTGCCAGCCAATCCGTTTCTGCCTGTTCCAGCGCACTATCGATTTGGCCTTTCCGACTCAGCAACTGCTTTAATTGTTCCTTATATTCCTCGGCATAAATGGCCGGATCGGCCAATTGTTCTTCAAGATCGCGCTGCTGCTGATGAAACTTTTCCACCGCCGCTTCGGCTTTTTTCACCGCGTCCAACAACGGTTTTAAACGCTGCCGGCGCTCCGCATCGAGTTTACGCTGATCCTTGCGCGAAACCCCGCCGGCATTGTCGTTCGCTACCGGTTCGTCGCCCGCTTTTTTTTGTTCGGCCAGCCATTGCTTGTAATCGTCCAAATCACCGTCGAATGGCTGCATCTTGCCACCAGCCACCAACAAAAGTTGGTCGGTCACCGAGCGTAGCAAGTGCCTGTCATGCGAAACCACGACCAAAGCGCCCTGGTATTCCTGCAAGGCCACGCTCAGAGCGTGGCGCATTTCCAAATCCAAATGGTTGGTTGGCTCGTCTAGCAGCAGCAAGTTCGGATTTTGATAAACCAGCATGGCCAGTACCAGACGGGCTTTTTCGCCTCCGGAAAACGGTTCGACCGGATCGTTGACCTTGTCGCCGCGAAAATCGAAGCCGCCCAGAAAATTGCGCAAATCTTTCTCGGTAGCTTGCTTATCCAGATTTTGCAGATGCCAAAGCGGGCTTTCTTCCAGGTTCAACAGTTCCAGTTGATGCTGAGCGAAATAACCGATATGCAAATCCTGAGCGGTTTGTAGCTTACCAGTCAATGCCGGCATTTGCCCGGAAAGTACTTTGATCAAGCTGGATTTGCCGGCGCCATTGGGCCCGAGCAGGCCGATACGGTCACCCGGCGCAATCGACAGGCTGGCGTTTTTAATCACCACTTTATCGCCGTAGCCGATGTCGGCCTCTTCGATTTTTAGCAGCGGATTGGGCATTTTTTTCGGCGGCGGAAAACTGAAACCAAACGGCGAATCGACATGGGCCTGCGCGATCAGCTCCATCCGCTCCAAGGCCTTGATGCGGCTTTGCGCCTGTCTGGCTTTGGTAGCTTGCGCCTTGAAACGATCAACAAAGCTTTGAATATGGGCAATTTCGCGCTGCTGCTTTTCGTAAGCTGTTTGTTGCTGAGCCAGTTTTTCGGCGCGCATGCGTTCGAAGTCGGAATAATTTCCGGTGTAGATTTCGGCTCTGTTTTGCTCGATGTGGACGATGTGGTCGGTGATGGTGTCCAGAAAATCGCGGTCATGGGAAATCAACAACAAAGTACCGGGATATTTGCTCAGCCAATCCTGCAAATAAATTACCGCATCCAAATCCAGATGGTTGGTGGGTTCGTCCAACAGTAATACATCGGAGCGGCACATCAGCGCTTGCGCCAGATTCAACCGCATGCGCCAACCACCGGAAAAAGAGCTGACCGGCCGGCTTTCCTGCTCGGTGCTGAAACCCAGGCCGTTTAACAAACGTGACGCCCGAGCCTGGGCAGTATAACCACCAACATGGTCCAAAGCGGCATGTAGTTCCGCCAATTTGATGCCGTCATGCGCTTGCTCGGCCGTATGCAACTTTGCCTGCAACGCACGCAACTCTCTGTCGCCGTCCAGTACATAGTCGATGGCTGAACATTCCAACGCAGGGGTTTCCTGGGCGACATGCGCGATTTCCAGATTCGGCGGCATGGAAAAATCGCCTTCGTCGGCATGTAATTCGCCGCGCAGTAGCGCAAAAAGGCTGGATTTGCCGGCACCATTGGCCCCGGTCAGACCGATTTTTTGGCCTTTATGTATCGTGAAAGAGGCCTCGCTAAACAGCAAACGGTTGCCGCGACGGATGGCGATGTTTTTGAAATTGAGCATTATGGTGAAAAGTTGGCTGGGTGCGACGCCGCACAATTGGGGAATTTTAGCGCGGGAGGGGGTTGCGCGTCTTTTGCAGTTTACGTTACTGCGCAGAGCCGGATATTTGGGGGCTCTTTGCTGAACCGGGCAACAATCTTTTCTGAACGATGGGATAACTGGTAGGGAATGCAAGCAGACGTGGAAAAGTTTTCAGGCTATCCCGGATTCGGATCTCTTATCGTCAACCGGGACAACTCTGGAATAAGCCGGGGACGGCTAAGAATCAGCCGCCCCGGGCATTACTTTACCAGGATAAACTACGTGAAATGGCACCACTACCATCGTACAAGTAGCCATTCTTGACTACCTTGGTGACTGTAAACGCACAGGTACCCTTGCTATTTTTGGGCAGCAGCGCACTGCTCAGGGCAGCCGAGCCTTTCGTGCCGGTAATGGAATAGCTCGCTCCGGTCACATTGGTTTTTGTAGTACCCGAGGCGACTGAACCGCTCCAAGTGCCATAGATGCCGGCACCGATAACTGATGCTGTTCCGGATTTAACAGCAATGTTAGCAACGCATTGCGATTTACCTCCGCTTAACAATTTTCGAGTCATCACGGTACTGGCAACTTTCATATTCATTGCCACGACACTTTGCGCCGCCTTAATACTTTGCGTAGTGCTGGTTTTCAAACCGCTGCTATCCGTAACTGTTAGCGTTGCGGTATAGGCACCCGGGGTGTTGTAGATGTGACTGACCGATGCGCCGCTAGTTGCCGCGGAACCATCGCCGAAATTCCATGCGTATGAAGAGATCGAGCCGTTTCTAGCACTGGAGCCGGAACCATTCAGCGTCACATTTAGTGGCGCGTCGCCGACAGTTGGCAGAGCCGTGATCACTGCTGCGGGAGGAATCGCAGCCATAATGGGGTAATTGCCGGTAATTTGATATTGACCAAGGCTACCGTAGTCAGAGTAGCCAGTAATTAGGTCGCCTTTACCCACGCCTTCGATTTTCAGGAAATATTTTCCGGCGTTGAGCGAAACGTTTAAGGATGCCGCCAAGCTATCCACCGGATTGGCTTGGGCGACAGTATTGCCTTGCACGTCAATTAACTTTAACAACACATCCAAATTCGGCGCAATTGCATCGGGCGTGACGTTGAACTGTGCGCTTCCCCCGCCTGTTGAAAACACGAAAATATCGGCGTCGGTCGTACGTTCGATGATGCCATTTTGCGAAACTGCGCCGGCACTGCCGGCTAAAGGCGCCGCACTGCCGGTCGTATCGGGGAAGTCATCAGGTCGCACTGGGGCACCCGCGGCATTTATCACCGCCAGATCATCCTGCAGATTGTTAGCCCCCGAATACTCGCCCTTACTCCATTGCGCGACGGGCTTGTAATAGCCCACGCCCATGATCGGAGCCCAACCGGTAGCACCGCTACCGTGCCCGGCATAATAGCCGGTGGAGGCATTCCCGTCGTGATTGAGGTTCAAGTTATGCCCCACTTCGTGCGAAATTGCTTCAGCAACATATTTGGGATAACCGTTGCCCAGTTTGTCGAAGAATACCCAAGCCGGCCTATAGCGTTCCGGGTAGGTTGCTGAATAGTAAGAGAACACATTGACGTAAGCCACGCCGCCACAAGTTTGGTTACAAAGTTGCGGCATGGACCGGGTAACCACAGCGCGAGTGCCGTACTGCACATCGCTGCTGCTAGTACGTCTCAGGGCATCCAAAACGGGTTCCTGCGTGGTAACGTCAACATCGAACGGGGCGTAATCTTCCGCCACGCGCTGCCATATCTCGCGAATATTATTTAATTCCGTGCTGCTGAAAGCGCCTGGGTTGCCGTCTATATCATAGGCTTGCGCATTGAGTGTAGTTGTACTCCAAGCGGTATTCGTTGCTACATGACCATTGAAATCCAAATAGATGACTCGATTCGAACCCTGCTTGCTGTGCAGGGCGAACGGGTCGGCCGTTGCCGTGCTTGCCACGCCGCTACCCGTGCTGGTTACCGTGGCGGTTTCTTGTTCGCCTTGCCCCTGAGTAACGTTGGTATGTTCGTCGATATAGAGCAGGCGGCCGCTTTCATCGATCCACGCCGACGAATCGGTTCGCAATATATCTTCCAGGCGTTCGCTGGACATATCGTAGGCTTTAGCCACATCCCCCAGCTTATCGCCCAATGCATCGATTGCCGCCTGACCGTTCTTTTTTTCTGTCAGCGTAACGTGCGGAAATGCCATTTCGGTTTCCGCCTCGGCCAAGTCGGCAATCTTGGCTGAAGAGCTTTGCGATTTCGCCCTAACGACGTCGAACGGGTTTTCCATGCCCGACCCATTTAAACCCGAGACGAATGCTTGAACTCGGCCATCGGCAAGCAGGGTCAGCCCGTAGTTATAACCCACCAAAGCGCCTTCGGCTTCTTGTTGCGAAGCAAAGTACAATGGCTCTGCGGATATGCCGGCGGCGGAGGCAGGTAATTCGGTACTCAAATCATTTTCGATTGTAGCTTTCTGCTCAATCGGTGGGGTGGCACAACCCACTAAAGTGGTGATTACGGCGGATGCGATGAATGTCTGTTTGTTCATGATGGACTCCCGTGCATGAAAAGATCACTGTACCCATTCTCAAAATTGGCAGGCACAGGCTAGTAATACTGACGACAAAGTAAAGAACAACGTGCCCAAAAATTCTGAGAACAGAGTGGCTATTTTAAAAAGAACGGAAAAACTGAGCGGCGCCGACCTTTCCCCAAGGTAACACGTAACGATACACAATGCTGGCGGCGGTAATCCACTGTCGTTCACGACCACACCGCTCGCGGCAATCCTTCCAGCCAACGACTCCATCGACAAACGCAGGCCGGCAATCCAATGTGCCAAAACCGCGCCGCTCCAGGCCACAGGCGCCGCCAATCGAAAGATCTGTAGTTTGCTGTAAGACTTAAACGGCACCGAGATCAAAGCATAGATCATCAGCAGCACGATCAAGATGTTTTTGCCGAAGGGCCGCCAACATAGCTTCCTGATTCAGCCGGGAATAGCCTTGCCGAACTTACGCGGCCAGCTGCTCGAGCCGCAAACCCAGGCACTCGGCTATCGGGGACTAAAAATCTTCACTTCGCTGGCGCTCCGTTGTTGAGTAGACCGCAGGCACTTCCCCCGCAGCCTCTCGCAGAACGGTACGTGAACCTCTCGATTCATACCGCTCCCATCAGACAAACGCACCTATCATTCCCGCTCGCCAATGAGCGAACAAGTTTGGATATTGATCTGCCATCTTCTCCAGAAACAGCATAGCCTTGATCTTGTGCTGGCGGAGCGGCTTGAACTTACGCCTCGCCCACCTCACCAGAGTCATATTTACGTGGTGACATAGTCCGTACAACGCTGAGCGGGTATAACAACCATAATAGGCTAGCCACCCCCTGATGATGGGATTCAACCATTTAGCGATCTCTCCCAAGCTCAACTCGGTACGTGTTCGCACCCGTAAAGTTCTAATCTTTTGCCGCATTGACTTCAGCGCCGCTTTACTTACTGCGGGCGTAAAGTTTACAAACACGCTGTTTCTCTTGCGATTTCTACAGAGCCGCCGTCTGAACGTATACCCCAGAAAATCAAAGGATGTATGCTCATATTGCCCTTTGCGACTACCATCTTTACAGTAAACGATCTTGGTTTTCACCGGATGAAGTTCAAGTCCACAGGACTGAAAGCGTTGTTTCAATACTTCCAGCATGTGTTGGGCTTCCGCCTCGCTACGGCAGTGCACCAGACCATCATCGGCATAACGACACCAGACTGTATTCGGGTAATAATTCTGCAACCATTTGTCGAATACATAGTGCAGAAACAAATTACTGAGCACGGGACTGACAACCCCACCTTGTGGCGTGCCTTTTCCCCGACTGATCAACTCTCCATTTGGCATCTGCATCGGCGCCGTCAACCAACGTTTAATATATAACCTCACCCAAGGGGTATCCGTATGTTTATAGACCGCTTTCAATAATAAATCGTGCGGTATATTGTCGAACAAGCCTTTAATATCAAACTCAAGCACCCAGTCGTAACGCCAACAACGTTCTCGCGTGACGCCCACCGCATCCAATGCTGATTTGTTCGGCCTGTAGCCATAAGAGTCAGCTAAAAAGTGCGGTTCAACCTGGGGTTCAAACTCCAGTTTGACGACCATTTGAGCAATACGATCACTCACCGTGGGGATGCCCAAAATCCGTTCGCCGCCCGCTTTCTTCGGTATAGCTACCGCTTTCACAGGCGGCGGGAAGTAACTGCCGGACGACAGCCGATTCCATAACTTGTAAAGATTGGCTTTCAGATTTCTTTCAAAATCTGCCAACGATTGCTTATCAACCCCTGCGGCACCGACATTGGCTTTCACCAATTCAAATGCGCGCATGACCTGTCCTTTCGAAATGACAAATGGCTTTGCCTTGCTCACCTCATCCTCCTGCCATATGACAGTTGTGACATCAACAAAGGCAGCCTGATGTTGCTCCTTCGCTCCACGTTCATTACAAACGTTTCCTAGCTACTACGGGCAACTCCGCCCCAGTATCACGCATCGGTACTCTCATGCTCATAAATTGAGTTATTTGCATTTCTCCCTTAACATCATGACGACTGGTTCCCACAGTTCCCATTGAAAGCCCAGTACAGAGTCACGCCCACTATACGCCGGACACCGCCTGCACAGCCTTCGGATTCGCTTGCAGACTCATCCCAAGAGTCTTGGACGCCCCTGGTTTTGATGTCAAATCTCTGAATAACGACGCGTCAACATAGGTTCGGTTTAACTCGTCTCTCTGTACCCTACCTACTAATTATGAATTAGCTTTTCCTCAACGCTCACTACCTGCACTCTTAATACAAGCAGCTTGAGGTGGCTTAAAGCCGGTTTCCGACAACAGACTTTGATGGGCCTACCATCATCTTCCAATGAGCTTATACACATCTGATCGCTATTTCCTTACAGCTTCAGTTTGTGTGCCTGTGGCACACTCCAAGATTTTCAG
>FSSH01004443.1_pt1 | contig 13903 bp, 11 predicted proteins | sample 1166101 | NCBI WGS metagenome assembly FSSH01 (sample SAMEA32972668, study PRJEB13176) | freshwater metagenome | biome: Drinking water system; feature: Biomass in drinking water that filtered by 0.45 um membrane; material: drinking water | place: USA | collected 2012-12-20 | depth 0 m | reverse complement strand
GACGCCACGCCCCACCCCCTCCCATCCGCTGGACGTGCTGTGGCAGGCGCCCGTGCTGACCGCCGTGGTGCTGGGCGGCGAAGGACTGGCGCTGGTGCTGGCGCTGGCGCCGGGGGCGCTCGGGGACCGGGCGGTCTACTTCGGCCTGGCCTCGCTGATGATCCAGTGGGTCGTGCTGCTCAGCCTCGGCGGGCTTTACGCGATGCGCGCGTCGCTGTCGTCGGTGCCGCCGCAGCGGGTGGCCTGGATCGCCCTGGGTCTGCTGCTGGCCAACACCTGGGTGGTGGGTGCCTGTGCGTGGATGCTGCGCGGCGCATGGCCCGCCGCGCATTCGGGCTGGCAGGGCTTCCTGATGCAGCTGACCGCCATTGCGCTCACCGTGGGCCTGCTGGCGCTGGCGGCCTTCCAGAATTTCTGGCGCGCCCGGCGACTGGCGGTGTTGGCCAAGCAGGCGGAGCTTGAGGCGCTGCAGGCCCGCATCCGGCCGCACTTCCTGTTCAACACGCTCAACACCGGCGCCGCCCTGGTGCACGACCAGCCGGGCCAGGCCGAGCGGCTGCTCCTGGACCTGGCCGACCTGTTCCGCGCAGCGCTGTCGGGGCCGCGCGACATCCCGCTGGCCGATGAACTCGCGTTGGCCCGCCGCTACCTGGAAATCGAATCGCTGCGCTTCGGTCCGCGGCTGCAGCTGGCCTGGGACCTTCCCGACCCGCTGCCCGAGGTGTTGCTGCCGGCGCTGTCGATCCAGCCGCTGGTGGAAAACGCGATCCGCCACGGCGTCGAGCCGTCGGCCGACGGCGCGCGGCTGGACGTGGCGGTGAAGGTGGACGGCGGCGCCGTCCGCATCGTCATCAGCAACGACCTGCCGCCGCGCGGCGCGGCGGCGCCGCCGGGGCACCACGTGGGCCTGGCCTCGGCGCGCGAGCGCATCGAGGCACTCAGCCGCGGCCGCGGCCAGCTGGAAACCGAAGTGCGGGACGGCCGCTTCATCGCCACCATCCGCATGCCGCTGGCCTGACCCCGGCGCGCGCCGGGGGCGGGCGCAGGCTCAGCCGCCGACGATGCGGTAGCAGGGCTTGTAGTCGTCGGCGATCTTCATGCGGCGCTGGGCCACGAAGGCGCGCAGCAGGCCGTCGAGGGCCTTCATCATGTCGGCGTCGCCGTCGATGGTGAACGGGCCGTGCCGCTCGATCTCGCGGATGCCTTCTTCCTTGACGTTGCCCGCCACGATGCCCGAGAACGCCCGGCGCAGGTCGGCCGCCAGCAAATGCGGCGGCTGGTCGCGGTGCAGGTTCAGGCCGGCCATGGCCGCGTGCGTGGGCGCGAACGGCAGCTGGAATTCCACCGGCAGGTGCAGCGACCAGTTGAAGAAGAACGCATCCTGTTCCTTCAGGCGGTGCTCGCGCACCTTGCGGATACCGTGGCGCATGGCCTGGGCCACTTCGGCCGGGTTGTCCACGATGATGCGGTAGCGCGAAGTGGCCGCCTCGCCCAGCGTGAGCCGCAGGAACTGGTCGATCTGCTCGAAGTACGCCGCCGACTCGCGCGGGCCGGTGAGGATCAGCGGGAACGGCAGCTCGGCGTTTTCCGGGTGCAGCAGCAGGCCCAGCAGGTACAGGATTTCCTCGGCCGTGCCGACTCCGCCCGGGAACACGATGATGCCGTGGCCCAGCCGGACGAACGCCTCCAGGCGCTTCTCGATGTCCGGCATGATCACCAGGTTGTTGACGATCGGGTTGGGCGATTCGGCGGCGATGATGCCCGGCTCGGTGATGCCGATGTAGCGCGGGCGGCCGTGGCGCTGCTTGGCGTGGGCGATGGTGGCGCCCTTCATCGGGCCTTTCATGGCGCCCGGCCCGCAGCCGGTGCAGATGTCCAGCCCGCGCAGGCCCAGCTCGTAGCCGACCTTCTTGGTGTACAGGTATTCGTCGCGGTTGATCGAGTGGCCGCCCCAGCAAACCACCAGGTTCGGGTCCTGGAACGATTTCATCACGCGGGCGTTGCGCAGGATCTCGAACACCGCACTGGTGAGGCCGGCGCTGGTGCCCAGGTCGAAGCGGCCGCTGCCGTGGATCTCGTTGGCGTTGTAGGCGATGTCGCGCACCACGGCGAACAGGTTCTCGGCGATGCCGCGGATGATCTCGCCGTCCACGAAGGCCGTGGCGGGGGCGTTGCGCAGCTCGATCTTGATGCCGCGGTCCTGCTGCTGCACCTCGATGTCGAAATCGGGGTAGCGCTGCGCGGCGGCGCGCGGGTCGTCGGACTCGCTGCCGGTGGTGAGCACCGCCAGCGCGCAGCGCCGCAGCATGTCGCGCTGGCCGCCGGTGGAGGCGTCGCGCAGGCGCGCCACTTCGTCGCGGGAAAGGATGTCCAGGCCACCGCGCGGCGAGATGCGCGTGTTCACGGTGGCGGGAAGGTTCTGGGTGTCGCTCATCGATGGCTCGTTCTTGGTCGTCTTGTCAGGACGGCAGACTCTAACACCACATCCGCGCCCAAAAGGAAACGGCCGGCGGTTGCCCGCCGGCCGTTCCGTATTGCCTTGCCGCTGGTATCAGAACTCGTAGCGGATGGTGAACTGCGCGGCCCAGGACGATTCGCCCTTGGCCTGGCGGTTCACTTCGCGCTCGAGGTTGCCGACGTTGTAGACGTAGTTGCCGGTCACCGGGTCGATACCGCTGTAGAACACGAAGCTGCGGTTGGACGGGAAGCTGATCTCGTCGATCTGGCCCCACTTCTTGTTCAGCAGGTTGCCGATGTTCAGGATGTCCAGCGAGATGACCGTCTTGTTGCCTTCGAAGAAGCCCGGCAGGTCCTGGCTGATGCGCACGTCGAACGAATTGATCCACGGGTTGTAGGAATCGTTGCGCTCGACCACGCCGCCGATGTTGCCGCGCAGCGCCGGGTTGGCGTTGACGATGGCCCAGAACGCGGCCTCTTCGTCGGCCGTGCCCGCCGGGGTGAGGGTGGTGACCGGGCGGTCGCGGAAGGTGATCTGGCCCGGGTTCGGGATGTACATCAGGTCGTTGCCGGAGATGCCGTCGCCGTTGAAGTCGTTGATGTAGGTCCAGCTGTACGGCTTGCCGCGGCGACCTTCATAGAACAAGCCGATCTCGGTCTTGTAGCCCTCGAAGAAGTAGCGGCGCCACTGCAGGTTGCCCGAGAAGCGATCCTTGACCAGATAGTTGGAGGTCGCTTCGACTTCCTCGTTCGGGTTGAAGATCATCCGGCCGTTCCAGTTCGAGTTCGAAGTGGACGAGGTCAGCGGGCTGACGTCGGTGGCATCGGCGTAGGTGTAGGCCAGGCTCCAGGACCAGTCGTTGGACATCGGCTTGGACAGGGCGACGGTCAGCATCTCGCCGTGGCCCTTGTCGCTGGCCTTGGCCAGCAGCACGTTGCCGAAGGCCGAGTTGCTGCGGGCACGCGAGGTCACCGAGGTGCCCTGGCCGTTGGCGTTCCAGTTGGCCGGGTTGTAGCCGTTGGCGTTCCAGTACAGCTCGCGGCCGTCCGGACCGATGCGGGTGGCCTGGCCCAGGTTCAGGTGCTCATAGAAGATGCCGGTTTCGGTCTTCGTGAGCAGCAGCTCGGCCGAGGCCACCAGGCCCCAGAACGGCAGCTCATGCTCGAACGCCAGGTTGGCCTTCCAGATGGCCGGCTGTTCCAGGTTCGGGTCGATGATGTCGACGTTGGCCGCCGGCTGGGTGCCGACCGGGCGCGGCTGGGCGTCCGGGTTGGCGACGAAGATCGGCGTGGTGCAGGCCGGGGACGAGCCGCCGCAAGCGAAGATCTGCGTGGCCAGGCCGGTGTTGGAGTACGGGTTGGACAGCCAGACGTTGGCCGACGCGCCCTGGAACAGGCCGAAGCCGCCGCGCAGCTGGGTCGGGCGCTCGCTGTCGAAGGTGTAGTTGAAGCCGAAGCGCGGCTGCAGCAGTTCCTTGCCGTCGATGGTGACGCTGTTGTCGTAGCCGAAGCCGCCGGTCTGGCGACCGAACGGGCCCGCGCCGGGGATGGTGGCGGCGTTGGCGGCAGCGTTGTACAGCGGCGACTCGTCGATGTTAGGCGTGTCCAGGCGCAGGCCGGCCATCAGGGTCAGGTTGTAGTTGACCGACCAGGTGTCCTGCACGAACAGGCCCAGGTTCTGGTTGGACCACTGCGCGGCACCGTCCAGCAGGGTCAGGCCGGCGCGCGGCTGCTGCGAGGTGTAGGTGAACGGGCGGCCCGACTCGAAGCTGTTGGCGCAGGTGATGGTGCGCAGGCACGAGAACACGTAGCTGCCGTTGGTGTTCTGTAGGAACGCGTTGAAGATCTCGTTGTCGTCGTAGTCCACGCCGAACTTCAGCTCGTGGTCGCCCACGAACAGGTTGCCGGCGAAGTACGCGTTCAGGGTCTCGGTGTTGAGCTGGTTGAACTGGCGGCTCAGCTCGGTGCCCATCAGCAGGTTGGTGGTGCCGGTGGCCGTGCCGGGGGCCGCCGGGTTGTTGAACTGGATGGAGATGCTGGGCAGGCGCGAGTTGTTGTTGAACACGCTGTCATAGTCGCGGCGGGCGACCTTGAACTCGGTGGAGAAGTTCTCGGACCAGTCGCTGAACAGCTGGGCGACCACGCTCTCGAAGACCTTTTCCTGGGTCGTCCAATGCGACGACAGCGACAGGCTGCGGATGCCGAAGCCGTAGTAGATCGGCTCGGACTGCTCGGTCTTGTTGTAGCGCAGGCTGACGCGGTGGGCGTCGGTGATGTTCCAGTCAAGCTTGATCAGCGAGTCTTCGACGGTCAGCTCGTTGCCTTCCGGGAAGGCCGCGGTGCCGACGTCCATGCCGTAGCGGCTCTGGGCCAGGGCAATGGCGCCGTCGATGTCCGCCTGGGAGATGTTGACGTTGGTGAACTGGCTGCCGAGCGGGCCGAATTCCGGCGCGTTGCGCGAGCTGGAGAACTCTTCATAGGCCGCGAAGAAGAACAGGCGGTCCTTGATCAGCGGGCCACCGAAGGTGAAGCCCATCGTCTCTTCCTCGAACGCCGGGGAGTCGAAGTACGAGCCATCGGTGGTGTTGAGGCGGTCGCCGGCGAAGTTGTCGTCGCGGTAGACGTAGGTCAGCGAGCCCTTGAACTCGTTGGTGCCCGACTTGGTGACGGCGTTGATGTTGGCGCCGGTGTAGCCGGTCTGGGTGACGTCGTAGTTCGAGACGTTCACCTGCACCGATTCGATGGTGTCGATCGAGATCGGCTGCTTGGCGGTCGGCAGGTTGTTGGCTTCCAGGCCGAAGGTGTCGCTGGTGTTCACGCCGTCGATGGTGATCGAGTTGTAGCGGCTGTTCTGGCCGCCCAGCGAGATCTCGCCGCGTTCCTTGTCGGTCTGCGACAGGCGCGGGTCGAGGCGGGCGTAGTCCTGCAGGTTGCGGTTGATCGAGGCGTAGGCGTCGAGCTGCTCGCGGCTGACCGAGGTGGTGGCGCCCATGCTGTCGGCGCTGAACACTTCCGAGGCCACGGCGCTGCCGGTGACTTCGACGGCGGCCAGGGTGGTGGTCTCTTCGCCCAGGGTGGCGTCCACGGCGGCCGTTTCGGCCAGCTGCAGGTACACGCCTTCGCGGGTTTCGGTGACGCCGTCCTTGACGATGGTGATCGTGTACGGACCGCCGACGCGCAGGCCGCGCGCCGAATAGCGGCCGTCGGCGCCGGTGACGGCGTTGCTGACGGTGCCCGACGGGGCATGCACGATGGTCACCTGCGCGCCGGCAACCGGCTGAGAGTCGCTGCCGACGATGCGGCCGCCGAGGGCGGAGGTGGTGTTCTGGGCGAAGGCCGGCGCCGCCGCAAGGGCGATGGCGAGGCCGAGGGAAAGCTGCGACAGCCGAACCCGGTTGCGATTGGTCATGGTGGTTAACCCTGATTTTTAGTGGCTAGAGAAAATGGAGAGTGCGGCGTCCCGCCGCGGTGCCTGACGGGCCAGGCACGGCTAGTCCTTGATGACTTGCCTGGATGGGTGTCCCCAGCGGCCCGGGCAATAACAAGAGTTTAACACGCTACCCCGGTCACATGTCATTCAGGTGACAGGCGCGGGACGGTCCGGGTCCGGACCGTGACCGGCGTCACAGGCCGGGGGCGGCCCGGAAATAGGTGGCTACGCCGTCGAGCAGCATCTGCACGGAGATGGCCACCAGAAGCATGCCCATCAGGCGCTCCACCGCCACCAGCACCCGCATGCCCAGCACCTTGTATAGGAAGGTGGCCGAGAACAGCAGGGCCGCCGTACCCAGCCAGGCCAGCACCAGGGCCAGGGTCCAGTCGCCCATCCGGCCGGGGTCCTGGCTGCCCAGCAGCATCACGGCGGCCATGCCCGAGGGGCCGGCCACCAGCGGGATGGCCATGGGCACGATGAAGGGCTCGCCGTCGGGAACGTCGCCGAACATGCCCTCCGAGCTCGGGAAGATCATCTTGATGCCGATCAGGAACAGCACGATGCCGCCGGCGATGGACACCGACTCCTGGCGCAGGTGCATGGCCTCCAGCACGTACTTGCCGCCCCACATGAAGGCCAGCAGCACCCCCAGGGCGATCAGCAGCTCGCGGGCCAGCACGATCCGGCGCCGGGCCTCGGGCAGGGGCTTGAGCAGGCCCAGGAAGACCGGGATGTTGCCCAGTGGGTCCAGGATGAGGAACAGCAGCAGGGCCGCCGACAGGGTGGTCATGGCGACGGCACCCGCGGGGCCCAGACCCGGCCGCGGTGGGCGGTGCCCGCCGGGGAAAGCAGGTGCACGCAGGCCGGCGCGTAGGCCGCCGGCGCCGGCACCCGCAGCTGGGCTTCGTCGGCGTAGGCGCGGGCCCGCAGGTCGGTGCGCATCGGGCCCGGCTCCAGGCCGGACACGCGCACGGGCCCGGCGTCGGTTTCGGCGCTGAGCTGTTGCACCAGGTTCGCCAGGCCCAGCTTGGCCAGGCCGTAGGCGCCCCAGTAGGGCTTGCCCACGCGGGCCGGGTCGTCGGTGACGAAGACCACGGCGCTGTCCCCGGCCTGGCGCAGCCACGGCAGGCAGGCCTGGGTGAGCAGCCAGGGCGCGGTGAGGTTGACATGCAGGCAGCGCACGAAGGCCTCCGGGTCGGTGGCCTCCAGCGGCGCCAGGCCGGTGAATTCGGCGGCGCAGTGCAGCAGGCCGTGCAGGCCGCCCAGCTCGGTGGCGACCTTTTCGGCCAGGGTGGCGTAGTCGGCCGGATCAGCGCCGGCCAGGTCCAGCGGGTACAGCGCCGGCTCGGGACCCAGCGCCTTCACGGCGTCGTAGACCCGGTTGAGCTTGGGCACGCGGCGGCCGGCCAGCACCACGGTGGCGCCGGCGCGGGCGCAGGCCTTGGCCGCCTCGGCACCCAAGCCGCCATGGGCGCCCGTGATGAGCACCGTGCGGCCGGCCAGGGCATCGGCCGCCACCGCCGGCAGCGGCGCCGGGGCGGGATTCATGCGGCCTTCTGCGCCTCGGCGACCATGCGGGCCAGTTCGCCGCTGTCGAGCAGCTCGACGGTGATGTCGCAGCCGCCGATCAGCTCGCCGTTGATGAACAGCTGCGGGAAGGTCGGCCAGTCGGAGTAGCGCGGCAGGTTGGCGCGGATCTCGGGCTGCTCCAGCACGTTCACGGTATGGAAGGTGCTGGCGCCGGCGGCCTTCAGGGCCTGCACCGACCGGCTGGAGAAGCCGCACATCGGGAACTGCGGGGTGCCCTTCATGAAGAGCACGATCGGGTGGCCCTCGACTTCGGCCTTGATGCGTTCCAGGACACTCATGGAAAACTCCGTTCAGGACGCGGCCCGGAGGCGGGCGCGCGATAGGGCTAGAATTATAGGGCCAACGCGGCGCCCCACGGCGCCCAGTCCCCCTCGCAACCGGAGAACCCCATGGCCATCGAACTGCCTGCCCTGCCCTACGACCGCACCGCCCTCGAGCCGCACATTTCCGGCGAAACCATCGACTTCCACTACGGCAAGCACCACCAGGCCTACGTCACCAACCTCAACAACCTGATCAAGGGCACCGAGTTCGAAGCCCTCGACCTGGAGGCCATCGTGCGCAAGGCCCAGGGCGGCATGTTCAACAACGCCGCCCAGGTCTGGAACCACACCTTCTACTGGAACTGCCTCAAGCCCAACGGCGGCGGCGAACCCACCGGCGCGCTGGCCGACGCCATCACCAAGTCCTTCGGTTCCTTCGTGGCCTTCAAGGAACAGTTCACCCAGACCGCCATCACCACCTTCGGCTCGGGCTGGGCCTGGCTGGTGCAGCGTCCGGACGGTTCGCTGGCCCTGGTCAGCACGCCCAACGCGGCCACGCCGCTCACCGGCACCGACAAGCCGCTGCTCACCTGCGACGTCTGGGAGCACGCCTACTACGTTGACTACCGCAACGCGCGCCCGAAGTACGTCGAGGCGTTCTGGAACCTGGTGAACTGGGACTTCGTCGCCAGCCAGATGAACTGATGCCGGCACCCGGGCCCCTGCTCGAGATCGACCGGCTGTCCTGCTCGCACGCAGGCCAGCCGGCCGTGGCCGGGCTGGGGCTCACGCTGGCGGCCGGCGAACTGGGCTGCCTGCTCGGGCCCAGCGGCTGCGGCAAGACCACCCTGCTTCGCACCATCGCGGGCCTGCATGCGCCCGACGCCGGCAGCCTGCGCCTTCGCGGCGTGGACGCGCTGCCGCTGCCGCCGGAAAAACGCGGCCTCGGCTTCGTGTTCCAGGACCTGGCGCTGTTCCCGCACCTCACGGTGGCCGACAACGTCGGCTTCGGGCTGCACCGGCTCGAGCGCGGCGCGCGCAAGGCGCGCGGCCTCGACACCCTTGCCCTGCTCGGCCTCGACGGCCTGGCCGAGCGCTACCCCCACGAACTTTCCGGCGGCCAGCAGCAGCGCGTCGCCATCGCCCGGGCGCTGGTGTCCGACCCGCGCATCCTGATCTGCGACGAACCCACCGGCGACCTCGACCGCGCCACCGCCGACGAAGTGCTGCGCCTGCTGCAGCAGCTCAACCGCGAGTTCGGCAAGACCATCGTGATGGTGACCCACGACCCCAAGGCCGCCGAATACGCCAGCCGCACGGTGCACCTGGACAAGGGCACCCTGGTCAATGAAGCGCCGGCGCACTGAGCCATGAAGTACCTCGGGCTGATCTGGGCGGGACTGTTCCGGAAGAAGCTCCGGACCACGCTGACGCTGTTCTCGCTGGTCTGCGCCTTCGTGCTGCTGGGCCTGCTGCAGGCGGTGAATTCCTTGTTCTCCGGCGGCGCCGACTTCCTGGGCGCCAACCGCCTGATCACCCAGGCCCGCACCAGCTTCACCCAGCCGCTGCCGATGCGCCTGCTGCCGCAGATCGAGGCGGTTCCGGGCGTGGCACGGGTGTCGCATTCGCAGTTCTTCGGCGGCGTGTACCAGGACCCGCGCAACTTCTTCCCGCAGTTCGCGGTGAACCCGCAGCGCCTGCGCGACACCTACCCCGAGTGGGTGATGGGCGAGGACGGCTGGCGACGCTTCATTACCATGCGCAACAGCACCATCGTCGGCCGCAACCTGGCCGACAAGTTCGGCTGGAAGGTGGGCGACGTGATCCCGCTCAACTCCTTCATCTGGACCAAGACCGACGGCACCCGCGTCTGGGAGTGGGAAGTGGCCGGCATCTTCGACGGCCGCGACGACGAATGGCAGAAGCGCGCCGGGCTGATGTACCTCAACTACGGCCAGTTCGACGAAGGGCGCGCCGGCGGCAAGGGCCTGGCCGGCGTGTTCGTGGTGGTGGTGGACGACCCGGACGCGTCCGAGCGCGTGGCCGCGCTGATCGACGAGAAGTTCGAGAACTCGCCCGACGAAACCAAGACCCAGAGCGAGCAGGAGTTCCAGCTGGGCTTCGCGCGCCAGCTGGGCGACATCGGCCTGATCGTGAACCTGATCACCAGCGCGGTGTTCTTCTCCATCCTCTTCCTCACCGGCGTGAGCATGTCCCAGGGCGTGCGCGAGCGCGTGCCCGAGCTGGCGGTGCTCAAGGTGCTGGGCTTCACCGACCGCGCGGTGATGGCCCTGGTGCTGGCCGAGGCCTTCCTGCTGTGCTTCCTGGGCGCGCTGGCCGGCATGCTGCTGGCCAGCTTCTCCACCCGCTTCCTGCCGGCCGAGTTCCCGATCGAAACCGACCTGCGGGTGTGGGCCATCGCCGGCGTCAGCGTGGTGGTGCTGACCGTGCTGGTGGGCGTGCCGCCGGCGCTGCACGCGCTGCGCATCAAGATCGTCGACGCACTGGCGGGCCGCTGATGAGCTCCTACACGCAAGTGCGCGAGATCGTGATGATGAACCTGCGCAGCGTGCCGCAGCGCCTGGGCGCGTCGCTGGTGATCGTGATCGGCATCGCCGGCGTGGTGGGCGTGATGGTGGCGCTGCTGTCGATGTCGGCCGGCCTGGAGAAGACGCTCAGCGGCACCGGCCGCGACGACCGCGTGGTGGTGACGCGCGGCGGCTCCAACGGCGAACTGGCCAGCTTCCTGGACCGCGCCTCGGGCACGCTGGTGAAGCAGGACCCGGCCATCGCGCGCGGCGCCGACGGCCTGCCGCTGGCCTCGGGCGAGATCATCATCATCACCGAGGTGCCGCGCGTCGGGCAGAAGACCGGCGCCAACGTCACCCTGCGCGGCGTGGAGCCGGTGGGCTTCACGCTGCGGCCCGAGCTGCGCATCGTGGCGGGCCGCAAGTTCCGCCCGGGCCTGCGCGAGATCATCGTCGGCGAAGCGGCCAGCGGCCAGTTCGCGGGCCTGGAGGTGGGCACGCCGCTGCGCTTCCGCGGCTCCACCTGGACGGTGGTGGGCGTGTTCTCCACCGGCGGCGACGCGCACGAATCCGAGCTGTGGACCGACGCCGAGACCGCGCAGTCGGCCTTCAACCGCAGCGGCTATTCCTCGATCCTGGCCAAGCTGGCCAGCACCGACGCCTTCGAGCCGATGAAGGAGCGCCTGACCAGCAACCCGCAGCTCAACGTGGACGTGAAGACCGAGCGCGATTTCTTCAGCGGCCAGTCCGGCACGCTCACCACGGTGATCGGCGTGCTGGCCGGCTTCGTGGCGCTGGTGATGGCCATCGGCGCCACCTTCGGCGCGCTCAACACCATGTATTCGGCGGTGTCGGCGCGCACGGCCGAGATCGGCACGCTGCGCGCGCTGGGCTTTGGCGCGATGCCGGTGATCGCCTCGGTGATGGCCGAGGCGCTGGCGCTGGCCATCTCGGGCGGCGTGCTGGGCGCGCTGCTGGCGTACGTTCTGTTCAATGGCTATTCGGTGAGCACGCTGGGCAGCGGCTTCACCCAGGTGGCCTTCAAGTTCGCGGTGACGCCGGGGCTGGTGATGCAGGGCCTGGGGCTGTCGCTGTTCATCGGCTTCGTCGGCGGCCTGCTGCCGGCCATCCGCGCCGCGCGCATGCAGGTCACCTCCGCCCTGCGCGGCTGACCCGCCGCCTTGCGGTCGCGGCCACGCCCGACCCACAATCGCCGCGAACCTCCCGGAGCCGACCATGGCCCTGCTGCTTGCCCGCTTCGGCCTGCTGATGGCGTCCGCGCTGTGCGTGGCGATGGTGGTGCTGGGCGCGACCCAGCTGGCGCGGGCGCCGCTGGTTTTTCCCGGCACGCTGGTGGCGCTGGCGCTGGTCGCCGGTGGCGCCTGGGCCGTGGCCGATTCCTGGCGGCTGTCGCGGCGCCTGCAGGCGGAGCGCGCCCGCCGCCTGAGGCGCGAGCCCGCCTCGCTGCGCTTCGAGGCCCGCCCCAAGGACAGCCAGCAGGCCCTAGCGGCGCTGCTGATGCTGGTGGTGCCGCTGCTGCTGGCGCTGGCGATGGCCATGCGCGACGACCCGATGGCGATGCTGTGCTCGCTGCTGTTCGCCGGGCTGTGCGCGGGGTCGCTGCACATGCTCACGCTGCTGCCCAACGACGGCCGCCCGGCGCTGGCCATGCATGCGCGCGGCCTGGAACATGCCTGGCTGGGACAGGTGCCGTGGTCGCAGGTGCGCGCGGTGTCGCTGGCCCAGCCCGAGGCCAAGGGCAAGGTGCAGCCGGTGTTCATGCTGGCGCTGGACGTGACCTCGCCGCGCGAACTCGAGCAGCGTCTGCCCTGGATCGTGCGGCGGTTCGCGCGGGCTCCGCGCGACCGGGCCGCCGTGACGGGCCCGGTGTGGCTGCCGCTCAACGGGCTGGACTGCGAGCCGCGCCTGGCCCTGGCGGCGGCGCAGAAGTTCCTCGCCGCCTCGCGGCACGCCACGCCCGGAGACCTGGCGGCCAGCACCCTGCCCGCGCTGTCCGACGACCCCGGCCGGCCGCTCACCACGCGCGAGCGCTGGGCCGCGGCCTGGGTGGTGCTGGCCTCGCTGGCGAGCGCCTGGCAGCTGGCGCGTGCCTGGCTGTACGGGCTGGGCTGAGTCCGGCACGGGCACCACATCGTTGCAGGCACGCTGCCGGGCATGAGCCGATAATCCCGGTCCGGCGCGGACCCTGCGCGCCCCCTTCCCCGGACCGTCCCGTGAACGCAGCCTCCCCCTCCATCGACCGCAAGGGCCTCGGCGCCGCGATCGCCTCGTACGTGCTTTGGGGCGTGTTCCCGCTGTACTGGTACCTGCTCAAGCACGTGCCGTCGCTGCAGATCATTTCCCACCGCATCGTCTGGTGCGCGCTGTTCGTGGTGGGCTTCCTGGTGCTGCGCGAGGGCTGGGGCTGGCTGCGCACCGCGCTGTCGCGGCCGCGCGTGGGCTGGATGCTGCTGGCCAGCAGCCTGCTGATCAGCTTCAACTGGGGCATCTACATCTGGGCGGTCACGAACGGCCGCGTGGTCGATGCCAGCCTGGGCTATTTCATCAACCCGCTGGTGAACGTGCTGATCGGCGTGCTGGTGCTGCACGAGCGGCTCAATCGCGCCCAGTGGATCGCGGTGTCGATCGCGGCGCTGGGCGTGCTGTGGCTGGCGCTGCTGCACGGCGACCCGCCGTGGATTTCGCTGGCGCTGGCCTTCAGCTTTGCCATCTACGGCCTGATCCGCAAGCTCGCGAACGTGGACGCGGTGCCGGGCCTGGCGATCGAAAGCCTGATCCTGCTGCTGCCCGCGCTGGCCTGGCTGGGCGTGGCGCAGGCCCAGGGCGTGGGCGCGTTCGGCGGCGGCGACTGGCGCAGCGACGCGCTGCTCATCTTCGGCGGCGCGCTGACGGCGCTGCCGCTGATCGGCTTTGCCTACGGCGCGCGCCGCATCCCGTATTCGCTGGTGGGCATCCTGCAGTACATCGCGCCGACGCTGCAGCTGATCAGCGGCGTGTGGCTGCTCGGCGAAGACTTCACCGGCACGCAGGCCATCGGCTTTGGCGCGATCTGGGTGGCGCTGGCCATCTACGGCGTGGACGGCTGGCGCCGCTCGCGCCAGCAGCCGGTGCAGGCGGCGCATGAACACTGCGCCGAACAGGTGCCCGCCTGCGACGGCGCCGCGCCGCCGCACGACGCCCCGCCCAAGCCTTGAGCGCGGCTTGTCGGGTGCCGGCCGGCATGCGCTAATCGGTGGCCATGGATTCCGCCGACGCCTTCGCCGCGCTGTACCGCGACACCGTGCTCGACCACGGCCGCGCGCCGCGCCAGGCCGGCCGATTGCCGGCGCCGGCCCGGTCGGCGCACGCCAGCAATCCGCTGTGCGGCGATCGGGTTGAAGTGGATGTGCGCCTGGATGCGCGCGGCGCGCTGGCCGAACTTCGCCATCGCACGCAGGGCTGCCTGATCTGCACCGCGTCGGCGTCGCTGATGGCCGGCGACGTGGCCGGGCGCGATGCGGCCGGCGTGGCCGCGCGTCTTGAGGTGCTGCGCCGCGGCTTGGTTTCGGGCGACGGCGACGGCTTGGACGCGCTGGCGGCGCTGACCGGCGTGTCCGCGCACCCCAGCCGCC
>FSSH01001307.1_pt1 | contig 13919 bp, 9 predicted proteins | sample 1166101 | NCBI WGS metagenome assembly FSSH01 (sample SAMEA32972668, study PRJEB13176) | freshwater metagenome | biome: Drinking water system; feature: Biomass in drinking water that filtered by 0.45 um membrane; material: drinking water | place: USA | collected 2012-12-20 | depth 0 m | reverse complement strand
CCATCTTTATTATGTTGGGACAGAATAACTGTATCAGAGTTTCTGAGCGTTTCTTTCAAACGTTGTGCGGCTGCTTGTAAAACGATATCGCCAGCATCATGGCCTTTTGCGTCATTAATCAATTTAAACTTATCTAAGTCTAAAATCATCAGCGTAAACGGTTTACTTAACGTATTAAGTTCGTTAATTGCGTTATCCAAAGACAACGTAAAAAGTCGGCGATTGCCTAAACCTGTTAAGTTATCTTGATGCGCTAAATCGTTTAATGGACGCACCATTTTGTTGGTGACCATATAAATTGCAAAAGCTGAAAGTAGTATTGTGATGACGAGTAGATAAATCAGTGTGGTTTCAAATTGTTTAAATGGCTGCATGAGTTTGCGCATGGGTTTTGCGGCAACTGCGATGACCAGTTTGTTTGATGTCGATTGCAACACGATAGGCTTGCTAAGATACTGTTCAGTTTTTGTATTGATTTGCCTAGTGTGCAAATTAAGCGGCGTAAATAATTGCGCATCAAACGCGTTAATGGTGCTTGCGTGTAGCTGCCAAATACCGTTTTCTTGAGAAAAAAATAAAAAATCCATGCCGATAAGCGTTTTTAGCTCTTGCGCGTAGGCGTTGTTAATTGGAAAACCCAGCGTAAGGGTGGCGGAATGCAGTGGGCTTAAAATTTGCGTATTAATCAGTTGGTAGATTTCATCTGATTTAACTTTTGATGAAATATCGTCATAAACGCGCGAATGAGATGATAAATTGAGTGGAATAAAATTCAGTATTTGTTTTTTTGCAGAGTCTACAGGCGCGATTTGTTGAATCAAATTTGAATCTAGCTCAATCTTGCTTGGCGATGTAGCAATGACTTGCTGATCCAAGCCCGTTAATATTGATATACTAGCATCCGCCCGCGCGCTGTGATTACTCAGCATAGATTCAATGGTTGTTTTGTCTCGCGTGGCGATAGATTCTCTGAATCCAAAATCGCCACATAAAATTTCTGAAGCTTGTTGTAACTGACGACTTCTTAGTTCAATGAGTCGATTAAAAACATGGGTACCAGTTGTGAGTTCCTCTTTAATGGTGGCTTGTACAGCGGCATGATTGTTTGTACGCAGGGCTACAAAAACCCCAATCTGGATGCAGATCAGGATGGCAATAATGATGTAGGTGATTCTACTTTCGTATGCGTGATAATTCATGTCTTAACCTCAATAAGAAGCTAGCAATAAATACACCAACTACGTTTTAAGCAACATGTAATTATTATATCCATACTGCTAATCATAGAATAAATGTTTATTTGCAATTTTATGAATAAGCATTTGCGCTGGAGATTTGCGCGTGATGCAGATAAATTAGCTACAAAATAAGTGTTAAGTATCAAGTCGACAATACTTTATACAAAGTACTTGTCAGTGCGGATGCTTTATTTCGGTGCAAATTAATATCATGCACTAATTTTTAGCAGTGATAAGCACTGATTTGCCCCATAGATTTCGCACTATTTTCATTTACGCGCTAGCTAAAAGATGTAAACTTTTAGTAAATATTGTACTCAGGCCGATTATTAAAGAATATCCATGCTCAAAACCAAACCAAAAAAACAATTTAACATCACAAATTTTGAGCGAAACCTTACTTGGTTGGTGCTGGCATGTATTGTGGTCGGCGTCATGCTTGGCCAGCTTTTCCCTCATTTCTTTCTGGCTATTGCTGACATAAAAATTGCAGAGGTGAATTTAGTCGTTGCGGTTTTAATCTGGCTGATGATTATTCCCATGTTGTTAAAAATAGATTTTAGCGCCATGAAAGAGGTGCTTGCGCACAGCAAGGGCATTGGCGTTACGCTATTTATTAATTGGGTGGTGAAGCCATTTTCTATGGCGCTTCTTGCTTGGGTGTTTATACGCCATCTTTTTGTCAGTTATTTACCAGTAGACCAAATTGATATCTATATTGCAGGGCTTATTTTGCTGGCTGCTGCGCCATGCACGGCAATGGTGTTTGTGTGGAGTAACCTATGCGGCGGTGAGCCAAAATTCACACTGTCTCAAGTGGCGATTAACGATGCGATTATGTTGTTTGCCTTTGCACCTTTAGTGGCTTTGTTACTGGGTTTATCCAGTATTACAGTGCCTTGGAACACCCTGTTTTTATCGGTGATGTTATTTATTGTCGTGCCAGTGATTATTAGCCAGATATTACGCAAACTATTGCTGTTAAAAAGTCAGCAAACATTCGATTTAGTGCTTAAAACATTGCATCCTTATTCACTATTTGCATTATTAGCTACGCTCGTGCTGTTATTTGGTTTTCAGGGCCAGCAGATATTGGCGCAGCCTATCATTATTGCCTTGCTGGCTGTGCCAATTATCATTCAAGTTTATTTTAATTCAATGCTGGCTTACTGGCTTAACAAAAAATTGAAAGTAGCGCATTGTGTTGCAGGGCCGTCTGCGCTCATTGGCGCATCCAATTTCTTTGAGCTAGCGGTTGCCACCGCGATTGCGCTATTTGGTTTTAACTCAGGCGCGGCACTGGCAACGGTTGTTGGCGTATTAATCGAAGTGCCTGTCATGCTATCGGTTGTGGCCATTGTCAATAAAAGCCGTGGCTGGTACGAGTCTCACTAATCTGCTTTGATTAAAGCACTTTAAACCAAACAAACTTAACCCTAAAAAAGCCCCGAATTTATTTGCACCAAATGTATGCTCGCTTGATTCATTGGCTGATTGCTAGTTTGGATTTGGTGCTTAACAATGTAAAAAATAGGGGGATGAACCCTTTAACCCAATAAAAAAGCTCGCCTAATTCTCTTAGCGCGAGCTTTTTCTGACGCAATAATCGTCTACTTAATGCATATTGATCAAAAGTTATGCGTCAACTGCACACTTAAAATATCAACGCTGGCGTCATATTCGCCACGCACTCGGCCTCGGCCTAATGGAACTGCAGTCGTTTGATTATCATCAATTTTAACGTCGCTCACAAATAAATGTGCATAGCCAATATCTAATTTTGTGTCAGGCCTTGCTTGCCATGCCACACCAAAACTTAACCATTTTCTGTCGTTATCAGGAATGCGTACCGTGCGAAATTCGTTGCTGGTTGGCGTTTCATCGTAAGCGACGCCTGCGCGGAATTTAAGTTTATCGTTATAGTGATAGTTCACGCCAATTGAGTAACGCAATGTGTTTTCCCAGTTTTGGGCTGTGCTGCTCAGCAACGCGCCGTTATCGCGTAGTACGGTTAAATCTTGAAACCGACTCCAGCGCGTCCAAGTGACATCGCTTAATAAATCCCATTGATCGTTTAGTTGACTGAAGCTACTAATAGATACCATTTCAGGCAAAGTTGTATCTGCGGTTACATCACCATTTGGTGTTGGGCCGTTTGAAACAGAAAATCGTACATCACCTTTTAAGTGCTGATCTATTTTAGAGCGATAAGCAATGCCTAGACGCGTGTCATTGGTTACCTGATAAATCGCACCCAAGTTATAGCCAAAACCCCAATCATCACCTTTCACAGTTGCTGTTCTTTCAGATCCACCTAAGTTAACCGCATTGGTTAATTCGGCCTGTATCCACATGGCCGATAATCCAAAGCCTAAAGATAATTGATCGTTTACTTTAAATGCTAGTGATGGATTAATGTTAACGGTTTTTAAATCAGACTTAATGCCCTGAAAACGCCCAATCCAATCTCTGTCGTATTCAGTTTTTAAACCAAAAGGGGCGTTAACTCCAACGCCAAATTTTACCGTTTCGGTTAGTGGTGTCATAAAGTAAAAGTTTGGTACAAAAGCTAAACTGCCTGCATCATCACTTTCGCTACCTAATGGCCTAGCCGTACCTGCAACCGAACCTTGATTGTTAAACTCAGCATTGGGTTTAATTAAGTGTAGTGTGCCTACTACCTGTGTGCCATCGATATAAGTCATACCTGCTGGGTTGAAAAAAATGGTGGAAGCGTCTTCTGCAGATGCTGCAGCTCCTGCAAAAGCATTACCTAGCCCGCTACCACTTTGCTCTGAAAGCGCGAACCCAGCGGCATGTGACAATAGAGGTGTTGTAAAAATAACAAAAGAAAAAAATAGTTTTTGCATTACAAAAGCTTTCACTGTGTTGAGTTAGTTGAATTCATAAAAAAGAATATCACATCAATAACTTACACGTATAAATTCGCGTGAAATATTGAATAATAAATCTAACTTTGTTGTTATAAACCAACAATTTACCTGAATATTGGCTATTTTTCAAAAAACATTCTCTTGAGAGCTTAAATTATTAAGCTTATAGTCTTAATCGTAAATGCTTATATTACAAGTAGTTATTTAAACTTTTTGTAAACGCATAAATGGTTATTTAGAGTTAGCCGTTATCCAATTCACTTAGGAGGATATATGAATACCGTCGTAGATTTTCAACAGTTTAATAATGCTAATTTAGAGCAAGTAAGAACCAGTTTTGATGACGAATTTGGCGTGATGTTTTGTTATATGAACCCTACTCCGCGCCCTTGCTATAACAAAAAATGTTTAACAGAAACACATCAAATTCAATCTAGTGTTGAAAATAGCGGCGGCGATATTGTTGCTAACGGCAAATTGCAGCATGTGAATTATTTAGTATTAGCATCTGATGTGGCAGGCGTGTTTAATTTAGGCGGCGATTTAAACGCGTTTGCTGAGTTAATTAGAACCAAAGACCGTATCAATTTATTAAATTACGCTAAATTATGCATTAACAATGCATGGACTTTTTATAACATGCAAGCGCCAGTCACCACGGTATCGCTAATCCAAGGCCAAGCTATGGGCGGCGGTTTTGAATCTGCATTATCTGCACATGTATTAATCGCAGAAAAAAGTGCGGTGATGGGTATGCCAGAAGTGTTGTTTAATTTGTTCCCTGGCATGGGCGCTTTAAGCTTTTTATCGCGCAAAGTAGGCATGCACACTGCCGAAAAAATGGTGCATTCTGGCAAAATATACACAGGTGAAGAGCTCTATCAAATGGGCGTGGTAGATGTGCTAGCAGAAGATGGTCAAGGCGAGTATGCGTTAAATAGCTGGATTAAAAAGAATCACCGTTCTTTAAATTCGTTTCAAGCGATTAATCGTGCAAAACAACGTGTTAATCCACTAACCTATGCAGAGCTATATGATATTACTGAAATTTGGGTGGATGCTGCGCTACGTTTGGATGAGCGTAATTTAAAAATAATGGAGCGTTTGGTGCGCGCACAAAACACGAAAGTAGGAGCAGAGCCAGTGCAGTTAAAGGAAAGACAAACAGCTTAAATTATCTGCTGCTAGTATTCGCGCCAACTTCAGTCGTTTTTCCTAGTGGACGTCTGAGGTAATCTTCTACAGCTAAGGTAAGATTCGAAAAATCGCTATTCAGTATCTCTAGCATATCAATTGATTGAGCTGGGTTAACAGAGCGGGTTAGTTTGCTGATTAACTCGGTTGTCCCTGCTAATTTTGTTGCACCAACGCTTAAGCTATTGCCTTTTAATGCGTGGCACAAATCATGCAATTCGCCGTAGTGTTTTTGCTTAACTGCGGTTTCTATTTTATAAATCAACTTAACCGAATCGCTTAAGTAATTTCTGAGCAAGCGATGCATAAATAAATCATCGCCAGCACCAATTTTTTCAAGCTCTTTGAGCGTATTGGTATCCAAGGCAATATTATCTTCTGCCAAATCAGACTCAATTTCAACAGGCGTATTTAAGGCATTATGTAGCCATAAATCAGCAGTGTTGGCAGGCAGATTTAAAATGCTCTCAATAGCGTTAAATAGGGTTGCGGCCTCAATTGGCTTGGTTAAGAATCCATCAAAACCAGCTTCAGTTGCAGTTTCTCTTGCAGTGGATGTTGCATCTGCAGTAAACAATATAAAACGGGTGTCTTTGTCATCTGGATTTGTAAAGCGATATAGTTTTAAAGCATCAGCACCATTCATGCCCGACATATTCAAATCGGTAATAACAAGATCAAATTGTCTAATCTCTAATGCATCTAACATTTCGTCGCTGTTTTCGGCGATTTGAACTTGATGGCCTGGCAGTGAGAGCAGACGAGTAATAATTTTTTGATTGGTGCTTTCGTCTTCACAAACCAATATATTAAGCTTGTTTGGATTAGGTTGATTAAGATTAGGCTTTTTATTGGCAGCGCTTGTTAATACAGCTGCTTGAGCAATTTTTTGAATAATGGCAGATGCAGGACTCTCTGAATGCGCATCTAGTTTTGCAGATATGCTTTCAGGTGCATCAACAGGCGCGCTGACAACTTTTTCTAATGACAAAGCAAACCAAAAACGGCTACCGACGCCCTCAGTACTTTGAAATTGTAAATCGCCACCCATTGCCTCAACCATATGTTTTGCAATAGTAAGACCTAAACCGCTACCACCAAATTTTCTGGTTGTAGATGAGTCGGCTTGGGTAAAACTATCAAAAATTTTATGTTGTTTATTGAGCGGAATACCAACGCCAGTGTCAGCCACTTCAAAGCGCACAGTGATATGCGTATCACTGTCTTGCAAGGCAATAGCAGAAAGGGTGACGCTACCTTTTTCTGTAAACTTAATCGCGTTGCCCATTAAGTTAGCTAACACTTGACGAATCACAAATGCATCACCTTTTACAGCATGTAACGCATCTGAAATACTGATACCCACTTGTATACCTTTTGCTGCAGCTTGCGAGCGGAAAATTTCCAAGGTATCCCGCACCGCTTCTTCAGCCGAAAAATCAATATGTTCAACAGTGAATTTGCGCTCTTCAATTTTAGTAAAATCCAGCACGTTATTAAGCAAAGAGAGCAGTAATTTTGATGAGCTGTCTAAAGTTTTGAGTAAATCTTTCTGGTCTGCATTTAGAGGGGTAGTTTTAAATAGCGTGCTAATGCCAATGATGCCATTTAAAGGTGTGCGGATTTCGTGACTCATATTGGCCACAAACTGGGTTTTTGCTAGACTGGCTTCGGCTGCTTTTTCGCGTGCAATTTCAGCCTTGTGAGTGGCTTCATTTAAGCGATGAATTAATTTAGCAACGTATAAAGGCAAAAATATCAGCATAATAAACATGCCATAGCCAGCGGTGAGATGGGTTTTCCAGTAAGGGCCGTATTGGATCACGATAGCAAAACCAATCAAACTTAATATTTGGGTATGGTATAAATATTTATTGCCATAACGAAAACCGTTACCAAAAGTGACCCAAAGATAAACACCAATCAGCACCACGCTAATATCAGCGGTAAGGTACATACATAAGGTAGTGCTGCCAATATCTAACCAAGTGCCTAATAATCGGCGTGCAACCGACTTATTTTTCTGCATGACAATAGATGCCATGATAGAAATAGCAATGACGATAAAGCAAATGACGTAGTAAAAAGTTTGTAGCTCTACTGGGTTAATTGTTTGAGCATTGAACAGATGAACAGAGTAGTAAGTGACAAAAGCAAAGCTTAATACAAGCCTTAAAGCAGCTTGTTCAAACTCAAGGGTATCAACACCTTTAACGGTTTCTGAGTACCAATTTTTGATGTGAGTTAGTGTCATGAGCGATGATTAGGCAATTAAGCCTTGGCTGTAATATTCTTTACTTTGTTCTAATAGTTGTTTAGCAATTTTGGCAAGCTCTTGCGTTTGTACAGGTTTGGTTAAACAGGCCGATGCGCCAGCAGCCAATAATTCTTGATGAATATTAATTTCTTTTAATACCGTTACTACAATAATTGATCTGGTTAATACGTTACTGGTATTTTTAATCGCTTGCACAAATTGCATGCCATCCATTTGATGCATACGAAAATCGGTAATAATCAAATCAACTTGTTTATTTTGCATCCATTCCAGCGCCTCAACCGGGTTGGTCATGGTGACTATTTTCAGATTCATCTTAAGCGATTTTAAAATCGCCGCATGAATATCCAGCACTGTTGGCTGATCATCAATTAACAGCGCGGTTTGCTTAAAATTTGTTGCACTTCTAATGTTGCTAATACTCATATCTTTTCAGTTGCTTTGTATGATTAATGAATCGCAGTTGCGTGTTCGGCTAATATTTTTTCTACTTTGCCACGAATTGCTACCATGGCCGTCACCAGTTCAGGGTCAAAATGCTTGCCGCTTTCATTTTGAATATATTCAAATGCTTTATCCACACTCCATGCTTCTTTATAAGGACGCACGCTAGTCAGCGCATCAAACACATCTGCAATCGCGACAATTCTGGCTGCAAGCGGAATATCAATACCTTTAAGGGCATACGGATAGCCAGTGCCATCAAAACGTTCGTGATGCGCTAAAGCAATTTCGCCACCCTTTTGCAAATATTTTGAGGGGCTATTTTCTAATATTTCATAACCAATCAGCGGGTGCCTGCGCATGGTTTTTAATTCTTGTTCGTCAAGCGGGCCTTTTTTTAACAAAATACTGTCAGGAATACCAATTTTGCCAATATCATGCAGCGGCGATGAAAGCTCAATGACTTCTGCTTCTTCTTCAGTTAAGCCAATGGCTTCGGCTAATGCTCTGCTGTAAAGCGACATGCGGTGCAAATGCATCGCGGTATCGTAATCTTTATGCTCACCTGCGCGAGCAAGGCGCATCAACGTTTCTTTTTCGCGCGCTCTAATTTCAACTGTTGCTGCTTTTACTAAGCTTTCTAATAATAGACTTTTGTTTTGCAGCGAAATATGTTGCTGACGCATCGTTAATAAATTACGCGTACGCGCTGTGCACTCATGCACGTCCACGGGTTTGCTAATAAAATCAGCCACACCTGCATCCAATGCCTCATAACGTGTTTCAGCGTCTTTTTTAATCGTAATCATCACCACTGGAACCGATTCATATTTAGGCAGTGTTTTAAGCAACTTAATAAAATCTCCACCGTTCATTTCTGGCATTACATAATCCACAAACACTAAATCTGCCGTATGTTGTGTTGCCCATTCTAATGCTTGTTCTGGGTTGTGTTTTTCAATAATTTTAATCGTTGGATTAATGTTTTTAACTACATGTGAAAGAATTGTTCTACTGGTTGATTGGTCATCAACGATTAATACCGAGCAATCGTCAAACATTTGTCCATTATTCATTCTTAAAATACCTTAATGAGTGCAACTGCCAACTCTTAGTAAACAGTTAAGCAATATTTAAGCCAACGCTTTATAGTGTTGGCAGGATATAAAATTAACTTAAAATTAAATGATAAATATTAATAACTTGTTAAAAATCATATAGTTAAAATACTTTAATATTTAAAGAAAAGTTTCATGTTTATAGTTAGACGTTTTTGTTGTTTTGTATTTGAAGTTTGTTAGGCCAAACTTCGTCAACTAAGTGATTTATTTTGACATACAACGATAACAATTAATAATTATTTTTACGATTGATTGAATTGTTTGGTTTTAAATCAAATGCAATGCAGATGCGGTTATCCGCACCGTTAAATGGAATGGTGCGATGAAACAAAGAAGAGGGAAATAAGACAATATCGCCAACGTTTGGCATGATTTGCGCAATCGGAAAACTTAACACATTTTTAGGCGGTAAAATTGGGTAATCATCGCCATGCGTACCGTACTCAAATGCACCTTCCAGCCCATTGGCTTGCGGCATGGCTAAATACACAGCGCCGCTTATCCAACCAATTTCGTGAATATGCGCATTTAAATGTCCGCCTTGCTGCATTTTTACATACCAAGAGCTAGTAAATTCCAGTTCATCTGGAAACGCTTGAATCAATGCGCAATCAGCATTTGCAAAATGTTGTTTATAAGCCAAAAACTGCTGCTTGATTAAAATAGCCAGCGTTTGAAAAGAGCGCTCGCTGCGCTTAAATAAATTCCCCGCCGATTGCTGGCCGTTGGTTAAACGGCCTTGCTTGCGCTCGGCAATATCTGCGGTGTGAATATCATGCAGTAATTCTGCCAGTAACGTGCCATTTGTTAACTCAGGAAGCGACTGGCGATACACATAATCTAAGCCGTTGGCGCAAAATTGGTAGGGGTCAGGCGAGTTAAAGTTAATGCTGTAATGGGTCGATAAAGTGGCTAAAAATGGTGAGCAATGTTGATTGCGCGGTAAAGGTGTAATCAACGCGTCACGGCGCGTTTTAAACGCATCAAAATTTTCTGCTTTATACAAGCAATACAGACATTTTTCTTGCCAATCATCTAGTTTAGACGCCTCATAATAAGGAATTGCCTGCGTGTATTGCTTGGCCAGCACCAAAAATTCTGCCATATTATAGTTGGCTTGCGCATGGCTGGGGTTTAGCGTTAAAGCTGCTTGGTAGCTCTTTACCGCCAAATCCATTTCCCCCATGTCTCTCAACGTTTCGCCTAAGTTATTATGCGCATCGGTATAGTTGGGGAATAGCGCAATGGCTTTCTGATAGCTATTAATGGCGTCATTCAATGCGCCGTTATCGCGCAAAGCGGTGCCTAAATTAAAATAGGCGCGCGCATCTTGCGGGTTAATCTTTAAGCCTTTTTGATAGCTTTCAATCGCCGCAGTGAGTTTGCCCTGCGCCTGCAATACAGTACCCAAATTGCCAAAAGCTTCAAAAAAATCAGGCTTTATTTGAATCGCTTTTCTATAGCTTTCTGCTGCGTCGTCTAATTGTTGAACATGCGTTTGCGCTATGCCTAAGTTAAACCACAAATCAGGCGTATTAGGCTGTAGTTTCAACGCATTTTTATAACTCATAACCGCTTCGGCAAACTTTTGTTGGCCATCTAAAACAAGGCTTAATATATGATGCAAAATAAAAGTGTTGGCGTGTTTGCCAATTAAATTTTTAGCCAAGCTTTCAGCCTGCGGCAATTGGCCGCTATTTAACAAGCCAATCAGTTGTTGAATATCTTGCGGTTTTGGTTGTGCGGAGTGTAAATTTGCCATGCTTTTTAGTTAACTAATGGATATATGGATATTAAGTAAAACTTTGTTGTAATCTTGCTGCCATTCGTTTTAATAGTTGCATGGCGACTCTTGGTTCATCAGACAGCATCGCATCAATATTGGCCGCGTCAATCACAATCACACGCGCTTCGGGTGTTGACACGATGGCATCGGCAATTGCAGGTTTTTCGCTTAACATCGCCATCTCGCCAAAATAATCACCTGCATTTAGTTCGCGAATCACAGCGCCATTTTGTATCAATTGAATGTTACCCTCTACCACGTAATATAAGTTGCGCTCTGTATTGCCGCGCTCAAAAATCTCATCATCTTTTTTTAAAGTCAGCCCATAACGACTCATGAGTGTATCAATATAATTGGCTTTGCTAGGCGCGCCGTTAAATAAACGTTTTAGCAATAACACGTCTTTTTTGCGCAAAGTTGCAATCAATTCAGAGCCCAGCAAAAATACGGCAAAATTCAAGTAAAGCCAAGTAATCGATACAAACATGGCTTTCATGCTGCCAAAAATCGCACCATAATTTTCGTTAAGTGATAAGAATAATCCAAACGCAGGCCGCATTAATAGCCACAGTAATGCGGTTAAGCTGGCACCTAAGCACAAATGTTTAAATGCAACGCGCATGGGAAAGAACACTTTATAAAATACTGCAATTAATAAAGTGGTTAATAATAGGGTACTGATTGAACCAACTAAATTGATTTCTAAAATCGGCAGATGGTTGGCTAAAAAGCGGATGATTTGTTCAATAACAAAGCCGGCAAAAGTGAATAAGAAAAATAATAGCAAAATGCCCAGCACCGATAAAACGTCTTTAATCTTACGCTTAAAATAAGACGGTGCTTCAACCATCGAAGCAATCGTATAAAAAGCTGAACGCATATTGGCCGCAAGCGGGGTAATCGTCCATAGCAATACAAACACACCTAGCGCGCCCCAAGCAGCTTTGGTTTGTGTAGCGCTGTAAACTTCAGTCATAATTTTGTTGCTGAATTCAGGCACTAAATTACCGGTCAGAATCGCTAGTTTCACAATCGCAAAATCGGATGAAAAAACCAGATGACTTAACAAGAAAAATATCAGCAAAATTAAAGGGATTAAAGCAAACAGCGCGTAAAACGATAATGATGCAGACAAGCTTAATATATTGTGTCGCGCAAAGCCGCCCAAAGTTTCACGCAATACAAACAAAGGCGTTGCGTATTCATGATGCGCATAAGCCGCCAACGGCTTAGAAAAAGCTGGGTGCTGCGCCAGATTTTTCATCGCCGATAGCTTGCTTTCAGCATTACTTTTTGTTGCTGCTGATGGCGTTTCTTGCGGTAGAGGTTTAGCCAAGTTGCACTCTTTTAAAATAAGTTAAGTCAGCGCTTTAAATGTTTCTGTCGCAGCGATTAATGCACTTGTGACACCGGGTTCCATTGCAGAGTGCCCCGCATCAGCCACTATAGTAAATTGAGCATGCGGCATCGCTTGATGCAATGCCCAAGCAGTTTGCGGCGGACACACCATATCATAGCGCCCTTGCACAATAATCGTTGGGATATTTGCAAGCGACTTAGCTTGCATTAATAATGCTTCGCCATCTACAAAACATTGATGCTTTATGTAATGGATTTGTACCCTAGCACGAGCTACTTCCGTCATGCGCTCATTTTCTAACTCCGCATGCATTTTGCTTTTAACTTCGCTTGCCACTGAGCCAGAAGCCGTTGGTTTAAGACGCATAATCGCATTCTCAAATGCGTTCCATTGCACGGCAGCCTCGCCGCTGATAGCTAAATCATCATTAAAAATCAGCTCTGAATAAGCGTTAAGTACATCGTTTTGTTTGTGTGTCGGCAAATATTGAACAAGTTTATGCCAAACCTCAGGGTAAAAATGTTGCACATCACCCAAAAACCATTTTAATTCTGATGGCCTGCTCAGGAAAATGCCACGTAAAGTTAAGGAAATAATTTGAGCGCTATGCTTGACTGCGTAAGCAATCGCTAAAGTGCTGCCCCAAGAGCCACCAAATACGTGCCATTTGTTAATGTTTAAATATAATCTAATTGCCTCAATATCACTGATTAAGTCATCTGTTGTGTTGGTGATTACCTCACCCTGCGGCTTACTACGGCCACAACCCCGTTGATCAAACAACACAATACGGTAGTGACTTGGGTCAAAAAAACGACGTTGCGTCGGATTGCAGCCGCTACCTGGCCCGCCATGTAAAAATATGACTGGAATACCACTAGGGTTGCCGCACTCCTCAACATATATTTGATGCATATTGTCTACTGTAAGCCAGTTTTTATTAAATGGTTCTAGTTCTGGATACAAATTGTAATGTGAGTCAGTCATTCTTTAAACCATTCTTTCTGATTGATTTTATTGAATATTTTATTAAAATACGAAAAATTTATAAAAATATTTTAAATTATTTTGAACATTTGTTAATAAATTGTAACTAAAGTGTTGCAATTAAAATTTACTTGTTTTATATTGCATCTCTCACATGAAAATGTGAAGAAAATTAAACTTTAATTTTAGTATTCATTACACAAAGTTTTTAAAATAATTGTGTACAAATAGTTAAGCTAGAGTTTACTTTTAATTAACCCTTAGTAATATCACTTTGGAGATAAAGATGAAATTCAATACAATCAAGCTAGCTTTAGGCTTAGTTGCAGGCGCTACATTGGCAATGCCGATGATGGCATCAGCTGCTGCAGACCAAGAAGCAGCAATGGAAAATGCAAACAACTGGGCACACCCACGCGGTCAACACACAAACCAAGCGTACAGCTCATTATCACAAATCAACAAAGGTAACGTTAAAAACCTTAAAGCAGCTTGGACATTCGCTACTGGTGTAAACCGTGGTCACGAAGGTTCACCAGTTGTTGTTGGTAACATGATGTATGTTCACACAGCATTCCCGAACAATATCTACGCTTTAGATTTAAACGACAATCAAA
>FSSH01006226.1_pt1 | contig 13935 bp, 17 predicted proteins | sample 1166101 | NCBI WGS metagenome assembly FSSH01 (sample SAMEA32972668, study PRJEB13176) | freshwater metagenome | biome: Drinking water system; feature: Biomass in drinking water that filtered by 0.45 um membrane; material: drinking water | place: USA | collected 2012-12-20 | depth 0 m | reverse complement strand
TATTGTTGTTATCGGTCTGGTCGCTGTAGCCTTCAACCTATATATGACGATCGTCAACCGTAAAGTGAAAAAGCTCTACGTTTCGCTCTGGTATTTCCTCGGTTCGTTGTTCTGGTTCCCGCTGGTATACGTAATCGGCCAACGGACTTTCGTCGCTTTACCTGGTTTGAACGACGCCATCATCGGCTGGTTCTACGGACACAACATTCTCGGAATGTGGTTCACCACTGTTGGTGTGGGCATGATGTACTACCTGATTCCCCGCTATGTGAAAGCACCGCTATATAGCCACGGTCTTTCCATGTTGGGTTTCTGGGGTATTGCTCTTTTCTATGCTCCCACCGGTACCCACCACATTACCCAATCGCCTGTACCGGAGTGGTTGAAGGCTATCGCCATCATCTCCTCCATCTTCTTGCTCGTACCGGTACTGACCGTACTCACTAACTTCTTCATGTCCATGAAAGGGAAGTGGGGTCAGGTTGTCACCGATCTGCCCCTCAGATTCGCCGTCACATCCTGTATGTTCTACCTGGTTACCTGTACACAGGGTCCTTTCCAGGCAACACGCTGGGTCAACTGGTACCTGCACTTTACACAGTGGGTTGTAGGCCACGCTCACCTGGCTCTTCTTGGAACGTTCTCCTTCATCCTCACCTCTTCCTTCTATTACTGTATCCCCAGGCTGACCGGTAAACAGTGGCATTCCGAAGGTTTGATTCGGGCTCACTACTGGCTCAAGTTCCTGGGATTCCTTTTAATGATGAGTTCGCTCACCACCGCCGGCTTGATTCAATCCGCCGGTTGGGCAATGGGTATGCCGGTTGATCAATGGGGCTTGCAGATTCGCCCCTACTGGTTCTTGCGTACCATAAGCGGCATCATGATCGTGCTGGGGCAGGGTATTTTTGCCTACAACACCTACAAAACGCTTTTCACTAAACCAAGTGGTGCTGATGTGAAAGCCAAGGCGGCTCGGGAGGTCAAAGTCTAATGTACGGTTACAGGCTTGGTGCCATCGGTATTGTCACCACGTTCTTCATCATCATCTTCTCCACAGTGCTCATGCCCATGGTGCTCTTCCAGCCCAAGCCGAGCGGTCGCGGTAACGATTACAAGGCTATCGACGCCAAAATTGCCGATGCTGAGAGAGGCCGCAAAATCTATGTGAGAGAAGGTTGCTTCTACTGCCACACGCAGTTCACCAGGATTCAGGACAGAGGTTATGGTCCCCTCGTTAAAGAAGGCGACTATGTTTACGAGACACCTCACCAATTGGGTACTGCCCGTACCGGTCCCGACCTCACTAACGAAGGCGGCCGTTTCCCGTCCGAATGGCAGAAAGCTCACTTGATTACACCGAGAATGCTCAAACCCGGTTCCATCATGCCCAGCTTCAGCTACCTTTCCGAAGGGGACATGAACGACCTGGTGGCTTATATTCAGACGCTCGGCAACAAGCGTACGGTTACTACCTTCGTACAGGCTCCCGACGAGTACTTGCTTACAACCATGCAAGGTCGCGGTCTGGCTGCTCGTAAAACCGTTGATACCAATTCCGATGCGGCAGCCAATGCCGGTCGCGGTATCTACACGCAAAACTGCGCCGCCTGTCACGGTCTTGAAGGTAGAGGCAATGGTCCCAATGCCATCACCCTTGAGAAAAAACCGCCGAACTTGACTCGTGACTACTACAAGCAGTATCCCGACGAGTTCTGGTTCTACAGAATTTCCGAAGGCATTGTCGGTACACGCATGCCCCGCTTCGGCGAAATTCTCTCCGAAGAACAGCGCTGGTACCTGGTCGCATACTTGAAGACCTTGCCTAAAGAGCACGAAGAGACTGTCAACAGCCTCGACGATCTCAACGTAGCCGAACCGGTCCACCTGCCTAAACTTTCCAGGCAGCAGTGGGAACCGCACCACGGCAAAGAGTAACGGGTCTGAGACTGTTTAAAAGGAGTCAGCCATGTGTCCCAATTGCGTTCTCAACCAGGCCAGCCTCGGAGCCGGAATCTATATAGCTTTCGGTATCTGCGGACTCTTCTTCATAATCGCTATGGTAGGAATTACCTGGGCTTTTAAAAACGGTGAGTTCGAAGATCTTGAGTCGGTAAAATTCGAGATGCTCGACGACGGCGATGATGAGACACTGGCTGCCAGAGCCCGCGAAGCGATAGAGCGGGGCAGGCAGCAGATGACAGAATCGGCAGGCTAAAACGAAAATCTACAGATATAAGGCGGAGTAAAGAGTAAAGATGGCTGAAGAAGTCAAAACAACTGAAGAAGAGCACTACGAGGTAGTATCCGAGTACCGCATCGGTGAAGGCGCGCCGCCGCCCTTCCTGGTCATATGTTTCATTCTCATCTTTATATACGCAGCAGTTTCGTGGATTCCCTTCTTTGGTTATTAATAGGCAGATGGCACTTACTAAAACTAAACTGGTCAAGACCCTGGTATCACCCGTAGTTACAAAACGGGCCCTTACCGTACTTCTTACTCTGGCGGCGATGCCTTTGTTCACAGCGCTAACCGGCTGTTCCGACAGCAAGGTCAGCCTGAGTGCCGACAACCCGCTGGTGGGCACCAAAGTGACGGAAGGCGATAAAGAGCCTATTTGGCCCAACGACGATCCCTCCATTCCGGACGGTAAAGGCGTTTATGCGGCCCAGAACTGTGCCGCCTGTCACGGTGCCGACGGCAAGCCGGTGGCCGGTAAAGCCACCATCGACCTTTCCGATAAGGCTCACGCCCGCAAGCAGAAGCCGGTTGAGCAATACGATTTCATTACCTTCGGCAAGCACGAAGGCGGCGGTGCCGAGCACCCGGTCATGCGCGACAAGCTGAAACCCTCGGAAATCTGGAACCTGGTCTTCTATGTGCGCTCCCTTTCCACTCCGGCCCTCACCGATGAGGAAATCGCTGAAATCGATCCGGTCTTCGGTGCCAACTGCGCCGTCTGTCACGGTAAAAAGGGTTTCGGCAACGGACCGCTCATGAAGGGCAACACCCTGGAGCCATTGCCGGCCAACTTCCAGTCTTTCCCCCGCTTCTACGACAGAACCGACGAAGTGTTGTGGGATCACATTGCCAACGGTATCAAGTGGGAAGGCATGCCCAACTTCCTGGGCAAAGAAGACCGCGCCAAGAACATCAAGTTTGATGAACCCTATATTTGGCGCATGGTCGGCTATATTCGCCATTTCCATGAGAGCAACAAGACCGAGATAGCCACTCGCAAAGCTCATGAAAAAGAAGAGAAAGAAGAGGCCAACGAAGCCAATGAGGCTAAGTCGGGTTCGGAAAAATCTGGGGAAACCAGCAAGTAAATAGAGTACAAACAAGAAGTAAAGAGACAATCTCAGAAAGTTAGAGTCAACAGGTAGAAAACAATGACAGACGGCGTCAAACGTAGAGCCCTTTTAAAGACGGTAGCAGCACTGCCTCTTGCCCTCACCTTTGGGCTTCTGGCATCGCCCTTCCTGCGCATTTTGCTGCCGACTAGAAGGCCGCTGGATGTACTTGGAGAATCGGACCAGCCTCTGGCCGAGCCACCCATCCCCACCTTCACCGACAAGGACTTCCCCAAGGACTGGACTTGTCTGCCTTTCATGTTCAACCAGAAATATGTTGAATACAACCCGGAAGGCAAGGAAGTTCGCAAGATTCCCGGTTTTATCGTCAAATTGCCCAACGGCGATGTGGTCGCCTATAGCCGCATTTGTCCGCACCTGGGCTGTATCTTCAACTTCGTTGAAGACCCCAACGAATGCGCTAAAGGTTACAACTTCAAACCCAATGGTCCGGTTTTCGCCTGCCCGTGCCATTTGAGCGTATACGACATTGCCCAGGCTGGAAAAGTGGTCAGCGGTCCGGCTCCTCGCCCACCAAGAAAATTCGAGGTGAAGAAGGAAGGCGGCGCTTACAAGGTGGTCGCATTGGAGGCTGGTTCAATTGCCTAGTACAACAAATGACAGGAGTCTTGAAGGCGTTCTCTCTTCAGTGGGAGACTGGTTTAAGACGCGCATAAACAACATCGATATATTCGATGAGCATCATCAGCTCGAGGCAAAGACCAACCCCTTCTATGCTCTGGGGCCAATCTTCTACCTGGTCTGGTTCATCGTGATGTTTACCGGGCTGGTTCTGATCATGTGGTACGTTCCCACAAAATCAGCGGCTTTTGATTCTATTTTGAACATTCAAAACGGCATACCAATTGGCGGATTATTCCGGGGTATGCACAAGTACGGTGCGGACGCCATGATCATCGCCGCCACCATGCGTCTCTATCGCATGTTCATCATGGCCGACTTCAAGCCGAACAAAGAATTCAACATCATCATTGCTCTGATCACGCTGCTCCTATCCATGTACTCCGGTCTCACCGGTTACCTGCTGATCTGGAACCAGCGCGCTTTCTGGGCGACCAAGGTGTTCGCCACCTTCCCTACTTATATGGACCAGTTCGCCATCATGGGCGATTTCTACCTGCCTCTGTATAAGTCTCTGCACCTGGGCTGGAATACAGCCGAAGTGCTCCTGGGCGGTGGTGCGGCTATCACCCAGAACACAATTACCAGGTTCTTCTCCTTGCACTTGGCGTTCTCCTTGATACCGCTCATTTTCGTAGAACTCTACTTCTACAAAAATGCCTATACCCGCGTTCCCCTCAACTGGATCAAGCGCTCCATCCTCATTCTTATGCTGGCTTTCGTGGCAATCGCTCTGCCGGCTGCCCAGGGCTCACGCTCCGATCCGGATGTCACGCCTCTGCCCATCCTGTCTGACTGGTACTTCCTCGGCTTGTATCAGATGTACAAGTACCTGGAGCCGGTTGTAGCTACCTATATCACCCTGGTGATTCCGCTTACCGTATTTGCGCTGCCCTTCGCGGACAGCTATATCACGGGACCGGAGAAGGACATCATGAAGCGCCCCTTCATGCTTATGATGACCTTCATGGGCTTCGTCTGCTGGGTTGTCTTCTCGATTTTGATCATCGTCAACATCGCCAACATCCACACAGACCCGCCTTACTGGCGTTCCTTCCTTTACTTGACGGTCAACGCAGGTATCGTCTGGCAGCTTTTCCTGATTGCCCGCAATGCGGACCTGAAGTGGAAAGCCAAGCAAGTAGTGCCCTGCATGATCATGTTCGGTATTTGTGCCACCCAGACTTTCTGGGCCTGGGTCTATGACTACATGGCCAAGACCGAGATGTTCATCGATCCCCTCGGTCATGCCGCTCTCTATAACATGGGTCGCGGAGCCATGGGAGACAGCGCCGACAAGGTGGAAGCCATCATTCGCAAGATGCATCCCACCACCGGTGATAAGCCTGTTAACCAGGAATACTGGAACTTCCACGTTCTACTTGATCCCGGTTATGTGGCTCGCATTGGTGAACCTTCTGCCAAGCAAGATCTGGAAGAGCTCAGGAAGCTCTGCGTCGAAACCAAGACCCCTCTTGATTTCATCGTCAAAGCTATCCCCACCTTCGAGACTCCCATGGGTCAAAACGGTGCCTACCTGATCGAAGAGAACGGTAAGAGAGTCAGCTTCCTCTCCGACAAAGAGAAGGGTGCCCACCCCACCTACCACGGTCTGGTCGACTTCATGGTCAACAACCGTTGGGCCTGGGATTACTGCACCATGGTTGACAGGCTCAAGCCCGGTGTGGTCAAAGGCTATCCGATGTCCGTGCCCGAAGTTGACTGGTACTGGATGATCGGCGGTGCTTTGTCTGCTGCCTACGCTCTCGTGGTAGCCATGCAGTGCAAGCAGGCCCAGACGGCTGAGCCGCCCAAGCCGGTGGCTTCCGCCGACACCAAGCCGGCTGAAACTACCGGAAGCTAATGGAGCCAGAAAAGGAACCTGACGAAGAAATGAAACTTGTCCTGAGCGCTAATGCAAATAGTGCGGCTGAAGCCGGAACCCAGAAGGGTTCCGCTTCGGCAGACAAGCCTGCCTTCAAAGTCAAGCTTTCACTCAAGTTAGCCGTCTTCGTGATGGCTACCATCACGCTAAGCTGGTTTTTTGAAGGTTGGAGACAAGTCAGCGAAGCTCCAACTCTCAGCGGTCTGGCCTATCTCTTCGGCGGCACCACACTGACCATCATTCTGGTCAGTCTCTACGGCTTCTTTATGTATGCCGAAGAACGTTCTAAGGGCGGTCGCACCCGCAACATTCCTCTATTTGATCGTTGGTACAGGCACTTAACCAAACAGGGAGACAAAACGAACCGTGGGTAAGGGAATAAACAGCATTCTAGCGATAGCTGGTGGTTTGCTTTGTATAGTCATCACACTAACTATGCCTTGGGCAGAACTTGGTATGGATGCCTCATTTCAGAATTGGCCCGAATGGTTGAAGTGGCTATCCATCAACCTCAACATGCCTCTTCCGGACTACTCGAACATGGCTAATTACGCCACCGAGTGGACCGCGCACCTGAAGAAGGCCGGTGCAGAATCCAGATTCGGCGATTACGCCTATGCTCTGGTGATGGGCCTGGCCATGATTGCTTCCGCCGTCGGCATCGCTGCCATCGGGCGCGAAGACGGCGAAGAAAAGACAGTTTTACCGGTGAAGAAGTAACTAGTTAAAGTTGGGAGATCCTCAAAGATGTACTCGTCGATACCGAAGGGCATGACCGACCTGACTCTAGCAATAGAGAAAGCGACCAATGCCGTTCTAACCAATAAGTACAACCCCTTTTATTACCACGGCGCTCTGCCTCAGTTTTATCTGTGGGTTCTGTTCTTGTCCGGGCTTTTGCTGTTTGCCTATTACATTCCGACCATCGACAATGCTTACTTCTCTGAGAACCTGGTGAACGCCTGGACCTCAGTAGATTACATCACCGATACCCTGCCCTTCGGTGCCGTGGTGCGCGGTATTCACCGCTATGCCGGCGATGCCATGGTCATCACCATCGTATTGCATGCCCTGCGCGTATGGGTCACCGACCGTTATCGTCAGTACCGCTGGACCCAGTGGGTAACCGGTATCGTTCTTCTCTTGATGGTTCTCTTCATCGGTCAGACCGGCTATTACCTGGTTTGGGACGAGCGCTCCCTCGTTTTGACCCGCATGACCTCCAGCGCCCTGGAAGCACTGCCCTTCGTGGGACCCGGTTTGAAAGCCTGGTTCTTGAACGGTGCCGCCATCACCAACCTGACCCTTTCCAACTTCCTCTTCATCCACATTGGTCTTTCCTTCTCCCTGCTCTTCGGTCTCTGGTTGCACTACGTGCGTATGACCAGGCCGGTGATCACACCGCCTCCGGCTATCAACTACATCCTTACAGCCGTGCTTTTGGTCTTCGTCTTCCTTCTGCCCATTACCTCGGGCAAAATGGCCGACATCAATGCTCAGCCCACCAGCTTCGAAATCGACTGGTTCTTCCTCTGGCCTTACTGGATACTGGCTTCCTGGGGAACCTCGGCCTTCTGGTTCGTGCTGATCGGCGGCTCGGTGGCTCTCTGTCTGGTGCCCTTCCCCAGCCTCTACAAAGCTGCCCACCCCGTGGAAGCTGCCGAAGTAGTTCTGAACAAGTGCACCGGCTGTTCCTTCTGTTCCAAAGACTGCCCCTACCAGGCAATTGAAATGGTGCCCGCTCCGGCAGGCTCCCGCTTCAAACTCCTGGCTACGGTCAAAGCCTACCGCTGCTCCGGTTGCGGAGTCTGCGTGGGTGCCTGCGCCTTCGACGCCATCGACTTGCCTAACTTGCTCGACACCGACGTGACGGCAAAAATCAAAGCTCTGGCCGAAACCAAGTAATAAGTAGTTCTGTTCAATTTACGGTAAACACCTGAAGGTTAATGTTATGTCCGAAAAGAAGGTAATCACCCTGATATGTGAGCGAGCCGCAGACCTTGATTCTGTGTGCAGCGCCCAGGGCGAAGTGAAAGACATCGACGGTCTGCACGTTGTGAAGCTGCCCTGCAGCGGCATGATTCAGCCTTTGATGATTGAAGCGGCTCTCAAGGCCGGCGCCGCCGGTGTGATAGTCACCGGTTGCCAGCTTGGTGATTGCTACTACCGCGAAGGTAACCGCATGATCAGAGAGCGCCTCCTGGGCGAACGCACCCCCGGTCTCAAGAAGACCGTCGACAGAAGACGCGTTCTTGCCCTCTGGTTGGCTCGCCCGCAGAAAGACAGATTCATGTCTGAAGCGAAAGAGTTCGTGGGCTACGTGCGCGGTCTTGAATAGACTAGATAAATTGGCTTGTTCAGCTTAAGCGGCTTGAACTATCGTTGAGTTTCTCGAGGAATACTTAAAATGGCAGAAAAAACCAAACTTACAGAAGTAGATGTAATCTACAGATGGGCGTGGTTCTTCGTCCTCTACTTCGCTTTCATTCTATTGATTGCCTGTTTCGGACTGGTTGCCGAGTTCTAAATCTCGCTCTTTTCGGTGCGCCGAGTTTCTAAGCTGCCCGTCTTAATCGATGGGGCAGCTTTTTCATTGCCCGGGTGTCTATCTGCATGTGGGCGTCAGTTTAGTTCAAGTACTCTTTCAGTCCCCTCAGGCTACCCGTGGACTCCATATGACGCAGCTTTTTCATGGCTCGATGCTCCAATTGGCGCACGCGCTCTTCCGAAATTCCCATGACCGAACCTGCTTGCTGGGCCGTCATAGAAAGACCGGTACTTAGCCCGAAGCGCAGTTTCAGCACTTCCTGTTCTCTGGGCGCCAGGCGATTGAGCAGATTGCTGACGTCCATCTGACAGAGCGATACTTCCGCCCTCTCCTCCGGACCTGGTTGAGTGTCGTCGGTTAAGTTGGAAGAGAGTTCGTACTCGTCTTCGCCCATGGTGGCATCAAGAGAAAGGGGTATTTGCAGTGCCCCCATCACCCTGGTCAGCTTTTCCTTGGGCAGATCGAGGGTCTGGGAAAGTTCATCACTGCTTGGTCTTCTGCCTTCCAGCAGTAAATATTCCTTAGTTACCCGGGCTATTCTGGCAGCGGTCTCGCTCATGTGCACCGGCACACGAATCATCTGTCCTTTATCCTGAAGGGCTCTCTGGATAGCCTGTCGCACCCACCAGGTTGCATAGGTGGAAAAGCGGAAACCTTTCTCCGGGTCAAACTTTTCGGTAGCTTTCATAAGACCGAGGTTGCCTTCTTGTATAAGGTCGGTGAGGGGTAGACCACGGTTGGCGTATCGCTTGGCGATATTGACCACCAGGCGCAGATTGGATTGCACCATGCGTTTCTTGGCGAGCTGAGAGCCCTGGCGAATTTGCCTGGCCAACTCCTTCTCTTCCTCGGCTTTAAGCAAGGGATAGCGGCTCAAGCTCTTGAGGTATTCACTGAGTGTGTCTTGCCCCTCAGCCGTGCTTGCAGAGGCGTTGACATAGGTTGTGCTGTAGGTGCCGTCGGGCTCAAGAGCCTCGTTTGGTTCAGCTAAAAGCACTTCCTCTTCGAAGCGATCCATGAGCTTGAGGGGCTCTTTTCGGTTTCGTTGTTTTTGATTTTGTCGCATATTGGTCTTGACCCCCATTGTGGCCACGCTATAAGTGAGGCTGACCTGGATTGCACCGGGACAGCTAGTAAAAGGCGGACAGGGAAATTGTTAGTACACTCTCATTTAAGCAGTTAAAAGTAGACCACCCGGTCCAGATAAGCATGTCTTAATGTTTGTCCGGACATGGTTTGTAATGGGACGCAGCTCAGTGAGATTTGCCACTGGCTCGCTACATGAAGTACGCGGCGAGCGTGCAAATCCGCTTGAGCAACTCTTTATGATGATGGCTTCTTTTGAAGAGAAGTACATGAAACCTGGAGAGGATATGCTGCAGTATTATCAGAGAATATCCAGAGACTTTCCGAAGGCACTGATAAACGAGCGTGAATCTGCCGATGTGGTCAAACAGTTTCATGAGAATGCCTGTGTCTGTGCCGTAGGTGAGATGGCCCTAGATGGTAAGGTCAGTCAGCACGAGTTATGGCGGAAGTATCAAGAACGCCTGCCGGAGGAGATGCGTAATAAAGAGAAGAAAGTTCCTCTGGTTGCGTTGCCTGGAATGCTTGGTGAGGGATGGGTCTTTGAGAGAGTCGGCTTAGATAATCTCGAAGATGTCGCTCAGCAGGCGTCTACCTGAGGAGAGGTGCAAAGTAATTAATGAGAAAACTACATCCACTTCGATTGAAGACCGGAGGTTCTGATACTTACTCCTTTCTGTTTCGCAGTCTTGAAGGGGACCGAGAGTTTGAGTTCTTTATGTTTAGAAATGAGTCAAACGGCGTGGGTGAAATAGGCCAGGAGTTTAGCGAGTTGACAGATGGCGATATGGCAACTCGTTGCATTGTTAACTGCATCTGCAGATTTGATAAAGCAAGAGTGGCTGGGGGGGCGAAGAACGGTAGTCTGACTGAAAGAGGTCAGCCAATAGCAATTGAATACAAAGGCGAGTGCCGTGAAGGTGCCTTTAAGTATCTTGTGTCGTTGAAGGATACTGACGGTTCTGTTCACGTCGAAGAGGTCGTCGTTTCTTACAAAGAGCCTGAGAACGTTCTACTCTGGTCTGGAGGGCAGTGTTCATTCGGATTCGATCGTATGGCAATGCTGGAAGTGAAAGAGCCAAAGCCGGCGTTTTTTGATCTTCTGAATGCGATTCTCCAGTTTGACCAGAGCCGATATCTACCCAGCTACGACAATGAAGAACCAATGAAGATCGAGTTGCCGTGAGTGTTATGTGAAATGAGAAAACAGAGTGATCGGTCAACCTTGATCGATCGCTCTGAATGGTCATTTATAACGCGATATTGCCTGGAATTACTTCTTAGCGCCGTGCTTCATGGTCTCGGCCCAGTTCACCTCGAAAGTACCGTCGTCGAGCTCGGTCCAGACAATTTTTCGCACCGGGGTGTTGCGCGCATGGTGGTAGAGCAATGCCGCCCGCTCATAGAAGCCGCGTGTGTGATAAGTGTGAGGTAGCTCCAAATGAACTACATCCAGATGATGGCAGAGTTCGTGGCAAAGAGTGCTGAGGAAGGTTCCATAGGCTGTGACCTTCTTTAGCCTTGCCGTGCGCATCCAGAGCCTTATCAGGGTAGTCTCGAAATCATAGTCTCCGAATTTCTCGTAGACCTTGAGGGGGCGCACGCCGAGCACTTTCACCGGTGGTGCCGGCACTGCAAAACTGTCTGCCACCAGGGCAGAAAAACTATTGCAGACGCTCTCCACCAGCTTCCTGTCGTCGGCAAGCAGAGCTTGCTCCAGGCGTTCCGCTTCCAGTCTCAAAGTGCGGGCTGGCGGCAACGGCATGGTAACAAGCTTGTCGCTTCGCCAGTATTCTTCTTTGCCCGATTTTGCTCGGGGAATTTTGTCGGTGAGCATTTTTAGGTTGGATACGGGATTTGAACTAAGGCTGGATTGTTTGGTTTGTGCACGTATCAGTCAAGCAGCATGGTTCTGGTTGATACTACAATTGGTATCTGTGCATTCTTGCGCTGGGCTGTGATTATTACATAGTAAAGTCCCGATTTCCATCTATTGTCCGGATTCAGCGTGGTTCTAAATCTCTGTCGTTTGTCTTTAGTCCAAGACGTAATGAGTTTTCCAAGTTCTTCTTTCTGCGCTGGTTCGTCTTCCCTTTCTTCCTCAATTGCCGGTGGAAGTCCATAGGATTTAGTGGCTCGTAGTTCTTTCAGTGTCATCGGCTTGGGTCTTGCCTCCCTGCGTATGGCCATCCCGTATATCTTTATGCCTGGATTTAGTGTTCCTGAAATTAAGACGGGTTTGCCTCTTGTAAGTTTGAGCGGAAGTATTGAGTAGGTTCCGTATTCATCTACGAATTCTTGTGCCAGGCACAAGGTGAATCTGCCGAAGGCATCTCTGGCTCGGCTCAATCCCACGCCCACTTTGTTGTGCTCGGGTCGAAGAATCTGAAAGCGATGTTCATCTTCCGGCGGCTTTTCATTCATAAAGAGAGCATGCAAGGTTTCAATCTCATCGGTGGTAAATAGATTTGGTCCCGGTGTCTCGGTCATACCGGAGCATATGGCAAGATTCTCACCGCTTTCATGGGTGCCGCCTGCTTCGGTATAGCGTTGGTAGGGTTTTCGCCCGGAAGTGTCCCAGTGCGAACAGTAGTTGAATTTTGCCATCTCATCAGTGTGCATTTGTCCGGCGCGGCTGGCGATGGTATCAAGGCGTAGGGGCGCCAGGTGATATCTGGCGCGGTCCTGGTTTACAAGCTTGAGAGCAAATTGACGTGCCTGGCTAAGAGTCAGAGTTTGTGTTTTGACTATGGCTGAGGGCTTCGTGGCCGGTACTTCTACGATTGGTTTCTTGCGGTTTTCCAGGCGGTCCGTCAGGTCTGATGAAATTTGGTTGAGTTTGGCTTGAATGTCTTCGCGCACGCATCGTTTCTTGGCCATGCCTTCCAATTCTGCGAAAGCCGAAAAGAAGCTTTCGATTTCAATGCCCCTCATCTTAACGGCTTGAAGCTTTTCCAGTAGAGCCCGGCGTTCCGCCTCAAGGGGACCGGCGGCTACTGAGACAGTAGCAGTGTTCTTGGTTTGCGCGCAAACCGGTGCGGGTAGGCTGAGCAAGAGGCACACCATCGGCAGTGTCGCCATTGAGAGTTTTGCGTTCTGATATGCAGGCAAGGAATGAGCCTCTGATGCTGAGCCTTTAAATTCAACTGAAGAAAATAAAGATATCGTCGCCTGATTCTGCTGCTACGGTAAGGGCACTCAACATGTATTCCATTGTGTCCAAGACACCGGAGTCAAAGTCTTGCTCGTTGAGGTCACCAGCATCGACAATCTCGGCGCACTGGCTGTAGACCTCTTGCATCTTAGAGGCAAGGTCTTTAATCTCGCCATTGTTTAGAAACGAGTATAGGTTTGATTCCGGGTCGAAATCTGTTGCCAAAAAGGGGCGCCCGCCAATAATATGTTCCAGAAGGTGCTCGGTGCCTTGGAAGCGTGGCAGGCAGTCTCTGTACAGTTCATCGAGGTCGCCATAGGCCCATTCCAGTTCTACTTCATGGTCTTCCCAGGGATTGGTCTCGGCTTGCAAGGCCATTGAATAGACACTTAGTACCTCGACAGTTGTTTCCGGTTCTTCCTGTGCTTTTAAAGTGCCGTTTATATAGGCTTCGAGCTTTTCGCGGGCCAGTACTTTCAACTCTGCATCTTCTTCTTCGATTTCGCCATCAGGCATTATGCCATCCAGTTTTTCAAGAAGTTCGTTGAGCAGCTCTTTCTTTTTGCTGCCGCGCCAGTCCTTTATTTCCTGTAGCTTTAGTGCTGATACCCAGAGACGTATTGACATGTTGCGACCTGAATCCTAGATGCTTGGAATACAGTCAGGTATTCTACAAAAGTTTTAAGCCTTGCCGGCTCATTTACCCTGGAATCGCGCTGGGAAACAGGTAAGCGCTCGACCGGTATCCTTTTTGAATCCACCCTGAGGGTAGTGGTAATAAGTCGGTCGGATGATAGAAGCTTAGCTCGAAATTGCTATTCTTATCACATCAAAGACGCCCACCCCAAGCATGATCCTCTTAAGGATTTGAATTTCGGAGTAAGGGCGTCTTTATTTTTTGCCTTTTGTCTGTTCGGTTTGTATCAGAGGTTTTGACGTGAAGACAATTATTGAGCCTTTTCGCACCAAGGTAGTGGAAGCCATTAAGTTTACGACCAGGACAGAGCGAGAAGAGATACTCAAGAAAGCAGGGTACAACCTCTTTCAAATTAAAGCCGAAGATGTAATGGTTGATTTCCTTACCGACAGCGGCACATCTGCTATGTCGAGCGAGCAGTGGGCGGCTTTGATGCGCGGCGATGAATCTTATGCCGGTTGCTCCAGCTATTTTCGCTTTGAAGAGGCGGTGCAAGAAATATTCGGTTTCCCTGTCGTCATTCCGGTTCACCAGGGAAGAGCAGCTGAGCGGCTGCTTTTTGGTGAGCT
>FSSH01000170.1_pt3 | contig 13939 bp, 15 predicted proteins | sample 1166101 | NCBI WGS metagenome assembly FSSH01 (sample SAMEA32972668, study PRJEB13176) | freshwater metagenome | biome: Drinking water system; feature: Biomass in drinking water that filtered by 0.45 um membrane; material: drinking water | place: USA | collected 2012-12-20 | depth 0 m | reverse complement strand
GGCCGCGCCCTGCCGCCCCCGCGCCCGCCAGGACGCCGGCCACCGCACAGCGGACGGCTCCCGACGCGAACCCGTTCGCACAGCCGCTGCCGTCCGTGCGCGACTTCCCCGTCAGGCCCCGGGCCCAGCCGCGGCCGGTGGAAGCTGCCGCTCAGTAGCTGGCGCGGAGACGGTACGGCTCCTCCTCGGGCTCGTCGGGCGCCGAGGCGAGAGCCGCACGGACGTCCGCCTCGGGCATGTCCCCGATGATGGTGCCGTTCGCCTGGACGACCGCCATGACCCTGGTCTTCTGACCGTCGGCGTCGAGCTCGTAGAGCAGCCTCGCTCCGCTCGCCTTGATCACCAGCCCTTCCGGCAATTCGCCCGGGGCGAAATCCAGCATCGGGTCGGAGCCGGCGAACTCGTGGAGCCCGCGTATCTTCTCGCTACGCTCCATGCGGGCGGCGAAGTCGAGACCGACGGGATCGCCGGGGGCAAGCGAAGGATCGTTCTCCAGACGCATGCGTACGAACGCGCGCAGGTAGCCGGGATCGAAGGCCCGCCGGCCGAACGCGGGCGTGGGCGTGTCGGCCGTCATAGCGGCGAGGGCATCCTCGGGCCTCATCTGATCCTTGTAGGACCGCTTCGCGGAGAGCGCCTCGTAGACGTCGGCGATCTGGACGATCCTGGCGGCGACTGGAATGTCCTCGCCCTTGAGCCCGTTGTAGCCGGTTCCGTCGTAGCGCTCGTGATGGTACTTCGCGATCTCCGCAAACAATGGAGGCGCGCCGTCGACGGACAGCAGCGCGTACCCGTAGGCGGCATGCAATTTCATCTCAGCCGTCTCGGCCGGCGTCAGGCGCCCCGGCTTGTACAGGATCCGGTCGTCGATCGAGATCTTGCCGATGTCGTGCAGCCGCGCGGCCTCGTGGATGTCGTAGGCGACGTCCGCAGCGAACTTGAGCGCGCCGGCGAGTTCCCAGGCGTAGAGCGCGACGGCGTAGGCGTGCTCGGCCACCTCTGGCCGACGGGCCGCCTCCTGCCTCGAGTAGAAGGCATGGCGGTGCAGCCAGCCGGGAAGCCTGGTAGCCGTGTCGAGAAGAGCCTGGACGGTCGGGTTTCGGGTCTCGGTCGTCACGGGCATTCCTTTCATCGTGCAGCCGATGAAGGAGCAGAGCGACGAAAGTCGCAAGTGGTGCGATCCGAGCCGGAGCCCCGCGCGAGCATTCCGCGAAAGGTTCTGCTAGCCTTCAAGGCGCTCGCCCGCGCCGAGGGAGACGAGATCGTGAAAACCATCAGGGGAGTGGCCGCGGCCATCATCGTCGGAGGCGGATTGATCGTCTCCGGACAATCGTTCGCACTGTGCTCGCTTCCACCGGGCGCCGGACCGACCACTCCCAGCGCCGACGGAGGGCCGCCCGGCGCCGACGGAGGGCCGCCCGGAGTCGATCCGACGGGCGAGACCGGCACGACGCCGACGCCGACGCCGCACGTGCGCAGCCCGGTGCCCGTTCCCAGCTACTCCGCCTCCAGCGCGACGAGCGGCCCGGGCGGCAATGCGGTCGGCAACGGCGGGGGAACGGCCAGCTACGCCAACACCCAGGTGATCGTTGCGCCGACCGAGCGGGCGGCTGCCGACAAAGCCGAATGGTGCCGGCGTAACGGCCGCTCCCAGTCCAGCATGGACGCCTGCATGAGGGCGGTCGTGAACAGGTGACGCGTGCCGGGCGAGCAGCGGGTCGCGGGGCGTTCTGCGCCTCCGCGCCCGCAACCCCCGCGTTGCGGGCGTCTCGCGAACGCCTCTGCTAGCCTTCCGAGCGCAGATCCGCGCGCAAGGAACGACATCATGAAGACGACGAGAGCGCGAACCCTCGCCATCGCCATCGCCGGCAGTCTCCTGGTCACGACCCAGTGCATCGCCCTCTGCATGGGGCCGGGCCAGCGGCTCGGTGACCCCAACTACACGCCCCGCCACGAGACGCCGGCTCCGACCTACACCGATGCGGCGACCCCGATGCCGATCGCACCCGAGCCGACGCCCGTACCCGAGCGCAGCCGGGTCGCCGTTCCAACCTATTCCGCCTCAAGCTCCAACACCGGTCCAGGCGGCAACACGGTCGGCAGCGGCACGATGTCCGCCGGCATCGGCGCCGGCGGCGCCATGGTCGCGGCCAGCGCGCGGGCCGGCACCGACCGTGCGTCCTACTGCCGTCGGAGCGGACGTTCCCAGACCATGATCGACGCCTGCCTGAAGCTCGCGGCCAGCCGCTGATCGATCACGCGACGAAGGTGTCGGACGCGCCCGCGTCGGAGTCCTTCGTCGCGACCGCCCATCACGGGCGGAATGCAGGACGTTTTGCTAGCATCCAAGGCGCACCTTCGCGCGAGGGAACCGAACCATGCGAACGAAGAGACAGGTCTTCGCGATCGCCCTTCTTGGCGTCCTGACCTCGACGACGTCGGCATTCGCCGGCATCGTCCCGACCCCCGGCCCCGACGGCATCGTCCATCTGTCCCGGCCCGCACCCCACGTCGAGTGCCCTCCCGATGCGGCGGCCGCGGCCGCACCCGCCCCGGTCGAACAGTCGGCCGTGGAAGCTCCCGCACCGGCCGCTCCCATGGCTGCCCAGACCCCGATCCCCGCCGCCGAACCCGAAGCCCCGTTCGTGCCAAACCGCGTCCCACGCGCCGTTTCGACCTACTCGGCGTCGAGCGCGAGCACCGGACCGGGCGGCAACGCAGTCGGCAACGGTTCGATGTCCGCGGGCATCGGGGCTCGGGGCGCCCTCGTCGCCGAGAGCGCACGGGCCGGAGCCGGAGGAGACCGCGGGTCCTACTGCCGGCGGGACGGCCGGTCGAAGGCGATGATCGACGCCTGCCTGAAGGCGATCGCAGGCCGGTAGGCGTGCGCTACGGACGATCGAAGGGCCCGGAGCACAACGCGCCGGGCCCTTCGCTTTGGCCTCGCCGTCGCGATCCGTAGAGGGCAAGCACGCACTGGAGCGGCCTTCGCCCGCCGAGTGATCCATTCCTTCACGGAGTGGCGAGTGGTTGTGCAGACGCGAGCATTCCTTTTGTGCATCTGCTAAGATGCCGGGCGCGTCGAGGCGCGGAAGGAACAAACCAATGCCATCGTAACAATCAGCGGGCGGCGCAATCGCGTCGCGCCGAATGCGGCCTGCTGCCTCGGGCAGGTCCGACCTCCCGACACCGCCGACCACCTCCGTCCATCCGTCTCGGCCGTGCCTCGGGCGTGACGGGCGGTCGGCGACGCACGTCCTGACGCCTCCGGGCGTCTCGAGAAGACCCCTGGACAGACATCGCAACTTCCCGATCGCCCGCCGGGCGCGGGCTCCGCCTCTGCGGAGCCTTCCGCACGCACGGAAGCGCTTGGCCGCGCCCGGGCGCTCGGTCGCAACTGGAGAGACACGTGGCTGGTATCATACTCGACTCGGCGATCGCCTTCGGCTTCAGCTATCTCGTCGCCGCAGCTTCGCCCGGACCCAACTTCGTCGTCGTCAGCCGCGCGGGCCTCGCGGCCTCGAGGGCCGCCGCCGTCAAGACGACCGCGGGCGTGGTGCTCGGCGCGACGGCGTTGACGGTAATCGCTTCGACCTGTGCCCAGTGGCTGCCGAAGGACGGGACGGTCGTCGCCGTCACCGAGCTGATCTTCGCGGTCCTGCTTCTGCGGTGGTCGTTCCACTCGCTCGGCCGAGCCCTGGGCGGTAGGCCGGCATCGGACCGGGAGGACGACGACGCGCGCCATCTGCGCACGGGCTTCCTTACCGCGGCATCGAACCCCTTCACCGCGATGTTCCTCGCCACGGCGGTCGATCGGAACCTGAGCACGCTCGAAGCGGTCGGCATCGTGTTCGCCGTCGCGTCTCTGTGGTTCGGTCTCGTCAGCATCGTGTGCCGTCAGCCGCCGATGCACGTCGCATACGCCCGCTACCGTCGCCAGATCGAGGCGATGTTCGGCATCGTCTTCCTCGTCATGGCGGCCAAGGCGCTGCTGCGCCTGTGGAGCCACGTCTGACGGGACCATCACCCGCGAGGTCCCGGCTCCACGAAGAGCCGGGGCGGCATTCAGGCAGCCGGGCGCTCGGGCAGACCGGCGATGCGCCGCTCCCGGCCGATCTCGTCCAGGAGGTTGCCGAGCCGCTCGACCTCGTCGACGGCGCCTTCGGCGACGGCCTGGTCGTGGGCGGTCACGATCTCGTCGATCTCGATCGAGGACATGGACGTAAGCCGCTCCGACCGGGTGGACGGCTTGGCAACGGGAAACTGGATCACGACACCCACCTGCCTCTCCTCAAATTCGCATCAGACCGGGGACCAGATAGAACGCCGCGGCCGTGCCGACCAACGTGATCACGTCGCGGGCGAGCCGCAGCCCCGGATCGCCGAGATCCCGACGACCCCGCGCGATCGCCACGCCGAACGCCAGACCGAACAGCAGGGCGCCCGAGCGGTCGGCGAGAGCGATCGTCTCGCCCGCCAGCGCGAGTCCGGCGACCCGCCCGGCACAGACGGCAAGAGCGGTCTCCGCCGCGGCGACCATCGAAACCGACGTCCTGTGGTTCGTCGAGGCTTCCATGCGCTTCCGTCTCTCCGTCCGCCTGAGGTGCATCATGGCGCACCCGAATGAAGGAATAGTTGCACCGATCCGGCCATGTTGACGGATCATTCCTTCGATGCGCAAGTGAAGGGAAGCGAAGGAGCGCGCAATCAATGTCCCAGGCGAATTACCATGGAACGGTCGCATCGAAGAAGGGCGGTCTCGTCTTCACGCCCGCCGGCGCTCCTGGCGAACTTTCCGGACCCCGCATCGCGTCCGTCGCGTCCGCGCTCGCCGGCATCCTCGATCTGGAAGGCCGCGAGATCCGTTGGTACGCATGCGACGACTTCCGCAAGCTCGGGCCGTCTGACGGCCGCATCGCCTTTCTCAACCCCCGGATGGCGGACCTGCCGCAGGACGTCCTGCATCTGGCGGTGAACGTCGACCGCAAGGCCCTCAAGGCAGCGTTCGACCCCCTCGTCTGCGCCGTCGAGATCGCGGGTCGCTTCGTGGCATTCGCCGCGGGACTGGGCGACGCCGTCTCCCGCCCGGCCCTGGCCTGGGTGCCGGCTTCCGCGGCCGTCGCCACGTCCCACCCGGAGCTCGCCGGCCGCATGATCGCCCGTGGATCCTCCAAGGGGCAGAAGGCGGACGTTCCCTTCGCGCACGCCTACACCGCCTCGGCGCTGCAGCAGGAGTTCGCCCTGACGAGCCTCGTGGCCGGGATGGCCTTCTCCCCGGACAAGGGCGTCAAGCGACTGGTCGCCGATTTCGACGCCATGCGCCTCGCCTTCGAGAGCGCTCCCCTGGTCCTGCCGACGAGCCGGGACGTGCTGGCCGGTCGCGTCCGTCAGGCGGCCGCGGCCATCGCCGCTCCCGCTCCGACGGAACTCGCCGCCTGAGCCGTCAGGAAGCCTCCCCGTCGAACCGGGCATCCCGTTCGACGGGGCCGATGGAGAGCCGCCGCAAGGTGACGGGGTCCAGTTCCGATACCCGTCCCTTCGTCCTGATGAGGCGCGGCGCCATCATCGGATACTCCTTCGGGAGCCCGAAACGGCGCCTGTAGGCGTCCGGATCCTCGCCTCTCGCATCCGCTATGAAGCGGCCGAGATCGCGATGGGGCTTGCCCCCCTCCAGATCTATGACCGCGTCCGGCGTCAGGCTGCGCTCCGGCTCGACCGCGGGCTCGTCCTCGTCGGGCAGCAGAGGCAGCGGCTTCGGAATGCTGACCGGCTTCAAAGCTCGGGCGCGCGCCGAACGCGGAGTTTCCGGTGCTCTGACGGGTTCCTGTGCCGACGTCGGGTCCGGCACGCGAATCTCGGGCGGCAGTTCCGGCGGAGCCGGAGGGACATGCACCTCGCGCGCCTCGTAGGCTGCGGAAACCACTTCGGCCCGCGCCTCCGGCGATGCCAGGACGGCGCCAGGCGTCATCGGTATCGGAAGCTCCGCGCCGGCCGGCTCCGGCTCGGCGAGAGCACGCAAGGTGCCGTGGATTTCGAGGATCAGGGTCCGGAGCAGCTCCGGAGGGACGTCCGAACGGGAAACGTGCGCGCGCACGAGATCGGCCGTCAGGTCGATGATGTCGACATAGGGGGCTGCTGGTGCGAGTTCCTGCATCTACTCCGCCATCCGGATGCCCTGGACGGAGTGTCCGCCCCGGGCCGATCGTCTGTCACAAGCGGACCAGCTGCCGATGGCGCCGGTCTCTATCTGGCGTCCGTGCGCCGCTTCCGAGGTCGTGCCGCACCGCTGTATCGAACGCGTCGGGCGGGTAGTAGACCAGGACGAAGCACGGACGCGTGCAAATTCGCAGATCGGGAAAAAGGCGCAACTGCAGACGTTAATCGTACGGCGGAAGGAACGGGGAACGAACAACGAACGAAAGCGGAAGTGAGACGCAGCGGATATAATTTGGTCCGGAACAGAATTTTTTGATACAAAAGTGCGTCAACCCGCCGCACCCACCTTCCGTCGCTCTCAGGGGTGCGGCCCTGTGGACGGAGGTTCGATGCGTGTCGTCCAGATGGCCTTCTGCACCTGATCGCCTACGAAGGCCGCATGCCTATCCAGCTCGTCCGGGCTTGGAACAAGCCGCATCATCGCCGACGAGTACGAGGGGTCGTGCGACCTGCCGGCGGGACGCACGTCGCGCGCCTCGGCCTCGGGCTGGGCGTGCTCCCGTCCGACCGGAGACGAGGCCGGGGCCGCGGCCGGCTCCGGCCCGAATCCGTGCGCCAGACCGCCCGTCCCCGTCATCCGAAGCCAGACGTCCGCCAGCAGCTCGCTGTCCAGGAGGGCGCCGTGCTTTGTCCGATGCGACCTGTCGATGCCGTACCGGGAGCAGAGCGCATCCAGTCCGGCCTTGGATCCGGCGGGAATGATCCGCCGGGCTTCCTTCAGGGAGTCGACGACGCGTTCGCGATCGATCCTCGGTAGCGAGAGGCGTGCGAACTCCTCGTCGAAGAAGCCCATGTCGAAGGGGGCGTTGTGGAAGATCAGCGGGCTGTCGCCGATGAATTCCAGCATGTCCGCGACGACGGCGGCGAACACCGGCGCGTCGGCCAGCATCGCGTCCGTGATCCCATGGATGGCAGTCGCGTCCGGCGGCACCGGACGCTCGGGCTGCACGTAGCTGTGGAAGTGCCTGCCCGTGCGGAAGCCGTTCACGATCTCGACGAAGCCGACCTCGATGATGCGGTCGCCCGTCTTCGCGTCGGTCCCGGTCGTCTCGGTATCGCCTACGACGATGCGGGGACTGTAGATCATGAGCCAACCGTTTCCTTTCGAAGGAACGGTGATAGGGTCGGCCTAGGACAGGGTCAACGAAGGAATGGGAATGCGGTTTACGATTCTGGCCGTCGCGGCCGCATGGGTCGGGTCGTGCTGCGCGTCGTACCTCATGTCCCCGGCCTCGGGCGCCCCGACCGGATCGGTCGCCGACATGGTGTCCACGATCGCCGACGGGCGGGGAGGGATGCCGTCCCTCTGCGTTCCGCTGCTGTCGTCCCTGGCCGCATCGCAGATCCGGCGCGACGGCGCCTACGAGCAGCCCTCCCGGCCGTTCCACGTCCGCCGGGTTCGCGAGGATCTCCGCGCATACCTCGACGCCGACTGCCCTCTCGGACCCGCGCTCGCCATGCGAGCCGCCGCCCACGAGGAGGCCGCCGGATGGCGCAGGTCCGTCGGCCTGCCACCGATCGGACTTGATCCTTTCCCGATCCGCGCCCAACCTTGAAGGAACGGAGCGGGAAAGATGGGTGCCAGGATCTCTGAAGCCGACGCCAGGCGTCTCGGCATTCCTTCCCCGCCGGGCATGCCGCCCCTCGGACGGCATTCCGCGCGCACGCGGTCGGCGCTGCCGGCGATCGCGGGCGTTCCGACCATCGTCTCGAAGAAGGGGCGGCTTCCCAACACGGCGGCCCCGTTCGACGACATCGTCTTCGCCCTGTCGCTCGAGCCGCGCCCCAAGGCCCGCGCCCGGACCTTCATGCCGCCTGCGGAACTCGCGCGGGCGTTCGAGGCCGCCCGCGGCGACAAGGGACGTTTCCTGTCCATCGTCCGGGGCGGAGACGCCGACACCCGGATCCGACACCATTCGATCACGCCCAAGGAGACCGCGCAGTTCGAGCAGGCCGTGAAGATGGCGGGAATCGCAGCCATGCGGGGAAAGGGGGCGATCGGGGTCCAGATGGCCGTCGACGCCGTCCTGGCCTTCGAAGGCGACGCCGGCCTCTGGCCGACGGCCAACACCGACGGCGACCTCGACAATCTCGTGAAGGCCCTGCTCGATGCGCTCAACGGCGCCGTCTACGTGGACGACAGGCTCGTCGTCCAGCTGAACCTCGTGAAGGTCTGCCTGCCCCGGCCGGCCATCGCGATCCGCGTCAAGCCGGCCGATCCGACGCTGGGCGGACTTCTCGACCTTCTGCATCGGACCTCGTGAGATGAGACATCCCCTTGCCGCCGCGCTGCTCCTGGCGCTCGCCCTGCATGCGCCTGCCCGCGCGGCGGAACCAGTTACCTACGACGGCGGAGAGGAACCCGGCACCATCGTGGTCGACACGCGCTCGCGCAGCCTCCTGCTGGTTACCGGCCCCGGCGAGGCGCTCTCCTACGAGGTGGCGGTCGGTCGTCCCAGCGAACAGTGGACAGGCGTCGTTTACGTCGGTCGGAAGGCGGAATGGCCGAGCTGGTCGCCCACGGCGACGATGCGTCGGCGCGATCCGAAGCTGCCGGCGACGATGGCCGGCGGCCCGGGCAATCCTCTGGGCGCGCGCGCCCTGTACCTCTATGCGGAAGGGGGCGACACCTCCTACCGGATCCACGGGACCAACTCGCCCAAGTCCATCGGGCGGGAGGCGAGCTCGGGCTGCATCCGGATGCGCAACGACGACGTCGCCGACCTCTACGACCGCATCGAGAAAGGCGCGGTCGTCGTTGTCCATTAGGCCGTCGGGATAGATGCCGGGCACGAGGCCCGGCGCCGGCGTTCAGGCGCCCGGGGCGGGGCTGGTCGGCTCGTCCGCGTTGACCGCGAGTTCCGCACGGGCCCGTGCGGTCCTCTGATCGAGGTTGTCGGCCGCCCAGCGCAGGCTCTCGGAGACCCTGGCCGCGCCATCGACCACCAGGGGGCGGATCTCCTCCGACATCTGCGAGATCTGGGACAGCGCGTCGTCGAGGACTGCCAGGGGCGGGGTGTGGCCCATGCAGACGTAGGCGGCGGCGATGTCGTGGGCGAGGTTCATGCCGCCCCCGGTGAGGCCGATGCCGACGTAGGTCTCCCCCTCGATCTTGTAGCTGATGAGGCAGGTCGCGCCGCCGAACTCGGCGATGAGCTGCGCGGCCTTCTCCGCGCTCGTCCCGTGGGCGGGCTCGCACGGCCAGTAGTAGTTCATCATCGGCTGGTTGCGGTCCTGCCACTCGTAATAGGAGTCGGACTGCTCGAATGCCTCGATCGCCTCCGCCAAGCCTTCCTCGGTCGACAGATCGTATTCGCCCCCGAAATCGTACTCTTCCAGAACGTCCTTGCCCGGACGCGGATGTACGACGACGCCCTCGCCCTCGAGCTCGTTGCGGATCGCCTCCCAGTCCACGGTGATCGCGGAGGCGTCGCGGTAGCGCAGGCCCAGCCGGGAGGCGTCGGGCGGAAGGGTGTGTTCGGACATCGCGGTGATCCCTTGGCTTGTCTCCGAAGGATAGGCGAGGGTGACGCAAGAGACCACGAGACGGGCGATTGCTTCAGCGACGCCCTCTGGGCGCCCCCGTGCGCGATCCGCGCGAGGCCTTCGTCGGACGCAGATCGCCGTTCGAGGCGGCCGTGACCTCCAGGTCCGCTTCGGCCAGCAGCGCGGAGGGTCCGGCACCCAGGAAGGCTCCGAAGCCGATCCGGTTGGTGGCGTAGGAGACGTGGATGCCGTGCCGCGCCCGGGTGAGCGCCACGTGGGCCAGCCGCCGCTCCTCGTCCACGCCGCCGCCGATCGGGCCGTTCCACGGATCGCCGGCGCGGCCGCGGATGCCTTCGTCGACCGCGCGCGGGTTCGGGAAGACGCCCTGCTCCCAGCACGGCAGGAACACCTCGTCGAATTCCAGCCCCTTCGCCGCGTGGATCGTCGAGATCCGGACCCGCGCACCCTCGCGCAGGCCCTCGAATTCGAGATCCGACATCAGGGCCAGCGTCTCGAGGAAGTCCGGAAGGTCCTCGGCGTCGCGCGCCGACCGGCGCAGCATCGCCACCGTCGCCCGGCGCTCCTTGCGGTCGCCCTCGGCGCGGTCGAGATGCTCCTCGTAGCCCGTGCGCGTCACCGCGAGCTCGACGAGGCCGTCCGGCTTCGTCCCCGCGGCCTTGGAGTAGAGGAGCCGCAATCCCTCGCCGAGCGTCTCCAGACCCTCCCTGGCGCGGTCGTCGAGATGCCCCGCGTCGGCGATGGCGATGCAGGCCTCGTGGAAGGCCCGTCCGGACGCCGCCACATGGGTGACGACGGACTCGACCGCCGCCTGACCCAGGCCGCGTGCGGGCTTGTTGGCGATGCGCCGGAACGCGAGGTCGTCGCGCGGGCTGGTGGCGAGCCGCAGGAAGGCGACCACGTCCTTGGCCTCCTCGCGGTCCAGGGCGTTTCGGCCGCCGACCACGACGAAGGGGACCTTCGCGCGGACGAACGCCTCCTCGTACGGCTTGAGCACCCAGGCGCTGCGCACGAGCACCGCGATCCGCGAGGGGTCCGTCCCGTCGGCCACGAGCTGCTTGGCCGCCTTCGCGATGCCGTGCGCCTCCGCCACCTCGGAATCGTAGGCGGTGACGGCCGGAGCCCGTCCGCGGCGTCCCGACACGAGGGCGCCCCGCGCCGCGGTGCGGTTCCAGCGGACGACCTCGTTGGCCGGGCGGAGGATCTCGTCGGTGCACCGGCGGTTGCGGGTCAGCACGTGCACCGTCGCGCCCGGCCCCGCTATCGCGTGCATGGCCCCCGGGTAGGCGCCCTGGAACGCCATGATGTTCTGGTTCTCGTCGCCGACGGCGAACACGCTTTCCGCAGAGGCGGCCAGCGCGCGCGCGAAGCGCACCTGGACGGCGTTCGCGTCCTGGGCCTCGTCGACGAGCAGGTGGACGACCGATCCGGCCTCCGAGCGGCCGACGCGCGGATCCTGCTCCAGCAGGACGAGGGCCTTGAGCACGAGGTCGCCGAAATCCGCCATGTTGCGGGCCTCGAGGGCGTGCTGGTAGGCGAGATAGGTCGATGCGAACGCCTCCTCGCGGGCATCGCGCCGTCCGCGCGCGGGATCGGCGACCATGGCGGCCGTGAGCCCCCAGGACTTCCATCGCGCGATCGCCCGGGTCGCCTCGCGGGCGAATGCCGCCGTCTCGCGCCGGCGGTCCCCTTCCGTCTCCCCCGAGAGCCGTTCCCAGGCGTCGTCCGATAGGGCGGGATCGCGGACGGGAAGCGGCACGGCCCGCAGGAGGCGCTGCTCCTCGACGATGCGGAGGACGAGGTCGGCGGCATCCGCCTGGGGAAGCACGCCGAACGACCGGTCCTCGAACCCCGCGGCGATCGCATGCCGACGCAGGATCCGCGCACCCAGCGAATGGAAGGTGCCGAGACGGAGCGCGCCGGAGGCCTCGCCGGCGACGACCGCCACGCGCTCGCGGATCTCGCGGGCAGCCTTGTTCGTGAACGTCGTGCCCACGATCGTCGAAGGATCGACGCCGCGCTCGCGGACGAGGTGCCCGATGCGGGCGGTCAGCGTGCGCGTCTTGCCCGTGCCGGCGCCGGCGACGACGATGTGTCCGCCGACGACCGCCGAGGCGGCCGCCCTCTGGTCGGAATCGAGGTCGTCGAGGGGCGAACGAAGGAGCGAGATCAGATCCACCGGAACTCCGTGGCTGGCGACGCTATTTTCTTGACGGGTGCATGCCCGGCAGTCAAGTTTCCATTCCTTCGTTTTGCACACGGCGAGTCGCGATCGGGAGGGCTGGCGATTTTCGCCGATTCCTTCTTCCATCGAGCACGCAACCCGGAACGCCCGCGGATCATGACCGACAGACCGTTCGTCCATCTGAACGTCTTCAGCGACTTCTCGTTCGCCCACAGCACCCGCGGGGTCAGCGGCGTGAAGGAGCTCGTCGCCCGCGCGGCCGCCCTCGGGCAGCCCGCCCTGGCGCTGACGGACGACATGAACATGCAGGGCGTCTACAAGTTCTCCGCGGCCGCCGCCGAGAAGGGCGTCCAACCGATCGTCGGAACCAAGATCTGGGTGCGCGCCGGCGCGACCAACGTGTTCGGGACGATGCAGCTGCTCGCCGCCTCGGAGACCGGCTACCGCAACATCTGCAGGCTGCTGAAGCTCGCGCTGTTCCCCGACGCCGAGGGGAAGCTCTCCGAGTTCAAGGGCCGTTCCTTCGTGCCGCTCGGACCGCTCATCTCCGCCGAGTACTCCGAGGACGTCGTGTGCGTCTCCGGCGGCCGCGACGGGTTCCTCAGCAAGGTGTGGGACGCCGCGCATCAGAACGCCCCGGGGTCGGCGGACTGGCTCTCCTGGATCGAGGATCCAGGCGGCCTTTCGGCGATCTTCGGCGACCGCTTCATGTTCGAGATCTGCCGCAACGGCGAGGAGACCGACCAGGACTTCGAGCGCGAGGCGTGGCTGCTCGACACGGCGGCGCGCCTCTCGCGTCCCGTGGTCGCCACGACGCAGGTGCTCTACGCCGGCGAGGAGCGCCACGACGCCCTCGAGATCCTCGCGGCCGTCGCCCGCAAAGAGGCCGGCACCGTCGAGGTCGGCGCAGGCAGCCTGCGCGCGCGCATCCGCAACCGCTACCACATGCGCAGCGACGCCGAGATGCGGGAGCTCTTCGCCGATCTTCCCGTCGCCTACGACAACACCCTCGAGGTCGCCCGCTGCACCGCCTTCAAGGTGTCGAAGCGCAAGCCCCGCCTCCCGAGCTTCACCGACGCCTCCGGCCGCAGCGAGCGCGACGAGCTCGTCCATCAGTCCAGGACCGGGCTAGACGAACGCTTCCTGGAGCTCGGTACCGCCGAGGAGGCCAAGGACGAGTACCGCGAGCGCCTGGAATTCGAGCTCGGCGTCATCGGACGCATGGGCTTCGACGGCTACTTCCTGATCGTCTCCGACTTCATCAAGTGGGCTCTGGCCCACGACGTGCCCGTCGGTCCGGGCCGCGGATCCGGCGCGGGCTCGCTCGTGGCCTACGCCCTGCGGATCACCAACCTCGATCCGCTGCGCTTCGGCCTGCTCTTCGAGCGGTTCCTCAACCCCGACCGCGTGTCGATGCCCGACTTCGACATCGACTTCTGCATCGAGGGCCGCGCCTCGGTCGTGAAGTACGTGCGCGAGCGCTACGGCAGCGACCTCGTGAGCCAGATCGCGTCCTTCGGCGAGATCAAGTCCAAGACGGCGATCAAGGATGCCGGGCGCGTGCTGATGCACGAGCGGGACGGGGGCTACGGCTACTCGGAGACCGACGGCATGACCAAGCTCGTGCCTGTGGTCCAGAACGTCCCCATCCCGCTGAAGAAGGCCTACACGGAATCGCCGGACTTCCGGGAGTTCGTGGACGCCGGCGCGAAGTCGCGCGCCCTCTACGACAACGCCCTCAAGATCGAGGGGCTCTACCGCCAGCGCGGCGTGCACGCCGCCGGCATCATCATCGGCGACATGCCGCTCGAGGATCTGCTGCCGATCGCCTGGAACGCGACCGACGAGATGCCGATCGCCCAGTTCGACCTCAAGGGCTCCGAGGACGTAGGCCTCGTGAAGTTCGACTTCCTGGGCCTGGAGACGCTCTCCGTCCTCAAGCTCGCCGTGCGGTACGCCAAGGAGTACCGCGGGGTCGACATCGACTTCTCGAAGGTGGCCCTCGACGACGCCGGCGTCTTCGAGATCTTCGCC
>FSSH01004337.1_pt2 | contig 13947 bp, 12 predicted proteins | sample 1166101 | NCBI WGS metagenome assembly FSSH01 (sample SAMEA32972668, study PRJEB13176) | freshwater metagenome | biome: Drinking water system; feature: Biomass in drinking water that filtered by 0.45 um membrane; material: drinking water | place: USA | collected 2012-12-20 | depth 0 m | reverse complement strand
AAAAAGCATTTTTTTATTTTTTTATCTTACAAAATAAAAATAATATTTTTTTTTGAATTATTATTATAATATTTTATTATATTTTTATATTATTATTTAAAAATTTAAAATTACACAAAAATTAAACTAATATGATATGTTTTTTTCACCCTTTTTAAAATATAAAAGGATACTTTTTTTATGGGAAAAATTTTAATTTATTTAATAAACCCGTAAATGAAACATTAAAAATTGAAAAAACTGATAAGAAAATATATAAATAAATTTTTTTTTTTTTAGATTTTATTGTTTTTTAGTAGAAAATATTTTTTGATTTTATTTTTTATTAATAAAAATTTATATTTTTATTATTTTATTTATTATTTTAGATTTATTACATTTTTTTATTAATAAAGCAATCTTTACCAAATCACAATCACAAACTTTTTTTATTAATAAAAAAATGTAATAAATCTAAAATAATAAAAAACTTTACTCGCACAAAAACCGTAAAGCAAAAGATATTAAAAATATATTTAATTAACAAACCCCCTTTTGTTAATTAAATATATTTTTATAACATAAATATAAAAGAGAAATAATTTTTATAAATTTTTATAATTATCTCTTTTATATTTATATTTTTTTAAGTGCAACAAAGCACCTTTTTAAATTATGTATAAATATAATATACACACACAAACACACCAATAAAAAAAATTTATATAAATAACATTTTTTATATAAAATAAAATAAACAAATTTTATTTTTCTAAAAAAACTTAATTATATAATTATTTAAGTTTTTCATAAAAATACCCACCCACCCAACCAAAAAAACAATAAAAAAAAAATAGAGTATTTTTTAACGCACTACTTTTATTAGTTTATTTATTGATTTATCTAATTACTAGAGAATTTATAATATTATAATATATATAATATTAAAATATTATTATATATAATATTAAATATCTTCTATTTTTAGGAAAAAAGTATGTTTTACTACTCCCCTGGTACTCCAGTTGTACGTGTGTATATTACATATTATTTTTATATAAAATATACACACACTTATATTAAGCAAAAACGTTTAATTATATTCTTTTTTTTAAACGTTTTTTGTTACTGTTACTATAAAAAATAGTATCAGCAACGGCTGCTTTATTTAAACGAAAAAAAAAAGGTAAATTTTTTAAAAAAAATAATTTACTTTTTTTTAACCCAACCGTAACAAAACGTTTTTTTGAATTTCGACATAAAATTAATAACGTATTAAAAATTAAAAATTTTTGTTCTATTAAAATACCGCCTAAAGCATTTCTAATAGTAATACTACTATTTATATTATTTTTACGAATACTTACGCATAACCCTAAAAAAAAATATTTACGAACAGCTCGAAATTCATAAATTAAAAATTTTAAAAACAATACATTACCGGTATGTACTTTATCTAAAAAATACATATGCGTCTTATTTAAATATTTATTTTTTAATTTATATAATAAAAAAAAATTAATTTGTTCAAAAAAAGAAATCGTATTTTGTACTACTAACATTAAAATAAGAAAAATAAAAATTTTTTATCGATCAATTTCTCCGAAAACAATATCTAATGTACCTATTATTGTTACAACATCAGCTATCATATGTTTTTTAGTTAAAAATTGTAATCCTTGTAGATGAATAAAACCAGGTGCTTTTATATGACAACGATATGGTTTATTAGTATTATTTGATACTAAATAAACACCAAACTCACCTTTAGGCGCTTCTGTACAAACGTACACATCACCAGCAGGTACACTATAACCTTCCGTAAATAATTTAAAATGTTGGATTAAAGATTCCATTGAATTTTTTATTTGTTTACGACTAGGTGCCGCGATTTTACTATCATTAGTTTTAATAATCGAATCTTTTACAGAAATACAATCTAAAAAATTTAAACATTGTTGAATTATTTTAATACTTTCACGCATTTCTTTAACGCGTATTAAATAACGATCATAACAATCACCATATAAACCAATATAAGAACGAAAATTTAATTCATTATATACTTCATAAGGCTCATCAATTCGTAAATCCCAAGCCAAGCCAGTACTACGTAATAAAACACCACTAAAACCTCAATCTAAAGCATCTTGATGCGCTAATACACCTACATCAACTAAACGTTGCTTTCATATACGATTAGATGTTAATAAATCTTCTAAAATATCTAAACGCTTTAAAAAAAATAAACAAAAATCAAAAATTTCATTAGTAAGATTTACTGGTAAATCTTGCGACAACCCACCAGGTCTTATGTATGCTGCATGCATACGAGCCCCAGACACTTTTTCATAAAATTCTATTAATTTTTCACGCTCTTCAAACCCTCATAAAAAAGGTGTCATTGCACCAACATCTAGAGCATGTGTTGTAACAGCCATCAAATGATTTAAAATACGTGTAATTTCTAAAAATAATACACGTATATAACTAGTACGTAAACTAACAGTACAATTCAATAATTTTTCAACAGCCAAAGAATATACATGTTCTTGTGCCATCATAGATACATAATCTAACCGATCAAAGTAAGGTAACGCTTGTAAATATGTTTTATATTCAATTAATTTTTCTGAACCTCTATGTAATAAACCAATATGTGGTTCTGCTTTATCAATAATTTCACCATTTAATTCTAAAACTAAACGAAGCACACCATGTGCTGCTGGGTGTTGCGGTCCAAAATTTAGTGTAAAATTTTTTAATTTACGAAATTCAATATTAGACATTATAATTATATTTAATTTTATTTATTATAAGACCACAGTCATGGATTAATAAATTCAAAAAAACGAAATTCTTGTGTTAACTCTAATAAATCATAAATCACAATACGTTTTTCAGAATCATACCGTAACTCAACATAACCACTCAAAGGAAAATCTTTTCGAAAAGGAAATCCTTCAAACCCATAATCTGTTAATATACGACGTAAATCAAAATGATTTTTGAAAAAAATACCAAACATATCTCAAACTTCACGCTCTAATCAACCGGCAGCCGAAAAAATTTGAGTACTACTAAAAACACCAGAAAGAGCATCACAGTATACTTTAAGACGTAGTCGTATTTTATACTTTAAACTTAATAAACTATAATTTAAAGCATAACGTGATTCATTTAAATTAAAATAATAATCTACCGCACAAATATCTACTAATTCTTTATATTGACATTTAAAATGATTTTTTAAAAAAAATAACAAAAAAGTTAAATCTTGTGGATTTGATACAAGCAAACTAATATCATTTTTATGCACAATAATCTCTTTAATAAATGAAGAAAAAGTTACACTAAATAAAGATACAATATATAATATTGAAGATATATTAAATTTTTTTTTTTTTAAAAACAATAATTTTTTATTATTTGACGTTAATTGTTGTAACATTAGTAATATATACAAAAAATCTTATTATTATATAAATCGTATGATAAAATAAAAATTATTTTTTTTTATTCTCAATCCAAAGCTCCTTTAACTCACTCATAAACAAAACCTAAAGTTAAAATGAATAAAAAAATAAACATACTTCAAAAACCAATAAAATCAATATTACGCAAATTAATAGCTCACGGAAACAAATATGTAATTTCTAAATCAAAAATTATAAATAAAATGGAAACTAAATAAAAACGAATATTAAATTTCTCACGTGTATCTTCAAATGGATGAAATCCACATTCAAAAGATGCTGTTTTTTCAACGTCATATTGCTTATAAGTCAATAAAGTAACAAGACCGAACAACACTAAACTAATTAACAAACTAAAAAAAATAGCTATCGCTATCGCAAAATAATCATTTAAAGTTGTAAAAGTAAATAAAACATCTAAAAGCATTTAGTATTTTTGAGTAAAAATTTTAAAAATAAATCATAAATATAAATAAATTATAAGGTATAACGCAATAATAAAATAATTAATTTTATTAAAGAAAAATAATTACTATATAATAAAAAAAAAAAATCAAATATAAACTTACTGTTTACTTTTAATGCAAACACCTCCATTGTCAAAAAATTATCTTTTTTGACAATATACTTAAAATAAATATATTTTAAAAAAGAAATTTTTTTTAAATTTTGACCTAAAAGTTTAAAATAAAAATATAAAAAAATTGTATTCTTATTAGATATATATATGTTATTTTTTAAATCAAATATCTGTTTATTTTTTTGTAAATCTTTTAATACTGTTATAAATTTATAATTAATATTATGCAAAAAAATATTAAATGTATTAATAGAAAAATCATATAATAAATTAACAAAAACATTTGGTTTAAATTTAATATTAACATTTAAATAATTTTTTATTAAATTTAAACGCGTATTTTTCAAATTATTAATTGAAATCAAATTTTTGTTGCTTGAAACAGCATATATATCTTGTAATGTTAAATCTACATATATATATTTATAATCATTTCAAAAAAAAGCAAAATTCGATAAATATAATTTATTTAGTATAGTAATATATTTTAAACCAGCTAATTGTTTAAAGTATAAATAATTATAAAAATACAAATACACATATTTATTTTTATAATTTAAAAAACATAATTTATTTTTGTAATTAACATACAATTTATTTTTCTTAAATCAACTAAAAAAACGTACTTTAAAGTTAACATCTAAATTACTATTAGAAATATGCTTAAATTGTAAAATAGGCATATATGTTTTATAATAATAAAATCAATGCTTTTTATTTAAAAGTAAACTAAAAAAATAATAAAGTGAATACACATGATTTAGTGTAGATTTATTAACACTAAAACCACAAAAATAATTAGCAGACATTTGATTTTTTTTAATTTTTTTTTTTACTAAAAAATTATTATTAAATTTATATTTAAAAAAATATTTTCAATATTTTTTAAAATATTTTACATTATACAACACAAAATTTTTAAAAAAAAAGTTTGAATTTGTATTATAATTTTTAAGAGTTTTTTTTTTTAAAAAACTAAAAAAAAAGAGATTTCTTTTTTTTTTTAGTTTTTTAAACGATACTTGATATGTTCTAAATAAAGCTAATAATTTTGAACTTAAAAAAATTTTATTTTTAAAAAAATAAGACATTTTTACTACAAAATTATTAATATTATTTAGATATAAATATAACGGTTTATATTTATATTTTGCAAAACAATTAAATATACGATTATCACTTAAAATGGTTTTATGACAATAGCGCAATCCTAAAACATGTGTTTTTTTTTGATAATTTTTATTATTAAAAAAACACACATGTTTTTTTAATAATTTTTTTGTTCGTTTAATAGAACATAAAGATTTAGATTTTAACTTACTTTTAACAAAAACTAATTTTTTATTAACTAAATTTAATTTTATATTCTGAGTTGTTTTTTGAAGTAAAGTTATAAATAGATCAATAGTATATAAAAAATAAGTTGTTAATTTTAATAATTTAAATTTTAAGTTCGTAAATTTAAAATTTAAATATGTTAAATATTTTTGATACGCAGCTTTAAAAAATATTAAATAAAACTTAATATTTTTTAAAGCTGTACACGATGTTAATAGTGTAGCTAATGTTACATTGTATTTTAGTATATTTTTATTAATCTTTTTTTTATTCTTATTATAACGTATACTACGTAATTTTTGATTTTTTAAAGAATAAGCAATATTAACAAAAAAAAAAAAATTTTTTTTTTTTGTTAATATTGGTGATAATTTAATAAGCTTAGTTTTGTTAAAACCTTGCCGTAAGTCACTAAAAATTTCAAAATTATAACGTTCTTTAAATTTAATACGATCAAACACATTGTTAAAATCAAAATACTTATAACGAATATAAACATTATTTAGAGGTAATCCTGTTAATCCACGTAAATATAAATTATTTTGTTTACAAGAACCACTACTTTTATTAAAATGTATAATATTTTGAAAATCTAAATATAAAGGTTTTACATATAATAAAGAAGCTTTTCGTTTACTAAATAAATAAATAAATTTTGTTTTTTGTTTTTTTTTTAAAACAGACTTGATAAAAAAAATACGCTGTTTTTGCAAATCAAAATATGTATTTAAACTTAAATATTTCATTTGTTAATTTTTAAACTACAATTAAATTTATTTTTATGTGCTTTAACGTTTTTTTTATTTAAATATTAAAAATTTTATTATTATTTATAATAAATAAAATAGTAAATATATATATAATAAAAAAACGAAAATCAAATTGAAAATAATAAATAAAATTTAATAAAACAAAGATAATTAATATAAAAGTAACACTACTAACCATAATAAAAGCATAATGATGTAAAAATCCTGTTTGTAATTTATTAAATTTAACTTTTAATATTTGAATTAATTTTACTAAACCTAAAGGACCAAAAATTTCAATAAGACCACGATCTATTTCTTTAAAAGTAAAAAATCCACAGTTTAATACAGTAGAAACTATAAATTTATTATAAATAATATCAAAATATCATTTTTTTATTAAAAAAACATAAACATTTTTAAATTTTAATAAAATTTTATAATAATTATGTTTTTGTCATAAATAATTATTATAATATATAAAAAATGCGCCAAAAAAGCTAAAATATAATGGTATTAATTTTATTGAAAATGGCATAAATTCACCATTTAAACTACTTATATTGGTATTTAAATTAAATATAGAAGTTCCTCAAAAATTCGACCCCAACCCAATAAACATATCTTTAGTAATAAAACCAATAAATAAACTACCAAGTGCTAAAATAAATAAAGGGATACACATAAATATCGAAGATTCATGCGCTTTTAATAAAATTATACGATAACTGTTAGTTTGTACTCAAAAAGTTAAATAAAGTAATCTAAAAGAATAAAACGCTGTAAAAAATGCAGATATTAATCCTAATCAATAAACAAAAGCACTTGTTATTGTATACTTAGCAAAAGTTAACTCTAAAATAACATCTTTAGAATAAAAACCAGTTAAAAATGGAAATCCCATTAAAGCTAAAGATCCTATAAGCATCATCATGTATGTAAAAGGTAAAATTTTAAGTAAACCACCCATTTTACGCATATCCTGTTCATCAGACATTGCATGAATCACCGACCCTGCTGCTAAAAATAACAACGCTTTAAAATAGGCATGATTTATTAAATGGAAAAACCCTACATGATAATTTGATAATCCGCAAGCAAAAACCATATACCCTAATTGACTACAAGTTGAATATGCAATAACCTTTTTTAAATCATTTTGAAATAAACCTGTTGTTGCCGCAAAAAATGCAGTACAAGCACCAAAAAAAGCAATATATACTAAAATAGATGGTGCATACTCCATTAAAGGCGAACATCTTATTATTAAAAAAACACCCGCAGTTACCATAGTGGCTGCATGAATTAAGGCAGATACTGGTGTGGGTCCTTCCATAGCATCTGGTAATCAAGTATGTAATCCTATTTGTGCCGATTTCCCAACAGCACCTAAAAAAATAAACCCACAAATTAAAGTTAAAGCATTAACAGGAATATTAAAAAAAATTAAAGTATCCTCTGTATATAAATTCACTAAAGGAAAGACTACAAAATAATTTAAAGATTTAAATATAACAAAAATTAAAGATAATCCTATAATTAACCCAAAATCACCCACACGATTAACTAAAATAGCTTTTATAGCTGATTTATTTGCTTGTAAACGCGTATATCAAAAATTAATTAAAAGATACGACGATAAACCAACACCTTCTCAACCTAAAAACATTTGTATAAAATTATCTGCTGTTACTAAAAATAACATAAATACTGTAAATAATGATAAATAAGTCATAAAACGTGCAATATGTGGATCATTTTCCATATAACTTGTAGAATATAAATGTACTAAAAAAGAAATTAAAGTAACAATTAAGAGCATCATCGCTGTTAAACTATCAAATAAAAATCCCCAAGAAACATCTAAAACCCCAAAATCAAATCAAGAGCAAAATTTTATAACACACACACTATTTAATAGAGCTACTTCATAAAAAATAAATAAAGAACATATTCATGCTAAAAATAAACAAGATGTTGTAATAAAAATAACACCTTTATTACCTAAAAAACGACCAAAAATACTTGAAACAAGATATCCTAATAATGGAAAAAATAAAACTAATCAATACATTTTTTATTTATATAATTAACCTTTAATAGTACTAATATAATCAACAGAAATTACACCGCGTAAACGATAATATATAACCAAGATAGCTAAACCAATTGCAGATTCTGCTGCGGCAATGGTTAAAACTAATAATGCGAAAATTTGACCTAAAATATCATCTAAAAAAATAGAAAATATAATAAAATTAAAATTTATGGCCAATAACATTAACTCTATAGACATTAAAATTACAATAATATTTTTACGTGTCATAAAAATACCTAATAAACCAAGCATAAATAAACAAAGGGAAACTACTAAAAAATCAACTAAATTTAAATTTAAGAAAAGAGATGACATTTTTTTATAATCTTTTTTTTTTTTTTAAGCGAATACCGTTATGCGCTTTTGGCGTATTATTAAATACGCGTAAAATTTTATAATTTTTTTGAAATGTAAAAACTTTAAACGCTGCTTTAATTTTACGTGAATATAAAACACCTGAAAATTTTAAAATTAAAAATTTTAACGGTGTTTTTTTTAAGAAGGCACATACAGATAAAGTAACTTCTTCAGACGTAACCGATGTTGATCGGTTTGGTCCTTTTATACCAACTAACCCACCACTGCGCACAAATAACACATTACCATATAAATCTGTTAAAGTAACATAAGTATTATTAAAACAAATAACAATATTTATAATACCAATTTTATGTGCTATGCTTACTGGAGTTTTTTGTAAATTTTTACATAATTTTTCTTTTTTTTTGAAAAAAGAAAGAAAAAATGAATAAATACGTTTTTTTCGAAATAATTTACGTTTAAAATAATTGTAATAACCACAAGTATTAAAAAAATTTAAATTTTTAATATTTAAGCGATTAATATTCGTTTTTAAACGTAAATTTAATTTTTTATATGTATTTTGTTTAAGTTTTGATACTATTTGCGATTTTTGCAATTTAGTTGTAAAATTTTTATATATTTTTTTAAATATATAAAAATTTTTTTTTCATTTATTTAATTGTAAAAGATACACATTTTTATAAAGATTTGAATTTTTTAATAACACATATTTTAAAATAATTTTAAAATAATAATTAAAATATATTTTAAAATTATTTTGTAAAGTTTCTTTTTTTAAATAAAAAAGAATATTAGCATCAATATTAGATTCTTTATTATATGCATTCAGAGATAACCCAATACTTGACGCGGATAAACTTTCAGCATTATTTAAATTTTTTACAGCAATTACTGTTCTTTGAAAGTAAATTGATATATAAGCAAAAACATATCAATACCAAAAATATAAAAAATTTCAAGACAAATAATTATTACGATATAAAAAAGAATGCGTAATTAATTGTTGTTTTTTTAAATATAAATAATGTTTATATTTAAAAAACAAAAAAGACACTTGTTTATAGAATAATATAGTGTTGTTTACACTATTTTTAGTGAAATTTGTATATAAGCTACTAAAAAAAACAATAATTTTACACAAATTATTGTTTTTTTTTATAGTTATTTTATTTTGCAAACTACGAAAATATCGATATTTTTTCAAAAGATAAGAACATTTAAAATCAATAGACCGCTTTTTTCAAAAAAAAGATAAGGTTAAATTAAAAAACAAAAACCGTTTTAATTTTAAAAAAGTAAACACATTTGTTAAATATGTTTTACGCTTTTTTTTTAAATTTAATTTTGTTTTTGTTTGCCCCGAAACTAATACTTTCGAAAAATTACTATTTTTTGTTTTTTTTTTTATTAAATGCGCGATTACATAACGAAAATAAAGCGTTGTTTGCTTAAATGATATAGAATCTAATACATTAGTATTATGCATACAAAAAGGATTATTAAAAAAAAAATTAAATTTTTTATAATTTAATAAATGACCAGCATTTAATAAATAAAATTTATTAAAATTCATAATATTTACTTTTTTTTGCGTATCTACAAATACAGTAGAATAGTTCCACAACGATTTCGTTAAAGTATTTATCATTTTTTTTTTATTTAAATTATATTTATCTACAAAAAAATTAAAATAAAAAATTTTATTTGTTTTAAAAAATAAATTTAAATAAAAAGACTTATTTATAAACTTTAAATCTTTTTTTAAGGCTTTTAAGTTTATTTTAAATCTTTGAAATTTATTTTTTATTTTATGTTTTTTTAAAACAAAAAAAAAATCATTTTTTTTATGTTTTTTGAAAAACATATTATTTAATAATTTATTATAAAATTTTATTTTTTTAAATTTAATTTTTTTATTATTATTTTTATTTTTTTTTAAATATAAGTAAGAAGCACGCACTAACGTATTTGTACTAAATATTTTTAAAAATAAACAAACTTTAACTAAATGTTGTCGAAATTTTAAAAATTGCTGCATAATTTTTAATTGATTGTGTGCTGAAGAAATATTATTTATATATAAATTTAAACCTTTATTTCCACTTTTATTACCAAAATGAAAACGCTCTTTAAATATTTGTATTTGTTTTAATAAGGATGTATTTGCTAAGTACATCGAAGATATAGCAGGCACATTTTTAATAAATGGCTGCGGCATGCACAAAAAATTTTTTTTTTTATTAGAACCACCGCCAACAAATATAGGCATATACCTAAACGTATACAATGTACTTATATTTAAACTATGTAACACAGTTCTTAAATTTTTAATAAATTTTGTAAAATATAAAATACAAAAATAGTTTGGTAAAAATTTTATTTGTTTTATTTTTTTAAAACAAATTATTTTTTTATAATTCGGTAATAAATGGATATTAAATTTATTACATATTAAATTTTTTTTTGAACAAAAATTATTATTTTTAGACACAATTTTAAAGTTTAAAAATTTTTTTGAGTAAAATAATTTTTGTGCATTATTAATAGATTGTTTAGATTTTAAATTGCTAAATACATGCGCAGACTCTTTAAAATAATAATAAAGTTGAAAATTTCAAAAATTAAATACGCGCTTATTTGAAAATTTTAATCAAATATATTGTAAATATTTTACATAATATTTTTGATTTTTTAAAGCACAATTACGATTTAAAAGTTTTAAAGAAAATTGTAATTGCGCACAATTTAAAGAATTAAATAAAAATAACTTTTTAAAAACAAAAATATTTTTTTGTTTTTTTAAATTCAAATAATTATTTATTTGAGATACGTTTAATAGATTATTTTTAGCAGTTAATAATATAGATTTTTTTTTTAAATTTATAATAGATACAATTTTTTTTTTTATATTAGACATTTTTTTATTATTTTATAATATTTTTATTTTTTTTTACTTTTCACTTTATTAGTTACTTTATTTTTTAAAGAAGCACTTGTTTGCTTTTGTTTACCTTTTTTTAAAATTTTATCTTCTTTTTTTATAAACTTTTTCAAACGTTTACAAGTACGCGCATTAGTTTTTGTACGTTGACCTTGTACTGGTAAACTATAATAATGTCTAAAACCTTTATATCCACGTAATAATTTTAGTTGACGTATATTTGCAAAAATTTGTGATTGTAAAAAAGATTCAACTTTAAAAAATTTAACAATATTTAAATAAATTTGTTGCAAATCAGTACTTGTTAAAGATATTCAAACTTTATCTAAAAGCATAAACGAACTAAGAAATCCATTATAACAAAATAATTTATATATTAAATGTAAATTGATACCAAATTTTTGTTGCGTAAATGTACGTAATTTTATATTTATTAATATTGACATTTTATTAACCCAACTTCATACAAAAATTCTTTAAACGAATTGCAAAAAATAATTCAATTTACAGTATGTTTAAAAAAAAACCCTTGATATAATAAATAATTTAAATTTTTTGTTATTTTAACATAAATGTATATATATATATATTTATTTGTAACATAATAATAATATTTTAACATTCAAATATTTTTTAAATTTGTTTTTTTTTTCCAGGTTTTACTTTAATTTTTTCATTAAAAAAAAATATACCTTGAATTTTATAAGTATGTTTACTACGTAAATTACGTAATTGTCAAACCAATTTTGACAGGATTCAAAAATTTAAACTAAAAAGAATTAATTTATTACGTTTTTTTGCTATTTTTACTAAAATTTGTTTATCTACTGGTATAAATACAAAATGACTATATCCTATTTTTATTTTCAAAGAAACCAAATTTGTTTTTTTTTTTAAACGAAAAGAAAACCCACGGCCTGCTATATTAAAACTAAAAAATCAACCATAATTAACCCCAAATAATAATTTGCCAATATCCATTAAAAAACTATTAATAAATAAATTCGAAATAATAAAACTATTTGATAGGTACTGTGTAAACGTTGGCCTTATATAATAAAATTTAGGTAATATTTGATTTTTACAAACATTTTTATACTTACAGGTAAATATAACAACACCTAAAATACCAACAATTTTAATTGTGGAATAAAGTACTTTTATAGTAGCTATTTGCTTTATGGGCGATACATTATATTTTAATAATAAATTTTGATTACTCATTATATTTTTTATTTAACGTAAATATAAAACAAATAAAGCCGTACCACCTAAGCCTAAACGAAATGCGTCTTTTAACCACAAAAACCCTTGTGTTGTTGAAAGCATTACAAATTTATGCGCATGATATTTTTTATATAAAAAAGGTAAAGTACACGAAATAAGACGTCCTGGTTTTGATAATATTTTATAATTAAATAAATAAATATTTCGGTAATATTTTAACACAACTACAATATCTTTACGACCTATACTAGTATTATTAAAATAATAACCATTAATAAAACCATCTTTATACAACAGCATTAAAATTTTTAAATTATTTTCTGAATAAGGCACACAAACCTTATCTAATTTAGATAAATACCCATTTTTTATGGTAGCTAACATTATTAACATTTTTTCTGACATTATGTTTAAAAGATATAATTAAATTTTTTTTTTTTTATAATAATAAATATTAAAAAAATATGATTATCAGATACATTTATAAACGCCAACAATACGACGCAATACGACTAATTTATTAAAAGCAAGACGTGAAACTTTATATCTTGTGAATAAATAACGAGCTCTATTAGAAACAACACAACGATTACGTAGTTGAACTTTTGAATGTTTTCTTTGATATTTTTTAATAATATCAAAAATATTACCACGTAAATCATAAGGCAAATTTAAATCAAAAAGTAATGCTTTACTTAATAATTTTTTAAATTCTAATTTTTTAAAAAAAATACGATTTTTTTTATCTTTTACTTTTAAATATTTCATTTATTTTTTTAAATAAGATAACTTAAAATATATAGGCAATTGTTTTGTTATTATAAACGAAAATATTTAATAAAAAAATTAAAAAAAGATATACTTAAAGCTTTTTTAAAAAAAACAGATACTTTAATATTTACTTTTTCTTTTTTTAAATCTTCAGGTAATCCTGGAATTATACTAACATCTGGAATATAAAAAACAAAACCATCTTTTAATAATTTATATTTTAAATAAATATATCGTTTTAAAAGAGCAGGTTTAATTACTTTAGTAATTAAAATTAAAAATAAATAAAAATCTAAAAAATGCGAAATTGATGTCTGGCACACAAAAATAAGATTTTTTGCTTTTCGCAAATATTTTTGTTCTAAATAAAAAATACTTGATTTTTTATTTAGTAATATATCTAAGACAGCCAAAGCATTTATTATTTTTACATCAGTTTCACTACGCAACCCTTTAACAATACT
>FSSH01005253.1_pt1 | contig 13963 bp, 12 predicted proteins | sample 1166101 | NCBI WGS metagenome assembly FSSH01 (sample SAMEA32972668, study PRJEB13176) | freshwater metagenome | biome: Drinking water system; feature: Biomass in drinking water that filtered by 0.45 um membrane; material: drinking water | place: USA | collected 2012-12-20 | depth 0 m | reverse complement strand
TCCAAGCGCCGAGCCGGCGCCCCATGGTACGGGGTCAGCCGTGTAGATCCTTGCGGGACGGTCATCTCATTCATCGTCAAAAACCAACTCGGCCAGCGATGAGATGATCCACAACAGGCAGCCGGCAATCAGAACGGTCAACAACAGGTTCAGCCAGCGACGGGGATAGCGGTCCTCATCGGGCAGATTGGGCCGCGCAATTGCCTCAAGATAAAGTTGTTGGCGGCTGGCGCCGTCATGGGCGCTGATGAGTTGGAAACTGGCGGCCATCAACTGCTTTTCCGCTATTTCGCGCCGCGCCACAAGCGCTTCATACCCGTTTAGTCGGTCCGCAAGAGATCCGTTGCCGCCCGCTGTGGCCCCGACCTGGCGACCGAGCTGGCTAATCAACGCACTCCGGCGGGCCCGCAATTGCCCGATCATCGGGCTTTGCGGTGCGGAACGGACGGTCTGGTTCAACTGCACCTCGATTTGGGCGAGTTCAGTTGCCGTCCCGGATTGGAGCTTGATCGAGGCCCCCGCATCAAGCCCGGGTTCGATGATATGGTTGCGGTTGCGTACCCCATTCAATCGCGCGAGCACGTCTGCAAGCTGGGCTGAGGCCTGGGCGACATCGCGTTCGGCGCCGCCGACGATATTGGCCTGCGCTCGCTGGTTTAACCGGTTTACCATGGCTTCCGAAGCGTCGAGCAGGCGCTGCGCGATATCCCGCGCTTCAACGGCGGTGAAAGATTGCACCTGGACGTGGATGATCCCTGTGGCGCGGTCGAACTCCGAATGGAGATAGGCTTGAAAATGCCGATAGAAATCCTCTTGGCTGCGGCCGGTCAGCAGAGAGGGAAACGCTGCGATAGGGTCAAGGCTGCGGCCGGAAAAGGTGCGCGTCACCAGGCCGTCGCGATTGATTTTATCCAGCATGTCGCGAGACTTTAAATAGGCGACAACCGCTTCGCTGTCGTCTGACGTGCCGATTCCGCCGCCCTGGCCCAGGCTAACGATGCTCAGTCGGTCACGCGGCTTTTCGCTAGAACGGACGACAAAAGCGACCTCCGACGCATAACGTGGCGTGGCGACAACGAAATTGTACAGGGCCGAAGCCAAAATGGGGGCGACGAAGACAAGCCAGACCAACCAGCGCCGCACAGTTTGCAGCTGCGTGCGGGGCTGCTCGACCGGCGCATCGGGCGAGGGCCCGTCGTCGAGCCGGATCAGGGCGGTTGCGACATTGGGGGCGGGCATCAACCTATTCCATTTCGATATGCTTTTGGGCCTTCAGCACAAGGACCCAGCCGATCGCATTGACGGCAATACCCCAAATCAGAATGTACCAGGGATTCCAGAACGTCGGGATGGCCCGGCCAAACAATCCTGCCCGGTACATCTCGCAAGCATGAACCAGCGGCGACAGCAGCACAAACTGGCGGGCGGCGGGTGGCAACCAAAAGACCATGTAGAACACGCCGGTCAGTGGCAATATTAAATACATTACCGGTTGCACGAAGCGTTCGAGCGTCTCTGACAGGTGCGCCATACCGGTGATGACCAGGGCTACACCAAAGGTGAGAAAGCAAATCAGCGACCAGGCCCCCAGCAGGACCAGATAATCGCTGACCGGCTCAATAAAACCCAGCAGTACCAGCGGGATATAAGCCGCGAAGAACGCCACCAGCGTGCCGACAGATTCCAAAAGACCGCGGGCAATCAGGATGTCGATTGGCTTGACCACGCGATGGAATAGCAGCCCTGATGCGTGCCGAAAAGTGTTGGTCAGGCGCGATGTCATATGACGCCAAAGGGTGAGGAAAGTATAACCGGTCAGCACCAGCGGGACCACACGGACCCCATGGTTCCGCTCGCCATAGATCAGCGACCATGAGACTAAGACCCCCAGCGTCAGCACCAACGGCTCAAGCACTTGCCACAGAAAGCCGACATTGCTGTGCCCGAACCGAGCCATGAGCTCGCGGATGAACAGGGCGTTGATGACGCGTCGCTTAAGCGTGATGCTTTCAATATAGCTGCGCATGATTGGCCTCAGTCAAGGTTGAGGTGCTCGCGGCTGCCGGACGCCAGGAGATAGAGCATCATGAAGGACCAGCAGCTCAACAGGGCGACTGTTAGGAAATAGCGCCACCGCCGGGGCTCGATCGCATCGTCAGGCAGGTTAGGATGGACGACGGTCGCGATATAGATTTGTTGCCGGATGGCTTCCTGCCGCGCGGTTTCAAGCTGAGCTTGGGCGGTTTCATAAATCTTTCCGGCCAATTCCTGCCTTACCTTTAACTCCTCGTAATTGCCGAGCTTTTCGGACAAGCCGTCAGTCTTGCCGGTAAGATCTCCCTGCTGTTGGGCGATCTGGCTTTCCAGCGCGGCGATCCGCCCCCGCACCGCAGGGATAGCCGGATTGTCGGGCGCCTTGGCCAGCATCGTCTGAAGATTGACCTGCAGCATCGCCAGGGACTGATCCAGCGTCGCGCCGCGATCGACGGCGGCCCCGGCGCTCTTCATCGGGTCGACGTTTTCCGAAGCATTGCGATACTGGGTGAGCGCAAGCGTAGCATCAGTCAGCCCGGTTTCCGCTTGCGCAAGGGTCTGCTGGGCCTGCGCAAGTGTATCGCGGCGGGCGCGGACGTTGAGGATGTTGATCTGCTCTTCGCTTAGGGCGACCAGGGCATCCATGATCGCCTTTGCGTCGGCCGCGCGATAGGCACTGACCGTTACCGACGTAATGCCGGTTTCATCGTCCTTTGTGACTGTCAGCTGCTGCTTGAAGTAGCGGTAGAACGCCTCGTCAGTATCGCGCCCCCAGGGGCTGTACCGGGTAAAGAGATCGCCTTCGGGACGGGTATAGACAGTGCGCAGATTGACCCTGCGCATCACGGCCGTCATCGCGTCTCGTGAATAGAGATATTCCTGGATGGCATAGGCATCGTCATTCGCGCGAGCGATGCCAAAGTCGCGCAAATAGGAAGAGATGCCTTCGGAAGCGGGCTTGTTGACGCTGCGGACGAGAAAGCGGCTTTCGGAAACATAGCGATCGGAGACGATCAGCCCGTAATAGACCGCTGCCCCAATGGTCGGCAGGACAAACGTAGCCAAAAACAGAATCCAGCCGTAATGAAGCATCAGATAGCTGCGCATCTGTTTCCAGCCTGGTGCGTTGGTCAGCATTATAGGGGCACGCGGGTCGCGCTTTCCGGTCCCTGCTTGATTCGCCCGATCGCTAATGTCGTGGAATAGCCAGGCACAAGATCGATAAGATGCACCCGGCCCCCATGCGCCTTTACCACATCGGCGCCCACAACCTGATCCTCACTATAGTCCGCGCCTTTGATAAGATCGGTCGGCAACAGCGATTCGATAAGCGCCAGTGGGGTATCCGCATCGAAGACCACAACTAGGTCGACCGCATCCATCGCCGACAACACGGCTGCGCGCGAGCCTTCATCGTGGACCGGTCGGGTTGGGCCCTTAAGCCGGGCCACAGAGGCATCGCTGTTCAGCCCGACCACCAGCCGGTCGCAACAGGCCCGAGCCCGGCGAAGGATCTGCACATGGCCCGCGTGGACGATATCGAAGCAGCCATTGGTAAAGCCCACGCGCAATCCGTCGCGCTTCCAGGCCCGGACCAGCTTAGCCGCTGCTTCTGCAGTCAAGACTGTGCCGAGATCGGACGGTGGTAGCTCGTTTGCTCCATCGTCAAGTTCTTCGACGGCATGGGCGAGTTCGACGCTTGAGAGGGTTGCGGTGCCGAGTTTGCGGACGACCGCCCCGGCCCCGGCGTTGGCGATCATGGCTGCGTCTTCCATTCCCAGCCCGCTTGCAATCCCAACGCAGAAGATCGCCAGTGCCGTATCGCCAGCGCCGGAAACATCGTACACTTCGGTTGCGGTAGCGTGGAGATGGGCTCGCTTATAGCCTGGCCGGAACAGGGCCATGCCCTCTTCGGAAAGGGTCAACAATATGGCGGCGCCGGTCCGTTCCATTGCCATCGCCGCCGCAGCCTCGCTGCTGGCAAGATCGCTGCAAGGCAGGCCGCTATAGGCGGCGAGTTCATTGCGGTTCGGCTTGATGACGCTGGCCCCGGCATAGGCGGAAAAGTCGCGTCGTTTTGGATCCACGACCACCGGTTTGCCCAATTCTCGGCAACAGGAGATGACGTGGCGCAGGACGCGATCCGTGAGCAGTCCTTTCGCATAGTCCGAAAGCGCCACCACATCGTAATCGCCGATGGTGCGGTCGAATTGGGCGACGATCTGGTCTTCGATCGCTTTGGGCAGCGGGTCGGAATCTTCTTCGTCGCATCGCAGCAACTGCTGGCTGCCGCTAATGAAGCGCGTCTTTAGCGTGGTAGGGCGATCGGGGCATTCCACCAGAAGGGCGGGATCGCAGCCCTTTCCAGAAATTAGTTCCGAACACAGTCTTCCGGCGTCATCGGCGCCGATTGCCGCAATCAAACCGGCCTTGCCACCCAGCGACGCAATGTTCGCCAAGACATTACCAGCCCCACCCAACATCTTTTCTTCCCGGGTGATGTGGAGCACCGGCACCGGGGCTTCGGGCGAAATGCGCGAGACAGATCCATAGCGGAAGCGGTCGACCATGATGTCGCCGATCACAAGGATACGTGCGTTCTCGAACTGTGCGGCTGCGAATGGGGCAGGGGACACGATAGCTCCGATTACCAGGGGATGCCGTTGAACGGGGCGTGGCCAGCGGCATGGCGCAGCACTTCTGTAAAACCGAACATGATATGATACATGGTCGATGCTGGAACATGATCGCTTTTGGGCTTTAGCGAGGTGTGTTCAAGATAGTCAATCCATAGCCCGTCGGACAAACAGCTCGAGGGACCACTCGCCTGGGGGGTGAGAAAATATTGGAAAATCCGGGCTAAATTCGCCGCCAGCGCCGCGTCGTCAAAGCCGGGGCCTTCGCCCAGGCGCTCGCGCATGGCGACCTGAGCCTTCAGAAATTCGGTGTTAGGCCAGATGCGAAGATCGGATTCCAGCACCTGCCCCGCCGGGTCCACCGCATCCAGGATCAGGCCAGTGGCGGGATCGTGACCGTGCGCATGGGCGAACGCAAACAGGCGGTCGGCAATGGCGAAGCCCTCTGGTTCGCCCGCGAGCTCTGCATAACGGCACAGGAGCCAGACCCATTCGTAATGATGCCCCGGCTCCACGCGGATAGGACCGGCATCTTGATATGGGCGCCACTTGTCATCGAAGAATTCCGGGAGCGTGCCTGTCGCGGAATCGAAGAGATAGTCCTTTGCCAACTCGAACAATTCGTCCGCCAGCGCTCGTGCCTGTCGGCTGCCAGTGAACGCCGAAAGGAAGATCGCCGCCTCGAACAAGTGCATATGTGGGTTTTGTTGATGCGGACCAGCATCGCCTTCGCGTGCCAAAAAGCCGAGTCCGGACGAGGAGCGCATCGTGTCCAACAGATGGGCAAGCGACGCTTCGGCCATCTCCACCGCCTGCGCATCGCCGGACAGCTTATACCACCAGGCGAGCGCGAAGAGGCCGAATGCGATGTCATAAAGGTCGGCAGGGGCATCAAGGATGGCGCCCGATGTCGTCAGGCGCGAAGCGAATTGGCGATCGGCACGCAGGCAGCGGCTTTTGAGGAAGGCGACGCCGTGGCTTGCCGCCTCGCGGGCCCTGGGGGTACCGCCCATCGCTGCATGGGAAAAGACATAGGTCTGCCGTCCGGTGACACGCACGCGTTTGAACCCCGGATCGAGCGGTGCACCCGACCAGTCGAAGCGTTCGACATAGCCGCCATGGTGACGGTCGCACGCCGTCTCGACTAGCCGGGGCAGCGCCGCATCCGCCCACCCCTTGGTCCTCCTGACTGCGTCGAGCAGCGTTGCATCCCAGGTGCTTACCCGCTCCGTGGCGATCCGGTGCATCATAGGTCGCGAATTTCGATCCTATCGAAACGTACGGCAGAGCCAGGCAACCCGCCGCGAAGCACAATTTCGAAGAAGCGTGCATCTTCCATCAGCAGCACTTGCAAGGTCCGCTGGTTCTCCGTCAGCATGCCCGAGGCCACTTCGAAGCCGAATTCGCGGGTAAATGCGACGTGCACGGCGCCCTTTACGTCTCCCTCGAAACGCACTTCATAGGCTCCTGCTGGGAGGAACCAATATGGGCCGTGGCTGATGACGGCGCCGGACGCAGCATTCAACCATCCTTCATTGTCAGGTTTGGCCAGGACATTGAAGGCAGCTTCCTCCAGCGGCCAAACCGAGGTGTCGGGCTTGGAACGCGCCGCGACTAAATAGGCGTCACCTCCTGAGTTGAGCTCGTCGCGCGTTACGTCTTCAAGATGGCCGTTGGAGTCGATGCGCCAGAATTGCAGCCCATAGCCCTCTAATATGCTAAGCACGTCGTCGCTATTGCCATGACCTTTGAGTAGCGACGGGAAGAATTCGAGCACCAGCTTGATATTCGGGGAGCGGGCAATCACGTCACGCATCCCGCGCAGCGTCGCCGCTTCATTGCCCTCTACATCGAGTTTCGCGCATTCGACGACAACATCGCTCGGCAGGACGCTGTCGATGGGTACAAGCGGTACATCAATAAGCTGGTCGCCTGCGCTTTCATCTGCCCCTTTCGCGAGCGAGCCGCCGCCGATTCCCGTAAAGGAGAAACCGAACTTGGCCATGCCCTCATGATCGGAAACGGCCTTGTTGATGACAGTAGTGCGCTGAGTGACTCCATTTACATAGGCACTTTTTCGGATGAAATCGATGAGAAAGGGATTTGCCTCAAACGAGTAAACATGGCCGTTAGGGCCGTTCTGACTACCTGCCAACATAGTATAAAAACCGAAATTTGTACCGATATCCAGAAAAACTGAATTCGGCTTGAAAAAGCGCTGCAGCACTTTCATGACCGGCGGCTCAATACGGCCATCGGTGATGATATTCATACCCGACCCCGTGTCACGCCCATCAATAAACATCCGTTGTCCATTTCGGAGCGACGTAACCATAAGATGGCCGCCAAGATTTATCGCATGCTGATTGCTTATTTCGTTTACACGACGTGATAACAAAAGCAGAGATGTTCGGATTTGTTCAATTTTGTCATCAGTAGAGGCAGACATTTTAAAGCTCCGTCGAAAGAATTTATAAAATAACGGTGTAATCTCGTATACAAATTGAAATCGGGAAACTGCGCGCCGACCTCCTGAGTCCAATGTCGATTCCGACGGCATTTTGCTCGAATCCCGTTTGGGTCGGTCACCTTTTGCCGAGCGTTTCATATTTCCCTTTTCGTCGGGCGCAGGACCGCAAGCGAATCCGCAAAACGCACTTGCCGGAAAGTGGCGTTGTCGTGAGCTCCGACCAGAGCCTCAACCTCATTGCGCTCTTGCGCCCCATGCCCGGTCAGAACATGCACCACGCGGCCAACGCCTGCGTGCGCGCCAGCCAATACATCCGCCAGCGTGTCGCCCACCATCGTCGATTCCTCGAGCGATACCGCCAAATCCTGCGCTGCGGCAAGCAACATGCCAGGCTCGGGCTTCCGCCAAGGATGCGCCGGGTGGAAAGGGCAGGCATAGGTCGCATCCACCCGATGCGGGCCGAGCGCGGCAATAACCGCTGCCTCGACCGCCCGATAGCCCGCCGGCGAAACGAGGCCGCGGGCGATCCCGGACTGGTTCGTGACGATAATCACCGCATAACCGGCCGAGCGAAATGCGTCGATCGCTTCTCGGGCGCCGGGAATGAGCGAAACCCCTGCGGGATCATCAAGATAAGGCACATTTTCGATTACCGTGCCGTCGCGGTCGAGAAACAATGCTGGCTTTCCGGTGAGATCGCCCTGGCTATGCCGGGTGGCCCAGCCACGTTCAGGCATGTCAATTGCGTTCACGCCTCAAGCATCTCGGTAAGCGCGGAACGCACCGCGTCGGTGGTGATTGCCGCCATGCACGGGCTGACCGATCGAAGTCCCGATATCGCGCAGGCCTTATCCTCGTTGCGCCAGCACGGGGCGCAGGCGAAGCTTTCTCGCTGTCGCAGCGTCTTGACCTTGCGGTGATGGCGCGTCAGCGTAAAAGCATCGGTCGGACCGAACAGCGCCACCACTGGCACGTCAAAAGCAGCGGCGGCGTGGAGAAACGCACTGTCCACGCTCACCATCGCTTCGATCCGCGAAACCAGCGCCAACGAACGCCCCAGCGGCAGCCCAGCGGTCGTACTAATTCCCTCGCCCTCTGGCAGGCCATTGGCGACATGGTGGAAGATGAGGACGTCATAGTCCTTGGCAATAGCACGGATGATGTCGGCGATCGCTGGATGATCTTTATAGCTGTCGCGGGAGAAGGGCTGGATGCCGACCAGCCGCCGTTTGCCGCCGCCGGACTTGCCGATACCGTGCTGCTTCAGGAAGTCGTCGCAAAAGGTTTCTTCTTCGCTGGTCAGGAAGTGATTGATCTTCCAGCCCTGCTTTACAAGCCGGTTGCGGCCCACCCGCATGCCCATCGCAAAGGTCTCAACCCGGCCCTTCTTGATTTCCGGTACCCTCCTGCTTTCATAGCGGGTCGCCGGGCATAGGCTTAGGTTGAAGAAGTGCCGATAAGCGGAAATGTCGATCGGTGGGCCATCAATGTCGATCAGGTTGATATTGGGGTGATGCTCAAAGATCGGGAAGAACTTTCGGGGGATCGCGAAATCTACCGGCAGGCCATAGCGGATAGCGTTAGCTTCCAGCCCCGGCCCCATCATCAGAATATCGCCGATCCCGCCCATGCCCCGCGTAACCAGTACTCGGCCACGCTTGTCCCGCTTGAGCGAAAACGGGTCACCGGTCTTGCCGCTCCCCTTGAGAGATCGGTAACACAGGTCCATCACCAGCCGATAAAACACAGTGCGGATCTTGATCAGCACAAAGCTGAGCGGCCGCCGACGGCCGCGCAGGCAATCGAGATACGCCTGTGAGGCCCAACGGATTAGTGCGGAACGCAGTGGCGCTCCAGGTTCTTCGCGTCCGAAGGCAACAAAGGGTGCCATGTGGATACCGGCGCGGACCGGTGACAACTTTCGAACATTGGCGGTGAGCCAGCGTCCAAGTGCGATGAAGGACATGTCCGCATCCCCCAAGGTACCTTGGAGCAAATGGGCCTGCGCAAACAATTCGATCAGCTGCAGGAACTGCCAGGGGTTGTCCTCCAGCGTATAGGGGCGCTGGGCATGGTGTGATACAAGCTCAAGTACGCCCTGGGCATCGCCCATGAACAGGCGGACTCGGGCGCGTAGCAGCCGCGCGCCCATCGCTTCTCCAGGATAGATGCGCTGACAAAAATCGTGGAAATCGCCGATCAAATTCTCAAATCGCGACGTAAATTTCTGGTCGTGCGTCCGGAAATAAGGCTGACTGGCTTCAAAAACGCTCGACAGGGTGGCGGTAATTCGTCCGCAATCGGCAGGGCGAACGGTTGGATAACCGGCGATGGTCAGGCCCTGGCGTTTCAGCGACGCGACAACACGTTCTGCCTGCCGGAAATCCGCGAAGGCTGTTTCGTCGAGAAATTCTGAAAAAAACTCGCCCAATAGGCTCTGATCGAGCGGAGCAGGCTGATATTCACGGTTCCTTGCGGAAAGCTGGTCCATGCGATTAGGGCCTAACTCGAAGATGGCTGTAAACGAGTATTTCACTGGCAGCGGATTTACGCGGAAGCAAGCCGGTTGCGCAGATTGCATGGCCGCACTGTTTGAATTTTCCAAATAGCTCTCTCGACGGATATCAAAAAAATGAAATATCCTGATAATTTTCCCGGGTGAACTGATCGTTTGAGAAGTCGTGCTGATGGCTTGAGCGCGCACTTAGATGACCCCCCTTGAGCGAAAAATGCCGGGCCCGTGCGAAGAGTCCTCATTGGCTTAATTCCGGCTTGCAGACCTTCCGGCCTAGCGTGTCCGCCTTTTCGCCATACCCGGCCAGGATACCGGCGCGCATGCCGTAGTCGATGGATACCGGCGTCGCTTGCCAATTCAGCGTTCCCGGTGCCCGATCAATTTGCACTTGCCCGCGTTCGTTGATCGGCATTTGCTCCATTTGGGCTTATTGGATCCAACGACTCGCAGCGTCGAAGGCGCGCAACGGCTATCGTATGAGGAAAACATGGACCAATTGGCTCCCCGCGCAGTGTTTTTGAGGGACCTGGTTCCAGGAGCAGTCCGTGCCAATGCCGGGGATTTGCTCATAAACGAAGGCGTCGCCCAAGCTGTTCGACAAGTGCTTCCCGTCAATATCGATTGGTGCGAGCGCGGTGATTTCCAGACCACGCATTTACCGGCAACAACGGACATGCTCGTTTATGCGGGGATGCCGCAATTTGGTGCCCGATCGACGCTGTCTGATGAAGAACAGGCCTGGACTGTTTTGCGAGAGAGATACTCACGATCCGTGCCGGCGTTTAATATAGGATGTGGCACAGGTTATTCGTCAACGGACAACCGTCTCCGTGTCGCTGCTGATATGTGCAGTTACGCGGCAACGCGTGATTTCTATATGAAAGAGAATGACGTACTCTTTTTTCCGCGTGATCCAATAAGTTGGCATTTTCTCGATATGTTGGGCGTGGTGACTTATCCGGCACTCTGTCCTTCTGGTTTTGCGAAGATTTTACCTAAGACACCTGCCTACGAATTAGCCATAATTGTGGTTTCTCCCAATCATAAACTGTCAGCGGTCGAACAGGATGCCCTTAAATTTCATTTTGACAAATTTATATCGGAGCTTGTTGAAGCTTTCCCAGATGCGTTGTTCATCGGACAGGAGAGAAGCGACAAAGAGATGTTAGAGGCATTTGGTGCGCGCCACATTGCTTGCCCATCCAGCTTGGAAGAGTTTGTCGATGCCTGTAGTTCGGCGCGTCAAATTATCTCTTTTCGGGTTCATGGGACGGTCTGCGGACTGAACGCGGGGCGACAGGTTCTGCATTTTGCAATCGATGGCCGGAGTGACCTTCTGAGTAGTTACATGGTCTGCGGACTGTGGAAGCAGAATCTGTTTGGCGCGACGTTGGCCGACCATTTTTCAACAATAAGGGCGTTCCTCCGGGCTTCCCGCACCACCGGCAGTGTTGATGCCCTGGTGTCAAAAGAGCGTGATCGTGTTGCAGAATCGATAAGGTGTCGATTGGCGGGAGAGGTACCCGCACCGTCGACATCAACCGGCTGTATTGTCGTTGATCCGGCTACGATTTCCATGGCGGCCATTGGCGATGAGTTTGTTTTCACCCATCGGATTTTCTCTCATCACGCAGAGAAAGTTAATGATCGTTCGATTGAGTTACCGTTCAAGGCGACAGGCAATCATGTTGTCTACGGTCCATACAAGCGCGTTGCCAAAGGCCGATATCGCATCGTATTCGACTTCGAATTTTGGGGATATCTTCCGGACGGGCAGGACGCGAAGCTGGGCTTCGACGTAGCAGATGGCACTGACCATCTGCTTGCGGATCATATCGTTTCTATACGAGATTTATTGGTCAATCGGCGGCATGCCCAATTGGAATTTCTTCACGAGCGCGAGGCCCAGTCGCTCGAAATGCGCATCAGAATTATCAACGATATTGCGTCATTCAATCTAGAATTCTTCGGTGTCCGGCTAAAGCGTATTGCTTGATTGTTTCACTGCTGTGGCCGCAGAATTCGAACGAAAAACGTCACTCTTGCACGTCGCTCGACGTAAACGGATTGGGTGTGCGCCCCTTTCGGCGGAAGGCAAGATGACATTTTTCAAACCGTTGGTCGCCAGTCGCCCCATCTGCCTATCCTGCGGCGATCGAGGTTTCCTAATTGCCGAATCGCGACGGGGGAAGATTTGAGCCCGTTTGCTGCGATATTGCAGCCAATGGGCGCTTCATTAGCCCTGCCGCCACGTCAAACGGCATAAAGAGATCGCATCGGGGTGGGGTCGCGGACCGACTGCCCGCCAAATTCATGGGGAGTTGGGTGATGCGGCCGACGCCTTTGGCCGAATTTTGTCGGTTGTTTCACCCGTCAAATGCCAGCCCGCAGCACCGAACGACACCGGCGTACGGTTGTCCTCCCAACGCTCGTCAAATTTGCAGAGTGGGAAGATGCGCGGCGCGCGAATGGTGATGGGGGTTTCGCTCCGTGAGTCAGGAAGGTCCACTCGGAAATGCGTCACGTCATCTTGCTGATCCAGCGTGGCCTGCAGAAGATCGCCATTACTTTCGTCAATGAACAACAATTCCTCTGGCATGATTCCAGCGCCGAACAGGAAGGCGAAATGCAGGTGTCTGGCCGATGCGCGATGCTTGACCAACAATCGTGAATCCCGCCCGGGGCCGGCATGAAAAGTCGTCCCCCACCCCTCGATATTGTCCCGATGAATCCAGCCATCGATCAGCTGTACTGACCCGGAGGCTGACGAGAACAGCGTCGCCGAGTCTTTCGAGATCTGGCGCAAGCGCGCCTTGGCCGGGGCCAGTGCCATCCGCGCTGCCTGGCGATACATGTCGAACCGGCGCCGCGCTTCATTGTGCAACAGGGTGTCGACCGCGTATAATTCGGGGTGGCGCAGCAACCATTGTCGAACAGCGCCGATATCCTGACCGGCGCCGACAGGTGCCTGGTTGCGGTCTTCGGGTGCCGAAGGATCGGTTAGGCCGAGTTCAATTGAGAACAGGTCGTAAAACGGATCGAGATCTTCGGTTGGCGCAAGCCAATTGATACGATCACAGGTTGAATGCAGATATTGAACCAGCCAGCGCTCTTCAGGTGCGAGCCGTTCGATATTGTCTGGCACGTTAAATGCATTCACCACGCAACGGGCCTGAACGTTGAAGAACCATTCGGCGCAATAGCCAAAAAAATCCTCGAAAGGCAATCGCAGCGAAAGTTCGTGCAATGTGTTGGCCGGTTCCCGCTGGATATGCTTCAGATTGCTGATGATCTGATCAACCGGGTTGCGGATCAGGGCGACATAATCAAAGCGCTTTTCATCAACGAGTGCATGGCCAGTAATATGCGCTGATGCAAAAATCATCTTTCGTGAAGCGATTTGCTTCAGCACAGAACCTGATTCCGTCTGTTCTATATCCCCCTGGTCAATCCAAACTTTTTCTGCGGGTAATGCAGATGCCATCCGATGACCGAATGTTGATCCTCCGGTCTTTGGGATATGAATGTGAACGATCGGACGCAAATTCTGTCTTTCCATTTAAATCTTCAATACTCAATTAAAAATAAAGGCACTGATATAAAATGTTAATTTTTGTATTTTCCAGGTCCGTACAATTGAGTCGATCCTTCCATCGCCGCAGCACAAATGCCCATGCTGCAACGATTGAAATTGGCGAGTAGTGAGGCGTCATCGCCCTGTATGAAATTAGTTATGCTCGGCTAGGACGTGGCGCTTTATCGCGTTCTGCGTGAAGGCGGGCGCCGCTCAGTTGTACCTTCTTCGTACCGTAGATCCGAAATGTCCCACTCTGACGACCGATCGTACAACAGAGGCAAGAATACAATAGGTTAACTTCACATCTATTTCATATAAATGTCAACATCAGAAGCAAACGCCCTTCATAGGGGAGACGTGGTGCCGACGGATGTCGACTACGCGCGTTGAACCCAACCGGCTCCACGGCGCCGAATTGACCCTTGGTACAGATCAGTGCCGCGTTTTCTCTGTAACGCTTCAACGTTCCCGAAGTTCCTGGTAAACGTGCCGGCTCCCGAAACCCTTCGGCAAACCCGCCTGCACAGTGGGGCATGCCGATCTGCGGGATCCCAGCCGGTTGCTCACCCCTGTGCAGTCCATTGTTAAAGCGACCTCCCGCTCAACGGCCAAGGTCAATGATCAGCGGGCAATCAGGGCGATATCTTCCGTGCCAGGCAAGTCATGCCCTAAACTTCGCGCTGGTAGCGGGATGGCCGCAACTGCCTGATCACGCCCCATCATAGTCAATG
>FSSH01001948.1_pt1 | contig 13981 bp, 16 predicted proteins | sample 1166101 | NCBI WGS metagenome assembly FSSH01 (sample SAMEA32972668, study PRJEB13176) | freshwater metagenome | biome: Drinking water system; feature: Biomass in drinking water that filtered by 0.45 um membrane; material: drinking water | place: USA | collected 2012-12-20 | depth 0 m | reverse complement strand
TGGTCTGGACGCAATTCTATCCACGGCTCGACCGCTGATGCGGGCGCCCGCAACGGTGGTCCGCCGCCTGCCCGCCATCCTGCTGCCCCCGGCGCTGCTGGCTGCATCCGCGCTTGCCGGGTGCAGCGGCGGCGCGGCTTCGGCCGGCGGCGGGGCGGTGGACGCCAGTGGCGCGCTGCGCGTCCCCGCCAATTACCGGCAAAGCTATCAGGGCATTGGCAGTTGGTCCGTCGCCGCCGATAGTGGCACAGGCGCGAAGGAACTGCATATCGTCTATGCATCGCCCGGCGCCGCCAGCACCTATGGCCGCACGGGGCATTTCCCGGATGGCGCGGTGCTGGTGAAAGAGGTGTTCGCCACCGCCACCGCACCGATGACCACCGGCACCGTCAGCCGCGCCGATACGCTCAAGGGCTGGTTCGTCATGGTCCGCGACAGCAGGAACAGCCATCCGGGTGACAAACGCTGGGGCGATGGCTGGGGCTGGGCCTGGTTCGACGCGGGCAAGCCGGACAAGACCGCAACCACCGACTATCGCTCGGCGTGCCTGACGTGCCACGAACCCGCCCGCAAGACCGAGCTCAGCTATACGATCGGCTATCCCGCGCTCGCGCGATAGCATCGCGAGCGCATCGACCGAGCCAATCGCGATTGGCAGCCGCTGAATGTCGTGCCAATCGCACCGGCAGAAGGCGGCCGGGTGGCGCTCGCCGCAAAGATGAGGCTTGGGAGACGGCATGGCACGCCAATGGGTCTCGTCCGGATCGCCGCTCGAACCGGTGATCGGCTTTTCGCGCGCGGTCCGCTGCGGGCCGCTGATCGTCGTCGCCGGCACCGCACCGATCGGCGCCGATGGCAAGACGCTCCATCCCGGTGACATGTTCGGCCAGACGAACGCGTGCCTGGCGATCGCGATGAAGGCGGTCGAGCAAGCCGGCGGCACCGCCAGCGACGTCGTCCGCACGCGCATGATGCTGACGCGGATCGACGCCTGGCAGGAAGCGGCGCGCGCGCACGGCGCTTTTTTCGGCGAGGTCCGGCCCGCCTGCACCTTTGTTGGCGTCGCGGGGTTCATCGATCCCGAATGGCTGGTCGAAGTCGAGCTGGACTGCTTCATCAGCGATCAGGATTGACCGAGCGCCTTCGTCCCCAAGGCTATCCCCCGTCAGAGCGACCAGAACGGCCCCGTCAGCCCGTGGCGCGCAAAAAGTGCGCTTGCTTCGGCCGGCGAGCGCTTGCGCCACGACCGATCGAGATCGGGGCCATACCAGTCCTGGGCAAAGCGCCACATGTTCAGCCTATCGCCCGGAAACGGCGCGGTCGCGCGCGGCCAATTGACGCAAGATCAAGAGAATTGGCGCAAGGCTGCACAAAACAAAATTTGCCGCTGTGCTAGTCCATGATCCGAAGGATTGGGCTACCCATGCAATTCAACCAGAATCGATTGGCCACATTGCCCGCCCTCATCGGCAGGGGTGAGGGCGCCGTGCCGGGTCCGCCCTGTCCGATAGAAATTCTCGAATCGATCAGCCCGAAGCGGCAGGCCCGCATGACCTTCGCCCGGCTGCTGATGGAAGCGACGCGCTGCATCCAGAAGGTCGAAGGCGATGTGTCGGCGCGGTTGCTCTTTGCCGTGGGCGTGATGCGGCTCGATCCGTCGACGCGCGATACCCTGGCGGTTGCGGCCACGACGATGATTTCGGCGGCGATCCGACGGCTGCACGGCGTTCAGGCACCCGAACTCCTGGTTACGCTGAACAACCATGATGGTGAAATCCGTTTTTCGACGATCGACAACAGTGCCCGCCTGCCCGGCCAGAGCGAAGATTCGCTGATCCGGCGTATCATCGCGCCGGTTGGTGGTCTGTATGACTTTGAACGTCAGGGCAGTCTGATCGAATCGACATTCTGCTTCCTCTTCCAGCTTCCCGGTGCCTTTTGCGGCCCCGGTCCATTCTTGCACAAAGGACGATCGATATGACGACAATCACCGTTCCCGCGCGCGATGAAGTCAGCCCGGCCAATCAGGAAAGGTTCGACGCGCTGCAGGGGCAATTGGGGTTCGTGCCCAATCTCTATGCCACCTTCACCCATTCCGAAAACGCGCTCGGGACCTATCTCGCGCTGCAATCGGCCAAATCGTCGCTCAGCGCCAAGGCGCGTGAAGTGGTCAATCTCGTCGTCAGCCAGGTCAATGCGTGCAGCTATTGCCTCGCCGCGCACACTGCGCTTGGCAAGATGAACGGCTTTGCCGATGCGCAGATTCTCGAAATCCGCAGCGGATCGGCCCGGTTCGACGCCAGGCTCGACGCGCTGGCCACGCTCACCCGCGCGATCGCGATCGAGCGCGGCCATGTCGATCAGGATCTGGTCGACGCGTTCTTCGCGGCCGGCTGGACCAGGGAAAATCTGGTCGATGTGATCATCCTGATCGGCGACAAGGTGATCAGCAACTATCTCCACGCAGTGACCCAGGTGCCGGTCGATTTCCCGGCGGCGCCCGTCCTCACCGCAGAACTGGTCGCCTAGCGCATCTGCTGTTGCCTTAGCCCCGGCGCCTCCCCCCCGCCCCCCCCAGCGCCGGGGCCAGTGGGAAGGAACCCCGCCAAGGACCGGATCCGCGCCTTTCAGGCCGATCCCTCGGCGGGGTTCCTTCTTTCTTTTCTGACCGAATAGCGCGTTGATCGGCCATCGCGGTCCATGATGTCAGCCCGCCAGGGAGTTTCTCTATCTTCGACCGCGACCGGCAATCCTGACCGATTTCCTGCCTGCTTCTCCAACGCTAGGACATGGTTCATGAGCACCGATCCCCTGTTTCAGCCTTTCCGCCATGGCGCCATTGATGCGCCCAACCGCATCGTCATGGCGCCGATGACGCGTACCCGCGCCACCGATGCGCGCGTGCCCACTGCAATGATGGCCGAATATTATGCCCAGCGCGCCTCGGCCGGGCTGATCGTCACTGAATGCGCTGCGGTCAGCCCCGATAGCGCCGGCATTATTCGCGCGCCCGGCTTATATAATGATGCGCAGGTTGCCGGCTGGCGCCTCGTCACCGACTCCGTGCACGCTGCGGGTGGGCGCATTTTTTGCCAGCTATGGCACGGCGGGCGCTGCTCGCATGTCAGCCTTCAACCGAACGGCGAGGCCCCTGTCGCGCCATCGGCTGTCGCGGCGGAGGGCGTGATCTTCACTCCCGACGGGCGCGTGCCCTATTCGTTGCCGCGCGCGCTCGATATCGCTGAGATCGGCAATATTGTCGGCGCGTTCGGTGACGCGACCCGCCGCGCGCGTGAAGCTGGGTTCGACGGCGTCGAGCTCCACGGTGCCTATGGCTATCTCCCCGATCAGTTTTTGCAGGACGGCAGCAACCGGCGCACCGACGCCTATGGCGGCACGCTCGAGAATCGGGCGCGTTTCCTGTTCGAGGTCGTTGATAAGCTGGTCGATGCCTGGGATGCCGATCATGTCGGCGTGAAGATCTCGCCGTCGAATACCAGTTACGGCATCAGCGATTCAGACCCGTTGGCGACGTTCAGCCACGCAATCAAGGGACTGTCGGCGCGCGGTATCGCCTATCTTCACCTGATGGAACCCGACAAATCTGATCTCGACAAAGGCATAGTCAAGGTGCCTCAGGTTATCGATACCTTCCGGCCGATGTTCGATGGGCCGATCATCGGCAATGGCGGCTTCGATCTTGATCGCGCGAATGCGGCAATCGCAGCAGGCAAGGTCGAGATGGTGTCCTTTGGCAAGCTGTTCGTCGCCAATCCCGATCTGCCTGCGCGGTTCGCTGCGGGCGCAGACTTTAACCCACCCGATTTCGCGACCTTTTATGGCGAGGGACCCAAGGGGTATATCGATTATCCGGCGTTCGGCGATTCGGAGACGTAGCGCAGGACGCCGTTCAGAAGCAGAGACTGAGGCAGGTCAGCCCGGCTTCGACACGGTTGAACTGCTCAATATCGACAAGTCTGAGCGAATAGCCGAGCCGATCCAATTGCTCGGCCGTCCGGGGCGCGTTTGCCTGAACCAAAAGCGTCTGCCCAACCGCCAGCGTGTTGGCGGCGAACGGCTCATCGGGAGCAATGTCGATCGCTGCCGCCGCGTCGAAGTCGTCGGCGCTGACCCAGGCGGGATTGAGCAGCAACCGCCCGTCCGGCAACGCCGTGACCGCCGTCTTCAGGTGCAGCGCGCCGACGACGCGCACGGCTCGCACGGCGTAACCGAACGGGCCGATGAGGCCAGCCAGCTGCGCAACCGCATCGGCGTTGGTCCGGCTCGACAGGCCGACATTGACCGTGCGCCCGATCCGCAGCACATCGCCGCCGTCGAGCATGGCGGGCTCGGCAAGCGCCAGATGCGCGCGATCCTCGGGCAAGGCTGCCATCACGCTTGCCACTTCGCCCCGCCGCGAGGGCGCGCCAGGGCGGGTCGCGACGAACGCCTCGGGCAGGCAGATGGCCACATCCTCGACGAATGCGCAATCGGGGTGGCCGGCCAGCGCCGGCAGCAGCTGCACTTCGCCGCCAAGCGCCGTCAGCGTATCAGCATAGGCGCGGTGCTGGCATTGCGCCGCTATGGGGTCGACGGGCGCCCGCTCGATATGGGTCAGCTCTGCCGCAGCCATGTCCGGGCTCGGCGCGCGCAGCAGGGCGCGCGGGGCGCTCAACGCTTCGCCCGCCGTCGCTGGGGCGCATAGGCGATCATCTGAACCTCGACGATGCCGTCGGGATTGATCAGGCCGCTGGTGCCGACCGCCGTCCAGGCCGGGTGGACGCCGCGCATATATTCATCCTTGACCGCGCCGAACGCGACGAACTGCGCCAGCCGGTCGCCGCCAAATTCGGGAGCGGTCCAGTCGTGGAAGCTGTTGACCATCACCACATCGTCGAAGGACAGGCCAAACCCTGCGAGCAGCGCAGCGATGCGTGCAAAGCCGGCGCGGGCTGCTGTCTTGAACGTCTCGGCAGTGCGGGGTCCGTCCGCCTCGCGCGCAATGACGACGCCGGAGATATAGACATAATCGCCGGCGCGGCGGGCCGGCGCGTAATGCCATTTGTCATAGGCAGCGCGCCCCGTTCCGGCGATGACGACCTCGCCACCGGGCGCCGGAATGCGCTCGACGATCGTCTGGCCCATGACCGGCATTGCCGCTCCCAGAGCGACGTTCAACGCAAGGGCGAGCGACGCAATTCTGGCAATCATGGGACAATTCCATCTGGCGCGGGGCGATTGCGATGCCGCCTGCACCAGCTGAACGAATCGGCGGCGCGGGCCGGCACAGTCTAGCCCGCCCGCGCCGCCGATCAATCCGCGCGCCTTCAGGCCAGCTTGGCCGCCGTGCGCGCCACGCGCTCGCCAAGATAGCGCGCGCCGGCAAGGTCGATCGCGCTCGGCATCCGGCTGCCGTCGCCGCCCGCAATGGTGGTGGCGCCATAGGGCGAGCCACCGGCGATTTCATCGAGCGTCATCTGGCCCTGAAAGCCGTAATCGAGGCCGACAATGGTCATGCCGAAGTGGAACAAATTGGTGAGGGTGGAGAACAGGGCGGTTTCCTGGCCGCCATGCTGCGTCGCGGTCGAGTTGAATGCCGCGCCGACCTTGCCGACGAGTGCGCCGCGCATCCACAGCGCGCCGGCGCGATCCCAGAACGCCGCCATCTGGCTCGACATGCGACCATAGCGGTTCGCGGTGCCGACGACGATCGCGTCATAATCGCCAAGCTCTTCCACCGTCGCCTCGGCGGCCGCCTGATCCAGCTTGAACCCGCTCGCCCGCGCAACGTCTAGCGGCGTGGTCTCGGGCACGCGGCGGATGGTCACCTCGGCGCCGCCGGCGCGCGCGCCTTCGGCAACGGCACCGGCCATTGTTTCGATATGGCCATAGGATGAATAATAGAGCACCAGCACCTTGGTCATGGAGATATCCCTTCGAACGAGCGCTATTTGGGGGGTTCCGAACCGCAGCATAGGCGCGCTGGAGATGGGTGTTTGTGCGCGATTGCCATCGCTTCACTCGAATTGCGCCAATTGCGCCCGGCCTCGAGCTGGAATTTAATTGTGACAAATTGAATAGATGCAAAATCGCAGTCTTGCTCTGCGCCTTTGACAGGCACGCAATACAAGCAGTCGACTGGTACTTTAGTGCGCCACCCGTGGACGATGCGCCGCCCGGCAAACAGGCGTTCGGGGCAACGAGCGGCCATTGCGCCTTTGCCAGCCGCATCTTATCCAGCGGCGGTCGATCTGCGATGGGGCAAGCGGCTTGATGGTCATCCTGCTGAAATTGCTGCTGGCCCCGCTTCTCACCATCGGCGTCACCCTGGCGACGCGGCGATGGGGCAATGCGGTCGGCGGCTGGCTTGCCGGGCTGCCGCTCCTGGCCGGCCCGATATCCTTCCTGCTGGCGATCGAGCTGGGGCTGCCATTTGCCCAGCAGGCCGCGCATGGAACGATCCTTGGCCTGGTGGGCGTCTGTGCGTTCATCCTGACCTATGCCGAGGCCTCGCGGCGCGGAACCTGGCATCGCGCGCTGGCGGCAGGGCTCGGCGCCTTTTTCGCGACGCTCGCCATTCTGCATGTCGCCGCCCCCTCATTCGCGATTTCGGTTGGGCTTCTCGCCGCCGCGCTGGCGCTGTGCCTTGCGCGCCTGCCGATGATCCACTGCCAGCCCAGCGCCACCCGCGCCTCGCCATGGGATCTTCCGCTGCGCGTGGCGGTCGTGACGCTGCTCGTCGTGTCGATCACGGCGCTCGCGCCCACGCTCGGAAGCGGGCTGAGTGGCCTGATATCGCCGATCCCGGTCTTCACCATCGTGTTCGTCGTCATCGCGCACCGCACACGAACCACGCGGGCGGTCCAGCGCTTGCTGCGCGGCGCCTGTGCCTCACTCATCGGCTTTGCCGCCTTCTTCGTGGTGATCCACCTCTCGCCGGCCTCGGCGGGGATTGCGCTGGTCTACACAAGCGCGCTGCTGGCCGGCGCTCTCGTCAATGTTGCGACGTTTCGCGTCCTGCTCGCCGCGCGCGCGCCCGGCTGAGCGCGCTCGCGCCCGCTCGACCCGTCCGGCATCGGCGCCGCCAAGATCCGCTCTAGCGCTCCACCTCGCGCCGCCAGCGCCCCGGCGTGACGCCGGTGGTGCGCTTGAAGGCGACGCCGAACGCGGCCTGGCTCTCATAGCCGACACACAGCGCCACCTCGATCAGGCCCATGGCGGGATGCGCGATCATCAATTCCTGCGCGCGCTCGATCCGCCGGGCGCAGAGCCAGGCGTGCGGTGGCAGCCCGGTCGATTGCTTGAACGCGCGGCAGAAATGATAGGGCGAGAGATCGACCAGTGCCGCCAGCTCGGCGAGCGAGATTTCGTCGGCCAGATGGGCGAGAAGATAGTCGGTCGTGCGCTTCAGCTGCCAGCCGGCAAGGCCGCCGCACGCCGATCGCGGCGTCGTCGTCCGGCTCGATTGCAGCAGGGTCGCGAGCAGGAAGCGCGACGCGGCTTCCTGATAGAGCGGCGAAGCTTCCCCCGTGCGGACGACGCGGAAAATCTGCTGGAGCAGGCTGGCAACGAAGGGATCGTCATAGTTGAACTGCGGATGGAGCGCCGCGAATTTGAAATCCTCGGCCATCTCTTCAATGAGATGCGTCGGCAGGACGACGTTCAGATAGGTGAGATGGCGCAGGCTCGGCGGCGCCGCGCTCTCGAACAAGGTATCAGGCGGCAGCATGTGAAACGCGCCGGGCGGTGTCGGGGTGCCAGCATGGGCCGATCCATTGACCCGCAGCCTCGGCGCTTGCGCGTCGCCATCGACGCAAAGGCTGAGCAGCAGCCCTTTGTTCACCGCGTGGATGTTCGATTCCTCCAGCCGCCGATAGCGGATCAGCGACAGCGACATGCCCTGCCAGTCGGCCTCGACCAGATCGGCGACGTCGTAGTTGACGCGCACCACCCGCTCGCCCGCCTCGCGCGGGCCTGCCTCGCGGTTGCGTGTCATGCAACATGCGCTCCGCACGCCGGGGGTGCGCTGGTGCGGCGGCGCAGACCGTCGGCGAGGAGCAGCGCCCCCATCGGCGCGACGATGAGGACAGCGAGCAACCCGGTCGCCAGGCCCCATGCGCCAAAGCCGGACGGCATCGCATCATCGATCACGCCGATCACCAGCGGCCCAAGGCTGGGGCCGAGCAGATTGCCGGGCAGGAGGATGCCGACATTGGCTTCGGCGCCGCCAAGCTCGTGCGAAACATCGGGCACCATCGCGAAGATCAGCGGCAGGACACCGGCGAGCAAGGCAATCCCCGCCGCCAGCGCCGTCACCAGCAGGGCGCCGCTCGCCAGCAGCGACAGCGCCAGCAGGATTGCGCCGGCCGGAACAAGCATCATCGCCCGGCACAGGATGGTGAGCCGGTCGGCCCCGCCAAACCGCGTCATCAGCATCGGCACCAGCAATGTGCCGCCCAGCCCCCCGGCCAGCATCGCCATGCCGAACGCGCTGCCCGCCGCGCGCAGCGACAGGCCATGCCAGTGCTGGAGCAGTTGCGGCATCCAGGCCATGATCGCCGTCATCGTCAGCGAAATCGCGCCATAGCCGATCGCGAGCGCGCGCTGGTCGCGGTGGCGCAACACGCTGGCCAGGGCATCGCGGATCGCGAGCGGGGGGGTCCGCGGCGCCGGTCGGCCCGCGACGATCAGCCGCAATGCGAGCCCGAGCAGCAGCGCGAACCCGATGCCCGCCACCCCGACGACCATCAGCGCATCGCGCCAGCCATGCGTGACGGCGATGGCCGGGAACAGCTCTGCCCCGGCAAAGGAGCCGAGCGGCGCGCCGGTCGCGACCACGGCAATGGCGGTCGCGCGGCGCGCTGGATCGATCGCGGCGCTGACCAGCGCATAGGCGATCGACGCGGCGCCCGCTTCGCCCAGCGCGATGAGGAAACGGCTCGCCGCCAGCGCTTCGAACGAGTCGGCGAGACCCGCCACCACCATCGCCAGGCTCCAAAATGCGACACAGCCGGGCAGGATGAGCCGGGGTCCGTAGCGATCGGCCGCGCGCGCGACCGGCAGCGCCGCCAGCGCATAGACAATCGCAAAGGCGGCCCCGGTAACCAGGCCGAACTGGGTGCCGCTCAGCGCAAGATCGGCGCGGATCGACGAACCGAGCACCCCCACCGCCATGCGATCCATGAAGCTCAGCGCATTGACGGTCGCGAGCAGCAAGACGAGCAGCGCCATCTTCACCGCCGGACTCACGCCGCCCGCTCCCGCCGCCACTGGCCGGGCGTCACGCCGGTCGCGCGCTTGAACGCGACGCCGAACGCGGCCTGGCTTTCATAACCCACGCACAGCGCAATCTCGGTGAGGCCCATGCAGGGATGCGCCGCCATCAGCTGCTGCGCGCGCTCGATCCGCCGGGCGGTCAGCCAGGCGTGCGGTGGCAGCCCGGTCGACTGCTTGAATGCCCGGCAGAAGTGGAAGGGCGACAGACCCGCAATCTCGGCAAGATCGGCGAGCGCCACATCCTCGGCGAGATGGGCCATCAGGAACTCGGTCGTGCGCCTGAGCTGCCAACCGGCGAGACCGCCATTCGCAGCGCGCACCACGGAGCGCTGCGCGGCCAGATAGAGCAGGCGGAAGGCCAGCGCCGCCGCAATCGTGTCCCAGATCAGCCGCTGGGGAGGCACAGCGGCCTCAAGATGCGCGAGCGCCATCTGCGCCAGCCCGCCGAGCACCGGATCGGCAAAGCCATAGCTCGGCGCCATTGGTCCGCCAGCGGGAGCGTCGCCGGCATCGGCGAAGGTCCGCATCATGCAGTCGTCGAGATGCAGGTGAAAAATCCCGTGCGCCGAACGCGGGCTCGATGCCCACCAGCTGTCGGTGCCGGGCGGCAAATAGACCGCGTCCCAGCGATCAAAGCGCCGACGCATCGCCCGCCCGGCAATGCGCGCGTCGAGTTGCGGCGTGCCGAGCGTGGAAAACAGCAAGACATGCGCGGGATTGGCGGGGACGTCGGTCTCATTGTCCCCGACCGAATTGGCTGGCGTGCGCTGCCGGACGGATGCCAGCCCCCCCGCGCTGTGGCACAGGTCGATCACCGGCACCCAGTCGGTCCAGCGCGCGCCATCATAGCAATCGATGCCGGTATGGGTGCGGTGCATGACGGCGCTCATCCCGCCACCTCGCGCCGCCATTGCCCCGGCGTCACGCCGGCCGCACGCTTGAAGGCGACACCGAACGCGGCCTGGCTTTCATAGCCGACCGCGAGCGCCACCTCGGTCAGCCCCATGCAGGGGTGCGCGGCCATCAAGTCCTGCGCCCGCTCGATCCGCCGGGCGCACTGCCAGGCGTGCGGCGGCAGCCCGGTCGATCGCTTGAACGCGCGGCAGAAGTGAAAGGGCGACAGATCGGCGAGCGCCGCCAGCTCGGCGAGCGAGATATCGGCGGCGAGATGGGCGTTCAGATACTCGGTCGTGCGCCTGAGCTGCCAGCCGGCCAGGCCCCCGCGCCTGATGCCGGGGCTCAGATCGTGGTGCCGCGTCAGCAGCCGTTCGACGATGAGCACCGAGCGTGCTTCCATCTCGACCCGCGTCGGCGCCGCCACCGTGTCGTGAAAGCGCGCAACGAACGCGTCGAGCGTATCGACCATCGCGGGATCTTCGAAGAAGATGAGATCGTCGCGCAGGCCGCCCGGCCCAAGCCTCGCCGCGCCGAGCCCGTCCGCCACTCTCGCCAGCAGTGCGGGCGGGATGATGAACTGCACGACCTTGCACGCCCCGGCGCGGTAGCGATTCGGCGTTCCCTGCAGGCAGAGCGAGAGCGCCCGTTCGCTCGACGAGCGGCGCCCGCGCGCGGCGCCCCATTCGCAACGCACGAAATCACCCTCGATTTGCCACACCAGCATCGTCTCGGGCAGCGCCTCGAGCCAGGATTCCTCGCCGAAACCCAGCGGCAGATCGTAGATCACTGCCTTTGCGCTCAGGTCATCGCCATGCCCGATGGTGCGCACGTCCGCGCCGTGCAGCTTCTCGCGCAGCAACCGCGCGGTCACGGGTTCGGCAAGCGCAAGCGCGCTCATTCGCGGCCCCGTGCCGTAACCGGCGCGAAGACACAGTCAGCCCGTTGCCCAGCGCGCGCCGGTCGCGCGGCCAAATGCCGCGCGGTCGCCCGTCTCCCCTGGCGTTCCGGCTGCGACCCCGCAGCCCGTTCGAAGCAGCGCGTAACCATTCGAGTCTTGAGCCGAGCCCCTCCCCTCGCCTTCCATTCCCTGGTGGACGATCTCCCCCCAAAATCGGTCGATCTTCGCAAATAACCTGACCGATAGTCATATCAGGAGCGCGCGTGCGAGTCGATGTGAAGGATGGGTTCAAGACGGACTGATCGCCAGCGAGCAAATCTTGCAGCAATCGAGCTTTAATTTTCGCAATTTCGCAAACATGACGGAAGCTTTGGCGGTGCCGAAACGTCCACGATAAGGAGTATGAGAATCGCATCTCCCGACGAAGGCGCGTTCCAGTAAGGGCATGGCTTAGGTGAACACCAGTGGTATCCGTCGACAGCCGCAACAGGCCCGTTCCTCGCTCAAACGGGACCGCATATTGGATGCAGCGCAGCGCCTGATTTTCGAGCGCGGATATGGCGACACCAGCGTTGCCGACATTGCTCGCTGCGCCGGCGTGACGAAGCAGAATGTCTACCAGATGTTCGCGAACAAGGCGGCCATTCTGGCTGCGCTGGTCGAACGGCGCGCCAGCATGATTGACAGCCACGGCGCCGCCTATCTGGGGGCAACGGCAATGGCGGGGTGGCGCCAGACCGTGCGCGAGGGCGTCTATTCCTTCTACCGGCTGCACCGGGCGGACCCGACTCTCGACCCGCTGTTCATCGCCGGCCAGGACGTGGCCGAAACGCGCATGATCAACGTCAATTCGATGGCGGCGCGCGTGCTGACGGCATCGGCCCAGTTCGCTGCCGTCACCAAATTGCCCGATGATCAGCGAATGCGGGATTTCGCGCTCGTCACCATGCTGAGCACCAGCGCGATCGTCCGGCACGCCTTGTGCCTCGACGAGGAAGCGGCCAGCCGCCTGCTCGAGCAGCAGGTCGAGGTCACCATCACCCGGCTCGAAATCATGGGCGCGAAATGAGGCCGGGCTCGCCGCCCGCCGCTAGAGGCGCCGCCAGAAGATGATCTTGTCCTCGCCTGCCTGGTAGAAATCGCGGATGCGGGCCTCCTGGACAAAGCCCTGCCCCGCGTAAAAGGCCCGCGCGCCGGCATAATCGTCGAACGACGACGTCTCGACCAGCAGCACGCGGTTCCCCTGCGCCTTCAGCCGCGCGACGAGTGCGCTGACCAGCGCCTTGCCGACGCCCCGGTTCTGGCTGGCCGGATCGACGGCGATGGCAAGCAGATTGGCCGTTCCGTCGGTCATCCGTTCGGGCTCGGCATAGGCAAAACCGAGCCGCTGATCGCCCTGGGCGGCGACAAGCCAGTGATGCGGCGCCGCGCCCGACAAAAAGGGTTCGGCCATATCGGCCAGCATCGCCGACGGGAACAGGCCGGTCACCTCAAGGATATGGGCGACATGGGAGAGATCTGCGCGCACCAACGCACGCACGTCGATAGGGGTCATGGCAATATCTCGCTCTGATCGGGGGTTCAAAACCGCGCACGAGCCGACACCGCGCCGGAGCGCGACCGGCATTGGCGGCAAAGGCTCCCCGCCATCGGGGAGCGCGAATCAGAGCGTCATTCAATCTCCATCGCCGAACCGCTGTCCGGCCGGAGACGAGATTAGGGATGGCGGGCGCGGGGGTCAACGCCACTGCCCCGGCTTGGGGGGCGGCGATCCGCGAGACCGAAGCATGCGCGCGGTGGCCGCTTCCCCGGCCTTACGCCTTTTCCATCGTGCACTGGAGCGGGTGCTGGTTCTGGCGGGCGAAATCCATGACCTGCGTCACCTTGGTCTCGGCGACTTCGTAGCTGAACACGCCGCACACGCCGACGCCCTTCTGGTGGACGTGGAGCATCACTCGCGTCGCTTCCTCGATGCTCATGCGGAAGAAGCGCTGGAGCACGAGCACGACAAACTCCATCGGCGTATAATCGTCGTTGAGCATCAGCACGCGATAGGGCGTGGGGCGCTTGGTGCGCGCGCGCGTGCGGGTGGCAACGCCGAGGCCGGTGCCGTCTTCGTCGTCACGGCGCTCGGCCATTGCGACGGTAAGGGGAGGGTGATCGATCATCTGCGGAGCCGAAAATATGGCACGCGCGCCCCCAACGGCAAGAGGCAAGCAGCGCAAAATCGTGGTGAAGCCATGGCGCGCGCATGAAAAAGGGGTGGCTGCCCGGCAATGGGCGGCCACCCCGTCTTCATCATGCGGCCGGCGCGGGCGCGCCGGCGCGTGATCAGGCGTTGGTCTTCAGCGTTTCGGCGGCAACCGCGACGCGGCTCGACAGCGGCTGGGCAACATCGCCCGCGAGCTTCAGCACGGTCTCGGTGGTCTTCGAGGTCTCGGCAACCAGGCTGTCGAAGGTCGAGCGGACATAGTCGCTCTGCAGCTTCATGAATTCAGCCGGCGACTTGACCGAGGCCATGCTGCGCATCGCGGCGGTGGCGCCTTCGAAGCTCTTGCGCGCATAATCGGCAGCGTCCTGGCCCATCGTTTCGATGCCCTTGGCGGCGATCTTCGACGATTCGACGAGCGCTTCGACATTGCCCTTGCCGAACTCGTTCATGTCGGCGAACAGCTTGGTGCTCTTCTCCATGGCGAGCTTGGCGCGCTCGTTCATGTCGGCGATCATCGCCTGGGTCTTCTCGGCAGTGGCGTGGAGGGTGGTTTCCATGACGAACTTTTCCTTCTTGGGTTGAGTTGAGGTCGACGGCGCCTGGGCGACCGCCGGGGCAGGTGAAATCTTGGGAGCAGCGGGTGCGGCGGGTGCGGCAGCCGCGACGGGCGTTGCTACCGGAGCCGGAGCCGGAGCCGG
>FSSH01001390.1_pt1 | contig 13999 bp, 7 predicted proteins | sample 1166101 | NCBI WGS metagenome assembly FSSH01 (sample SAMEA32972668, study PRJEB13176) | freshwater metagenome | biome: Drinking water system; feature: Biomass in drinking water that filtered by 0.45 um membrane; material: drinking water | place: USA | collected 2012-12-20 | depth 0 m | reverse complement strand
TTATGTGTAGATGATCGATATACTTCGCTCGTATTGCTTGCTGGTCCTCGGTTTCCGGGCTTTTATTTTTCCGCGTCTCTTGGCAGGCGCCACCACCCCCGGTTGTCATTTATATGCCAGCCCCCATTTGGGGTACCCTATCCCGGCCATCCCGGACCATCTTGCAAACAACCCGTCTGATAACTCGTTTCCGCTTTTCGCTAGACTTACTCACCTTCAGCAATTGGGAAATCAAAGTCCTCTGGTACCTGAATGTCTAAAGTCATTTCCCAAAGAGCAACAGATTCCACAAAAGTTGATCGCTGTACCTCAAAATCCCCTTGATCACTAATTCTGTGACCATGATTGCAAAGCACTAAATCGGCCATAAACTCCTGAATACTTCTATTTGGTTTAATGGCCGCAAGACTTGAATAGATTCCTTTAGTCACCTTTATGTCCCTAGCAGCAATCACTCGCGCCCCAACATCCAATGGAGTAAAAGTGTGTTTTGCCGGAAGTGTTACCGAAATAGGCACACTACGAGGATTATAGAGAAGATAAAAAACTCGAACCCCTTTTTTCTTCTCGTATCGGAGTATTCGTTGGTGTTGGGTATGCGCAGAGGCCGTTAGGTCAAGCTCTGGATAAGGACTGTTTTTCTTAAAGTGCCATGTCGTTCCTTGTCCACTCTTCTGAGCTGTTGCTTTCAGCCGCTTTGATTGAAGAAATATCAGCTTTCCATAATTGAATTTATTCCGCTTGTGATAGCGCAAGGAAACCAGAATATCTCCTATCTCTTTATTCTGGTAATGCCTTTTGCCCCCAACAAACCCAACATCAAAAACACAAGACCAATCTCCCGCGCTAAACGATTGCTGGTAACTGTTCAAAAGAAGCGCGCTGAGAAGGATAGAATCCAAACCTTGTTCCGGTAGGGTAGGCATCAGCTCTAAGGAGGAACTCACAAAATGGTTCGCTGCCTCAAACACAGTCATTATTTGCTCTCGAAAACACCTCAATTCTTGATTCACAATACGCCCTCCTGAAGCCTTGTACCACAAGCGGTCTGAATATCTACAGATATCACAAGCAGTCAAAAGAGTCTGCGCGGTGGTGGCGCTAGAAGCGGCAGGGCTTCTCTGGCTTACTTCGTGCCGACGAAGCCCAGGGAGCTATCCATCCAAGACACCCGCAATCTCCTAGCCGGCCGCTCCACCGCTTACCTGAGATTTTGCCTCGTCGCCCTGGACGATCCATCGAGCTCTATCTTCTTCTGCTAGCCGATAGCCATCGCCACCGCAGGTATACAAAAGTCGCATCCTTCGAATCAGGCATTCGCCATCAGCTTCCAGTAAGGCTATGTCGTTAGCACTCAGAGCTGATGGCAGGATAAAGAGTGACACAAGAATCCCCAAGACAGTTCACCAGCGACCCTATCGGGTGATACCGGAAACTAAATCCGGTGTAAAAATCTCAAAACCTGCCTCCAGTTCAGCACCTTCAGTGATACCGCCATGACTCTCGGCCCTGTGGCTTCTTTCTTCTGAATCTCTACTACTTAGAGTTGCTTCAAACGGTCACATAATGCACTTTTTGCAAACTTAGCAGCACATTTTTAGTATTAGCCTACCCCGCAGTGTATGCTCTATTAATTACTCTGTCTTTGTTTAATCAATATAGCTTTTTCTCTTTATCCTGCCTTACGGCGCGCAGCGGCGGTTGTCTTCCGCAGCTGAGAACGCTGCGGCGGCTCGCCTTCGGCGTGGCGAATTGTCTTCAACTCCACTTCAGCCATTGCGGCGACTGAGCCCTAAACCTGCTCTTCTCGACATCCGGGGCTGTCATTAGTCGTTTTGTGTTAATAGTTTTCTCTATAGACTTCTTCATTTACTCAGGCTTATAATCTCCCATATACTCAGCTTCTTCAGCATTGAGACTATCAGAGCTACGCCACCATATCCGGTATTAATGAGCGCTCATTAATACTAATCATTTGACTACTATTCATCCTGGCATCAATCTAGAGTCCGGCTTTCCGGGACTTTTTATTCATTCGTTTCTTGGCAATTCTGGTTGTAATGGTGCATTTTTGTGGCTGTAACTGCCTACAGTTAAGCCTCTCCGTTTTGCACCTTCCTTAGAAGTTCCACCGACCCTTTACCAAACCAGCTACTGAATTTAGTGCTCATGCCTCTTTCGACTCTGTCGTTCTGTTTGAGCATGTTCCTTAGTTTGCATCCTTGGTAGTTACGCTTGGCTATTTTGTGCGTCTTACGCCTATAGCCTTCGGTCGCTTGGCTTCTATTTGATCGCATTGCAAAGCGCATAGTTCCCCTTCATGTCGGCAGGAACAGAGCTTCGCCTTTTCCAGCGTCGCTGAGAGTGCTGACTTAAATCCACTCCCAATGAGGATTAACACCATGGCCGCAGACACTGCCACCTACACTTATGACAACCTCGGTCGTCTCAAAACCATTACCTACACTAACGGTACAGTCGTGACCTTCAATTACGACCAGTCCGGCAATAGGACCTCTGTCGTTACCTCATGCCCCTCTGGGACATGTTAGACAGTGCGCCTGACATCTTTAGGCAACCGGAGAATCTCCTGTTTGTCTACTTCCTGCACAGTTTCTCCACTAGAAAGTGTGCGAACCATCCACGCAAACCCAATTAAATCGAGGCAAAGACTATATGTCTAGTACTCCAAACTCACCTTCCCCGTTGACCGGTGCCGCTGATGCCATCATCGCTGCTTCCAGTTCCTCTGCAACCAAGCCGCTTGCTGGCACTACCTCCCCGGCCGTTGAGCAAACCATCAAGGACAATCCCGGCACTGAAGACCGCCTTGGCTACAACTATGAAGGCGCCAAGCAGTTCCCCAATGACCTCAAGAAGCGCACTATCCCCGCTCCGGCTCGTAAGCAGTACCCGCCTGTTACGCCAAGGATTGCCGCCTTTGCCACCAACACTGTTCAGGGACCTGCTTCTATCGTTGAGCTTTCCCGCGCCCTCAATGTCGAGAACAACGGCCCTCAGCTCATGTATGAGTGGGTCTATTCCAATATTGAGTGGGAACCCGGTTGGGGACTTAATAAAGGACCGGTTGGCTCAATCGCTGACGGTCTTGGAAACCAATTCGACCAGAGCGCCCTTCTGGCTGCGCTTCTTCGTCAGGCCGGCTTTACTGCCCATATTGTCATGGGAACCATCCGCTTAAACGAATCTCAGTTTAATGCCTGGTTCGGTACTGACAGCATCTGGGCGGCCAGGAACTACTGCTTCAACCTCTTCATTCCTGTTGTCACTGAGCCCACCTGGGACGGCACCACCTACTACATGGACATCAAACATGTCTGGGTACGCTGGATTGACGGCGCCAACACCTGGAACTTTGACCCCAGCGTTAAGTCCTACACCAGAAAGACCGGCCGGACCGACTTGGACACCATTCTTGGCTACAATGCTGCGACCTTCATGAGCAATGCTCAGTCCGGGGCTACCGTTACCACTGACTATGCTCAGAACATGAACCGGAGCAATGTCCGCAATGATCTGACTACCTTCTCCACCAACCTGGCTAACTGGATCAAGGCAAATGATCCTGATGCTCAAGTCGATGACCTCATTGGCGGTCAGGCTATCAATGCCCCCACCTTGCCGGTTCTTCAATCGACTCTGCCTTACCAGGCCCCTGGTGATACCCCGACCGTTTGGACCGGCGATGTTCCCGCTTCCTTCAAGCCCACCCTTCAGGTTCAGTTCCCCAACTGGACTACCCCTGGTGTTTGGGACATCGACTGGCAGACCACTTCCGACCAATTAGCCAATTCCCGGCTCTCCCTCTTCTATGACGGAAGTCTGGTTCCGAGTCTCTACCTCAATGGGACGGCGGTTGATACCGGTTTGGCTCAGCCTCCCGGTACCTATACCTCAATCCTTCTTACGGTCACCCATCCCGCCTATGACGGCGCTAACTACCCCCTGACCTACCAGCGCTACTACCAGACCACTTACCAGTGGTGGCAAGGCGGCATCTATGCCGGCCACTCCTTCCTTATTGCCAATGCCTGGGGTAACCTCGGCCGGGGCCAAATGGACTACCACCAGGAGCAGCTCTCCAAAGAGCAAGCGGCCGGAGGTGCTGCGACTTCTGAGCCGGTGCTTGGTTCCAAGCTCGCCATGACCTGGTACCGCATGGCCTCGCAGTCCTCCCGGATTTGCGACCTCGTGAACTCTATTAAGAAGTGCCGCACGGTCTACAGCCATCAAGTCGGCGTAATGTCTTTTGAGAACTCCGGTCCTGGATATGTCGGCGCCGACATCGGCGGTGTCTCGGGTTCCAGCACGAACCTCAACAACGACATGACCCAGATTCCCAGCAATGACACCACCATCTCTATGCACGGTGTTGCCCTGGAAGCTGCCACTCTCGCCCAGGTCACCGGCAACGGTCCTGGTGTGAGCACTACCACTGTGGTTGATAAGGCGGTCCTGAACGGTCGCAAGATCTATAAAGGAACCACTTCCAACTGGAACACCGGCTCCAACATTCAGTCCACCCTCGTGGCTAACGGCTACAGCTCTACCGACATGACCGACCTCTACAACTGGTACATCCAGTGGGGGAATGACCTGGTCATCGGCGAAAATCCGGCTGAAACCATTGGCGCCTGGACGGGCTGGGCTTACTGGGTTTACCCCACCTCCGGCGCCTTCGGCATCATCAACGGCGCCTTCAAGGGTGGTAAGGATGAAGGTGATCCAGATGAAATTGAGCGAAAGGAAAAAGAACGTGGAAGCTATGAGTTCGATCCGGTGGGTCTTTTCAACGGCTCCTTCGACTTTGCCACAACCGATTTGACCGTCGGCAGTCAAAACTATCCCTACTCGCTTTCATTCGGTCGAAACTACCGGTCACTTGAGCGCTACAACTCCGGTCCTCTTGGTCGCGGATGGACGCACTCTCATGACTTCCTGGCGTTTGATTCAAGCAATGGCTTCTTTGCCATGGGCGAGCAGTATGCTTTGCCTGCCGCTGCATCAGTAGCTGAGCTATTTGTCTGCACAGACATCCTCTCTGATTCAGCAAGACCGGTTCAGAAGCTTGTTACGCTCAGCATCGCTGATGCCTGGTGGATCGACCAGATGTACAACAATGCCGTTGTAATCTCCACTCCCACCACAAGCGACATCTTCATTAAGCAGCCGGACGGCACCTATGCTCCGCCTGTCAATTGTCCCAAGACCTTAACAAAGGTCTCTGGGCTCTATCGTTTGACGACCCCGCAAGGCGTTCAGACCAACTTCAACGCAAGCGGCCAGATTAGTTCTGTTGTCTTCCCGTATGGAGTGACTGTCTCCTATACCTACACCAGTGGGCTTCTGACCAGCATTTCCAACGGGCTTGGGCGGACTTTGACTCTTTCCTATACCGCAGGCAAGCTCACCAGTGTGAGTGACGGAAATGGCCGGTCGGTAAGTTTCACGGTGGATGGAAGTGGCAACCACACCCAGTTTACGGACGCAAACGCCAAGAACTACACCTACTCTTACGTCCAGCCTGGGCTGATGACTTCCTATTTCAACCCAGCCTTTCCGGCAACAGCCTTCATCACCAACACCTACGATTCCTTGCTGCGAGTCAAGACCCAAGCAAACTCCAGAAACCAGGTGACTAACCTGTATCTTGCTGGCTCTCGGGCTCACATGGTGGACCCCGTTGGCAACAAGAAGACCTGGTATCTAAACCGCCTTGGCTCTACTGTGAAGGAGATAGACGGACTTGGAAACGTCACCAAGACAGTGTATGACGGCTTGAACCGCCCTATTGAGGTCATTCAGCCCGAAGGTAATAAGGTAGTTACCAGCTTTGACAAGAACGACAACCCTCTGACCATTACCTTGGTTCCCAAGGCCGGCTCCGGGTTAAGCAACATCGTTCGCAGCTTCACGTATCATGCGACCTGGGCAAAACCACTTACGGCCGTAGATGGAAGGGGCAATACGACCACTCTATCTTACGACGCCGCTAACGGAAACCTGCTCACAGTCCAGCGTCCCATGGTTGGAGGCTCCACTCCCACTGTCACAATGACCTACAATTCCCGCGGTCAAATGTTGACCAAGGTCGACGAAACGGGCATTGTGACTCAATGGACATACGATGCATCAACTGAAAAGTTGCTTTCAGTGATTGTAGATTCCGGGGTTGGTCGGCTCAACCTAACTACTAGCCTTGGCTACGATGCAGTTGGGAACGTCACTTCAGTGACCGACCCTCGATCCAATACGGTTACCCTCCAGTTTGATTCTTTGCGGCGACTGACCCAAAAGACAGATCCTGCGCCGTTCAGCTATGTGACGAAGTGGACCTTCGATGACAACAGCAATTTAACGAAGCAGGAGCGGCAGACCGGTGGAAGTCCTGCTTGGCAGACCTACTCATGGACCTATTCTGCCGGTAACGAGCGGCTTACCGCTGTGGACCCTGCAAGCCAGACCACTACCTGGGCATTTGATGGCAATGACCGTGTTCAAAGTGTCACGGACGCGCAATCTCGCGTATGGCTCTACGGTTATGATGCCAACAACAGGATTAGCACCGTTACTGACCCGACCAGCACAGTCACTGAGACTCGAACCTATACTGCCAATGGCCGGCTGGCTTCGGTCATGGACGCTCGCGGTTTCGTAACTCAGTTCAGTTTCGACGGATTTGACCGACCTAACAAGACCACTTACCAGGACACCACATTTGAGCAGAACAGCTCATATGATGCCAATGGTAACGTTTTGACCTATGTCACCCGCTCCGGCAGCACGATTGTGAACACCTTTGATGTTCTCAACCGGCTTTCCACAAAGGCGCCTTCCGGGCAGCCCACGGTCACAAACACCTATGACCTGGCTGGTCGTCTGACTCAGACAAGCAAGCCTGTTGTCGCAGGAGACCCTTCTTCTGGAGCTATTCAGCTCTTTTACGATACAGCCGGTCGTTTCTTCAAGGAGCAATATCCAGACGGCAAGACCGTTACCCATGTGCTCGATGCCAACGGCAATATTACGAAGACAACTTACCCGGATTCGTACTTCGTTGACAGGGCCTATGATCAGCTCAACCGGCTGAGCACAATTAAGTTAAATGGAAGCGGCACAAGTGCTGCCACTTTCAGCTACAACCAGTTGTCTCAGAGAACCGGCATCACCTTCAGCAACGGCACATCGGTTGTGTACACCCCTCAGTTGAATGAGGACCTGACGGGCATTACCCACAACTTTGCAGGGGGCGCCAACGTCGCCTTCACCTATACCTTCAACAACGTCCATGAGCCTTTGAGCATGACCGTCAGTGACAGCACCTACATGTGGCACCCTGCCGCAGCCGGGACCCTGTCTTACGGAACGGCCGATAACGTCAATAAATATCCCTCAGTAGGAGGTGTGGGATACAGCTACAACGGCAACAAGTGCCTGACTGGGGATGGTGTCTGGACCTTCGGTTATGACACCGAGAACCATTTACTCACAGCCACCAAGACCGGAACCAGTGCTAGTTTCGTGTACGACCCCATGCACCGTCAAAGCCAGAAGACTGTGGGCTCAACAAAGACCCGCTATGTCTATTCCGGCTGGCAACGCATCGCTGACTACAACGGAACCAGTGGTGCCCTTCAGCGCCGCTATGTCTACGGAACCGGCTTGGATGAGCCTCTCATCATTGTGACTGGCTCTACTCCGACGTTCCTGCACCACGACAAAGTCGGCTCGATTATTGCCGTGAGCAATAACTCGGGGGCCGTGGCTAACAAGAACAAGTTCAGCCCATTTGGAGAGATCACAACACTCGGTGGAACCACTGTCGGATTCACCGGTCAGCGCTATGATTCCGAGCTTGGGCTCTACTACTTTAAGCACCGATACTATTCACCGAAGCTTGGCCGGTTCTTGCAGCCTGACCCGATTGGCTACACAGGCTCAGACTTCAACCTCTATACCTATGTGGGCAACAGTCCTCAGGCGTATACCGACCCCATGGGCTTGCAAATGTGCTGGATTCCTGGCAAGGGTGACCCTGTAGACAGCTACATCCCTTGGTATGACAATCCGACAGGAATGTCTGGGGCGGATTGGTTCGCGCAGTTTGGGCTGAGCTGGGGTGAGGGTATCAAAAAGTTGGTGGCTGATCGTGGCAATGTGTCTGACTGGGTGATTCCTTCAGCTGAGGCAAAAGAAGAAAAGGAGGCAATAAAGGCGGCTGAAACGCTCAAAGATCCTAATAAGGGAGCCAAGTTCAAAGAACATAAGAATTGGTTCAAAGAAACGATTAGGGAATACGACAACGGTACGGTGGTGACAATTAGGCCAAACGGAGAAACTACCATTTCTCACAAAGATGGTACCCTGACCACGATATACCCTGATAAAACTGCCGTAACGATCCGATCTGATGGTACGAAAGTGCAGCATCAGTTGCCAGTTGACCCTAACAAACCGATAAGGTTTCCACCGTCGACTCCGGGAGCCAAGCGGGGGTATCGAGGAGATCACACTTCGCCAGCCAATCATCCAGAGCATGTTGCCTGAAGTATGTTATTTTAGGACTAGTGGTGGTTCATCGTAATGGATTTGTGATGAAAGCTCGAATTTCACGTTTGCTTCTTTGGATTTTTGGAGTCGGTTGTTCGATCTTCATTTTGGACAGATTTATTATCCATCCAATTGCTCCCTTGGATGAAGCCGCTCTAGCAGAGCTAGGTCGAAAAGGAGATGAACTGCAAAGGCAGCGTTTCAGACAACAACCCAAAGACTTTGTTGAAGGGAAGAGTCAAACCGTAACCGGTATTGATTTTATTGCCCCCGAGGGTCCCCAAAGAAAGTAGGGTTTAGTTAGTTTCACCTTGTTTGGAGAGGGTTCGTGGAGCTTAAGTTTTCCGGACTCTCTCTTTTTTCACCAAGACTAAGAGACTTAGTCCATAACTTTGGTCAACTACCGGCCTGTAGATAAGAATTCTAGTGCCTGCTGAAGCGTTCTACCGTCGCAAAGATTGTGACCCAAATCCGGCACATCAAATAGTCTTGCCTGATAACCTCCGCGCCTGAAGCCGTCGTTATAAATATCCTGCAAATACGGTCTTCTGAAATCATCGCCGCCGGTCACTAGGGCAAAACGCACATAGGACCTAGCCAACTGGCACTCCTGAGGAGTTGCACTACAGTAGCCATAATTGTCATCTTTACCACTTTCAGCTCCAACACTATGCCATGTGATACGTGCGGGGAAATCGCAACCGCAATTCAGCAAAGCTCCACGAACAATATCAGCCTGAGAGAAAGCAACCTTTGATGCAATACGAGCCCCTCCTGAGAATCCTGATATAAAGACTCGTCTAGTGTCGATATTTCTATACTTCTTTAGCATGCCCATAGCAGCCATAACTCCAAGTCCAGCCCTTCGACCTGACGTTTGATTGTTACCAGCATTTTGGGGAGCAATGAAAACAAACTGATTTCTATCAAGAACCTCTGCCCAACCAGCAGGCAGACCTGTAAATGTATCTTCAGCTGGAACAAATACCAACAGGCCAACCGAACGAGAGGAACTGACACCGGGCGGAACATGCACGAAAAACCGCTCATCTTGCCATCTCAAATTGCGGTCAACTGCCGAGCTTTGATACGTTGGCCAACCAGGTGATTCCGTCAGGGCGATTGTTTCATCAGCACGGACCATCGACTGCGATGCAAGAAAAGCACAAAAAACTGACAAGATCGTGGTTGTTAGCTTAAGTCGGGCAAACGGCATTTGTGCACTCCGCCAGGAATAATTACAATCAAAGTACCACAGGTGTTTTTAGACAGCTTCGAACTGGGCTCATTTCGACTTTGTCAGGCGCTCGATGAGCTTATCATTCTGCACCTGCAAGGTCTCTACAGTGCCCGTTAGTTCAGAAGCCTTCGCAGCTTCAACCCGGAGGCGCTCTATTTCCTTCTGTTGTTTTTCCAGAAGTTTCTGAAGCTGGTCAACCATCGCCTTATGACCAAAAGCCTCTTTCTGGGCTTCATGCATAGCGGCTTCTAGCTCAGTAAGCTTGGCGGTCAGTCGTTCTATCTCCTGGGCGTCGGCTTCGCTTTCTGCTTCCATCTTGCCGATGGCCTCCAGGGCGCCGTGGAATTGCCGCAAGGCTGCTGCTACTTCTTCTTTAGCCTTTTCTTTTACGTCTGCGACCTCGCGAGCTGCCTCCTGTGTGGCGAGCCTCCAAGAATTGACGAAACCAGCCATTACCGCCGGTGGTATTTCAGTAGGTTCGGTTTTTACCTCTGCCGGTCTGGATTGCTGCCAGGCTTCCATAAGTTTATAGATAGTGCGCAGGCTACCGCCCCCGAGAGCATCAAGAAGGGCCACGGCCGTTACCTCTTTGCCCTCAGCCTTAAGCCGGTTGGCGGTCTCAAACAGTTCATCAGCCTCAATTGCCCGTCGACGTGCCATGGGTGAGCCCTCCAGTGTGCGGTGTTGTGGTCTTAGTGTAGCAGAGAACAGCTTTTTATTTTTACCATCACGTTTATTATTACCATTATCACCTTTGCGTGTGCCAATACCCAGAAAAGCCCATCTACGGGTCCCGACAATTATTTGGGCTATTTCCCCGCTAAGCTCGGAAGGCTTACCCTGTAAAGGTTTCGGGACCCACTCCGAAAAGCTGCCTTTTGGCACTGAACAACTTTTTCAAAATCGAATAAATTGCTCACTTCTAAAGCCCCAAGATTGCCTGGACGAGTCAAAAGCTACACCAGTTCGGTGTTTCTCTATGAACAAAACAGACGGTTTGTTCACCCAAGCAGTCTCAAGACCGACTGATTCCAAGTTGCTTAGTGTGACTTTGCTCTTTATTTGGCAGACTTATTTGCGAATTGTTTGGCAAAAAATTGCGAATTATTTGGCAATTTTCGACCGTCCATAAACTAAAGCTTTTGGACGAAGTCGGTATCAACAGTGCTGAGGACCACAGGTTGGCAAATTTCCAGATACCCCATAAAAGAGTTTTTGGACACCTCGCAGCGACCCTATTCTCTGCCAAATAATTCGCAAAACCTTGCCATTTAATTCGCAAAGTCACATGCTTAGAGGGACAAAATCCCCTGTTTCGGCGTTGTCAAATAGCTTAGCGGGGATTTTCCCCAAAAAAAATGTCCGGACCCGATCTATTGAGCCTCTCGCGCACGCGCGCCCGTTATCTCCACCACCCAAAACCCCACAGGCTCCGATCTGGAACCACCAAGCAGCCCTGGCCCTCGGCGACGTCGGTTAACCCATCCGTGGCGCTACGGCGGCCCTCGCCCAACTCCCCTGGACAGTCGCTGCGGTGCTTGCCCCGACATCGGCCTAACAGGACCACGAACTAGAGCCAGGAAGCCAACTGAAGCATCACCGGGCCCCTGAAGGACTCCATGGTCCAAACCAACATCCCCGAAGCCACCAAGATCCAGAACCGCGGGCATTAAAGAAAGCCCCCCCGCCGTCTCAGGCGGCAATGCCTGAATACCAGAAACCCTGGGTCCCGGAGTCAAGCTTGCCGTAGGCACCCGTAGGGCTTGAGCTTGACTCTGGGGGTTTTCTGGTTGGCTCTCTTGCCAGGCATGTAGCAAGGGGGGGTCTACCGGGAAGTCCTGCGAACCAACAACCACTAGATCAATTGACCCCTTCTCTGAAGGCACCGAATCTAAAACTGAAACTTCCTTTTCAGAACCAGAGGACAAAGCAGCCAAAGAACCACCAGAGCAGTCAAGAAGCGACAACAATCCCCCCTGCCCCCCCGCTATATATTCGCCTCCCCACCTGTCAAGTAGATCCTGGTTCTTCCTTACCGTTTTCCGACAGGCCTTAGCCCTTCTGGCTACCTTTGCCTGGTCTATGTCGCTTCCTTCCAGTTCTAGCTGGGCCACCGCCATGGCTATCCTCTGGCGAGCATTTAGACTCCGGTCTATGTTTGCCTGGGCCAGTTCTTCTACCGTGAACCACCTGCCCGTTGTTTCGTGCAACCACTTGAGCCTTTTTAGTAGTCTCTCGGTTAGCTGGTACGGTTCATATTCCTGTATTACAGGGGTCTGTCTGCTCCAGGAAACAGCCCTTTCTATATCCCCCTCTATGTCACTCCATCTTCCTTTGTTGATGTCTTCTGAGTGCCCGTTATGCTTCTCTAGCAGGCACTCCTTTATTAACTGCTTCCGCCTCTCCTGGTTCCGTCGGCCTGGCATCGCCTTCACCCCGGCCGCTTCATCCCCATACCAGAGGTAATGACCCAGGCAGATAATTGCATCATGCCTTTGACTTGGTCCCGTTAGCCCTACTTGCCGGTACTGCTTGCCTCTCTGGTACTTCTCCCAATCCAGCCCCGGTCTAAATAGACCAGTGAATCCCTCTTCGCTCAGCCATTCTTCTACACCCTGGTCCTCGCCGGCGCCGGCAACGCCGGCGGCATACATTTCCAGCCCTATCAGCGTTTTGGCTTCTTCCCAATTGGACCGGCTCCGCTCCAGGTCCCTCAAGAAGTTAGCTATTGCCTCTTCTTGCCCTATCTCTTCTCTTTTGGTTTTTAGTTTCCCGTCCGGAGTAAGCCAACCAAAGCCCTTCTGCAGGGGCAGCCTTAAGGCATTGCGAGATGGGAAGACTTCTAGAGTTCCTGACTTGATTTCATACCTACGATGCCTCAAGTAGTTCTTTATTATTGTTTCTACTTCATTGCTTAGTACAGCACTATCAAAATAAAAATAGAGGTGCCAGCCCCCTGATTCGCTGCTCTGATATGGCAGTAGGGTGATGCCCACGGCCGCAAAGTCAGCCGTTATTTCTTTTAGCCCTTCCTGAGTGTGATACTTGCTGCCGAAATCTATATCCAGAACACCGTGGCGGGTTTTCTCGCCCCAGTAGCACCCACGCAGGAGCCCCCGGCCCTCGTCCGACATGACCCCAAGGATCTGGTGGTCGTCCAGGTCCTGGCTCCACTTCATCCACCGCCTGTGCCCAGGGTGTTTCCAAATAGATGAATTCCTTACTGGATAAAGCTCGCAGATATCTATCGACACTGCCACCAATGGCAGTCCCAATGATTTTATTTTTCTATCTAGAGTGCGGTCCTCAAGCCCTGGGGGGCTTTCTAGGACGGCTGCGGCTTCGCTCGTCTTGCTCTCCTTGCTTTTTTTCGCAAAGCAATCTTGACCGAGCAAAAGCTATCCGCTATTCTTCTAGCAGCTTCAGGAAATCGCCGTCCAAGCAAAACCTGATCTAGTTTGCGGAAAGCCTCGACCTCGGTCGGGGCTTTATCCTTAGTAGGGCTGGTTCACTGAACCGCTGTTTCTTTGGGAATCGATATCTCTCGCATGTCTTCCGTGCGCACACCGAATATGGTGGCAGATACTCATCTGCGATTATATGATCTCAGAGTCAAAAAGACTACCGTGAGCGAAAAAACCAGCTAGAAAAACGAGCCCACCAACCTTGTTTATTTTGACTATCGGTGAGTAACAAGATCTGCTGTTCGCGGTCTTCAAGCTTGGACTCCAGATAGCCGTTCCTATAGATTGCCCCTTCCAATTGAGTTCTAAGAGCAGCAATTTCTTGCTTTTGCTCATCAATTATTCTGTCCAGGACTGTCCTGTCCTGAGCCAGACAATTGTCCTGGGCTGTACTGTCCTGGACAAGTTCAACGACCTGGGCTGGGGTGTCCTGAGCTTGTGGGTGGTTCTGAATTGGATTCAGCTGTTCTGAAACTACAGTAGGTTTTCTAGCGGCTATTACTGAAGGGCTAATGCGCCATTCCAGTCCAAACTGACCAGCGACTTTGGTTCCTGATATAGAACCTTTTTGCAATCTTCTAAGGATAGTTTTTTCACTAACTTGCAGATGTTGTGCAGCCTCAGAAACTGTCCAACCCTTGTCCTGTACTGGGTTGTCCAGGACATCAAAACTGGGCTGTCCTGACCTGTCCTCAGCAGCGAAGAAGTCATCGAGGCCGGTGGT
>FSSH01006172.1_pt2 | contig 14000 bp, 17 predicted proteins | sample 1166101 | NCBI WGS metagenome assembly FSSH01 (sample SAMEA32972668, study PRJEB13176) | freshwater metagenome | biome: Drinking water system; feature: Biomass in drinking water that filtered by 0.45 um membrane; material: drinking water | place: USA | collected 2012-12-20 | depth 0 m | reverse complement strand
TGCCGATGAGCGGATGGCCCAGTTTCTCGAGGCGCACGAACGGGCCTTTGCCCATTTCGGCGGCCACACGCGGGAGCATTTGTATGACCGCCCCCGGACGGTCTGCTATCCGGATGACACGGGGCGGCGGATCTGGAATCCTACCTTCAAAGCGTTGGCCGACTATTGGGGGTTCGAACCGCGGGTGTGCCGGCCCTACCGTGCCCAGACCAAGGGCAAGGTCGAATCGGGGGTGAAGTATCTGAAGCGGAACTTTCTGCCTGGACGGACGTTCATCGATCTCGTCGACTTCCAAACCCAGCTCGATGAATGGACCGCCACGATTGCGGACCGCCGCGTTCATGGCACCACCCATGAGGAGCCGCTCGCCCGATTTGCGCGCGAACGTGACCACCTGGTCCCGTTAGCAGAACAGTCCAGCTTTCAGCACGAGGCGCGGGTGTCGCGGATTGTCGCGGAAGACTATTTGGTGAGTCTGGCAACAAACCGTTATTCCGTGCCGTGTCGGTTCATCGGACAGCGCGTCGAAGTGCAACGGCAGGGGGAGACGATCCACATCTTTCATCGAGACCAGGAGATCGCCACCCATGCGGTGCTGCTCGGCCAGCACCAATTCCGGATTCGCCCCGAACATGGCCCGGGGGCCATCGCGCGGACAACGCGCCAACGCCGCTCGACCGTGAGTGGTCTGGGCTCTGTCACGCGGATGTTGCCGGAGGTCGAAGTCCGTGATCTGGCCTGCTATGAAACGGTGTGCGGCGGCGCGACCGCCCAGGAGGTGCCGCGATGAACCCCACCCAACTCGAACGGCTGCGTGACCACTTGACGCGGCTGCGCCTGTTGAAGAGCCGAGAGCGGCTGGAAGCGCTGTTACAGGAGGCGGCCGCGAAGGAGCTCTCGTATGCCGACTTTCTCGATCAGGTGCTGGGCGAAGAAGTCGCGTCGAAAGCCGACAAGAATATCCTCATGCGCACAAATCTCGCCCGCTTTCCGTTCGTGAAGAGTCTGGAGGTTTTCGACTTCAGCTATCAGCCCTCGCTGGATAAGAAGCAGCTCCAGCAGGTGGCCACGTGCCACTTCATTGAGCACGGCGAGAATGTCGTGCTCCTGGGCCCACCAGGGGTCGGCAAGAGCCACTTAGCCATTGGGCTGGGGCTCAAAGCCATTGTGCAGGGCTACCGAGTCTTGTTTACGACGGCCGCGGCCATGATTGCCACACTCACCCGGGCGCTGACGGAGAATCGGCTGGAGGACAAGCTGAAACTCTACACGATCCCCCGATTGTTGATCATTGATGAGATTGGCTATTTGCCGATGGACCGGACGGGAGCCAACTTGTTCTTTCAGCTCATCTCACGCCGCTATGAGAAGGGGCCGATGATTTTGACCAGTAATCAGAGCTTCGGCGCGTGGGGGGAGGTCTTTGGGGACCGTGTACTCGCGACCGCGATCCTGGATCGGGTGCTCCACCATGCGATCACCATTAATATCCGGGGCCATTCCTATCGGCTGAAGGAGAAGCTCAAAGCGGGGCTCGTGCGACTGGAGGAAACGGCAACAACCACCTAACCCGGGTGGGGAATTTTCGATGACCCGAACTGGGGAGATTTGGATGACCCTTGACAGCTGCTGAACACGGAGCACGCTGTGGTGATGGACGCGGACGTGAGCGCCTAGGGAGACCGCATTGGACGACGCGCAACAAGGGTCAGGTACGCAGTACCCCGCAAGAGGCACCGATCTCGCCGCTGCTCGCCAATCTCTCCATACGACACTTCGTGCTGGGTTGGAGACAGTTGGGCCACGAACAGCGCTTGAAGCCAAGATCGTGAACTACGCTGACGATCTCGTGATCTGCTGTCGTGGCCTTGCGCATGAGGCGAAGCACGCGATGCAGAACCTGATGGAGTGGCCGGAGTTAACGGTGAACGAGGCGAAGACACGCGTGTGCTACGTGCCTGACGAGTCGTTCAACTTTCTGGGGTACATCCTCGGACGGTGTCAGTCGACGCAAACGGGGAAGAGCTACATCGGTACCCGACCGTCGCAGACCCGGATCACCCGCGTATGTGGAGCAATTCCATGAGAGTACGTCGTCCCGATGGCTGAGGCTCGACGCCCCCGACCGGGTCGTACGCCTCAGCCACCTGCTGCGCGGTTGGGCGAACTACTTCTGTCTGAGACCGGTGAGCAAGGCCTACCGGGTGGTGGATGGCCACGCTTGCGATCGGCTGCTCTGGTGGTTGTGTCGTAAACACAAGGTGCGGGGACGGAGAATCACGGAGCTCTCCGATGAGTACCTGTATCGGACGCTTGGGCTGGTCCGACTGGCCCCCTCACCCACACCCTTCCTTGGGCGAACGCATGAATCCTCCTCTGAGAGCCGGATGCGGGAAAACCGCAAGTCCGGTTCGACGAGCGGGATGCGGAAACGGGTCTGGCGGCGCCGTTGAGGTATCGGCACCCGAAAGGACCGGTCATCGGGGAGGCTCCGCTTACCCACCCGGCCACAGTTCGACTCCACTGACTCGCGCTATGGAAAAAGACACCGAGTTTCGCAACTGTGCGATAGGAGCGGTGTCGAAGCGCTTCTATGCCCAGCTTGGAGAACCTGCGATACCGACAGACTGTGTACCCCAAGTGACGTTCGAATTCTATGATAAACTGAACCGGTGGGGGCTAGGTTCGACCAGGCGCTGGCCAGTACCGATGAAAGGGGCGTGTTGCTCAAAGGGCTGGATGACCAGCTCCTGTAAATCCGTGAATGATTGACCACGTTCTAGGGGACATTCTGCCAATGACCGGTACTTCCCCCCGCATTTGGGGGGCTATGAATGAATTCAAAGTTAGATTACCTTTTCGGAAAATGTTGACCTGATCGGTATACGTCATCCTTTGCTGGTTACCGATGTTGCGCAGAGAGAACGATATGATACTGAGGAGGACAGGCCTGTGTCGGACCCCCCAAAGACGATTCCACTCCCGAGCGTTTCGGAGCATGCCGTCGATTGCACCATGCTCAATCGAATTATACTCCGGCCCAGCGCCAATGTGCAGAGCGCAAGTATGGACGGCGAGACGGTGTTGTTGGATCTCAGCACCGGGCGTTACTACACCCTGAATCGGTTGGGGAGCGTCATTTGGGAGCACTGTACCGGTCATAGTACCATCAGCAATATTCATGCGATCCTGTGCGACCGCTTTGAGGTCGCGTCTGAACGGGCCCTGGACGATCTCGTTGCCCTGATCAATCAATTGGTTCAGGAGGGGCTACTTCGACAGGAAAGGAGGTGAAGAAGCATGAACGAAAAGAAAGAGGTGTATGTCCAGCCGACACTCGTGACGCATGAGTTGCTGCGGGACATCACCGCGAGTACTTCGGGCTACAACAGTTGCGCCAATCAGCAAGGCGACAACAACTGCCAGTAGGTAGGCCCAAAGAGGGAGGCCGATTGTCAGAATCGGGCTCCCTCTTTTCTCAGGAGGCGAGACGGGCCGAGGTGATGATTACCAGTGGGGCGGGGACAGCATGACGATGGCCGTGGTAGAAAAGCCTATGACCGAGTATCTGTTTTCCCTCTACGGCACGTCGGTAAGATATGCCACGGCATCACCCCTGTTGGCCGCGCCGGTGAACGAGTTGCTGAGGCATTTTCGGCGGGACTCCCTTGAGGAGTCAGCCTCCCTCACCTTGTGCTTCCGGGCTGTGAGGGAACGAGCGGAGATTCCGCTGACGATGTCTTCATCGGCGCGTCAATTATCTTCCGGAACGGGCGCAGCGGTCGGGGATCGGCGGGAGACCGGGTTGCCCTACGAGGTGATTCGGGACGGCGGGCGCTTGATTGCCGACTTTCACGACGCCGGAGTCCTGGTGATGGATGCTGCGCAGGGCCGGGCTGACGGCTATCTGATCAAGCCGGAAGCTATGCTTGCCAGCTTGATCGAATATTTGTTTCACCTCGCCTTGATCGAACTCTTACGACACCGGGGGCTCTATACGATCCACGCAACTGCATTGGAGAAACATGGGCGTGGAGTCTTGATTCCAGGGAATAGCGGCCGCGGCAAGACGACATCCTTTATTTCCCTGCTCCGCTCGGGCTATCGTTATCTGTCGGACGACCATCCGTTGATTCGAGATGCTGGGATGCATGTGGAAGTGCTCCCCTTTCCCATCAAGATTAACGTGACCGAAGCGACGATCGCGTTCTTCCCGGAACTCCTGGACGCTCCTGATCACGTCCTTCATCCCGGTTCGCCCAAGCGGTCTTTTCATGCCGAGAATCTGTATCCGACCTCAGTGGGCGATTGCTGTCAGCCGGCCATGGTGCTGTTCCCCCATGTCGTCGATACCCCTCACAGTCACCTCGAACTCCTCCCTAAGAGCCGAGCACTGGAAGTCCTCCTCCCGCAGGCGTTATTGGTCTATGATCCAGAGGTGGCCAGGCGAGAATTTCAAGTCTTAGCGAGACTGGTGCAGCAGGTGGACTGTTACCGTTTGCATTTTGGCCGCGATATCCTTGACTTACCGATGCTGATCACGCCGCTTCTTGAGCAAAAAAGATGATGACGACCAGGCAGTTCTCATTGCGGCCGGAATCTGAACTCTTGGTCTGGTGTGCCCGTACGGTCGTGACAGTTGAGCTCAAGGAACGTATCAGGCAGAGAGTGCAAGGGCCGCTTGATTGGGCAGGCCTCCTCGACCTGGCTCGCTATCATGGCGTAGGCCCCCTATTGTACCAGAATCTGTCCATGCTTTGTTCCGACCTTGTGCCCGCCGAATCGTTGATTCAGTTACGCCAGAGGACGCAAGCCGGTGCTTTGCTCAACCGGTTGCTCGCCCAGGAACTCGTCGTCTTGTGCGAGGCGTTTGCCGCGCATGGAGTGCCGGTCATGCCTATCAAAGGGGCGACTCTGGCGGCCTCGGTCTATGGCGATCTGACGCTTCGCGACTTTAGCGACATGGACCTGCTTGTTCCCAAAGGCTCCATTGCAGACGCGCAGGCCGTATTGTTGGCACAGGGCTATGAAAGGAAAGACCCTTCTTCTGATCCTGATGAGACGGACCACGAGGAAGGGCCTTACCATGTGTTTCTCAAGAAGCGGACGCTCTTTCGCGTCGATCTCCAGTGGGTAATGGCACACCAGCACTTTGTGTTTCGGTTGGATCGTCCTGAGTTCTGGCAACATCGCATGCCTGTGGCGTTAGCGAACAAGACAGTCCACGGATTGGCGCCGGAAGATCTGTTGATCCTCCTCTGTGTCCATGGGTCGAAGCACGCGTGGGACGCGCTCAAATGGGTGTGCGATGTCGCCGAGCTGCTTCGCGCACATGACCAACTGGACTGGGATCGGATCTTCTCGAGCGCATCGACGTGGCGCTGCCGGCGCCTGGTGCTTATGGGGTTGTCGCTCGCGCATCTGGTGTTGGATGCCCCACTCCCAGAGGCGGTTCTCGCGCGGCTTTCCGCCGATTCAGATATACGGATGTTGTCCCACCGTATGCCATCCACTCTGCTGGCAGATCGCCATGCCGGCGTGAATGAGGCACAGGCAGTTGCGCTCTATTTCTCCTTGAAAGATTCGTGGTGGGAGCGCTGGCGATTTGGCCTGCTGTTGTGTCGTGATCAGAGTCCTATGGTCACGACCCCACCTGCCTGGTTTCGCTGGCGGACCTCCCTTCCGGGTCTCGCTCGCCTCGTTCGCCCTCTTCGCCAGGCCATGAGGATGCCGCTTCTCTCTGGGATTCGGGGTGCTATCTATCGGTGGGTCGCGCATAGTGGTTAGTCATCTTCTGGCTGAAACCTTCTGTGAAGCCTATTTGCCTGTTCTCGCACAGAAAATGCTTCGGTGTGCTGGTGACTCGTTATGGCTCGGATGTCTCCAATTGCTCTGCCGAAGAAATCGGAAATACATCTTGCTACACTGAACCCACCATGATTCGATTTGCAAAAAAGTATTGGGCCGTGCTGCGCGCAGGCCTGGTTGTGTCGTGGATCCGTCTCCTGTTGCGAAGGAAGAGTTTTCCGCTGGTGCTGGACCGATTGAATCCTCGCTCGACGTCGGGGCAGCCGGACGAGGCAGTGATGGGGGAGTTGGCCTACTATGTGGATCGCTGGCTTCAACTGTTTCCTTATAACAAAAAAGGGAATTGCTTCCCACGGTCGTTGGCTCTCTATTGGTTCGCCCGGCGATTGGGGTATCCGGTTCTCTTTCATTGTGGGGTGAGAAAAGAATCCTCAAATCTCGATGGCCATGCGTGGCTCACATTGGATCGCCTGCCTTTTCACGAGACAGGCCAGCATTGGCAACGTTTCACTGTCACCTTTTCATATCCTTCGGATCCGGCAGCCGGCGGGAGGCAGGAATCTACCATCCGGCGTCAGAATAACAAGACGACGATGTCCTGATGTGATATTCATCACCTTCTCCGGTTGCCTATGAGCATCATTCTGAATCGCATCCGTCCCTTCCTCCAGACGCTTCGCCAGGCCCTCTCGTTTGTGTGGCAGAGCAGTCCGAGTCTGGCCGTCTGTAGTATCGTAGTACGCGTGATCCAAGGCCTAATTCCGCTTGCGGCGCTGTATCTGACGAAGTTGTTGATTGATGCCGTGACTGAGGGGCTCAAGACTCCATCAGCCGAGGCTTCATTGACCCGGATGACCACGATTCTTGTGGGGTTGGCTGGTGTCGCGGTGGCCAGTGCCATGCTCACCGGCGTGGCCTCTCTGATTTCCAGGATTCATGCGCAAGTCGTCACGGATCATATGCATGCGCTCCTTCAGGCAAAGTCCGTCGAGGTCGATCTCGAGTACTACGAGAATGCGCGCTATCACGATACGCTCCATCGCGCACAACAAGAAGCGCCCTATCGTCCGACGGCGATTCTCAACGCCTTGCTCCAATTTGGCCAGGATGCCATTTCACTGCTTGCGATGGCAGCCATACTCTGGTGGCTGCACTGGGGGGTGATCCCGGTCTTGATGCTGACGGCCATCCCGTACTTCCTCGTCCGTCTGCAGCAATCCAACCGGCTGTTTGCCTGGGAGCGCGAGCGGACGCCGCTTGAACGGAAGGCCTGGTACGTGAATATGCTGCTGACGCAAGCCACTGCAGCGAAAGAAATCCGGCTGTTTGATCTCGGCCCTCGGCTGCGGCAATGGTTCCAAGACGCCCGATCGGTGCTGCGCCGGGAACGGATCGCGTTAGAGCGCCGCTGGGCGCTCGCGGGACTTGCCGCACAGATCGTCGGCGTGGCCGGTGTATTCGGGGTCTACAGTTTTGTGGCGTTCCGAACGTTTCAGGGGCTGCTCACTGTGGGCGACCTCGTCATGTTTTTCCAGGCGGTGCAGCGGGCCTCCGGATTCCTGGATGGTCTTGGGCAGAGTGTGTCGAAACTCTATGAGAGCAATCTATTCCTGACCACGTTAGGTGAGTTCTTGGATATTCAGTCTCGTTTGCCGAAGTTGGCACATCCGAAGCTGTTTCCCCAACCAATCACGCAGGGGATTACGTTCGATCACGTGTCATTCCAATACCCGCATGAAGAACGTGTGGCGATCCGGGACTTCACCTTTGCGATCAGACCAGGCGAACATGTCGCGTTTGTCGGGGCCAATGGTTCTGGGAAGACGACGCTAGTGAAGCTCCTGTGCCGTCTGTACGATCCGGCGGGGGGGCGGATCACGATCGATGGTGAAGATCTTCGGGACTATCCCATTGCCGACGTTCGTGGCGCCGTCAGCGGGATCTTTCAGGATTTTGTGAAGTTTCAGCTCTCGGTCAAGGACAATATCTCGTTGGGCCTGAGATCCTCCGACGTCGACCTTTGCGTCGTCACGCAGGCGGCCAAACAGGCTGGGATCCATGAGGCCATCGAGCGTTTGCCGAAGGGGTACGAGTCATTGCTTGGCAAGATGTTCGACGGCGGGCATGAACTGAGCATCGGGGAATGGCAAAAGGTGGCCCTCGCGCGAGCCTTTCTCCGCAACTCGCAGATTCTGATTCTTGATGAGCCGACCAGCGCGATGGATGCCAAGGCTGAGGCTGAGCTGTTTAGCCGGTTTCACGAATTGGCCAAAGGCCGGATAGCGATTCTGATCAGTCATCGCCTGTCCACCGTGAAAATGGTCGACCGAATTTATGTGCTTGACGAGGGCCGGATTCTCGAAAGTGGTTCGCATGAAGAGCTGATGCGTAGCCATGGTGTCTATGCAGAGCTGTTCCGGATCCAGTCACAGTACTACATATAGCCGAATATAGCCAAATGGCTTTGTGTCCCGCGAGTCTAGATCGCCAACTTCAGGCGAAGGGTGGGGTGCATGGATTCCACTGTAGATAGCAAGTTAACTTGTCCGGTGTATGTAGCACATGATCTGTCCGGTTCTTCCTGTCGTGGATCGTTCAGTCGCCCGCTGAAATTATTTTGCGCACACAGTGGCCCCAGGACCGACGCTCGATCGGACACGTGACCGAGGGGTCGGGTCCTTTTGACGCGCGGGCGTGGCGTCGGGGGTGAGCAGTTGCCCCTCGGTCGTATAGCGCGCCAGACACCGGGGCCCATGAAACACGGCCAGCGTGCCATCCGGATAGGCATGGACCCGCACCGTGACCTTCACATAATGGTACCGATGCCGGTCCTGGGGAATCTGCAGACTCCGGCCCTGATACCGTACGGTATTGTCGTTGGCCACCACTCGCTCCTCCTGCACACAGAGCAGATCGGGCAGGTTCGAGCCAATCCAGGGCACGAAGGCTGTACCCGACTCCGCGGCCGGCACGGCAAACCGCTGGTTGTAGGCCGGGACGAACCGGTCGCGGAGGAACTGATTCGCCGCGGCCATGTCCGTGATGCCGGCCAACGCCAATTCTTTGGGTAGCCGATCTTGGAGGGTGCGGAAGACGCGTTCCGATCGCCCCCGGGCCTCCGGCGAATAGGCGGCAATCAGCGTGATCCCCAGTTGCTGCAGCGCGCGATGGACCTGGGTCAACCGGGTCTTGTCCACCTTGCCTCCGGCCTCCTCGGTGTACCAATAGTGTGTGCCACGGTCGGTATAGAGAGAACTGAAGAGCCCCTGCGTCTCAATCACCGTCTGCAGTCCCTGGAAGCTGCTCATGGTCCCTTCTTCCTCAACAAAGACGGCCGAATAGATCTCGGTCGTGGCATCATCGAGTGTGACGATCAAATCCCACTGACACCCGGGGCTCCACTCATGCGTGGAGCCATCTTGATGGAGCATCATGCCGGGCAAGGGTTTGCGCGGCCGCTTCTTCCGATGCGCCCCGCGCCGGGGGGCCCGGGCTACATGCCCCGCAGCCTGTAGGGCCTTCTTGGTCCATGTATAGGAGCGCGTCCCGCCATGGTCGGCCTGCCAGCGCTCGTGAAAATGTTTGACGGTCCACCCGGTATACCGGGTTTCATACAGCGTCACCATGCGGAGCGCCTCATCCACCGGCACCGCGCGAGCTGAGGCGCGGCCCAGCCGCCGGTCCTGCAACCCCTCGGCCCCCTCGGCCTGATATCGGCTACTCCAGCGGCGAAAGGTTCGCTCGGTTATCCCTAACATCTCCGCCGCCTCGCCCATCGTGAGTGTCCGCCGTTGTCGCCGCTCATACAGCTCCTCAAACCGCATCTGTCGCACCTCCTGTAGGACGGTTGCCCGGTTCATCACGGCCCTCCTTTGAGGACCACCCTAAACCGGACAGATCACGTGCTACAAAAACCGGACAGATGATGTGCTATCTACAGGGTGCATGGATTCCACTTGCTTTTTAATTCATTTTATTTTAAAGTAGTTCCAGCCTTGCTGTGGAGGTCGGTTGTTGTTGGATACGGAGCCTGCACTTTAGGTGACATTCGAGCAAGACTTGGAGCGCCCCCCCCTACCCCCTTTGAGGGGTAGATAAGTATATGATGGTTTGTGCTACTTTCCTGACCCTGGGGGAGCAAAACAGACGAGTGTGGAATGTGACGGCATTTGATTCGTTTGGCGAGATCGTTTGTGGGCCATTTCAAGTGAGAGAGTTGGTACAAACCATAGCAGCATCAAAGAGGAGAGGTAAGAGAAGATGAAAACTAGGAAAGAAGCGTATGTTCGTCCAGCGTGTACCAAACACGGCCTGCTGCGGGACATCACCGCAGGATTTTCCGGTAGTGGAATTAAGCCTATTATCTGCAAATATTTCCCCGGTCTCCCTCGTTGCAATTAACCGTGCGTAGTCGCTCGTCAGTCTAGCAGGGATAGACTGACGAGCGCACAACGTCTGGTTTTGAACATTGATCTCGATTCGAGAAAGTAGATGTCGGTGCATGTCCAGATCCCGAACTCTGAGCCGGGGGGTATCGTAGCGTAGCCTCGATGCGATCGCACACATAGCTTGCGAATGGAAGAGAACGGGTAAATGCTGCAGAGACAGCGTTCAGGATGTGCCTAGATAGGTTGTCACCTTCCAGGACAAAATCCATTCAAGTTGTTTCTTTGTGATAAGGTTCTACCCCGTTTCCACGGACAGTTGAGTTAAGCGTTTCTGTTCCTGCCCCTGAACCACTAATCTTCGGTGCTGCCGTGGATTATGCCAGCGTTCGATATATTCAAAAATGTCTACTCGGGCCTCGGCTCGTGTCCGGTACTGCCGCCGATGTACCCGTTCACGTTTGAGCAGGCCAAAGAAACTTTCAGCTGCCGCATTTCGGCACAACTCCCCACCGCACTCATACTGCACGTGCTGTGGTGTGCCGCTAAGAAGTGCTGGTACTCCTCCGACATAAACTGGCAGGCGTGATCGGAATGCAGAATGACTGGCGCCCGGCCAGGCCGCTGCCACACCGCCATTAACACCGCCTGGACCACAAGGTGGCGATCCTGCCGAGGGCTCATGGACTAGCTCACCAAGAGGCCGGAATACAAATCCAGCACGATACAGAGATAGAACCAGTGCTCGGCCGTCCGAACATACGTGATGTCGGTGACCCATTTGGTGTTGGGTGCGGTGGCGGTGAATTCTCGTTCCAAATGGTTGCGGATTCCCGCTGGCGGGGTTCTGATGGTTTCGTGCGCCACTGCCGCCGTAGCGGATTGTCTCGCGACCCGGCTTGGCGCATGAGGCGGGCGACCCGCTGGCGGTCACAGCGCTCCCCTGCATAGCGCAGTGCTTCCCACATTCGAGGACTGTCGATCACGCCATCCTATCGGGTTTGCACGTCACGCATATGTGCCTTGAGCCGGGTGTTCTCCGTCGTCCGCGCACACGGCGGGCGCACCCCCCAGGCGTAATACCCACTGGGCGACACCCGTAAACAGCGACACATTAATCGGATGGGAAAGGCATCGCGGCATCGTTGGATCATCCGATACTTCACGTCGATGCTCCCGCGAAGAACGCTACGGCAGCTTCAACTGGACAGTGCAACACCACATGGTGTAATCCAAGATTTGGAGGGATGTGGGATGGCACGACTAGGGCGACCGGGCATGACCGATGCTCAGAAAGACGAAATTTGGCGCCGTTGGCGAACTGGGGGATCGCTGAGCGACATTGGCCGTGCGGTCGGCAAATTTCCGGCGTCGATCTTTGGGCTGTTGCGGCTCCACGGCGGGGTCACGCCGCCCATGCGCCATCGCGCCGTCCGGGCGCTCACGCTGGTCGAGCGCGAGGAGATCTCACGGGGGCTCGCGGCCGGCTCCGCGCTGCGTCAGATTGCCCGGGCACTCCATCGTGCGCCGTCGACAATCAGCCGGGAGGTCTCGCGAAACACCGCCCCGCAGGGCTATCGTGCGAACCGGGCGGATGAGACCGCCTGGGACCGCGCCCGTCGTCCGAAACTCTGTCGACTCGCATTGAATGGCCGGCTCAGGTGTATAGTAGCCAACAAGCTAGCGTTGGACTGGTCTCCGGAACAGATCGCCGGCTGGCTCAAGCGGACCTATCTGAACGATACGAGCCTGCAGGTGTCTCACGAGACCATCTATCGCAGCCTCTTCATTCAGATGCGGGGAGTGCTGAGAAAAGAGCTTCAGAAGCATTTACGGACCCAGCGCGTGTTCGGTCAATCGAGGCACAGCAATATTCGAGGACTCGTCGTGGCCAAATTATCGACGGGGTCTCGATCGCCCATCGAGCCCCGGCGGTCGAGGACCGAGCTGTTCCTGGGCATTGGGAAGGCGACCTCATTGCCGGACGTGGCAATACCCACATCGCGACGCTCGTCGAGCGGCACTCCCGGTTTACGATGCTCGTGAAAGTCTCTGGCAAGGACACCATGACCGTGGTGACGGCCCTCAGTAGGCAGGTCAGAAGGCTTCCGCAACTGCTCCGTCAATCGTTGACGTGGGATCGCGGTATGGAACTGGCGGACCACAAAACCTTCACCCTGGCGACGGACACCCTGGTGTATTTCTGCGATCTACAAAGCCCGTGGCAACGCGGCACCAACGAGAATACGAACAGACTTCTTCGGCAGTACTTCCCGAAGGGCACGGATCTCTCGGCGCATTCGCAAACCGAGCTCAACAGGATCGCGCAGCAGTTGAATCAGCGGCCCAGAAAGATATTGGGATATGAAACCCCGGCGGATAGACTCCGAGCAAGTGTTGCCTCGACCGGTTGAATCTGCCACCGCTTCTCGCAAAATTCCCGCTCCTTCGTCACCCGGGCCAACTCCCGACGTATTTGAGTGAATTCTTCATCCCGGGATCGCCCGTGGCCTACGAAGACCTGCATGGGAGCCTGGCGTAATTCCCGGCGCCAGCATCCCAAGACGGTCGCGCCGATGTCCAGATCGGCCGCAATCTGGCGTAACATCACTCCTGGCGTCTCCAGCATCGCCACCGCGTCACGTTTGTAGCAGTAAAATTCCGTCGTGTTCCCATGGCTCCCTCCTGACTCAATATGAGCCTTAGCTGGGTGTCCGTGAAAGTAGGGGAGAGAACTCAGCCGAGATGACAAAGAAGTAGGTGGTGCCGGATTGTAGGCCAGTTGCGACGTAGCTGGTGATGTTTCCCTGAAGCGTGGCAATCGGAGCTCCATACCCGCCAATTCGCAGTTGCTCGATAGACTTTATATCCCCAACTAGATCGCGCTCTGCGTTGGCATCCCAGGATAATCTGGGCGATGGGTGGCGGGTGCGTTTGACGCGAGCATCGCATTTGCCTCCCTCCGCGGAGTCGAATCAGTTGATGACTTTACTNNACTTACCTCATTGGACTTGGGACTTTCATTGCCTGCGGAGTCAACCGCGGTAATTGTGAACCAGTATGTGTTGCTGACCGGTAATCCCGCTGCCACATAACTGGTGGTGCCGACCGGCACTGTTGCCAATGGGGCGCCATAGATTCCCTGATTCGTCGTTTGATAGATATTATAGGATGCCAAATCTGATTCACTGTTGGCATTCCAACTCAGGGTCGCTGAGGACGTGGCCGGCGTGTTCAATGTGAGTGTCACGTTCACAGTCCTTGTGGTTCCCCCGCCGGTCACCGTGATCAGTGCGCTGTTCGTGCCCAGGCTGGCGGTGGAGGTATTTACGCTCGCAGTAATGGTTCCATTATTTGAGCCGGATGTCGGGCTGATCGTTAACCAGGAGGCAGAGGAGGTTTTGCTTGCTGACCAGGATCCGTTCGATGTGACGGTGACAGACTGGTTTGCGGGGTTGGCCGCACCCTGAGTCGCTGTAAAGGTGAGGCTACTGGGCAACAAGGTCAATGAGGCAGCCGTGACTGTCAGGGTCACGCTCACCGTTCTGGTTGTGCCGCCACCGCTTACGGTGATGGTGCCGTTATTGCTCCCGACCGATGCGTTGCTCAGGTTGACGCTTGCCGTGACGGTGCGATTTCCCGACCCGGACGTCGGGCTGAGGGTGAGCCACGAAACGTTGCTGCTTGCAGTCCAGCTTCCGTTTGATGTGACTGTCACCGATTGATTAGCCGGATTACTGCCGCCTTGGACACCCGAATAGCTCAGTGAGGAGGGGGTCAGTGTAATCGTGGTCGAGGCTGGAGCAA
>FSSH01004789.1_pt1 | contig 14005 bp, 10 predicted proteins | sample 1166101 | NCBI WGS metagenome assembly FSSH01 (sample SAMEA32972668, study PRJEB13176) | freshwater metagenome | biome: Drinking water system; feature: Biomass in drinking water that filtered by 0.45 um membrane; material: drinking water | place: USA | collected 2012-12-20 | depth 0 m | reverse complement strand
ATCTTTACTTGTCTTTTGATTTTAGCGAAGAAAATAAAGAGACCCTGGCGCTCTTTCCAGAGCTGGCCCAATTGCTTTCAGACCTACCAAACTACCAGGTGGTGAACGATACCCTGCTCAGGGGAGGCCAACCCACCAGGGGCGGCTTCACCAGGTTGAAGGGAGAGGGGGTGAAGACCGTGGTCAATCTCAGGGAAGATACCGGGCAAATTCTCGAAGAAGAGAAACTGGTGCAGATTCTCGGTTTGAACTACGAAAGCATACCGCTCAATCCCTTCTTTCGGCCCGGTCAGGAAAGCGTGCTTAGGTTCCTGGAAATCGTCCTGGAACCGGAAATGCAACCCGTGTTCGTGCACTGCCTGCACGGGCAAGACCGCACCGGCATGATGGTGGGCATCTACCGCATGGTGGTGGACGGCTTTGATTTCAAGACCAGCTTCAACGAAATGCTTGCCCTTGGCTTCCATCAAGAGTTCACTTACCTGATGGAGACAGCTAGAAGCTACGAAGGCAAAAACCACCGTGACCTCCTGCAAAAGTGAGAGTTAAGCAGTTGCAGGCTACTAAAGAGGGATAATGCTGCCTGAAGCAGCAGGTCGCAAAATTAAGCGTACAAAGCAGAGAAGTTACTGGCTTAGATGAAGGCACTGGTCAAAAACAGAAATTCCGTGCAGGTGGTCAATACCGCCGCGCCCCAGATAGTGCGTGAGGATGACGTACTCTTACAGGTAGCCATGGCCGGGCTCTGCCGCACCGACATCTATGCCGCCACGGGTAAACTGAAGGTGAAGGACCCGCTCGTACTGGGTCATGAGCTGGCCGGCACGGTGGCAGCGGTGGGACCGCAGGTGGAAGGCATCAAGCCCGGCATGCGCGTCACCATCAACCCGGTGCTGCGCTGTCGTCAGTGTTACCGCTGCAGGCACGGTCTCAGTTGCACAAACTCCGGCTTCGTCGGTCTCGATGCAGACGGCGGCTTCGCCGAGCAAGCGCTTGTTCCGGCCTATGCCGTTCTGCCCCTCGATGACAGCCTCTCTTTTCTGCATGCCGCCTATTGCGAACCGGTTGCCGCCTCCTTAGCGGTGCTGAAGTCAGGCATAGAGCCCGGACAGCAGGGAGCAATCATCGGCAAGAATAGATTTTCCGAGTTGCTGCAACTCATTCTCGATGCCTACAACTTTCCCACGCTGCCGGTTTTCGACCTCAACGACAAAGGCGATAAAGCCGAACTGACCGGTTTAGAATCTCAGTTTGACTATGTAATCGAAACCTATGCATCCTCAGCAGTTCTTGCAGCCATGAGCAAAGCCGTCAAACCGGGCGGCACCATGGTCCTCAAAAGTCGCCAGTATGAACCGTTGCAATTCCGCCTTATCGACTTTCTCAAGAAGGAACCGGTGATGCACGTGGTCAACTACGGAAACTTTGGAGAAGCCCTTGATCTGCTTATCTCCGGTCGCGTCAAAATAGACAACCTCATCGATGACATTTACGCTTTGTCGGACTTCGAAAAAGTTTTTGAGCGGGCCAGAGATAGCGAGGCCAGGAAGCCTTTCTTCGACCCGACCCTCTAAAACTCCTCTTCAGGACCCGGGAAGAGCGGCAAGCAAGTCATCGATGTCCAGGATCATCTGATCATTTTCAGCAAAGAGTCGGCAACATATTTCCCGAGACTTTTGCAAATTTGCAAGAGCCGGCGAATAGTCTCCGTTTTTGATCTGACTTTCGGCCAGATACAGAAGGCAAGCCGCCAGCACCGGATGTATCGGTTCAAACTGGCTGGAGAGTTGACGCAAGGCGTCTTCCATCACTTCCAGATTATTCTCGCCGCCCTTGAGCGCCACAGCCCGGGCCAATACGATTCGGGCCCGATGGTAATCAGGTCCCCGGTAGCGGGTGGTGGTTTCATAAAGCTTCAGGCTGGACTGCGCAAGGGATGCAGCCTGGCTCAAGTCACCGCTCTTAAGCCAGCCCTCGGCCATAGCCAGTTCAATTTCAGGCAAGAAGAGCGTCAGAATTCGACTGTTCTCAGGCTTCTGCATCAAGACCCGGGCTTTCTCCATGGTAGACAAAGCAGCACTGTCGCCCTTCACCAGAAGCAACCGACCCAGGTAATACCAGTAGAAAGCCAGATCAATATCGCTACGGGCCGCGTCAATGCGAATAATCAAGTCGGCGAGATCGCCTTTATCTTCGCTAACGCCGTCAATTATGGTTTTGAGCCGCCCCAAAGTGCTCTGGGCCTCCTCCACTTTGTGCAGGGCAACCAGACCGGAAATCAAGCTAACAAGAGTGGTTACAGCGGCAGGAGAGTTGGCTCTGCCGTCGGAATCAAGACCGGAAAGGGAACGCCGCAATATCTGAAAGCCCTCGTCATAGCGCCCCACCTCTACGTAGAGGGAAGCCAGGGAAGTGTCGGTGTAAGGGTCATTAGAGCCGTCTTTGACCTGACTGAGAAACTCCGCTACTTTGGTAGCCTTGAGCATTTCGCCCTTGCGAATGAAAATGAGCTGCACCTGAGCCAACTGTAAGCGCATATCGATGTCTACATCACGGGGGCTGCGACCGCTCAATATCTCATCCAGGACCTGGCGCACTCCGCTGAAAGCGAGGCGGTCCGCCTCCTCGTAGAGCCCTCGCTCCTGACAGACCGTAGTGTAGTAAGACTGCCAGATGGGCTTCACTGGTACCAGGGCGAGCAGCAGTATGGTACAAGCCACAAAAGAACCGCAGAAAGCAAATAATGGATTGGCATGAAAAAGCCCGACCGAAGTCAAAGTAAGCACGGCCGCCGCTATCAAACCCAGCAAACCGTGCACCAGTAAAATTAATCTGGCGGCGCGAAAAGTAGCCCGACACTTAACATCAAAAAGCTTGCCGCCATCGGTAGCAATCTTATTTTTAACTGGGGCAGTTGCTTCACCAGGCATAGTTCACGTCCTTTTCAAGCCAGTACGGATACCCCAGCCCCCGGCATGACTTTCAACGGAGACAGCGCCAGGTTGTACGCTAACCTCTTATGTGCCCCGATCCATCCACAATTACCGCCGGCACAAGATTTACAATCAGGAAAGCTTCCGGACAAACCGCGCCCTTGCCTCAGGACTGCCTCTAAATTGCATAAGAAATATAAAGAGTCAGGCCTGTTCACGATTTGTTTAGCTGCTTGTGACAAGATCAAACTGCGAGTCGGTTTAATCGGGATCAAAGTCTTGCCCTCTTTAACTAATCCTTAAATCAACACCTCTAAAATGCCCCCTAAAGTTCCACGCCTCAGGCTCCAAGGACAGTCCATTGTCTAAAGAAGAAACCGAACGAATAGCTCAGGCCGCTTCCATCGAGCAAGCCCTATGGCGCCTGTCGGAAGGGCGGTTGCCGGCTGAAATGCTCGTCACGGGCATCACCACCGATCCTGCTCTCTGTCGGCCGGGCTTCGTCTACGTGGCCGACCAGAGCGAAACCGTTGACTCCAGCAGGCTAGGCGTCAGACTGGACGGACGCGATTACATCGGCCTTGCCATCGAAAATGGAGCGGCAGTGGTGATCACCACCCCCGATGTGCCATCCAGAGACGGCGCCCATTTCATCTTCCGAAAAGATCCTCTCGCCCTGCTTGGTCCCCTCGCTTCTCGCTTCTACAGCAAAGATGTGCCGCCGCCCCGGTGCATCGCCCTGGTCACCGGCACAAACGGCAAGACATCAACCGTCAACTTCTGCCGTATGCTCTGGACGAGGCAAGGTAAGCAAGCCTGCAGCATCGGCAATCTCGGCGGCGTCTTGAGTGATGGCAGTCTGGTCTGGGACAGAGACCCGGTGCTCTCCGTGCCGGAAACCGTCACCTTGCACAAGATTTTTCATGACCTGGCCCGCAGGGGCGTGCAACACGTGGCTATGGAAGCCACCAGCCATGCCCTATTCGACCACCGGCTCGATGGCACAAAGGCCACCATCGGCGCTTTCACCAACCTGACCAGAGACCACTTAGACTTCCACGGCACCATGGAAGAATATTTCCGCGTCAAGATGACCCTCTTTCAAGACGTGCTGCCCGAAGGTAGCTTTGCCGTCTTGAATGCCGATGCTCCCTGGTATGAAGAAGCCCGGGCTGTCTGCCTCAGGAACGGACACCAGATATACAGCTTCGGCGAGAACGGCAACAAGATAAAAATAACGACCGCTCAAACCACCAGTCAGGGACAAGAACTGCAACTTCTCGTGGACGGCAAGACATATCAAACCAGAATCCAGCTCTTCGGCCGCTTCCAGTTGGAAAACGTCCTTTGCAGTCTGTCCATAGCCATGGCATCCGGCATGAGCACTGAAGATTGCATCGAATGCCTGCCCTTTCTGGAACCGGTGGAAGGGCGGCTCAACCTGGTTACCGCAACGCCCTCCGGCGGCAAAGTAATTGTGGACTACGCCCATACACCTGATGGTCTGCAGGCGGCCTTGAAAGCCTGCCGCAGTTTCACCAGAGGTAAGCTCTGGGTAGTTTTCGGCGCCAACGGCGAAAGAGATCCCGGTAAAAGAATTGAAATGGGCAGGGTGGCAGCCGCTCTCGCCGATGAAGTGATTATCACCGACGGTCAGATCAGAAAAGAAGACCCGGCAAAAATTCGCAAGGCTGTGAGAGCCGGCGCTCCGGAGTCCAGAGAAATAAGCCCCCGAACCGCAGCCATCCAATTCGCCTGTGAAAACTTGTGCGGAGGCGACACCCTACTGATTGCCGGTTTTGGTCATGAGAAATTTCAAGTCATAGGCGACACTCTAATCCCTTACAGCGACACCGAGACTGCCGAAAACATTGTCGCAGCCCTGCCCCAGTCCTGCTCAAAATAAAACTTTCACTTCCTGTTCGAGGTTTCTTTATGTCCGGCTCCAGCAATTTCAATTCCAGAAATCCAGATCCATCTATTAAAAATCTAGGAACAATCACCTGCGAAGCCCAGACGGATTGCCGGAGCTGGCAGCAAAACCTGGGCAAAACCAAAATGAACCTCACAGGCAGAAGAAACGATGACTGGTGGACGGGCTTGCCCCCGCACCTCTGCCCCGGCTTCGACCAGAGCGCCGGCTCCCTCAAGAGCCTGCCTGTGATGAATTTTGCCAATTCCACGCGGGAGGACGTGCTCGCCTATTTCGACAACAGTTGGACTCTCACCGAGCTTTTGTTCAGCGCCCTCAATGGCGAGGAAGCATTTTATCGCCCGCCCTACCACGAACTCAGGCATCCGCTCGTCTTCTATTACGTACATCCGGCCGCCCTCTACATCAACAAATTGAGAGTAGCGGGGCTAATTGAAACCGGTCTCAACTCTTACTTTGAAAGCCTCTTCGAGACAGGCGTGGATGAAATGAGCTGGGACGACATGGCTAAAAACGCCATCGCCTGGCCCTCCATAGATGAAGCACACAATTATAGAAAACAGGCTTATGCGCTGATCAAGAATCTAATTCTCAGTCATCCGCATCTGGCGGAGCCCAGCGCCGTCACCATGGGCCATCAGCTCTGGGCCCTGTTCATGGGCTTCGAGCATGAACGCATTCACCTGGAAACCTCATCGGTCTTGATGCGCGAACTGCCCCTGAACTTGCTGCAAAAGCCGGAAGCCTGGCCCGCCTGTGCTCCAAGCTCCCTCCCCGGAGAAAGTGATTTCCCGCCACGGGAAGGTAAGGTCTACCCTGCAAACACCCTGGTGGACATCCCCGCCAGCCAGCTCAGCTTCGGCAAAAGCACCACCTGGCCTACCTTTGGCTGGGACAATGAATACGGCAAGCGCCAGGTCAACTTACCTTCCTTCGCCGCCACCAGTCGCTTGATCTCCAACGGCGAGTTCTGGCAGTTCGTTGCCGAAGGCGGCTATGTGAACAGCGAATATTGGAGCGAAACCGGCTTTCGCTGGCGCCGCTTTCGCAACGTCAAATGCCCTACCTTCTGGGTGCCGGACGGACCGGCCGGCATACATCAATACAAGCTGCGCACTTGCTTTGAGATAATTCCCATGCAGTGGAATTGGCCGGCCGTAGTCAATTTCCATGAAGCCCAGGCCTTCTGCCGCTGGAAGTCGGAAAAGGACGGCAGGCGCTACAGCTTGCCCGGCGAAGCCGAGCACCAGGCCATGCGAGCGGCGCTGCCGGGCACACCGGCAGAAAGCAATAATCTCCTGCGCTTCGGCTCGGAATGTGCCACCGATAGCTTCCCCAGCCCGCTCAAAGAGGGCAATGCTGTAATCTACGACCTCTTCGGAAACCTCTGGCAATGGCTGGAAGACCATTTCAATCCCCTGCCGGGCTTCAAGGTGCACAAATACTACGACGACTTCAGTACCCCTTGTTACGACGGTCAACATCAAATGATCATGGGAGGCTCCTTCGTCAGTACCGGCGACGAGGCCGACATTTATGCCCGCTTTCATTTTCGCCCCCACTTCTTCCAGCATGCCGGTTTCCGCCTGGTGGTGAGACCAGAGGGCAGCGACGGCGCCGTGGTTCACCTGGGAGAAACCAGTGCCGATGCCAATCCCTACGAGGCAGAGTCCACGTTCAATGAATACATGAACCTGCATTACGGGAAGGATGAAGACCAAATGCCCTGGGCCATGGGCCCGCAAGAGGCAATCGGTTTCCCGCGCCGCTGCGCCGAACTTGTGGATCGCTTCTGCCGGGAACTGAAAGTCCCCAGAAAGCGGGTACTCGACATCGGCTGCGCCGTGGGCGGCGCCAGTTTCCATCTGGCCAGAACCTTCGAAAATGTTGTAGGCATAGATTTGAGTAAAAGCTTCATCGAAGCCGCTCTCACCTTACAGCGGGAGCACAAACTGCCCTACCACCTGAGGCGGGAAGGCGACCTGAAGAGCCGCCGACTGGCCGAGGTCGACCCGGAGCTGTCCGACCGCCTCACATTCAGGCAAGCCGATGCCTGTGCCCTACCCGCCGACCTGGTCGGTTTCGATGCCGTGCTGATGGCCAATCTACTCTGTCGACTGCCCAGCCCCACCGCCTGCCTGGGGCGCCTTGACGGGGAGCGCGGGCTGGTCAAGCCCGGCGGCATCCTGGTAGTGGTTTCTCCCTATACCTGGATGGAACGTTTCACGCCCCGAGAAGTCTGGTTGGGCGGCTACCAGGATGAAAACGGCCGCGAGCACTATTCGGAAGATGGGCTAAAAGCGGCCCTCGGCAGCAACTTCCAACTGCTAGACCAGCAAGACATGCCCCTCATCATCAGAGAACATGAGCGCAAATACCAGTACATAGTGGCCCAGGCCCTGGTCTTCCAGCGCCGTCCCTGAAGCACCACAGGAACTTACGCCGCAGAACTTTTCTCAGCCATCGAGATACAGGGTTAACCACCTGTATCTTTTGTCATTGCCGGGGGAATATATCGGGAAAGACCTGGGATTATCATGAGTTCCGATCAAAACAACACCACTCTCACAATCGCCTATTCCGACAGGTTCTCCACCCTCATGCTCTGGTGGAAGGCGATTTTTCTGGTGCCCATCTGGGGGCTCTTGCTCCTACCCTTTCTGGGCTCCCTGGTTTCCCTGGGCGGCTCCATGGCCCTTTCCACCACCTACTTTGTGGTGCTCTTTCTCTGCCTGCGCTACTTCATCGAAGACACCCTCAAACGCCGCCTGAAAATTCAAGGCAGCCAAATCACCCACGGCTTCAAACAGGCCGATCTGAAAGACCTGCTTTCCGTGGGCACTGACTACAGCGATGAAGAAGTGGTGCCGAAAAAAATCATTCTCACTTTTAAGAACGGCAAAAGCTTCAATCTAAAAATAAGCCGCATCGACTTCAGCGACTACCAGAAGTTACTCAGCCACCTGAGCAAGAACTACCCCCAGGTACAAATTGACCCGGTTTTGCACCTGCTTGTCTCAAACAAACAGAAAGCCCGGAAGATTCTCGTGGATGACGGCGATCGCTTCATCATCGAATACAATTCCCAGAACCTGCTCAAGAATCTCTGGCGCACCTTCCTTGACACCGCCGCCCCCTGGCTCAGATTCGGGCCTATTCTGGCCGCCGTTGTCACCTCCCCGTGCTGGCTCAGTGCCATCGGCGGCGCCCTCACTATGGCAATAAACTGGGGCGATACCAGAAGCGAATTCAACAAAGCCTCCAACGAGCTGAACTCCATTATTTCCAACCAGGTGTCTCACATCTTCAGTTCGGTGGGCGAAGCTGGCATGTCCATGCTCAACTTCTTCTCCCATCCGGCCATCGCTACCTTATCCCTTCTGACCATCATCTTCCTGGTCCTTCAGGCTCTGCGCATCGCCCTTCGGCCAAACGCGCTCATCATTACAAAAGAAGGACTGAAACTGACCACCAGCGTGGCAGGCAACACTATCTTTTCAGAAACCCTGCACTGGAGCGATGTGGAACGGGCCGCCCTGTCCACCGCCGACAATGGCACCACTCGCATCGACTTCACCAAGAAAGACGGCAAAGTGTTCAGCCTCAACCTAAGTTCCATCAGCCAGCAGAACCGTCCCCGCCTGACCAGAGCCCTGGAGCGTTTCGCACCGAACTGCAGCATCGAAGCATCGCTTAGCGAAGCCATGCTGCAAAGACGGGACCGCAGTTACACCGAGCTCTGGCTGCAATCGCTATCTACGCCGCCGGAGCGCAACAGTCTGGAACCACTGAAGCCGGGACATGAATTACAGAACGGACAGTACCGAGTACTGAAACGATTGGCCGTGGGCGGACAGGGCACGGCCTATCTCTGTCACGATGTCGCCAACAAATGCGATGTCGTGCTGAAGGAAACCGCCGTACCGGCCTTTGCCGATCGGCAGGTGAAGGAACTTGCCCTGAAGCGCTTCGAGCAAGAAGCCAAAATGCTGGAAGCGATAGACTGCCCGCAAATCGTAGAACTGAAAGACTACTTCTTCGAAGATCATCGCGGCTACCTGGTGCTGGAGCACATCGAAGGTGAGAACCTGCGCCGTCACATAGAAAACAGGGGACCCCTGACAGAAGAGGAACTGCGCGACATCCTCGCTCAAATGCTGACCATCCTGCAGTATCTTCACTGCCGCTCCATCATCCATCGCGACTTCACTCCGGACAACCTCATACTGACTCGCAGCGGCCGGCTAAAGCTAATTGATTTCAACGTAGCGCAGTCCACCCAGGTAGGCACAACCGGTACAATTGCCGGCAAACACGCTTATTTGCCGCCGGAGCAGTTCCGCGGCAAAGCCGCCTTACAGAGCGACATTTATGCCCTCGGTTGCACTCTCTTTTTCCTGCTCACCGGACAAGAGCCGGAGGCACTGAGCACTTCCGACCCGCGTGAACATGTGCCGGATCTGGGCAAAGAACTTGCCGAAATAGTTATCTCTTGCACCCAGATGGAAAGCAAAGACCGCTACCAGAGCGCCGCTCAACTGATGCCGGTACTGGCCAGACTGGCTTCTTGAGGCAATAGAGAAATCTCCAAAGAAGTTCGGCGGTCGCTAATTGTCTGTATACTTCAAAGGATTAACTATGCGACCGTTAGCTAAAGGCACCATTGCCGGAGGGCGACCGGGCTCTTCGTAGAGAACCATCATAGGACTGGCTTCGAACTGCTTACCTTGATCATCAGTGGCAGTGCCCACAACAGCATTATCGCCGGCAGTGAACTTCTTGGCGATGGCATTGTTGAAAGCTTCTACCATCCTCTCCTTTGAGCCTCCGGGCTCATTGTCATTACCGCCGATAACCCGCGCCATACCGGCTACGACGCCAAATTCATCAATGGTCTGAGAAAAATCAGGTCGTCCCTGAGGAAATCTCTGTTTCAAGCAGTCCGCAAGGGCAGAAGCGATCTTCCCACCAGCCACTTCCGGCTTCTCAGTAGATGCTTCAGCCAACCTCTCAATCAATTCCCGCCCGCTTTCAGTCCTGGCTAAATTATCAAGCCGGTTCTTAAGGGTACTTTGTGCTTCCGAATTGGCATTAACTTCATTGTAAGAGCGCTCGAGTTTTCCAATATCTCTTGAGACATCTGAAAGTTGCGCCAAACAATTTGCAAAGGGACCACTCTCGAGAACCTCGCTGTTTCTGCCCTGGGGAACAAACCCACTTCTAAGGAAAGGTTCAAGGAGATTTGAATTATTCCCAGACTGGTTACGGGACAGGTTACCTTCGGGTACATTCAGCTCTTCGAGCTTTGAACCATTGGCCATGCTGGATACTCCTGGAGGGAGGAAACGGTAACACCTCTGCATGGAGCATAGCCAAACCCCTGTGACAATTTAATACCGGAGCACCAAACAGAATCACTGCACTTTCAAGAGAAAGGACGAAAGAAGGCTTGAAACTTTGTTATCAGCGAATAGAACTACAGGCGGATCTTTCTAACGAGACTTCTCACCATTTTGAAATAGTCCTGAAAGAATCTGTTAATTCCCTTACCTCCCGGCTCGGTCTAAGCTCGTTTCGGGCAGTCATTGAAGATTCTACAAAGAGCGGTCTGGTATTTTCAGTTAGCAGAATCGAATGGGGATGAGCAAAGTTCAGCTTCAAGTTCTCGGCGAGCGCCTCTGCCCGATCATCGCGGTCTGAAAGCGAGTAATACTGGTCTTTGAGCATTTTTTCGACAGCATAGTCATCATGCCCTTCCAGACTCCTCTCCCTCGCTTCCCGCAAGGCCACAGTGTCACCAGGGTTACGCTTATTGACTGCTTCAGTTGCCTGCAAGGAAGCCCTGGCAAGCATTTCATAGGGAGCGGTAACGGCATCGAGGGCTTGCTTTTGATCAACTTCCCGCCCCTCGCTCCTTAGACCAGTCAAAAAACCAGGGTCATACAAGTCAATCCGCTCAAGCGACCGCTCAGGCTCGGCCGCAGAGGAAAAGCCGCGCAAAATATCGATATCGTTCACATACTCATCGTCCCGACCGACTCTCACATCCACTACCAGAGCCTCTTTATCGAGACCAGGTGTAAGTCCCAGTTGCTGATTATAGTCGGCAACCGTAGCATGCAAATCCCTGGACAGATCAAGCCTTTCACCGGCAGACAGATCGTATATTTGCTCTTTATAAGCCGCGGCAGTGCCACCGCCGATAATATCATTGACTATATCCGTAGCCAGGTCCATGCGCTCGGGATTGCGAGCAATCGAAATACGCATTTCAAGACCGGGTTTAGCGATGGGAGCAGCTTCCACCGGTCCACTTGAACGCATAGCAGCACCCCTACTTTCAGACCATCCACTGGCACCACCGGACTGGGGAGGCATAGACACGAACGATTGGCTACCGGCGTCACTCTGGCGCCCCGAGGATGCGTGACCTTGTGCTCCCGCAGAAGATCGCGGCACAACCGATTGATATTCGTAGCCATCCTGCTGCACTGGTGCAATGCCGCTCTCCTGGGAACGGCTGCCCGCCCCGCCCCCGGAGCTTCCCGCCGAATGGGAGTCGCTTTCAAAAGCAGGGGTATTAGCTGGGTAACCATGATACCAATCGGGGGCGCTTTCATACGAAGGGGCGTAGTTTTGGTTTGGTTTTCGTTCTAATGGCTTACTAAGACTGATGTAACCACCGTCATTTTTGGGACTAGAGTGTTCCTGGTGCTCAGACCTGGCCTGCGACAGGACGGAAAATACACCTACACGAGAACCTATCATATAGCCTGCGCGAAAATCATCAAGAAACTTATCCCTAGAAGTCTGCTCGGCCAGCGCAGAAGCACTCGTGTCCAGCGGAAATGAATCCGACGAAACGAAAGTTTCATGATTATCCAGTCTCTCGTTCATAAATAATCCTCAGATAGAAAATAGAGCACCATCGCCTTCAACGGTCACAAATCCCAGAGCCAGTTTCGGGAGTGCAACTACTGCTCTTTTGGGCAGTAAACGCATCCTACTTGCCGGTCCTGACCGAAAGGTGACGCTCCCGTGACCAAACTGTGACCGCAAAGCCGTCTTCGTCCAGTTGACGGCACTGCAAGCTCTATTCGACAGCTCTATCCGGCAGAGTGAGGAAATTTCATTCCGTCAGGAGAGAGCGAAGCCGGAGTAGACGACTCGGCAAAAGTAGATAGTCGCCCATCAAAGTCGAAGACACACTTCTCTGAGCCAACCATGCTACCGACAAAAGACAGACTGGTTAACTTGCTCTTCATAAGTTAACCCGGAAGAAGAGTATGGCGTGTCGTAACTATTCTCAGTCCGCTGACTAAGAATTCTCAGATTTCACTGAGGTCATTCAGGGTCGCCCCAGACGGACTAGACCGCTGCCGGCTCCGGCTGAGCCAACTGTTCCACCTTGAACGGCACCTCACCCATGACACTGCCGTCTATCTCCAGCGTGATTGAGTAATTGCCGGCACCCTCAAAGACAAGGGCAGGAAAGGCACTGACTACTTTCAGCAGGAAAGTAGGATCGGCACCAGGCTCTACATTTCCGGGAGCAGAGGCAGCAATTACCGTGCCCTTAGGATCGATGATGTTGAACTTGTAAGAGAACACTTTCTTAAAGCCTCTCAACTGAGCAAAGGCATAAAGCACGGGCACGAGAGTAGGAAATGCGTGTGATCCGATGGAATTATGCACGTTCACCAGGGTGACTGAATCCGGTCTGAAAACATCCTGCAAGATACGCTCGCAGAGGAAAATTCCTACAATCTCAGGGCTGTCTTTCATTTATCTCTCGCTTCCGTGTCTGACTCACCGTCAGATAATAGCAAATGGCCAACAAGCCGCGGCCGCCAGACTTATCTTGGCTTCCCCTAACGATACAAATGACTATGCGGTTTTGCCGCCCCCATCCCCTTCTGACATAATTGTCAGTAACTTATGCCAAACTATCCAAATTTCCTTACTGCCTGCCTTGCCGTTCTTTACCTTCTGGCGCCCATAGCTATCAGCGGTGCAAGCCAGGCGCTGGCCCAACCGCAAAAAACTTCTCTTGGCACCGATACTGCCGGTGCCGCCAGTAAATCAAACCCTGCATCCAACAAAGTCTTCTCCCTTGGCACCAGCAAGATTCGCAATATCTCCAAGTTTCATGCCACAGAGAAAATTGACCTGGGCAATTTCAATCTCTTTCACGGCAATACCGTACAGGCCATAAGAGCCTACAAACTGGCTCTAGCGATAGATCCTGATGGTTTCGAAGCGCACCAGGGGCTGTGCAACTGCTACATGCGCCAGGGCAAGACAGCTGCGGCTACCGGCGAGGCGCTTGCTATGCACCGGCTCAAGCCCAACGACAGCAATACTCTCATTCTTCTGGGTAATCTCTACAAGAACCAGGGGAAGCTTACGGAAGCAATCCATTACCTGCAAGAGGCGCAACGCCTGGGAGCAAAATCCGATGCTCTGCATACCGCTCTGGGTCTGGCCCTGGCCCAAAGCGGTAACCTTGATGAGGCCTCTAGCCACCTGGACCTGGTTTTAGGGCGGGAGGGCAAGAAATTAAATGCCGACGCTCATCTTGGTAAAGCAGTAGTGCTCTACAAGCAGGGGAAGCCGGAACAAGCCCTCACCGACCTGGACAAAAGCATCAAGGGAAAGGGCGGCAATAATCCACTGGCACGCAATTTCAAGGCAGAAATTCTCTACAGTCTGGGTCGCATCGAAGAGGCGAAATCCGAGTATCTTACCGAGATCGAAAAGGAAGACGCGCTGGCCAAAAGCTTTCAGGCTCTAGGAAATATCTATCTGAAAGAAGAAAAGCTTGAGGAGGCACTCAAGACTTTCGAGCAGGGGCAGAAGTGGTACCCCCGCGACGCCGATATTGCTCTGGGGAAAGCCGTGGTTCTCGAGAAGCTGAAAAAGTTGCCGGAGGCAGTAGCCGTCTTCAAAAAGGCTATACCGCTCATCAAAGAAAAAAGCAAAGCCGACACCTGGGAACGTCACTTGCTGGACCTGCAAGCGGTGCTGGTCATGAAAGAGAGCGGCAAGTAGCTCCGACTTACCAGTTCCGGCAAATTTCGCTGGACTAGCGCAGCTAGCATGAGTGTTTACTCATCTTTTTGGCTTCTTTGTACCGGTG
>FSSH01001821.1_pt1 | contig 14009 bp, 9 predicted proteins | sample 1166101 | NCBI WGS metagenome assembly FSSH01 (sample SAMEA32972668, study PRJEB13176) | freshwater metagenome | biome: Drinking water system; feature: Biomass in drinking water that filtered by 0.45 um membrane; material: drinking water | place: USA | collected 2012-12-20 | depth 0 m | reverse complement strand
ATGAATAGGTCTGGACCCTAGCTGCTTTTGGCTGATCAGATCAGAGAGCGTCGATGGACGGCCATCGGCGCTTTTTTGCCTTGCGCATGATCCTCGCCGCCTCGCTCCATCGAGGGGACCGGAACGTCACACGATTATCCGGATGGTCTTTTCGCGTCATCGTCCCGGTTATTAACCGTCCCTTTACCATGTACCCGGCAAAACTTGCCTAGCGCGAAAAATGACGTTTCGTGCCAGAGGCCGGGGTTACAACGTGAACGCCATTACCGATTTCGTCAGAGCCATGGGCGCCGCGCGTCTCGCCGCCATGGGCGGGGTTGCCGTCATCCTCATCGGCTTTTTTGCTTTCCTGATCCTGCGCTGGCAAACGCCCGACTACACCGTCCTCATTGCCGATGTCAGCCTGCAGGAATCCGCGCAGATCGCCCGCGAACTCGAACGGCTGCAAGTGAAGTACGAAGCGCGCAATGAAGGCGCGACACTCCTTGTGCCCAAGGTGGAACTGCCACGCATCCGCATGCGCCTCGCCGAACAGGGCCTGCCCAAGGGCGGCGGCGTCGGCTATGAAATTTTCGACAAGGGTGAAAGCCTCGGCACAACGGCCTTTCTCCAGAACATCAACCAGTTGCGCGCACTCGAAGGCGAAATCGCCCGCTCCATCCGCTCGCTTGATCGTGTCCAGGGCGCCCGCGTTCATCTGGTTGTCCCCGAGCGGGCGCTGTTTGCCCGCGACCGCCAGGATCCGACCGCCTCGATCGTGCTGAACGTCCGTGGCGCCCTTGAACAATCGAAAGTGCGCGCCATCCAGCATCTTGTTGCCTCCGCCGTGCCGGGGCTGAAGCCGCAGAATATCGCCATCATCGATGAAAACGGCCAATTGCTGGCAAGTGCCAAGGGCGATGATGCGGCGGCTGCCGCCAGCGGCCTCGACGAGCGGCGCCTGGCGCAGGAAACCCGCTTGCGCGGTGAGATCGAGGATATTCTTGGCAAGATCGTCGGCCCCAAACGGGTTCGCGTCCAGGTTGCCGCTGAACTCGAGTATAACCGCATCACCCAGACCCAGGACCTCTTCGATCCCGAGCAGAAAGTGGTGCGCTCGACGCAGACACGTAACGAAAAATCAGCGTCCCAGCAGGGTAACAATCAGGTCACCGTTGGCAATGAACTGCCCGGCGCGCCTGGCCGCGGTGCGCCGCCGGCTGCCAATGCCAACGCGGCTGATGCGCAACGCGAAAACGGTGAAAAAAGCGAGGAAATCACCAATTTCGAAATTTCACGGACGCAGAGACAAGAAGTCACCGAGGCCGGGCGGCTGAAGCGCATTTCGGTCGCCGTGGTGGTGGATGGTGTGTACGAGCGTCAAGGCGACGCCGTCACCTATCAGCCTCGACCCGCTGAAGAGCTGGAGCGCATCGCGGCAATCGTGCGCTCAGCCATCGGTTTCAACGAGGGGCGGGGTGACAAGATCGAAGTTGTCAATCTGCGCTTTGCCGAGGGGCCGACGCTGCCGGCGGCCGAAGCGAAGGACTTTACGGCGAATTTCCTCAGCTATACCCGTCAGGAGATTGTCAACCTCGTCGAGATCGGCCTCACCTTCCTTCTGGGTATCCTCATCCTGCTGCTTATCGTCCGCCCGATGCTGAAAACGGCTCTGAGCGGACGCGATGCTGCGGGAAAAATGCTGGAAGCAGCCAGCATGGCAGCAGCAAGTGGCGACCACATGATGATGAGCCACGGGGCAGGCGGCGAGGCGTCATCGGGGCAGGCTATGATCGATAACGGCGCCAAGAGCTCCGTCAGGGTCAGCGAATCCGCGCAGATCGTCCTGCCCGAAAGTGCAACCGCCCGCGCCATCGAAGTCGCCAGCGTCACTTCGGAAATGCACGCCCAGGCTGTTGAGCGTATAGGCGACATCGTCAACCAGAATCCACGGGAAGCCGCGCAGATCATCCGCAACTGGATGTATGAATCGGCTGCCGCCTGAAACCGCAAAAGAGCTTGAACCTCCATGCCGACCCCAATGAACAACCTCAATCCAAAGCCGACCATGAAGGGCATGGAGCGGGCGGCGTTGCTGTTGCTGGCACTCGGGCAGGAGAAGGCAAAGATCATTCTTCAGGAATTTTCCGAAGATGAGATCCGGGATATCTCGGTGGCCATGTCGAAACTCGGGCCGGTCGAGCCCTCGATGCTGGAGAGCACCTTCGTCGAGTTCGTGACGCTGATCAGCTCATCCGGCTCCCTCACCGGCAATTACGATGTCACCGAGCGCATGCTGGCCGGCATTCTGCCGCAGGACAAAGTCAACGCCATCATGGAAGAAATCCGTGGTCCGGCGGGACGCAATATCTGGGAGAAGCTCTCCAACGTTCAGGAAGAAGTGCTCGCCAACTATCTGAAGAACGAATACCCGCAGACCGTTGCGGTCATTCTGTCTAAGATCAGGCCAGAGCACTCCGCCCGCCTTCTCTCGGTTCTGCCTGACGAATTCGCCTTCGACGTCGTCATGCGCATGCTGCGCATGGAGGCGGTCCAGAAGGAAATTCTCGAGCGGGTCGAAATGACGCTGCGGTCCGAATTCATGGCCAACCTCGCACATACGTCGCGCCGCGATTCGCACGAGCAGATGGCTGAGATCTTCAACTGCTTCGACCGTCAGACGGAGACACGCTTCGTAACCGCGCTGGAAGAAACACAGCGTGACAGCGCTGAAAAAATCAAATCGCTGATGTTCACGTTTGACGACCTCATCAAGCTTGATGCCGGCAGCGTCCAGACCATGCTGCGCAATGTCGACAAGGACAAGCTGGCGATCGCCCTCAAAGGGTCGACCGATACAATCCGCGACTTTTTCTTCATGAACATGTCACAGCGCGCCGCCCAGAATTTGCGCGATGACATGGGCGCCATGGGCCCGGTCAGGCTGACCGATGTGGATGAGGCGCAGTCGATGCTCGTTTCTGTTGCCAAGGATCTTGCCGCGCGCGGTGAGATCGTCATCGCCAAATCGCGTTCCGACGACGAACTCGTGTATTGAGGACAAACAAGTGAACGCACAGCCAGCCAAATTTCTGTTCAGTAATGAGTTTGCCACCGGCGAACGCCGCCGCCCCTCGCCCAGTGCCGAACGCGAGGCCACTGAGCGAGCCACTGAGATGGCTGCCGCCGAAGCGCGCGGCTACGCTGCCGGCGTTGCAGCTGGCGAACAGAGCGCCAGCGCCCGCGAACTGGCGCGCTTTGCCGCTGCAATCGAGCAATGCGTCGGCTCAGCCATGCATATCCTGGGAACGCTCGACGCCACCCAGCGCATGATCGAGCAGGAAGCCGCCGGTCTTGCCATCGAGGCGGCGCGCCGCCTCGCACGCGGCCTCATCGAAGCTGAACCGCTGGGTGAAATCGAACGTGTCGCCCGTGAGGCGCTAAGCCATGTGCGCAGCGCGCCCCATCTCGTTTTGCGCGTTGCGCCCGACCTCGTCGAGCGGGTGCAGGACCGCCTCAAGATGGTGGCCTGGGAGCGCGGCTATGAGGGACGCCTCATCGTCCTGGGCGAGCCGGACGTCCTGACCGGCGATTGCCGGATCGACTGGGCTGATGGCGGGATCGTTCGCGACAGCGCAGCGATTTCGGCAGCGGTTGATGACATCGTCACCCGCTTCATCGCCGCCCGCAACATGCCAAACGGGGAATAACGCACATGGATCAACATACCGATCTTCCGCTACCCGAACTCAACGCCATGGCAGCTGACGGCCTTCCACCTGCCGCCATGCCGGCCGGGCCGGGCGAGACCGCGCAACGAACGGCGAGCGAGCTTGAAGCGGTTTTCGACGTGCCGGTGAAGGTATCGGCCATTCTCGGCCGCACCCGTATGGATGTCGGGCAATTGCTGAAACTGGGCGTTGGCTCGGTCCTCGAACTCGATCGCAAGGTCGGTGAAGCCATCGACATCTATGTCAACAACCGCCTGGTAGCGCGCGGCGAAGTGGTTCTGGTGGAGAACAAGCTGGGCGTGACCATGACCGAAATCATCAAATCAGACAAAGACTAAGCTGCCGCTGCCTCAGGCAAGAAGGAGATCAATATGCGCCTCATGATTGTTGGAACGCTGCGGGGACAGCTCTCTGCTGCAACGCGTATCGTCCATGAGCGCGGCGCTCAGGTGACGCAGGCAGACACCATCGAGACGGCGCTGAAATATCTGCGCGCCGGCCGTGGCGCTGACCTCATCATGGTCGATGTCGCGCTGCGCATCGCTGACCTGATCACGGCGCTGGCAAGCGAGATGATCAACGTGCCGGTGGTCGCCTGCGGCGTATCGAATGATGCGGCGGCGGCGGTAGCTGCAATCGAGGCCGGCGCCAAGGAATATATCCCCCTGCCGCCCGATCCCGAGATGATCGCGGCCATCATCGCCGCCGTCACCCGCGATACGCTCGACGTTGTCGTGACCGACGAGACGATGCTGCGTGTGCTCAGGCTTGCCGAGCAGGTGGCAGCCTCCGAAGCCTCCGTTCTCATCACCGGCGAAAGCGGCAGCGGCAAGGAAGTGATCGCCCGCTTCCTGCACAAGAAGTCCAATCGCAAGGACAAGCCCTTCATCGCCATCAACTGCGCCGCCATGCCGGAAGCGCTGCTTGAAAGCGAATTGTTCGGCCATGAGAAGGGCGCCTTCACCGGCGCCGTGGCGCGGCGCATCGGCAAGTTCGAGGAAGCTGATGGCGGCACGCTGCTGCTTGATGAAATCTCGGAAATGGATGTGCGTCTGCAGGCCAAGCTGTTGCGCGCCATTCAGGAGCGCGTGATCGACCGCGTTGGCGGCTCCAAGCCGGTGCCGGTCAACATCCGCATCCTCGCCACGTCCAACCGCAATCTGACCGATGAAGTGAAGAAAGGAACGTTCCGCGAGGACCTTCTCTATCGCCTCAATGTCGTCAATCTCAAACTGCCGGCGCTGCGCCAGCGGCCAAGCGACATCATGGCCCTCGCCGAACATTTCATCAAGAAATTCGCCAGCCAGAACGGTTTGCCGCCGCGCCCCCTGTCCAAGGAAGCAAAGGGCGCGCTGCTTGCTGCAGCCTGGCCGGGCAATGTGCGCGAGCTGGAAAACACCATGCACCGCGCCGTGCTGCTGGCGATGGGCCCGGAGATCGGCGTCGACGCGATCCTGACGCCGGAAGGCACTGCCATGGCTGGCGCCGGGATGGCACCGCGCGGTCCGGCAGGCGAAGCGGCGATGACGGCCGAAGCTGTCACCCGCGCGCTCGTCGGGCGCACGGTCTCGGAGGTTGAGCGCGATCTCATCCTTGACACGCTCGATCACTGCCTCGGCAACCGAACGCACGCCGCCAACATTCTCGGCATCTCGATCCGCACGCTACGCAACAAGCTCAACGAATATGAAAGCGGCGGCTTCGAAGTGGCAGAACCCGGATCGCAGCGCGGCGCCCGCACCCAGCAGGTCGCGTGAAGGTGGAGCAAATTGCGTTTACACAGGACGCCATGAACGCAATCTGCTCTACGCCGCGCGAACTCCCGACAGAAAGCGTGCCACCGTCTGCGACAGATCCTGCGCACGCATGGCGAGGCTGCCGGAATTGTTGCTGAGCTGGCCGGCCGCGTCAGAAGTGTGGCGAGCTGAATCGAGAACGCCGCCGATATTGGCAGCAACTTCGTTTGTGCCATCAGCCACATGGGAGACCCGCGCCGCGATTTCCTGTGTGGTCGCCGCCTGTTCCTCAACCGCCGATGCAATCGCCATCGCCACGCCGTTCATCGTATCGATCGTCCCGCTGATATTGGCGATAGCGGTAACCGCAGCCGAGGTTGTTGTCTGGATTTCGTTGACGAGACCACCGATCTGCGCCGTGGCTTGTGACGTATTCTGCGCCAGCGTCTTCACTTCCGCCGCGACCACCGCAAAGCCGCGTCCAGCCTCGCCCGCGCGCGCCGCTTCGATCGTCGCATTGAGCGCCAGCAGATTGGTCTGCGCGGCAATCGTCTGGATGAGGCCGACGATCTCGTTGATCCGCTCGCCCGCCGTTGACAACGAGTTCACCGTCCGTGACGCTTCTGCTGCCTCGCCGACAGCGCGGTTCGAAATCTCGCTCGTCTCGTTCAATCTCCTGCCGATTTCCGTAATCGAGGACGCGAGCTCCTCGGCCGCCGCGGCAACCGTCTGCACATTGATCGTGGCTTCATCGGCTGCCGCAGCGACCGTCCCCGACTGTTTCGTCGCTTCCTCCGCCGATTGCGACAGGGCACCTGCCGCGGCATTGATATCGCGCGATGTGCCACTGACGGAACGCACAACCTCGCCGACATCGCGCTCAAAACCGCCGATCAATTGCTCGATCTCGCTCGCCCGGCGCAGATTTGCCTCCTGGCTGGCGGATTGGGCTGCCCGCGCTGATTGACCTGATACGAGGTTGTCACGCAGGATCGCCAGAGCCGCCAGAAGGCTGCCGATCTCGTTTTTCGACGCCACCGCATCAATCGGCGGCGTCAATTCCCCCGTGGCCAGACGCGTCGTGGCACGTTCGATGAGCGCCAGCGAACCGGTGAGATAGCGCCACACCACAAACGACAATGTCGTGCACAGCACGAACGCCGCTACAATGACAGCCAGCATCTGATTGAAATTCATCGCCGACAGCGCCTGGCTGCGACGTTCAATTTCGACCGCCAGCACATCAGCCCGGTCGGTTGCCGTCTGAATGAAGGGTTCAAGCTTGGCATAGGAAGCGGAGGTGTCCTTCTGCGTCTGGGAAAAATCCGCGGCGAGCTTGGTCCAGTTGCCAAAGGCGCGCACATAGGCTTCGACGAGACCCTTGAAGCCAAATTTATCGGCAAGCGGCAGATCTTCCGCGCCAATGGCGGTAATCAGCCTGTCGCTGACCTCGCCCAGCAGCTTCGCATCCGCTTCGCTGCGATAGAGAAGGTAATCCTTCTCGACGCGCCGCAATCTCTGCACATCAAGCGCAAACGTCTGATTGTCGAAGGACTGGAATTTCTTTTCAAGCTCGCTGGCGGCGCGCGCCATTTCCCGCTCGAGGCCGCTGGCGCCATTCACCCCGAGTGCCAGCCTCAGCTCCACAAGTCGTTTGAAATTACGGCTGTAGTCATCCAGCGGGGCGTCAATGGTCTTCAGCGCCTCAATCAGGCGCGCATCATTGATCTGCACGGCCATGGCCTTGACCGCTTCCATGCGCTCGCGCGCCGCTTTTTCCGAGAGATTGTGCAGCTTCAGGTATTTTTCGTCGAGGCGCAGCAGGAAATCTTTTTCATGACGGCGCAACTGGAGGAAATCCTGGCCGGCGCGGGCCGATTCAAGGGCTATCTGCGAGCCCAGGCGCGTCATGTGATCGTTCACCGCCTGGGTCGATGAATTCCACAGTGCGAGGCCTAAAATCGTCAAGAAACCGACTGCGGCAATCGCTCCAACCGCAAAAATCTGGGTACGCAAACGAAAATGCCCGACGAAATGACGCATAAATATACCTCCGACATATCATTCCGTAGACTTGCAATATAACTGTTTATGGTGCGTTAAATATAATGACCCTGATATTATTACGTAGTTGAAAGTACGTATTTTTGCGCTGCCTCGAGACGGGCGTTCGAGATAATCGGCTGGCCGGGGCGCTCAGGTGTGGCCTTTCCCGGCGCAGTGCGCTAAACGACGCCCCGCCCCGCGGACGCAGCGTCCGCTGCCCCACACCAAAAAGGTTTCCCGTGCCAAAGCGCACAGATATCAGCTCGATCCTCATCATCGGCGCCGGCCCGATCATCATCGGTCAGGCCTGCGAATTCGATTATTCCGGCACTCAAGCCGTCAAGGCGCTGCGCGCCGAGGGCTATCGCATCATCCTGGTCAATTCCAATCCGGCCACCATCATGACCGATCCGGATCTGGCGGATGCGACCTATATCGAGCCGATCACACCGGAAATCGTTGCCAGGATCATCGAAAAGGAGCGCCCCGACGCCATCCTTCCCACCATGGGCGGGCAGACGGCGCTCAACACCGCCCTCTCCTTGAAACGCATGGGGGTACTGGAGCGCTTCAATGTCGAGATGATCGGCGCCACGGCTGAAGCCATCGACAAGGCGGAGGATCGCGAGCGTTTCCGCGACTGCATGGCTGGCATCGGCCTTGAAACGCCGCGCTCGCGGCTCGCCAACGCCTCTGATCTGAAATCGGCTGACAAGGAACGCTACCGCGCCGAGCTTGTCCGCATCGAGGCGCTGCCCGCCAATGATCGCGAAACCGTCAAGGCCGACTTCCTGCGCAACTGGCAAAGTGACGAACCTGAACGTAAACGCCGCTACATTTCCAAAGGCGTCGCCGAAGCGCTGGAGGCGCTGGAAGATATCGGCCTGCCGACGATCATCCGCCCGTCCTTTACTCTGGGCGGCCTTGGCGGTGGCATTGCCTATAACCGCGACGAGTTCATGGATATCGTCGAGCGCGGTCTGGACGCCTCCCCCACCACCGAAGTGCTGATCGAACAATCCGTCCTCGGCTGGAAAGAATACGAGATGGAGGTGGTGCGCGACAAGAAGGACAACTGCATCATCATCTGCTCGATCGAGAATATCGATCCGATGGGGGTTCATACCGGCGATTCGATTACCGTGGCACCCGCCCTGACGCTGACCGACAAGGAATACCAGCGCATGCGCGATGCCTCCATCGCCGTGTTGCGCGAGATTGGCGTCGAGACCGGCGGCTCCAACGTCCAGTTCGCCATCAATCCAGCCGATGGGCGGATGGTGGTGATCGAGATGAACCCGCGCGTCTCGCGCTCCTCGGCACTTGCATCAAAAGCCACCGGCTTTCCCATCGCCAAGGTCGCCGCCAAGCTCGCCGTCGGCTATACGCTCGACGAGATCGACAACGACATCACGGGCGGCGCCACGCCGGCCTCCTTCGAGCCGACGATCGACTACGTCGTCACCAAGATCCCGCGCTTCAATTTCGAGAAATTCCCCGGCGCCGAACCCCTTCTCACCACCTCGATGAAATCGGTGGGTGAGGTGATGGCGATCGGCCGCACCTTCGCCGAGAGCCTGCAGAAGGCGCTGAGAGGGTTGGAAATCGGCCTTACCGGCTTGAATGAAATCGATATTCCGGGGCTTGGCCAGGGTGATGACCAGAGCGCTATCCGCGCCGCTCTCGGCTCCCCGACGCCTGACCGCCTGCTGAAAGTGGCCCAGGCATTGCGGCTTGGCTTTTCGCCACAGGATATCCACGCCTCCTTCCCCATCGATCCCTGGTTCATCGAGCAATTGCAGATCATTCTGAGCGCCGAAGCATCCATTCGCGCCAATGGCCTGCCGAAAACCGCCCATGGCATGCGCCGCGTCAAGGCGCTGGGTTTTTCCGACGCCAGGCTCGCCGAACTGGCAGGCGTGAGCGAGGAGGATATGCGGGCGCAGCGCCATGCCCTTGATGTCCGCCCCGTGTTCAAGCGTATCGACACCTGCGCGGCGGAATTCGCCTCCCCCACCGCCTATATGTACTCGACCTACGAGACGCCGTTTGGCGCGGCACCTGCCGATGAATCACGGCCAAGCGAGCGCAAGAAGGTCGTCATTCTCGGTGGTGGTCCAAACCGTATCGGCCAGGGCATCGAGTTTGATTATTGCTGTTGCCATGCCTGTTTTGCGCTGGGCGAGGCGGGCTATGAAACCATCATGATCAACTGCAATCCCGAGACCGTGTCGACGGATTACGACACCTCGGACCGCCTCTATTTCGAGCCGCTGACCGCAGAGGACGTGCTGGAAATCCTGTGGCGTGAGCAGACGAAAGGAACGGTTCACGGCGTCATCGTCCAGTTCGGCGGCCAGACGCCGCTGAAGCTTGCTGCTGCCATCGAGAAGGCGAAAATACCCATCCTCGGCACCTCGCCCGATGCCATTGATCTTGCCGAGGATCGCGACCGCTTCAAGCGCCTCATCGACAAGCTCGGCCTCAAACAGCCGAAGAACGGTATCGCCTACTCGGTCGAGCAGGCGCGCCTGGTGAAGGCTGAACTCGGCTTTCCGCTGGTGGTGCGCCCGTCTTACGTCCTGGGTGGGCGCGGCATGGCGATTATCCGCGACGAGACATCGTTTGATCGCTACCTGCTGAACCAGCTGCCGGAAATGGTGCCACCCGATATCCGCGCCCGTTACCCCAACGACAAGACCGGCCAGATCAACACGGTTCTTGGCAAGAATCCCCTGCTCTTTGATGGCTATCTCTCCGATGCCATCGAGGTTGATGTTGATGCGCTGGCCGATGGCAAGGATGTGTTCGTCTGCGGCATCATGGAACATATCGAGGAAGCGGGCATTCATTCCGGCGATTCGGCCTGTTCGCTGCCGCCCCACTCGCTCGACGCGGCAACCATCGCCGAACTCGAGCGCCAGACCCGCGACCTTGCGCTCGAGTTACGCGTGGGTGGCCTGATGAACACGCAATACGCCATCAAGGGTGGCGTTATCTATATTCTCGAAGTCAATCCCCGCGCCTCGCGCACCGTGCCTTTCGTTGCCAAGACCATCGGCGTACCGGTGGCCAAGATCGCCGCGCGCATCATGGCAGGCGAGCCTTTGATGTCGTTTGGCCTGAAAACGAAAAAGCTCGATCATGTAGCGGTCAAGGAAGCCGTCTTTCCCTTTGCCCGCTTTCCCGGCGTTGACACGCTTCTTGGCCCCGAAATGCGCTCAACCGGCGAAGTGATGGGCCTTGACCGTGATTTCGCCGTGGCGTTCGCCAAGAGCCAGCTGGGCGGTGGCACGAAGGTGCCAACATCCGGCACTGTCTTTGTCTCCATGCGCGATGCTGACAAGCCGCGGATCGTCGACACGGTGCGTGTGCTGAGCGAGATCGGCTTTACCGTCGTTGCCACCTCGGGCACCCAGCGCTATCTGGCCGGCCTCGGAATTCGTGTCAAAAAGGTCAACAAAGTGCTGGAAGGCCGCCCGCATATCGTTGACATGATCAAAAACGGTGAAATTGCGCTCGTTTTCAACACGACCGACGGAGCGCAGGCTATTTCTGACAGCATGTCATTGCGTCGCGCCGCGCTTCTTCATAAGGTTCCTTATTATACAACTCTTTCCGGAGCAGTCGCCGCTGCTCAGGGTATTGCCGCTCTCAAATCCGGGACACTGGAAGTGCGGCCATTGCAGGACTATGTGGGCAGGGGCGAGGCGCACTGACGAACGGCAACAAGATGCGACGACGGTAAGACCGTGCACAGGAACGGGCGGAATGGTTCTGCTGAGCTTGATGCGCACTCAGACCGGAATGAAGTAGCGAGGAGACGATGGAAAAATTCCCGATGACTGCCGGCGGCTACGCGCAAATCCAGACCGAGCTGCGTCGACTGACCTCGGAAGAGCGCCCGCGTATCATCGAGGCGATCGCCGAAGCGCGCGCGCATGGCGACCTTTCGGAAAACGCCGAATATCACGCCGCCAAGGAAGCACAGGGCATGAATGAGGCAAAGATTGCCGAATTCGAGGATGTTCTGTCGCGCGCCGAAGTGATTGATGTGAGCAAGCTGAATGGCGATACGGTCAAATTCGGCGCCACTGCCAGCCTTCTTGATGAGGACAGCGAGGAAAAGCGGACCTATCAGATCGTCGGCGAACTGGAAGCCGATGTGAAGAAGGGCCGTATTTCGATCACCTCGCCGATTGCCCGCGCCCTCATCGGCAAGCGCGTCGGCGATGTCGTCGAGGTCACAACACCCAGCGGACCGCGCAGTTACGAGATCCTCAAGGTCGATTTCCGCTGAGCCTTCACCTGGTGACGAGCGCGGCGCTCAGGGGCAGCTCATGCGCGCGCTGCTGATCAAGACTTCTTCTTTCGGTGATGTGGTCCATACCCTTCCCGCCATCAGCGATGCTGTCGCGGCGTTGCCCGGGCTGATGTTTGACTGGGTGCTCGAACCGCCTTTCGCCCCGATCGCCACCCTGCACCCCGGCGTGGCGCGCGTCATTCCCTTGTCAATGCGCTCGCTGCGCCAGCCGACGATGGGCAATCTGCGCGCCTGGTTGTCCGCCATCAAGGCGCTGCGCGAAAGCACATATGACATCATCATCGACGCGCAGGGATTGCTGAAATCAGCGCCCATCGCGCTGCTGGCACGCGGGCCGGCTCATGGCTATGACCAGTCAAGCGCCCGCGAAGGATGGGCCACGTTGGCCTATGGCAGGCGCCATCATGTAGCCCGCAACCAGCATGCCATCCAGCGTACCCGCATGTTGTTTGCAGCAGCGCTCGATTATCCATTGCCGATCAGCCCGCCGGTCTTCGGCATCAGCAAGGAGGAGCCGCCTGCGGCCAATTCCAGCCGTGACGTCTTCCTCGTTCACGCCACCTCCTGGCCGAGCAAATTATGGGCGCTGGAATCATGGCGAGAGCTGGCAATTCTCCTCGCCGGGCAAGGTCATCATGTGGTCGTGCCCGCCCATGGCGAGGCAGAGCGCCAGCGCGCGGAATGGATCATATCTGCCATACCCGACAGCGAAGTCCTGCCACCGATGGCCCTTGGTGCCTTGGCCGGCCGCATCGCAAGCGCCCGCGCCATGGTGGCCTGCGACACCGGGCTCGCTCATCTCGGCGGCGCGCTGGGTGTGCCAACCCTCACTCTTTATGGCCCGACCACGCCGAACCTCACCGCAACAGCCGGCGCGCGCGTGTTGAATCTCGCAGCCGGCGCCGATGCCTGCGTCCATTTGCCATGCCTGAGCCGCCAATGTCGGCGCGCAAATAATGACCAGACATCACCATGCCTGCTGACGATCACGCCACAATTTGTCGTGTGCTGTCTTTCCCGGCTAATGACCCACGATTAAGGCGCGATGGCCAAGGGTGGATCATTGCTAAGACCATTGTCGCAGCGAATCGCACAGAGACGGATATCTGCCACCAGCGCCCCTTGCGTATCAGATGCTCCCTCCCCTTTGAAGGTAAGCCAATAAAATCGCGCCTTGGTGACTTTCACCGTAATACGCCGTGTTGTCCAACCTGGTGAATAAGCGCAATAGTCGATCACCTGCGATGGTCGATTACCGGCACTGGTCGTAACATCGCTATCAAGCCACACGCTCACCGCATTGGTGTCGTGCGGAGCAGTAAAGCTCGGATAGGGCATTGTATATCCCGGCCCCCAAAAACTTCCTGTCTCTGTACCAGGAGGTAAAGTCGAGACGGGATAGTCAGTTGCCTTGTTGGCACAATAAATCGTACCACTCCCCAGGCTCGGGAAATTCACCCGCGAGAGATAATTATAAGCAATCTGGTACGTGCCCGGCGGCAGAAATATTTTGTGCGACAAGGCACGATTGACAAATTCATCGAGTTCGAGAACTTGCTGTTCGCCACTGGGAAGAGTGGCAAGTGAGGGCGCGCGATCCCAAATTTCAAAGGCATTGGCACCAACCGGAACCCAATCATTGACAGCAAGGCTGTTTTCATATGCCGAACGCCAAGCTGAAAAGTTCTCGCGCAACAACACCCGACCTGCGATCTCGAATGGCGCCAATAACCGACTTCCATTACAAAATTGATAGCACAGACGAATATTATCGAGTTGCCCACCCTCAAGATAAGAATTACTTCCTTGGCCCGCATAGGTCAGCCAATAATCGCCCGTCGTTGTAACAGTAATTTTTACAGATCGTTCGATCCATCCCTTGGAATAGATGCAAACATCAACGAGGTCTGATGGGCGCCAGGCCTGGCTCGTTGGGTTGGTCGTGCCTTCGAGATAATTGGCGGAAAAATCAGCTTCGTCGGCGCTGAAATATACACCAATTCTACTGTTATCGGACGTTGCCCAAGCGACATCAGCCGCCGAATTCGCACATATCGGCGCCGGATCATTATTATATACGTCATTGCCAAAGCGAGTTGACGCAGAATAGGCTGAAACTGGAGCGTAAGCGTTTCCTGTATACTGGTAGCGCAATTCATAGACACCAGCGGCTAGTGTCAGTTTTTTTGATAT
>FSSH01000751.1_pt2 | contig 14023 bp, 14 predicted proteins | sample 1166101 | NCBI WGS metagenome assembly FSSH01 (sample SAMEA32972668, study PRJEB13176) | freshwater metagenome | biome: Drinking water system; feature: Biomass in drinking water that filtered by 0.45 um membrane; material: drinking water | place: USA | collected 2012-12-20 | depth 0 m | reverse complement strand
TGCAGGTGATGGATCACGGCACGCTGACCGACAACAACGGGCGCAAGGCGGATTTCCGCAACGTGGCGATCATCATGACCACCAACGCCGGCGCGGAAGCGTTGAACAAGAGCAGCATGGGCTTTACCCAAGGCAGCACGGCCGGCGATGAAATGGCCGATATCAAGCGCACCTTCACGCCTGAATTCCGCAACCGCCTGGACGGCATCATCCAGTTCGGTGGGCTGGGCTTCGACCACATCCTGCGCGTAGTGGACAAGTTCCTGATCGAGCTCGAGGCGCAGCTGCACGAGAAGCACGTCTCGCTGTCGGCCACGCCGGAAGCGCGCCAGTGGCTGGCCGAACACGGCTTCGACCCGCAGATGGGTGCGCGCCCGATGTCGCGCCTGCTGCAGGACAAGATCAAGCGCCCGCTCGCCGACGAGCTGCTGTTCGGCTCGCTGGTCAACGGCGGCAAGGCCTCGGTGGACGTGCGCGACGGCGAGCTGGTCGTCGACGCGCAGGCCGAACCGGAGAAGCTGCTGCCCGCCACCGTCTGATTCCGGCGCGTCTGGCTACAACGCAATGCCCGCCGTCGTGGCGGGCATTGTCGTTTCAGGCGCCGACGGTGGCGCGTGCGCGCCGTCAGGCCTTCGCGAACAGCAGGGGAACGATGAAGGCTGCCAGGGAGGCGGCGATCCAGGTGCCTGTCCCCACGCCCGGTTCGACCCGGCCTTTCGACCGCACGCGGTGCACGGGGATAAGCACGAACAGCTGCACCGCCAGCGCGATCAGTGCGCCGCCCACCGGGTAGATGATGCCGATGCAGCCGTCGCTCTGGCAGGTTCGGCTGAAGCTGGCGCCCCACGCCGACAGGAAGAGGATGACGCCGGCGGCCACGTAAAGGTAGGAGGCATCGGTCTTGGACGGGTCGGTGGTCATGCGCGGGTCCTGGCGGGATGGACGCGAGTCTAGCCGCAACGCGGCTTTGGCAGCGTTAGGAGGCGACGCCGCCGCCCTGCGCCTGCTGCCTGAGCCGCGCAACCGCCCCGGGCGCCAGCTCCACGCCCACGCCGTGGCCGGGGTTGATCACCACGCCCACCGTCGGGCCCAGTCCCTGCATCAGCCAGGCGAAGCTCACCAGCAGGCCGAACTGGAACTGCGGCAAGTGCCGGTACCAGGGCGCCGAGCGCTCGGGCGCGGTGAAGGCCGCCACCACCGGCGCACCGGCGGCATTGGTCAGCACGCACAGGTTGATCGACGGGTCCCACTGGCCGTCTTCGCCAATGGCCTTGTCCAGCAGGATGAACACCTGCGATTCGATCAGCAGGCTGAAGAAGCCATCGGCCGGGGCGGCCCCCAGCTGCACCTGCAGCAGGGATTCTTCCAGCGGGTTGAGCGGGGAAAACGCGGCTTCGTTCATGGGGATGCTCCTGCCGGCGCGCGGGCGGGGTGGGGGCGGCGGACAAAACAAAACGGCGGCCCAGGGCCGCCGTTGTTGTTGCCAGCACCGCGCATTACTTCATGCGGTAGGTGATGCGGCCCTTGGTGAGGTCGTAGGGCGTCATTTCGACCTTGACCTTGTCGCCGGTGAGGATGCGGATGTAGTTCTTTCGCATGCGGCCGGAGATATGGGCGGTGATGACGTGGCCGTTCTCGAGCTTGACCCGGAACATGGTGTTCGGAAGGGTCTCGAGCACCGTGCCTTCGAATTCTATGGAATCGTCTTTGGACATTCTTGGTTGCGCTGCCCGGGGAAGCCGGACTTGTAAGCCGCGCATTCTGCCATGTCCCTGCCGCGCTTGCAAAAATTTGGTTAAGCCGGCTCCGGGCCGGCCAGGCGCGAGGCGGGGAAGGGCGCCACGCGGTCGGCCCACGAGCCCGGCACGTCGGGCTTTGCCGACCAGCGCGCCACTTCGGCCAGGAACGCCGGCCGGGGCAGGTGGCGGGCGCCCAGCGACAGCAGGTGCGGATTCTCCACCTGGGCGTCGATCAGCGGCCAACCCCAGTTCGACAGGATCCGGGCCAGGCCCGCCAGCGCCACCTTCGAGCCGCCGCTCTCCGCGCTGAACATGCTTTCGCCGAAGAACATCCGGCCCACGGCCACGCCGTAGATGCCGCCGACCAGGCGCTCAGCGTCGAACACCTCCACGCTGTGCGCGTGGCCCAGGCGGTGCAACTCCAGGTAGGCTACGCGCATCTCGTCGGTGATCCAGGTGCCGTCCTGGCCGGGCCGCGGGCTGGTGGCGCAAGCGGATATCACCTGCTCAAAAGCGCTGTCGGCGCGAACTTGCCAGGGGCTTGTACGCAGCCGGCGGCGAAAGCGCGAGGGCAGGGCGAACGCGTCGGTGTCGAACACCATGCGCGGGTCGGGGCACCACCACAGGATCGCCTCGCCCGCCGAGTACCACGGGAAGATGCCGTGCCGGTAGGCGTTGATCAGCCGCTCGGGCGACAGGTCGCCGCCCATCGCCAGCAGGCCGTTGGGCTCGCGCAGCGCGCGGCCCGCCGGCGGGAACGGCGCGGCCGGGTCACGGGGCAGCAGGGGCAGGCGGATCGGCATCGCGGTAAGGGCTGTGGGCCAGCACGGACTGGCGGTAGCTTGCCGTGGCCGCGCGCCGCCCAGTCTAGCAGAAGACGCACATAAGTGTCCGGCTGCGTCTCGCGCCGGTTCTCCATGTGTTCTCCGAACTGTATCTTGAACTCGTCCTTGTCGCGTTCGTAGAGAGGCTTTCGCGCTCCGGTCGTCCAGCGCTTATATTCCTTGAAAAAGATGCCCTGGAGGTCATCGTAGGTCGGCGGGTCGTTGGCGCAGACCCCGGTCTCCAAGCGGTCGCGGAGCTGCAGAATTGCCCAGGACACGATGCGCTCAGGATCGCCGTGGTACTCGGCGAGGTCCACACGGGCGACGACGCAGCGCTCGCGAACGCTGAGAGGCAGGATCTGGTCAAAGAATCGGTCTACGAACGTCGATTTGCCGGATCCCTTATTGCCGATGAGCAGCACTGTCTCCGATCTGCCCGAGACCATCGCACGTTCCAGCTCCGCCTGAAGCGCCCCTCCGCTTCCCGTGCTAATGGCAGAGATATTGTTCAAGACTTTCTGTATTATTTTCTGCAGCTCAAGATCCGCTTTTCGGCTCTCGCCAGTCTCAACGAAACAGTCCCGCAGCATTTCTCGATCTTGGTCGTCCGAGAGACGAGAAAAGAACTGAGAGAACAGCAGAGAAGCGTCATGCGCGAGCGGGTCACGGGTGCGCATCCGCGCCTCGCTAGGCGGGAACACGTAGAAGTGCTGCTCGGCATCCCCGACCTTTCGCCCCTCGGCCTCATCGAGATGAGAAAGGTGGCGCCTCTCGACGACGGCAAGCGGACCCAGGAGCTCAGCAAACAGCCCGAAGTCCTCGATCACCGAGTTTAGATTGGGAAACAGAATGCCCCTGCACTCAAGAGGTGGCCGGCCATCCGTTCGCGTTCCCTTGAAGAAGAGCCAAGTTTCCCCATCGGTCACGACGGCCATGGGGGCGCCTTTCTCCCCCGCGTAGCCCAACGCTTGCCGCATCCCGGCAAGCAGAGGCTTTACAACCGGTCCAGCAAGGCTGACCACGGTCACGCGGTCGGCCTTCGTCGCCGGAGTGAGCAGGCCCGCTTTCTTGGCTTCGATGATGAGCGCATTGCGGCGCTCGCCGACCGTCAGGAGGTAATCGATGTACCCCGATTCGGTCGGTGGCTCCGTGAACACCGCCTCGTGCTTCCAGCCCAGCACCTCGAACAGGATGCGGTCGAGCGCCTTCAGACGCGTGTCGCTCTCGTTCGGTCCTTCGGCCAAGGCAGACCGGATGTTGGCCTCCAGCGCCTTAAGCCTCTCGAAGGCGCTATCGGTCATGTGTCCCATGCATCTCGCCCAACGCTTCGCCCGCCGCCTCTCGCTTCCTCGTCAGCTGCTCAAGGGCGAAGACGGAGCAAGGATGCCAAGCCTACGCTGACGCTGCAATGTGCAATCAGGTGCACTTCATGCGATTGGCATGTGCCACGCCGTACGCCTGCACACCCGCAGTCGGCGGTGACCAGTTGATCGACCAACAGCCTTATTGGGGCTCGGCCATCTCAAGGCCGTGGGTAGATCTGCCGATAGTTCGCATGGGGCATACCGAGCTTGTCGAGCTCGGTAGCAGGGCTGATGTAGGGCGAGATCGCCGTCAGCTCGGCGGCCAACTCATCTTCACGATCCATGTCCTCCGGCAGTGGGCCGTCATCGAGGTCCATCGTGTTAAACGCGACGACGATGTCGACGTCGCCTATGTCCGCCGATCCTCGCTCCAGGCTTCCATAAAGCTCTATGGACTTAATACGGACGCGCGAGTTCTCGTCAGCGTTCGCTCGATCAACCCAATCGAGTACCCGTTCGACGAGCTCCAAGCCCTCCTCTCGCGAGATGCGGGGGAGGTCTAGGTGGTTTGCCAAGCCCATTCCCTGATGCGTCGGGCACAGGCGCTCGGCGTCGATCCAACCCTCCTCGATCAGCGAACGATGAACCTCGTCGGCCTTGGCATCGGACAGGTTCAGTTCGTCGCGCACGTAGGTCCGCGTCATCCTGCGAAGGACGAACTTGGGCGCTGCGCCGGACAAATCGTACTCGGTGTCGGCTTCGTTGAAGGCCTTGAACATGTCTCGGACCCGGCGAGGGTCCAACGTGGCGATCTTAGGCGGCAAGATCATGGTGCGCGGCTCCTGAGCGCTCGGTTTCTACCCCACCATCTCCCACACGCCGGCTTCGCCCGCTGACGTAGGCGAGGCAGCGACCGACGAACAAGGGCTTGGAGCTACCGAGGCATCTGGTCCGCGCAGTGAACACCCTGGAAAGGCGGTGGTTTCAGCCCCCGACGATGCCAATGCGCCCGGCCGACAAACATTGACGCCCGTGGCCGACGTACCCGGCGCCATGCTCGATTTCGTGGGTTAGCTGGACCAATGACTTAGCTGGATCGACGCCGACAAACTTCGGCTATCAGCACACCTGAGCGCGGGGGATGATCCCCCCAACGTCGAAGCCTCCCGCTCCGCCTCGATCCGGCGTACCAGCCACACACTCTCTTCTCGGCGGTTTTCGGTTCCGGAGCGTTCCACTGCGAGGATGGGGTTCCAAGCCGTAGACCGACTGCATCGCTCGAAGGGGCTCCCTTGTTCGCGGTCGGAGCGGCCACGTAGGCTATCGACATCGAAGGACATGGATTGCGCGAAAAGGTGCGTGGATGATGTCGGCCAGGGCATCGAAACGAAGACGATCGATTTCCTTCGCGAACAGATGGCACGCGCAGGATCCGGCGGGTCGTCGGCAGTGAGGCGATGCTGATGACGGTCGCAAGAGCACGCACCGATCGTCAGGTCATCTCGGTCGACGGGGCTTCGGCCGGGCTCCCAGACCGTCGAGGGCGTCGCAGTTCGCCTAACCCTAGGCATAGTCCCGGATCATCGTGGCAGGGCTCGGGGAAAGCCTGATGCGGCTCTGGCCGGGCCCGATGTAGAAGATTGTCGCGACGGTCACCTTCCGAATTCGGGGCCGGGGTCCGGATCTCGCTTTTCGGCGGGTTTAATTCTACGGCGGCCGAGCCAAGTCAGGTGCCGTTTCGGGTCGTGCGCCTTGAGGACACCCGTCGAGATGTCCCCTACGCGTCATGGGAAGTGAAACCGTTCCGCTTGCCCTGGCATCCGCGTGGTCGCAGCCGAAGGCGATGGCTGCGGCGCCGATGCCGTTACAGGCGAGGAGGGCGTCGCGCTCGCGCGCGAAAGCAAAGCTTCGTCTCGAAGAGCACGCGCAGGGCCGAGCGCGCGTCCTGCTCGCCGCCGCGTGCGGTGTCGTGGTCGATGCTGCCATGGGGATCAGGGGTTCGACCTGATCCTGCTGTCGGAGGTCGTATACTGCCCCCGATGCCGGTGATGTCGTGCGCTTGGTGTATCGGGTCCGGAGTTGCCTGCAGCCGGGCGGCAGCGTCGTCTTGGTGCATTGGATGGGCGAGACGCACTACCCGCTCACCGGTGACGAGGCGGCGGAACTCTTCATCGGCGGCGCCAGCGCATTCGCGCGCGTCTCCGACCAGACCGGGACGGACCAATACCGGCTCGACGTCCTGGTCGGCCAAGAAGGGCAATCACGCCGGCGGCAGGTTGGCTCGAGACGCCGCGCCGCTACGGCCGGGTCAGCCGCGGCTTCCACTGGCTTATGGCGACCCTGTTCGCATGGCAGTTCGCGGGCGCGCTGCCGTATGTCGGCACCGGCGAAAACGTCCTCACGCGTTTCGTCGGAGGCAGCCACTTCACCCTTGGCTTCACCCTGTTCGTACTCGTGGTCCTGCGCTGGGCCTGGGGGCTGGCGAACCTGGTGCGCCGCCCACCGCCTCGGGGACGCCTGGGACGGGCTGCCGTGGCCGGTGACCTCCTCATCTACGCGCCGATGATGGTCGTGCCGGGGCTCCCGCTGAAGCGCCCATACGGGTCGATCAAGCCGTTCAGGCCCTACGGCATCCGCTCATGCGAGGGCGCGACGAGAGGATCGCCTGGATGGTCGTCCCCGGCGACCTGTTCCATCGTTGGCTCACCTTCGCGTTGCTCGCGATGGTGGACGGCCACGCGGGTATTGCCTTCCTTCACCAGGAGCTCCGGCACGAGGACGTGCCGGCGCGGATGGGCTGAGGCCAGGGGTCGGCCGTTGTCTCGATCCTCTCGATGAGCGAGTGCGTTCGGTCGCCACGACAGCACGCTGAAGCCGCAGGCACGGATGTTCACGGCCCACAAATCGAAATCGACGCCGGCTTCGTGGGACTCTGCCGAATCGGGATGGAGCCGCCCTCGACCGGGCCGGCACCTCCCGCCGGCAGGACGTGGATTCCGGCGATGTCAGGCCGTCCGCACGGTCGCGAGGAAGCGGGCGACCTCGCCCGAGAGGGTCTCGGACTGGCGCGACAGCTCGGAGGCGGAGGCCAACACCTGGGCCGCCGCCGCGCCCGTCTCCTCGGCCGTCCCGGCGACGCCGGCGATGTTGCCCGTCACCTCGGCGGTGCCCGCCGCAGCCTGGCCGACGTTGCGGACGATCTCCTGCGTCGCCGCGCCCTGCTCCTCGACGGCTGCCGCGATGGCGGTGGCAACGCCGTTGATCTGCCGGATGCGCTCCGTGATGGAGCCGATGGCCGAGACCGCATGCGCTGTCGAGGCCTGGATGCCGGCGATCTGCCCGGAGATCTCCTCGGTCGCACGCGCGGTCTGATTGGCGAGCTCCTTCACCTCGGCGGCCACGACCGCGAAGCCACGGCCGGACTCGCCTGCGCGGGCCGCCTCGATGGTGGCGTTCAACGCCAGCAGATTGGTCTGGCCCGCGATGTTCTGGATCAACCCGACCACGTCGCCGATGCGCGACACGGCGGCACTGAGCTCCTGCACCGACATGCCCGTCCGATCGGCTTCGGTCACGGCCCTTTGGGCGAGGTCCGCGGAGCCGGCGACCTGGCGCCCGATCTCCTGCACCGACGAGCCGAGTTCCTCGGAGGCCGCAGCGACCGTCGTGACGTTCGAGGCCGCCTCCTCGGCCGCGGCGGCGACGGCCGTCGACTGGGACGCGGTCTCGGCGGCGGCGGAGGACATGGTCCGGGCGGTTGCCTGCAGCTCCGTGGCGGCGGACGAGACCGTGCCGACGATGCCACCGACCGCGCGTTCGAAGCCGTCGGCCAGCTCCACCATGGTACGCCGCCGTTCCGCGGCGGCCGCCTCGTCGGCGATTCGTTGCACCTCGGCCTCCTCCGCCGCCTTTTGCGCGACCATGGCCTTGATGCCCCGGACCGCACGGCCGACCGCGCCGATCTCGTCGCCGCGCGCGGCTTCCGGGATGACGGCGTCGGTCTCGCCCCGAGCCATCCGCTCCAGGACGCCGACTAGGCCGTTCAGCGGGCGCGTGATCCCGAACACGGCGATAGCGCCGAGCAGTCCGAAGGCGGCCGTCAGGCCAAGTACGGCGACGAGGGTGAGGGTTTGCGTAGCCGCGGCGGCGACCTCGGCGGCCTGCCGCTTCTCCTCCTTTAGGGCGTCGACGTTCGCGTCCACGCGCTTCCGGGTCGCCTCCACGGCCTCGCGCCGAGCCGCCCTGCCGTCGCCGTTCGACAAGGCGGTCGCCGCCGTCACTTCGTTCCTCAGCACCATGTCGACCGCGGCCTTCGAGGTCGCGAGGAAGCGGTCCGCCAGCTCCTTAAGCTTCTCGTTGACGATGCGCCGCTCGGGCGTGTCCGACAGCTGCACCAGGTGGTCGACGGCTTCACGAGCCGCGCGCTCGTCCTCGGCGTGCTGACCGCGCAGCACCTGCCGGTTCGGACCGTCACCCTCGATGATGAGATTCTTCTCACGGATGGTGGCCTCGTCGATGGCCACCGCGAGTTGAAGGGACAGGATCGCGCGCTGGGCACTGCGGTCGACGATCTCCTGCGTATTGGCGTCGAGGCGGGTCAGGCTGCCCCGGGCAAGGAGGATCATGCCCGCCGAGACGGCGACGAGCACGAGGGAGGGTATCGCGAGCTTCGCGAGGAGCCTCAGGTTGTCGAGGAACTTCATCGGACACGACGGCTAGGGATCGGGGCGGTGGCCCGACGCGATCCCGCACGTGGGGCGCGCCATTAAGCCCGCGATAGGGTTAGCAACCCGTGAAGTGGTCGAGTTCCTGCCTTCATGCCGGCCCCGGGGGATTGTTGCCCGTCGCGTACGCAGGCCTCCGCGGGGATCTCGGAGCCGGCGATGCGCCCGAAGAGTTTGGTCTATGCCAGCGTCTGGTCCGCCAGGACCGCTTCTGGCCGGCCGACTCGATCGCCGCAGTCGCGGCATCACTCTGGCTGACATCGCCTCCGAAAAACGACGATCGCCGCTCGAAACGGCCTTGCTTCCGTCAACGAGCCGTGTCGCCATCTCGGGTGCCGGATAATCGGTATTTCGGCACGATTCCGACATGCTCGTCCGATGCGCTCGGATCTCCACCCTCGATCAGAGCCTGCCGATAGCGCGCTGCACTGCAGGGCGAGCTTCGACCGCAGCATACCAGCGCTCCACGTGGGGCGTTTCGGCTAGATCCACGTTCGCGAACTCCCGCCGCCAGACCCAGCCGAATTTGGCGATGTCGGCGATCGAGTACGTACCGGCGAGGTACTCGGCTTCGGCCAGGCGACCGTCGAGCACGTTGAGCGTCCGTCTGGCCTCGCCGTGGAAGCGCTCGATGGCGGCGGGGATCGGCTCGGGGGCGAGCTTCTGGAAGTAGCCCGACTGGCCGAAGGCGGGCCCTAGTCCGGCGGCGTGGAAGAACAGCCATTCGAACGCGCGCACCCGCGCATCGCCCTCGCGCGCCAGAAACCGACCGGACTTCTCGGCTAGGTAGACCAAGATCGCGGCGGACTCGGTGATGGTGAGCGGCTCGCCCCCCGGCCCCTCGCTGTCGACGATCACCGGCACCTTGCCGTTCGGGTTGAGCGTCTGGAACCAGGAAGCCTTCTGCTCGCCCTGGCGGATGTTGACGGGATGGTAGACGTAGTCCACCCCGAGTTCTTCGAGCAGGATGGGAACCTTGACGCTATTGGGCGTGGCGAAGGCGTAGAGGTCGATCATGGCCCGTGTTCCGTCTTGAGGAGAGGCGCGAGCAGCGGCTGCGTCAGTGGACCCAGCCGCCGGTGAACGGGAAGACCTGCCCGACGAGGAAATCGCTCTCCGGGCCGGCGAGCGTCAGCAGGAAGGTCGCGGCCTCGCGCGCCGTGGCGAGCCGGCCTGCCGGCACGCCCCGCATCCGCTCCTGGAACTCGCTCGTCGTCTGGTAGGCGGGCGGGAAGTAGGTCGGGTTCTCCACGAAGGTCTGCGCGGTGGCGTTCACCTGCACATTGTGGGGGGCGGCTTCCATCGCCACGCTCCGAACGTAGCCGTGCTGGGCCGCGCGCGCGGCAGAATAGACCGCCCGGCGCGGCACCCCGCGCAGGGCCGCCCCCGCGCCCACCACGACGATCTTGCCGGAGTGCCGCGCGATCATCTGCGGTAGAACCGCGCGCACGAGTCGGTGCAGGGGGCGCACCATGCGATCGAGCATCAGGTCCAGTTCTGCGTCGTCGCTCTCGATCGCGAGCCGCCCCAGCGCCGGGGCGGCGAGGTTGGCCACGAGCACGTCGACGTGGCCGGCCTGCGCGATCAGCTCGGCGGCAGCCTGCGGCGCGGTGAGATCGCGCCGGTCGACCAGCACCTCGGCACCGGCCTCCCGGAAGACGACGGCGATCTCTGGTCCGATCAGCTCGTCGCAGTCGGTCACCACCACGCGTCGTCCGGAGAGCCTTTGCATGATTGTCGTCCTCCCATAGGGCAATGCTCAGATCGCGGCCTTGCCGATCGAGGCGCCGCCGTCGACGAACAGGGTCTGGCCGGTGATGAAGGCCGCGTCCTCAGAGAGCAGGAAGGCTATGGCGGCCGCGATCTCGTCCGGCTTGGCGAAGCGGCGCATCGGCACCGCGGCGAGGTAGCGCGCCTCGCCTCCGCTGCCCGGCGGATTGCCGGCGCGGAACAGCTCGGTCTCGGTGGGACCGGGGGCGACCGCATTGACGGTGATGCCGGTCGCGGCCAGTTCCAGCGCCCACCCGCGGGTGAAGCTCACGAGCCCCGCCTTGGCCGCGGCGTAGGCGGTACGCTCGGGCACGCCGAGCACGGTCAGGCTAGCGATGTTGACGACCCGCCCCCAGCCCCGCTCCCTCATGCCCGGCAGCGCCGCCTGCGCGGTCTGCACGGTGGTGCGCAGGTTGAGATCGAGCACAGCGGCGAGGTCGCTCAGGTCTACCGCGCCGATCGGCGCCGGTCTTACCAGGCCGACATTGTTGACCACCGCATCGATTGCATGGTCGGCGAGCACGCGGTCGAGCGCCGCCTGGGTCGCTGCGGCATCGGCGAGGTCGACCTCCACCACCCTGCCTGGAAAGTCGGGCGCGGCATTGCGGGCGAGACCGACCACCGCTTCCCCCGTCGCCGCGAGGCGGTGGGAAAGCGCGAGGCCGATGCCCTTGGTGGCGCCGGTGATGAGAATGGTGCGCGGCATCGGCCCGGCTCCCTTCAAGCAGCTTGAAGCCGCGCCGCGCGCAGCGCCGGGATCAGCGCTTCGGGCTCCGGACGCTGCGTGTAGTCGGGATTGACCTCGGCGTAGGCGACGCGGCCGTCCTGCCCGATGGCGAAGCGGCCCGGCATCGGCAGCGTCCAGCTCTCGTCGCCGTTGACGAGCGGCAGGTTGTTGCCGAGCTGTTTGTAGAGAACGACGAGGTAATCAGGCAGCGCGAACTTCAGACCGAACGCCTGGGCGACCTGATTGCCGGGATCCGACAGGATCGGGAAGCCGAGCTTGTTCTCGCGTTGCGAGCGGCGGCTGTTCGCCGGCTTCTGCGGCGAGACGGCGACGAGCGTCGCGCCCTCGGCCTCGAAGGCGGGCCGCGCCGCTTCGAGCGCCTGGAGCTCGAGGTTGCAGTAGGGACACCAGACGCCGCGGTAGAAGCTCAGCACCAGCGGGCCTTTGGCCAGGAGTTCGGTCGAGGAGACCGGCGCGCCGTCGGGGTCGTCGAGAGTGAACGCAGGGGCCTTGTCGCCGACCGTGAGCGCACGTCCGGCCGCGCCCGATGCGATCAGCTCGGCAGAGGCGCGCTCCATGATCGGATGGACGAAGGCGGGGGCGTTGAACGGCGGCCTACCGGAGCGGAAGTCGGCCTTGAACGCATCGAGACGGGCTTGAAGCGACATGGGTGTTCTCCGGGAAGAATGTGCCGACCCCGAAAGGGGGAGCCGGGGTCGGCGCCGGGGTCGAACCGGCGAGGGCGGGAGGCCGGCTGGCAGGGGACGGGTCAGGCCGCGACGCGGCTGGAGCCGGGCTTGGTCCACTCGGCGCCCTTCATGAAGGGGTCGAGCTGAGTGTGGACGATGTGGTTGGTGTAGTTCGAGAGCAGCTTCGTGCCCGCGCCCAGCACCACCTCCAGCACGTTCTGCTGCGTGTAGCCGGCCGCCAGGAACGCTTCGACAGCGGCGTCGCCGACGAAGCCGCGCTCGCGCACCACCAGGCCCGTGAACACGTGCAGCGCTTCCAATTTCGCGTCGGGGATCTCGGTCCCGTTGCGGATCGCCTGCACGATCGGGTCGGCGATCTTGCCCATCTGCGCCAGCTTGGTGTGGCCGGCCATGCAGTAGTGGCACTCGTTCTCGTAGTTCGAGGTCAGGTAGACGACCTGCTGCTCGGTGGGCGTCAGCGTGGTCTTGGAGAACAGGTCCCACAGCGCGGAGTAGCCGGCGAGCAGCTCGGGGCTGGTCGCCATGTTGGCCTGCAGGTTGGGCACGAAGCCGAACGCCTTCTTGACGCCCTCGAGCGTCGCCTTCGAGGCGTCGGGGGCGCTCTCGGCGGTGTGGACGGGGAACGTGGTCATGACGAGTCCTTCCGGCGGTGTCTCGGGGCTGGGCGTCCATCGCCCGGCACGACCGCTAGCTAAGCCCCTCGTCTGACGGCGATAACGCCGTGCGTCGGACTAGAGTCCATTCCAGCTCGGCATGAATGACTTCAACGCGGCGTGAGTTCGGGATCGCGCTCGAAGGCGGCGACGAGAAAATCCACGAAGGCGCGCAGCTTGCCGGGCGGGCGGCGCCCGTCGGGGTGGAGAGCGTGGATAGGTGTCCGCTCGCCGGGCCAGGCGGCGAGCACCTCGACGAGCCGACCCTTCGCGAGGTCCGACGAGAACAGCCAGCGCGGCGCCTGCGCCAGCCCCAGTGCCATGAGAGCGGCCATACGGACATGCTCGGCGTCGTTGGTGCGCAGGATCCCCTTCGGCCAGTGTTCGACCCGGTCCTCGCCAACGCGGAAGCTCCAGGGGCGTACCTGACGCTGGAACACGAATCCGATGCAGGCGTGGCGATCGAGGTCGTGCGGGCCCGCCGGCGAACCATGCGCATCGAGATAGGCGGGCGACGCGACAGTGACGCGCTGGGTGACCGCAATCTTCCGGGCGACCAGCGCGGAGTCGGCGAGCTCGCCGATGCGGATCGCGAGGTCGACGCCGTCCTCGACCAGGTCGACGAAGCGATCGGAGACCAACGTCTCCACCTGTACGTCGGGATAGCGCGCATGGAAGGCGGGGATGAGCGGCACGATCTGCATCCGTCCGAACCCCGCCGACAGGCTGACGCGCAAAAGCCCCGACGGCCGGCTCTGCCCGGCGCCGACAAGTGACTCGGCCGCCTCGAGATCCGACAGGAGCTTCACCCCGGCCTCGTAGAAGGCCTGCCCCGCTTCCGTCAGCGTCAGGCTTCGCGAGGTGCGGTGCATCAGCTGCGCGCCGAGGTGCTGTTCCAGAGCGGCCACCTGCTTCGACACCGCCGGCTGGCCGATGTTCGCCTCGCGCGCGACCGCGGAGAAGCTGCCGCTCTCCGCCACGCGCACGAACAACCTGATCGCCTCCAGCCGGTCCATCTCTCATCCTCCGGGAATAGGTGGAATGCCAGTAGGCCGCCTTCCGGGCCAGTCCTTTTCCGCCGAGATGGGCTGCAACGCTTTACCGTTGGAGCCTGTCATGTCGCCACTGTTCGCGCCTGCTTGCGTCGGACCTTACGTCCTCGACCATCGCGTCGTGATGGCCCCGCTCACCCGGATGCGCGCGGGGCCAGGTGAGGTGCCGACCGCCCTGATGGCGAGCTATTATGCCCAGCGCGCCACGCCCGGCGGCCTCCTGATCAGCGAGGCCACGCCCGTCTCCCCGACCGGCTTCGGCTACGCGCATACGCCCGGCATCTTCACTAAGACGCAGGTCGCTGGTTGGCGGCCGATCACCGAGGCGGTGCATGCGCGCGGCGGGCGCATCTTCCTCCAGCTTTGGCATGTCGGCCGGCAGTCGCATCCCGATCTGCAGCCCGGCGGCGTGCTGCCGGTCGCGCCCTCGGCGCTTCCTGCGGGCGGGACGGCGGTGACCGCCACGGGGCCGAAGCCACACCCGGTTCCGCGCGCGCTGGAACTGGACGAGATCGCGGGC
>FSSH01005237.1_pt1 | contig 14026 bp, 26 predicted proteins | sample 1166101 | NCBI WGS metagenome assembly FSSH01 (sample SAMEA32972668, study PRJEB13176) | freshwater metagenome | biome: Drinking water system; feature: Biomass in drinking water that filtered by 0.45 um membrane; material: drinking water | place: USA | collected 2012-12-20 | depth 0 m | reverse complement strand
CCATGCAGGCCGCAGAAGGCTTGTGCCGTACGGAATGCCTTCCTCCGGCTCGTGCTGGTAGATCACCAGCCGGTCGGCGGTCATGGCCTGCACGCCCACTAGGCCAGGCATCAGTGTTGCGAATCCGGCGCGGCCGAACCCGCCGAAGGAGCCCGCCGGCCACTGCTGAATCGAGATGATTTCGCCGTCGGCGCCGACATTCCAGGTGGCAATCGTCGCCGGAGGTCGCGGGGAGATCCGGTCAATGTGTGCGCGGCCTTGGTCGTCGACCCGGAATGTGCGCTCGAAGACCGCATGGCCGTACCGCAGGTGTTTCAGCGACTGCTGCAGGTGGCGAGACCAGGAGAATCGGCCCTTCACGCGGCCCGTGTTGCGCGCCTTCGTGTCCTCGCTGTCTTCGCTGACGATCGGCAGGCCCAGTTCGGCCGCGACAAATTCGGTCACCTCATCGCTCGCGCCGTTCTGCGCGATCCGCCACGGCGTGCGGCGGATCGGTAGGCCCACCGCACGCAGCACCGACGAAACCCGTGCATCGCCTTGGCACATCTGCGTATACGTGCGGATCGAGTTCGGCCAGAGCAGGTCTGGATTGTCCTCGAAGACGTCATAGGGCGAACCGAGGCCGCTGAGGCCCACCAGCGTCGCGTTAACGTAGCCCTTGGCTCGCTTCGGGGCGGCGCGGTCGGTCTTTGTGTCGGCCACTACTCACCCCTTCTTGGTCGTCAGAACGCCATCTCCATGACATTGGTTTCTCTGGACTGCTTGCGGCCGGCGCCCTGATGCGCCTTGACGGGCTTGGCTGGCTTCTTGGCCGTCGCGCCGAACTCGATCAGCGCCCAGCGGGCCAGCGTGGCCGCTTTCAGGTGCGCCACCGGTGCACCGCCGTAGGACTCATCCCAGGTGAAGCCGCCCGATGGCAGCTCTCGCATCGACGCCGAGGCCACCGCGTCGGTCAGGCACTCTTGGCCGGCGTGAGCCAGGCGGCCATCGAGTGCGTCGTCGAGGAAACCGCGGCTGGCGAGCGCCAACTGCGGCATGTTGGTCATCGTCGGCTCAATACCGGCGTCGATCAGCTCCTGCTCAAGAACCGCAGCGGACGACTTCTGATCGGTCACCAGGGCCACCGGGTTGAGCGCGCCGACAGCCGCCACGGTGTACGCCTTCACTGATCCGTTCGGCGCCGTCCGGCTGTAGCCGACCTCGACGAAGATCCGGCCGTCAGTGGTGCGCTGGGCCACGGCGAGCGTCCATACCTTGCCGTCGCGCGTGCGCTCGAGCGCCAGGCCGCGTGGACCGACGAGCTGCACGCCCACCGGGTCGACAAGCAGGTTCTGCCACTGGTCCTCGGTGATCGGCGAACCGATCTCGTCCTCCGGCGGCGGGTAATCGCCCCAGCCAAGGTAGTCCGCATCGAAGATCGCGCGCTGGGCCGCCGTCTTGGCCTTCTGGCGCTTCGATCGGATCTCACGTTCGTTCGTCGCGACGCCGTAGGACGGCTGCGCCAGCGCCCACGCCTCGGGGTCGTCGCGTGACATCCCCTCCGGCGCGGCATAGAGCGCGTAGTACAGATCCGGCGCCCGATCGAAGCCCAGGCGATGCAGGCCGGCCAGGATGTGACAGCGCGGGTGCGCAGCGGCCACCGGCGGCGTTGAGATGTAGATCGTCTGCGGGTTCTTGGCCGCCGACTGGGTGCCGGTGAGGTTCGCTTCCTCGTCGGGGTCCAGGTCGTAAGCCTCGTCAATGATCAGTAGATCGATCTCGGTGTAACCACGGCCGAAGTCCTGCGAGCGCGGACCGAACTCGACTTCACAGCCGTTGACGAGCTTGATCACACCACGGTTGCCGCCCTTCGACGGCTTCTCAGCCAGCCGCGACTTGAGCCAGGGCACCCGGTTGATCACCGCAACCACGCGCTTGAACACGTCGTAAGCGGTCGACCAACGCTGCGCGGTGTAGATGATCCGCTTAGAGCGCAGGACGAACATGTGGAACAAGATCAGCAGCACCACCAGCAGGGTCTTGCCCTGCTGACGGGTGCACTCAATGCAGACGTCGCGGTGGGTGAACAACTGGACCGGCTCGCGGCCCTCGGCCTCGGCGTCCTCGATTTCCTCCGGTGTCGGCGGCTGCACGGACAGGATGCCCTGCAGCGAGCGCCACTGCCACGGCATCTGGCGCATGCCGATCGCGGCGCCGAACCGGCCGCACCGATCCGCCTGCGCGTGCTCGTCGCCGTCGAACTTCGACTCGAACTCCGGCAACTGGCGGCCCTTGAGCCGCGGCCAGGAGCCAACCCACTCCGGCCACCGCCGAGCGGGCGGCGACTTCGGTGCCCGGGCTGACGGCGTTCGGCGGGCCTTAGAAGCTGGCGAGGGGGTCGAGGTTGCCATCGGGGTCTGTCGGCTTGTCGGCGCGCTGCTTGTGGATCTCGGCCAGCAGGTGACGCAGCTCGGTCATCAGCATTCGCGCCTCCCGGGCCGCGCTGTCGATCTTCACCTCGACCACCTGCGGCCCCAGGCTGAGCTTCACCCACTCCGCGACGTCGCCGTTGACCAGCGCGAGGTATTTCGCCCGCATGTCGGCCACTTGGGCGGCCTGCTCGATCAGCAGCCGCACTGAAAAGGTGTCATCTTCGCGGCTCAGTTCGTCAATAAGCGTCTGACCAGCGGTTTTCTCGGCTGTCGCGGCCCGTTTTGCCATCAGGGGGCCAGCTCGTTGACAATTTTGACCGGTTTGTAAAAAAAATTCCTGACCCACTCGCGGGTCAGGTGGAGGCCCCCCCTCGGATATTTCCGGCCCTGGGGGGTCGCGCGGCACGAAACCGCCTCTGAACTGCGGTTATGCGTCACGGCCACGGCAGAAGCCTCGGCTCGAGGTCATCAGCCACCGCCTGCCCCGCCTGGCCTTGCCACTCGCTCGGGTGGGTACCAGTGAGCGCAGGGCGCAGGTGGTCACGGGTACCGTCACCGCGCTGCTCGTTGCAGGTGGCGTGCAGCAGCCGGTTCGCCTTGTGTCCGCCGCGCGTCCTCGGCACCTCGTGGTCACCGGCCAGCGTGCGCTGGTCCCAGTTGCGCAGCTTGGTCCGGAACATCGGCAGCGCGCACCACCAGCAGAGCGTGCCGTCAACCAGGGCGCGCAGCAGTGCTGCTACTTGCTGCTGGTGAGCCCAGCCCAGCCCGCGGGCGGTGGTGTTGGCCTTACGGCTGGCCGCCATTGGCGGGCATGACCTCAATGTCGGTCCGCTCAGCGGGCGCCGGGATGTCAACGCTGATGGTCCAGCCCGTTGGCCTGGTCTGAAGGTCGATGTCCAGCGGCTGCAGTTGCGGCCGGGGCAGGATCTGGGTAGCGAGCGCGTTGCCGATCGAGGCGACCATGAACGCTTTGAGCCATGGCGGCGGAACAGCGTTGGGGTTCATTTGGGCGCGCACCGCAGGCTCGATCAGCTCGGGCTGGGGTGGGAGCATCCACTGCTCGACGTCGTGATCAAAGACCACCTTGCCGTCGACCAGGAACTGCAAGTTGGTCACGCCGACCGCCACATGCTCAGCACCTTCATGGTCAGCAGGTGGTCGCCGTTGAGTTCGTCCACTAATTGATCGCCGGCCACGGTGCGCAGGATGACGGCGGCGATGTGTGCCTGCCGGTTGGCCTGCTCGGTCACGCTCGGGTCTTGGCTGTCCAGATCCCGCAGCTTGGCCAGCACCGTGTCACGTGCGGTCTGAGGTAGGCGCAGTAGCGGCAGCAGCGTAGCCTCGGTGCCGTCGCTGAGCCCGATCTTCACGGGCGGCTGTTCGTCATCAGCTTCGGTGCGCAAGTCGGCCAGGTTCATGGTCACGCTTCCTCGATCTTGGCGACGCTCGCAGCGGGCAGTTGCGGCGTGTGCGGACACTCGGGGTTCAGCCCGCCAATAGAGCGGATGAGGTTCTTGACGTCGACCCGGTACGTCTGGTCGGCGTTGGCCGGCAACCGCAGGATGAACTGGTCGGCCGTCGACTGGCACATGTTGCAGTGCAGGCTCATGTACGGCGGCAGTGTCGCCACGCCGGTCTCGGCCTGGGCGGCGAGCTGGCGCAGACGACCCAGCTCGGCCGCGCTGACGATCTCCCAGCCGTCGCGTTCGACGGTGTGCACCATCGCCTCGCCCAGCAGTTTGGCGTTCTTGTCGATTCCGAAGGCTTCGATCTGCTCGGGGGACATGCCCGCGGTGCGGTAGCCCATCAGGGGAACGACGAACGGCTGGCCGCCGGTGGTGTCGTCGCCGGGGTGGATGAGTCCGTCGCCGAGCTTGCGGGCGACGAGGGTTGCCACTGCATCGTTAGGCATGGTTCTCCTGGGCTGTGGAGTAGGTATGCAAAACGCCGCCCTGCTGAGCAGTGGCGGCGCGGGGTGCTGCTCCATAGGTCTGTCAGCAGCACTTTTGAGCGACACTGTAGCGCATATCCGCTCCATGTGACGATTACTGCTGGTCAGCACGTGTGTCACATGATCCCTCGAAGTAGCTCTGAAACGGTTGTCCCGAAGAGTTCGGCATATCGCTGAAGCAGCGTCAGTGTTGGCAAATGGTGGCCTAGCTCATGATCACTGACGCGACCACCTCCGCCATATCCGATGCCCAGCTTGGTTGCGGCCTCGGCTTGATTTAGCCCTGTCGCCAGCCGTAAATCGCGCAGCCTTTGCCCAAGTAACGAGTTCGTCGGCTTGGTTTGATCCTGGCTGATTCGCTTAACCACGTGTGCGCCACGACGGCCGCGCGGTGGCCGCTCGTCGTAGAACTGCTTTGCGGCCTTCAACTCCCCGCCTCCTGCATCCGCGCCGATTTCTCACGTATCCGCCGGGCATCCTCAAGCCAAAATCCCGGGGTGTCAGCATCCGAGCGGCGCATGGTTCCCCGGTTGCCGTCCGGCCGCCAGTACCCGCGTGGCTTGAGGTCTCCGCGCTTGTGCCATCGCTGCAGGGTGCGCAGCGACACCGGCTCGTCGATCTGGTCGAGAATGCGCTCGATCTGACTCAGCCTGAACAGCCTGTGCCGGTTGCGCTCGAGGTAACTCCTGGTGACGTTCTTGACGTCCTGATTCACACCACATTTCGGGCAATTGATGCGTGCCTGGTCCCGGCGTGCGCGTAGTTCCTGATTGCACCGCTCGCCCTTCTTGTCGAACGTGGGACATGGCCCAATCTGACGCGGCAGCTCGGGATAGTCGATCACCTTCTCAATCTTGCGCACCAGCACGTCAGCATCGCGCTTCCATTGCCCCGCCGACTCGTCACACGCCAGCGAATGCACGTGCACCGCAAGCCAATTTGCGATTTCGGGCAGTGTCGGCCGCCAATCGTTCCCCGCACGTCGCCACCCAGGCAGCAGCGGCCCGGCCATGTCGCGGTCGACCACCTTGAACGCCCGGCGGATCTCGACGCCGCGCGTTTCGAGCACGTCGCGCACGATTGTCGTCAGCGTGTTGCGCGCGTCGCGTAGCAGCTTGCTCGCCTGGCCCTGGCGCGTGAGCTTTTCCTTCTCGGCGGTGCTGTCGGCCGCATCGGGTTCAAATGGGTCCGGCAGTTCATCGCCACGCTTGCGATGCCCACTGCCACCACCGAGGCAGGTCTGGCGCGTCACCACGTCGTTGAGCGCGTCGAGTAGGCCGGCGGTCGGGCGGCCGTTGACGTCGGGGCCGGACGCGAGAGAGCGCAGGGCGGCGCGGAGTTCGGTAACGCATCGCTCACACAGGTACAAATCACTTGGTGCCGTGCATGATTCACAAGGAATGCTCACTTGACCTCCGTGCGCTGCGGACCGGCGGGCGGCTTGATTGGCAAGTTTGGATGGTTGTGCACCCGGCACGCGCAGACAGCGTTTCGGCAGCTCTCGCAACTGTCGTACCAGCACGGCGTGCACACGTCCTTGACGTCATAGCGCTTGCCGCTCACTCATCGCTCCCATCGAGATACCAATGCGGATTGAGTCGCCCAAACATGCGCGCCGCCAACGCTTGTGGCCCGAACAGGCTGCCGTAGATGTCATCGCCGGTTGGTAACCAGCGGTGGTAGGTGATTGACAGTGGCGGCGATGCGCCCGCTAGCCCTTCTCGCATCTTGGTCGNNCAACTTGAAGCACTCATGACCATGGCCGCCTCAGTCCGGCGAGCTGCGGCCACCCGTTTTCCAGGAAGATCTCGAAGTCGTGCCTGGCTTCAATCTCGCCGCGCGCTCGCTCGTTCGCGTAGTCCATCGCGTCTTGCCAGGTCGGCATGGGTTGAGTGCCCCACCCGACGGTAGTAACCGCCCATGGGTAGTTGCTGCCTGGATATNNNCTTGCCATCTCACCAGTCGTCACCCCCTTCGCACTCACCGTCTCGGTGGTACCCCAGCCGCTTGGCCACCGCATCAGCAGCAGCGCGCGCCCGGCAGTTGATCTCGCGACGAGTTCGCTTGCGCCACGGTATTTTCGGCGGTAATGGCGGTGGCGGGCGTAATTCGGAGTCGAGCACCTGCAAAACGGTTCTCTCGTCCACCTCGACCCGCCAGCCCGGCGGTTGAATGGCGGTGATCTCAATAGGCGTGCCGCCTACTTCGCGTGCATCCCAGAGCCTTTCGCGGTGCGCGAAGACCTCTCGGATTGAGATGCTGCCCTTGTCGCGCAGAAGCCGCACCGTCGCCCCATTGGGGATATGCGCGAGCGCCGAGCTGATACACCGCTCGCCCGCCATCAGCCGGATGATGCGGTTCACCGGGCCGAGCGGGTCGGCGTCGATCCGCACTGCCATACGCGGTCCGGCGATGACCTGGAACGCTGTCAGCACGCTCTCAAACTCCGGCCGTGGGGGCTCGTAGGGGATATAGGTCACCGCACCGCTCCTACCTGCATTGTGTCCACTTTCGGCCCGAATCCCGAGGGCCACGCGATGCTGTTGTGCATCGCCTCGATGTGCCTGCGTCGCGGCGTGAAGTGCAGTTCGTCACCAGCCCCCCGCGCCCCGATCTCCGCTAACGTCAACGAATCTGCGACGTCATCGTTCGCGATATGCCCCGCCCACGGCGCCCACGTCTCCCGCACGGCCTGCATCACCTCGCGCTTGTGCTGCGCCCGCGTGATTTCCTTGCTGGACTTACCGCCCTTGCCCGTCGCCCACTTGCACCGCGTGAGGTTGTTGACCACCACAGCCGGCGTCTTCCAGTGCTGCAGCTGGCGCATCAGCTCGACGAACAGCGCGTACCGGTCGTAGGCGTCGCCGCCGGTGTCGAACGTCAGCGGCGCTTCGATCATCGCGAGATCCGGCAGCGTGCCCGGTCCGACGCGCTCGCTCAGCGTCGTCTCGACCAGGCGCACGATGTTCCACGTCTGGCGGGTGATCCGGCGCACGCGGTGATCCCAGTCCTTGATGTCCGGGCCGGTGCCGATCGAGCGCAGGAGAATCGGGCGGCCGTCGCGGAGGATGGCAACGCCGGTAGATGTCAGGCTTGGATCTAACCCGCAGACAATCACCGCGACGTCTCGCAACCGCTGACCGGCCCACGCAGCATCGTTCCGGCCCCGTGCTGCAGGTTGTCCAGCCACGATTTCGGGTCACCCTCGAACGGCACGCGGCACCCGGCGGCGCACGGTGCCCACCGGACTTTGTCGCAGTGCACGCAGACGCGCAGGTGTTTCAGCGGCATGATCGGCCTCCCAGCTTCTCAACGGAACGAACGATGTCGGACACGCGCGTGATCGGTGCCCCACAGCTCTGGCACGGCGGGCTGCCCCACGGGTCGAGCCGGGCCAGTGCGTCGCGGACGTGGGCGTGCAGGCGTTGGACGCACTCGGCGCAGCGGATCTCGATGCGGTTGCCGAACGGGTCGAGCCCGGCGTCGTTGCAGTGGTGCACGGCGTGGATGGACACGACGTAGCCCGCGCGGTTGGTGCAGCCGTCACGGTGGTGGGCGCAGGCGCAGCGGTAGTCGGTCCAGTCGAGGGCTTGCAGGGCGGCGGCTTCGGCGGTCATTTTTCGCCCTCAAATGACTTACAAGCACTCCACCCTTCCCGGAGGGCGAGGGGGCTATGTTCGTGGCTCACAGTGGCGCTCAGGTGGGCGCAATGCGGTCCCCTGGCCAATTCCCGCCCGGTCATTTCGCCGCCAACCTCCTGATCGCCACCGCCAACGCGTCGCTCATCGCCCCGTCAGCCGTCAGGCGCCGGTCCAGCGTCATGGACATGCGCGAGACGCCCACCGCGTCGTCGGTGATCTCGCCGGCGGCCACGGCCTCACGCCAGTGGGTCACCATGCCGGTGATGAACTCATCGACGGCCGCGATGCGCTGGTCGGCGTAGGCGATCAGGGCGGGTTCGAGGTTGGGGCAGGTCATGATGCGGCCTTCTGCGGCTTGCGGGCCTCGGCCTTGGCTGCGGAAAACTCCCTCAGCGCGGCCATAGCGCTGGCCCTGCCGGTGACGCACTGCAGAGCGGCCTCGGCGGCTTCGAGCCGAGGGGTTCGTGGCGTTGGGCCGGGGGTGAATGCGTCCGTGAGGGCCGACACGTCATCGGCGACCTTGGTGTCAACCCGAGTTCGGCGGCGGTCGCGTTCGGCATCAGCCTCGCGGTCCAGGCGGTCTCGCTTGGACCGGCGCGCGGTGTCGATCACGTCACCGACGCTGACCGGTTGTGCGCTGGGCTTGTCGTAGTAGGCCTGAACGGCATCGAGCAGGTCGTCTCGCTCGATGGTGGGGTGGCGGTCGATCTGCCGCGCCCACGCCAGGATGCGGGCCTTATCGGGCGTTGGCACCCGGTGATCGAGCAGCGATGCGAGTTCGAGCACCTCAGTGGCATGGGTCAGCGATTCGATGCTGGGTGGGGTGCTGTTCACGCGTCGCCTCCGTGGAGTTCTTCGATGAGTTCGTTGCCGTACTGGCGGTAGCCGAGGGCCTTTTGAGTGGCCTTGCCGGCACCGTTGGGCGCGTTGGGCATCTGGCGGCTCTTGAGGACTTCGGACACCAGCGACGGCAGCACGTTGGGGCCGAGGTTTGGCTTGGTGAGCCACAGGCGCAGTGCGGCCTCGACGTCGGCCGCGGGCGTTCCGGTGTTGACGAGTTCGCTCGCGCGGTGGCGCAGCGCTGTTTGCACGGCGGCGGGGTGTTCGCTTGGGATGATGCGGCGGACCAGCTCGGCCCCGCTGGTCGCGGCGATGGCGTCGAGGGGTTCGGGCAAGGGTGCGGCTGCAGGAGAAGGTGAAGGTTTCCGGAGAGGGAGAGGGTGCACCCCCTTACCTACGTAACCCTCACCTACACCGCACCCTTGGGCGATGGGTTCCAGTAACCCATCCGCGATGGGTTCCGCGATGGGTTCCGCGACGGGTCTGCTTAGGCCTTCTACCAGCTTGTTTATGACTTCTGTGGTGTCGTTTTCGTTTGCATGCTCAGGAAGTCGCTTCAATTCGTCGTGAAGCGTCCAGCGGAGGGCCACGGATTCGGTTTGGAGCGCGAATTTTCGGGCTGATTTCATCAAGTTCGGCTGCCGGTAAACCTCGTCGTTGCGGATGAAAGTTCGGATCAGAACCTCTTCGGTGTCCCAGTCAATGACGATGAAATCGTTTGCTGCGAGGTCTATCAGGGCGTCGGTGAGGAGGTCGATCGTTGCGTCGGCGGTGCACTTCGCCCACCGCTTGAGCGTGAGCGGGAGAACACCGGCGGCGTTACGTGTGGAGTAGGACAACAGAAGGCAGTACACCTGCTGGGAGCGGGCGCTGAGCGCGATGAAGTGCGGGTCGGCCCATATGCGCGACAGTAACTTTCCGTAGTCGGCCACTACGTCGCCGCTCCCTTCCCTCGTCTCGTCAGTCCCGGCTCAACCGGCGTCACATGCGCCCGGTGGCAGTTGTCGCACCGCGGCCGCCCGGCGCTGTGCTCCACCTCGCCGCAGTCGACGCAGAGATTGGCGCGGTAGCGGGCGTTGCGCTCGTCGCGGGTGCTCATGCGCCGCTCCCGAAGTCCAGGCACATCTGGTCAAGGCGCTTGGCGATGATTTCGCAGTACCGTTCTTCGATTTCGACGCCGATAGCGCGGCGGCCGAGATTGCGGGCGGCGACGAGAGTGGAGCCGGAACCGGCGAACGGGTCAGCGATGGTGCCGGGAGGGCACTTGTCGATGAGCCGCTCCAGTAACGTCACCGGCTTCTCGTGGGGGTGGACGCGGCCATTGGCCGCCATCGACTGCACTGGGGCGCAGCAGATGACGTCGGAGTCGCGGCGTCCGTGGAATCCTTTTCCGAGCACGTAGATTTCCTGGTGCGACGGCTTCCAGGGGATCGACAGTGTCACCCATGCCGAGCGCGCCTTTGGTGTCCCACACAAGCAACGCCCGAGTCCCGGTGGGCCGCTGAATGCGCCATGTGCCGAACACAAGCGCGGCGCGGTCAGACCACATCTCGAGGACGCGGTCACGGGCAGCGGTGCTCTCGTCGCCAATGATGCTGTTGGGCAGTACTACCCGCTGGGCGCCGGACTCGTAGCCGATTCCGAACGGCGGATCTGTCACCAGCACATCAGCATCTAGCCAGTCGGTGACTTCCAGGCAGTCACCCAGGAACAGTGTGACCTGCTCGTCGGTGTAGTACGGCTCAGGCATCACCCCTCCTAGCCCGCTCGATTTGCGCTTCGAGGTAGTCGTTTTGGGTGGCTTCGCGGACGTGTTTCTCCATAGCCCGGCGCAGGAAGAAAGCGCAGCTACTGAAGCCGCAGGAGCAGTGCGCCCACCAGCCGTTGAGTTGGTCGTACTGCCAGCGGTGGGGTTGGTACGGCTCAGGCACTGTCACCTCCGGTGATGAGTCGCAGGTTCGGCTTCGGCAAGGTCGGTGGTTTCTCGCCCTCAAGTGGTGCCAGATATGGTGCGGCCCATTTGTAGAGCGCGTCCCAGTCAGCGGCGAAGTAGCGTCTCAGGACACCACCCGAGTTGGGTGGCGGTGAGGGCTGGCCGTTGTCGATCCACTGCTTGATGTTCTGTTTGATGCGCCAGTCGTCGGCGTGGTTGCGGTGGCGTGAGCAGAACGCGTATCGGGTGGCTACACCGGTGTAGGGGTCACGGTCCCAGCCGCTGATGATGGCTGTCTTGCCGCAGGGTCCTTCCCGCTGGATCATCGGGGCGAGGCAGCCCTTGTCGACTGCGGGGGGTGGTTCGTAGCGGGGGATGTCTTTTTCGATGACGCGGCGGATCCAAAAGTTGGGGTCGCGCTTGTTGGATAGCTGCGCGATTTGTTGGAACATGCTGCGCCGCTTGAGGTCTTTGCGTCCGGCTACGCGGCGCTGGTGGATCAGCGTGACGACGAGGATGGCGAACAGCTTCGCGTCGCCATCAAGGTCGGGGTCGTTGCAGACGTCGAGGATCTGTTGGTGGGATCGCATAATGGCCTTGAGGTCTGTGCTTTGCGGTTCAGCCATTCCCCACCGCCTGCGCTTCCGTCAGTGCGCTGGCCCGAACTAACTCGGAGATGCTGACGCCGCGTTGGTTAGCCGCCGCCTGTAGTGCCGCCCGCTCGGTCGGCAGGAGCCGCACCGCGATGACTGATGTTCTTTGTCTCTGTTCAGATCCGGTGCGTCGGCGCTCAGTTATCGACACCTTCCGCATGGGTAGCAGCGCGTTCCATGGGTTGTTGAGTCGGCGGTTGGCGCACGGTTCACAAAGCCGCTTCCAGATACCTTCGAGCGTTTCTTGCTCCCAGTTCGACGGCTTTCGGTTTTTGCCACACCAAGCGCATTTCGGCCGCTCAGGCATCAGTAACCGCCTCTGCAGCGGCACTGGCAGCCAAGAGGACGGCAGCGAGAGCGCGGGCCTCTGCGGGCGAGTTGAGGCAGCCGCAGGCGTTCTGGTTATCCGCTTCGAACTCAATCTCCCCGGCGTTGTCAGTGAGTGACGTCCACGCGCCGCCCACTTCCCACATGGGCCTGTCTTTGATGGATTCGGCGACGTTGCTTCGGTCGACCATCAGCGTTGGTAGTGCCACGATGGCGACACCTTCCAGAGACAGCAGCACATCGACCATGTGGTCGGCCCAGACGCGGTAGTCGCCGGTCGCCATGCCGCAGTCGCAGTAGTACATCGCGGCGTCATCGTCGTAAGCCATAGCGTGCTGGTCCCGCAGTGCTTCGGCGAGTTTCGCGCGGACGACGTCAGGCATTCTCGATCTCCTCGGGTGTGACGTATCGCCAAGGGCCGTAGTGGATTTCGCGGACGATGATGCGGGCGCCATCAGCGAAGTCGGCAAGGTCTTCGATCGGTCCAGCTAGCTCACTGTCACCTGCGCAGGCATGACCACCACGGCGCGGCTCAACCGCGTACTCCGTTTCGGTGCGGCCATCTTCGCGGTCCTCGCCGCCGATAGCCCAATCAAACTCGGGCCGTGCGACGTCAGCGACCGCGGCATGGGCGGTGGCGATCGCGTACGCCGCAGGTGAGTCATAGTCGTCTGGGTCAAAATCAGGCATCGTTCTCCTCTGCTGTGCCGTCGGTGATTGCGAGCGCGACGATGACGCGGTTCCGCTCACCGTCTTCGAGGAACAGTCCGATTTGGCGCGCAACCTGACGTAGTTGCGCCCGTGTGGTTTTCAGCTCGGCCTCGACATCGGGCGCGTGGACGTAGGCGAAGGCGTGGTCGCGTCCATCGCCGCCACATTCATCGCAGCCTTCGTGAGCACCGGTAGCGGTGCCCGGTCCGCAGCCACTCCCGCCGCATTCCTTGCAGCTATCAACGTGCTCGAAATGTTCATGGGCTTCACACCACACGGGGCATTCCGTCTCGTGCTTCCGCGCTGTTTCGGCCTGCGCGCGAACGTAATCGAGGATCGTTACATCGTCCGCGATAATCGCGTTGCCAACGCCCTCGACGCACTCAACGAAGCCGAGGGCGTCCGCCACTTGGTAGCGGAACTGCCGTGTGGTTTTCAGCTCAGCAACCAACTCGCCCAGATGCTCAGACGCCCAATCGCCGAGCCACACAAGTCCAGTGGGGACAGGTTCGGGGTAGTCGGGTCTGGGTTGTTCCCAACGAAGCCGCAGCACACGCTCGGCCTGGTCCGTGATGTCGTCACTCATTGGTGTTGCCCTTCGCGCCTTCAAATTTCGCTTTCAGCCTGTCGTACGTGTCCCGCTCCCACTCCTCCGTGCGGCGCGCATAATCCACCCGCGTTCGCGCTCGTTTTCGGCCAGGTGAATCAGGGTGTGCGGGGCGGGCTCCGGGGCCGGACTCGCCGCCGGTGATGACCCAGTGGATGCCATCGAGGTTGGCGTCGTCGATGGGGCCCAGGAGTGGCTCGAACGAGTAGAACCGCACCGCAGCAGGCGTTTCCCGGAGCGCGTCGCCGCGAATCTTGGCGACGCGCTTCAGTTCGGCTTCAAGTCTGTCGACCTGCCGGTACACGGCGGGGGGTTCCCATCCAGTGTCGGCGAAGATTGCAGCGTCGAGCCCTGGCAGAGTGCCGTCGCATGCCATGAGCGCCAATGTGGTGGATTGGACGCCGGCGCCGAGGGGCAAGATTCGGAGGGTTGGTTCGGTCATCCCCTCACCCCAAACCCCTTGTACCGCCCAACCCGCGGCTCCGGCGGCCACCGCAGCACCACCTCGTCGTTGACCGTCGCCGTGTACCTCTCACCCGCCTGCCGAAGCTGCACGGTGTCGTTCACCTTGATGCGCCACGGTGCCGACGCCAGCTCGTGCGTGCGCCACCGCCGCCAGAACCACCAGTGCCGATGTTGGCGGCGCACGGTGAGCGTGAGCCGGTCAGCCGTGACGTCCAGGCCGACGAAGCCGTGCGGGAGGTTCATGCGGGCGCGGCCATGGTGGGAGAGGTCGAGGGTCATTGGCCGTTGTGCGAGAACGCTGGATCAAACTCGTTGAGCCCGTCGTCATCCGGCGCGATCTCGTCTTCCGGCCCGTCGTCGGGAATGTTGCCGTCCCGGTCGATCATCGCGGGGTCGTCATCAGGCGGGGGCGCGGTGGGCTCAGCCTCGGGCGTGTAGGGCTCGCTGACCGGCTTGGCCGCAATGAGTTTCGTCTTGCGGTAGTGCA
>FSSH01000022.1_pt2 | contig 14028 bp, 9 predicted proteins | sample 1166101 | NCBI WGS metagenome assembly FSSH01 (sample SAMEA32972668, study PRJEB13176) | freshwater metagenome | biome: Drinking water system; feature: Biomass in drinking water that filtered by 0.45 um membrane; material: drinking water | place: USA | collected 2012-12-20 | depth 0 m | reverse complement strand
ACAGGGTAATTGTCGCCGAACAATCTGGCGTTTTTGGATAAATCAGTTGATTCGTGCTTCTTTCGAAAATCATGCGCAGGTTACACCTTCAGGGACTTTTAGCTGATCACCCTGATTGGCGCCAATCAGAGCGTAGCAATTTGCTTACTTAATACAGTTAGCACACCTGAACACATCGTTCGTCATCATGTCGTGGATTATTCACCCAGTCGCTGACTGGCGTGGTCGTCATATCAGTATAGGCAGCATCATCGAGCAACGCGAAGGCTTGTTCAGGATCAGCCGATTTATCCAGCCATTGATGATAATTCTCAGGTGTGATGATCACCGGCATGCGCTCATGTATCGGTTGCATCAACTGGTTGGCTGAAGTAGTAATAATCGTGCAGGAATACAGCGTTTCGGTTTCGTGCTGCCATTGTTCCCAAAGCCCCGCAAAAGCAAACAGTTGTTGATCGGTGCGATGGATGTGGAAAGCCTGTTTGCCGTTAAGGCGCTCCCACTCGAAAAATCCGTTTGCGGGTTCAGGCTGCGGCGATGCTTGAAGGCTGAGCGAAATGACGGCTTTTCTTGCACGGTTTCCATCCGGGCGTTAATCAGGTGCGAACTATTTTTTTGTCTTTGGCCCAGGATGGCACCAATCCCCAAAATAGATTCACGGCTTTACGCGAACCGTCATCCAGTTCAACAATGTTTAAAGTCTTCTGACCGGGAGCAATGTTGTAGCTTGGGTGAAATTTCAACGGGCGCAGCAGTTGAAAGTGCTCAACAATCTGTTCGGCGCTTGCTGTCAAACTATATCGGCCACACATGCAGATCGGCGCTCCAAATTCAAAATAAGAACAAATGCAGAACAAAATCTGGCGGTAGACTAGACACCCCAAGATTTCAGTCTATCGCCCTTATGTCTGTTACGCCATTTTCCATCACTGCTCAGGACATTGTTCTGTCATTCAGCGAGCCTAATCAGCATACAAGGCACTGGCTTTAAGCCAGTGCCTTGTATGCTGTGTTTTGATTGGCAGATTAGTTCTGGTTTTCTTGGTGTTAAGCGCAACAGTAAAATTCGCGCCGAGCGGTCAACACGAAGATTAGATCAATATAACCAACTCTCAAACGCCAAGGGCAGTTTATTCAGAAGATCCCGCTTCTCCCGCCAATTAGGCATGAACTTATCCATGTGGCTGCGAAAACGGTCATTATGTTTGCGTTCTAATAAGTGAACCAACTCATGGACCAGAATGTATTCCAAGCATTCGGGTGGCTTTTTGGCGAGTTCCAAGTTCAACCAGATGCGTTTTGCGCCCACATTGCAGCTACCCCATTTGGTTTTCATCTTCTTGACACTCCAACCAGCAACCTCAACCGCCATGCGTTGTTGCCATTCAGGGATTAGCTTTTCGACCTGCTTTTTGAGCTCTGTCCGATAAAACTCATTCGAGACCAAGGCACGATTTTCAATGGACGTACCGGGATTGACGAATAAATGGATTTTGCCGCCAGATACTTTGACTTCATGCCGACCAACCCGTTCTATCAAGTCCAAACGGTGGCGTTTGCCCCAAAAGTAATGACATTCGCCACTGACCATCTCTCGATCTGACTGCCGAGGTTGTGTGGCAAAGTCGCGTTGCTGCTTTTTAATCCAAGGTATGCGGCTGATCACGGCCATACGAATGGCGGTGTCAGTCATCTGTTCTGGCGCCGCCACACGAATGCGGCCATCGGGCGGCAGCACGCTGATATGCAGGTTTTTAATGGCCTTGCGATTCAGTTGCAGGGATAAGGAGCCAATCAGCATCTGTGGCATTAGTGATAATCCTTCTGCGCTTTAGCCAATTCCATCACGCTGGGAATATCGATGTCATAGCCTGCGGTTTCTTCCCGAATCGCATTGGCAATTTCGCGCTCTTTAAAGCGGTCGCCCACCCAATCGGCTTTCTTGGTAAAGCGAATGGCGCTATCGATTTTGGTAGCCAGCACTTCATCCTGGCCAAAGTTGTCGTAAAAGGCCCGCTTGGCTTGACTATCCAGCGATGACGGATAGCTGGCACTGGCTTGTTCCGGACGAATCACTTTGCGGGATAGTTCGCGAATACGTTCCAAGTATTTCTGATAATCGATGGCCTTTTGTCGACGCTGCTTAATTAACTCATCTAACAACAACGACATGTGTTCGTAGTATTTGGGGTTGACCGGGTTTTCATCAACAATGGTGCGACGGACATTATTTTCGATGGTTTCCGCCATCGCATCCTGATTTTTGCGAATGTTTTCCGGGAGAGATTCCGTGGCTTCTATGCCTTTTTCAACGATCAGTTGGATTAGCCCAAGCTCTTCAAAATCCATCAACTGTTCACTGGTATCAGCACGGATATACATATCCAACAGATGCCGCATAGCCGGTTCAAAGCGTTTCATATCCAGCAAATCACCACTAGCCAACTTCACCTCGTCGCGCACTTTTTCAAAATGCGCCACTTCCGAACGAAGCTGCTCAGCTTCGGCTGAAGCAAATCCAGCCTGCGGCAGTTCATTGGCAATATTGGCAAACGCCCGTATCAGCTTGGCAACGTTTTGATACAGGGTTAGACGCAACGCTTCTTTCTCACTAAGCGCGTCCGGATTAACCCCAGATTCACCGCAAAAGTAATGAATGTAATCCTGGGTCGCGCGCGGCGCTTTGACCGGTTCGCACAAGGCGCGCACCATTTCCAGGGCGTCGTCCAAATCCAGTCGCGCCTGTTCCAGACGGTCTTTCAGCAGTCCGGCCACATCCTCCTGGTCGTAGCCATCAAAAGCCCCTTGGGTGTAGTCGGTAATCGCCTTATCCAGCGAACGGAACAAATCTTTGTAGTCGACGATGTATCCATATTCCTTATCATCGCCGTCCAAGCGATTCACCCGGCAAATGGCCTGGAACAAACTGTGATCCGCCATTTGTTTATCAATGTATAAATAGGTCGCAGAGGGCGCATCGAAACCTGTCAGCAATTTATCCACCACAATCAGCAAACGCATTTGCCCCGGCTCTTCGACAAAACGCTTTTTAACGATTTTCTCGAACTCTTCCACCCGGTTAGCCGCCACGTCTTCCGGCTGTTCAAAGTAATCGGCCAGCATCTTGCGGTAGATGTCGTATTTGAACAGCTTTTCGGTCAAACCCTCGCCGGTTTCCTCGCCTTTGATGCTGGTCGCAGTGGGCTGAAAGCTTGTGACGATGGCTACTTTACCTGCCAAATCCGATTGGCTGAACATTTCATAGGCCTTGCAGGCCTGATAAACACTGGCACAGACCAACATGGCATTGCCGTAGCCATCCATCAGCCTGGGCTTAGTATCCATGTCCAACAGAATGTCATTGACGATCTGCTGCAAGCGCGACTTACTAGATAACACCTTTTGCAAAGTGCCCCATTTTTGCTTGAGCTGGGTTTTGGCGATGTTGGATAAGCCACGGGTTTTAGCTTCAAACCATTCGTCGACTTTCTTTTGCGAAGTAATGTGCTGATCGATGTCGCGTGCCTCGTAGCGCAAATCCAGCACCACGCCATCGGCCACGGCTTCATCAAATTTGTAGGTGTGGATATACGGCCCAAACACCTCCACCGATTTTTTCTTGTCCTTCTTCATCAGAGGTGTACCGGTAAAACCGATAAACAGTGCAGTGGGCAAAATGCTCTTCATGGCCTCGTGCAATTTGCCGGATTGGGTGCGGTGACACTCATCGACAAACACGAACAAATCACCCTTAACCTTGAAATCCTTGGGCAGGGATTTTTTCAACTCTTCGATAAAGGCATCCGTGGCACCTTCATCTTCACCTTCGGATTGCCGACCGAATTTATGCACCAAGGAACACACCAGCCAGGGATTGGGCTGATTGAGCGTAGCCACCAGATCAGCACCGCTTTTGCTGCGGTAAATGGCTTCATCGACACCGGTAAAGACTTTTTCAATCTGCTCATCCAGCTCGGTGCGGTCGGTGACGATCAGCACCCGGCTATCTTTAACATGCTCGCGTATCCACTTGGCCAGCCACACCATAGTCAAGCTTTTGCCCGAACCTTGCGTGTGCCAGATAATGCCGCCTTCACGCCGCGCAATATGCTGCTTGGCGGCTTCGATGCCGAAAAATTGGTTATGGCGGCAGGTTTTCTTGACGCCCGCATCAAACACCATAAAGTCGTGAATGATTTGCAAGAAACGTTGTTTATTGCAGATGCGGCTTAAATGAAAATCCAGCTTGTGCTCATACCCATGAGCCATATCCTCTTTCCATTCCAGATAATACTTTTCCGGAGTTTCAATAGCGCCGTATCGCATGCCCTGCGTGTCGTTACCGGCCATCACCAGTTGCTGGGTAGTAAAGAAATTACGGATGAAATCTTTCTTCTGATTATCCAAATTCTGGCGTATGCCTTCGGCCACCGATACCGAAGACCGCTTCAGTTCCAAAAGACCTAAGGCAATGCCATTGACGTATAACACCAGATCGGGGCGCTTTTTGTTTTCGCCCTTGATAGACACTTCTTCGGCAATGGCAAAATCATTGGCCTCAGGATTGTTCCAATCAATCAACCACACCGTTTGATTCTGCTCGCCCGCGCCTTCTTTATCCTTCACGCCGTAGCGTAACAAGCGATACACATCCTTATTGGCGTAATACAGCTTTTTACCTTCGCCCAGTGCCGCCGCCGTATCCAGTTGGCGGATGGCGCGGGTAATCAGTGCATCACTAACGCCGCGTTTTTGTAGCCAATCGGTCAGTAAGCCGATCTCGATATTTTTATTGCCTTCGCGGTCTTGCCAATCGCCCAGATAACGGTAACCCAGCTGGTTTTGAAAAAAGGCGACAATCCGATTTTGTGTAGCGCGTTCTCGCTGGCCTACCTGACTCACAGCAAACTCCTGTTCAGCTAACGATACAACGTGGTTTTCAGATAATCATCCGTTACCACAAATTCAGGCTCCTTACCGGTCAGAGCCCGAGTCAATGGCACAATTTTAGTTCTCACGCCCATGCCACGAAAATCAACATAACTGTAATCTCTCAATACTTCCATAATCAGAGTGTTTCGTGGCGAACGCTGCCCGGCTTTCATTTTTTCAATGGTCATCGAATTCGGCAGAGCACCGGGGCTAATCACTTCAAAGCGATCGGCATACGAACCAACTTCTATCTCAACGAAGCGAGTCCAGTCCCTGTGAGCCAAGGCATTGATTAAGGCCTCTCTCACGGCCTCTAGTGGATAGAACCACTGGGTTTCTCGCCTTAACCCTTCATCAATCTCGCCTGCTTCCTGTGAGATAAATGGCCCAATCGCATCCATAAAGCGCTCGATAATTCCGCCATCAACTAATCGCTTACCTGAGTCATCAATATCCCAACGGCCAACCAACGGCCCATCTAAAATCTCATCCAGTTCTGCTTGATATTCTTTGTCTTGGGTCTTGAATGCCAGGACACGGAGCCCGGCTTGTTTCAAATATCTGCGTGGATTCTTGCCAAACAATACCAAACCGGCAATGGTGCAACATATATTGCCTGCTGCCTCGGTAAGAAAGCTGAGCCCCAATAACCGAGCCTGCCAGGCTTCGGGTGAGTTTGGAATGTCCGGGTCTCTTAAAATGTCCTTCAAGTAATTGGTTAATCGCGCATCATCCAAGCAACTCATGTCGGTACGGGGTATCGGCAACACTTCCGTATGCAACATGCCACCAAGTTCAAACAAACGCATTTGCTGCTCTCTGGTTGCTAGCCTGGAAGTCGAACCCACACGAATATAAATTTCCTCTTTACCTCTATCACGCACCACGTAAGGTTTCGAAATGCCTTGTGGAAAACTAATGACCGCAACAGTCTTTTCGTCATCCAATTTGATTTCTTCATAAAAAGGCAGAATCAGCGGATGAATTTTGTCTTGCATGACATTCATTACCCACTCTTCAAGATTTGGGCGTTGTGGGCTGGCCTGAATGCCACTCACTACGCCATCATCTTCGACACCCAATATGACTCTACCCCCTTGGAAGTTTGCCATTGCCACCACTTCTTTAGCCAATTGCTCAGGGCGAATATCATCCCGTTTAAACTCCACCCCAGAGTTTTCGCCATTGGCAATAATTTCTAATAGCTCTGTTTTCAGCATTCAATTCCCCTAAGCTGACAAATCCAGCTATTTAAAACCATATTTCTCACGGCGCTGATTGAACGCACTTTTCCCACCTTCCAAAATCTCAGCTGCTAACTGTTGAATTTCAGGGACATCGATAGCGCCTTGTTGATTGGGTAAAATACGGCCCTTGTTGTCGTCAACGCTTAACACACCAATCCATTCGGCATCACCAAACACAGGTATGTTGGCATTATGAGTAGCGAACAAAAACTGCCTAGTAAGCTTGGCTCTTCGCAGTTCAGAAACAATCCGATCAGCAATAAAAGCGTTATCCAAGTTGTCTTCCGGCTGATCAAGAATAAGCGGATCTTGATTATCGAGCAGTAACAGATGCAGAACAGCCGTGCACTGTTGACCTGTTGATAAATCATCAATGGGACGGAAATGCGCTTCTTGCCCGCCATGGGTCACATTGAGTTCAATTGCCATCGTATCCGGCAATAATAGCTCTTCCATCTGTAGCAACTGGTTTTCAGTCATACGGTTTAATGCCTGTGCAACCGATGCTGTAACGCCCCAATCAAGTTGCAACAAACTCAAATCACCATCACGGATGGTTGCAGCTAAATTAGCTGGCGAGAAATCACCTTCATTTACCCAGAGTAATCTTTTAGGTCCAACACCTTCCAAATTACATCCATCCAGGAAACTAAGGAATACTTGACGATTTCCCTCGCTCCGCAATGTTAATCGAACCTTTTGCTCCAACTTGCGATTTAAGCGCTTAACTGATTTTTGCATCGCACTGGATCGTGCACTGGTTTCCTGACTTAATTCCAGTAAAAGTTTCTGACGCTGACTATAAAGTTCGTCGATTTGATTCTGTCTATTTTGTAATGCGATTTGTTTGGGCCCGATCTGTTCAATCTGTTTGAGGAGGGTTTGATACTCAGCACCAATCTCACGACCAGTTTTACCCTGGCTAGCGGGTATCTCTTTAAAGGCATTTTCAAGTGCTAATTCTTCTACAACAATCTCGAGCTCTAGTTGTTCCTGAACTGGCACCAGAGCAGTAGACGCTTTAGTCTTCATTTGTTCCAGATTTGCAATTGCTTCTTTCAAATCCCTGGTTAAATGATCTAACAAATTACGTTGCTGTTTAAGCAAATCAACATGCGGCAATCCATCCAAAGCGGCATCACTAAGAAAAGCCGTATCAGGCAAGCTGTCCTTTAACACAACAATCGCTTCACCAACGCGATTGACTTCTTCAGTTACACGTTCGCCAAGTTGTTTCTCCTTCTCCAGTTTGGGGATAATCTTTAACTTCTCATCTAACCCTAGTGACTGAAATTGCCGTGCCTGATCTCGGAGTTTGGGTAGACGCTCAACATCCGCTTGAATATCGACCTTCAGCTGTATCGCTCGTTTAATGGCCTCTCGATTATCTTTTAGACCGCTCAATAGCTTTTGAATCGAAGAATCAAAATTGGCATGTTCCCCTTCTAAAAAACGCTCAACTAAACGATTTCGGCTTTGGGGATCACGGGTCATCTCATAAATTTCGTTTTGCCCATACAACTCAATTCCCGGCAATAGGTCAATGGGTTTGTAAGGCATTACATTTCCCTGCTCATCGACAACAAATGGCTGATTGCCATACTTACGACTAACTTTGAATCTACGGCCTAGCATTGTGGCGGAGCGCACAATCAATTCCACGGTGCCGCTTTCCTTACCCAAGTTGTTTTTTAAAATCGCCTCATGTTTCGATTTTGCCTCTTTGCCAAAAGGCTCAAGATTAAGCGCAAATCGAATACACTCCAAGAGCGTCGACTTACCAGTACCTCGGCCACCAATTACGGAATTCAGATGTTCCGAAAGCCCAATATCGACACCGTCTAAATAACCTCCGACAAACCGCACTCGCTCGATGGCAGAGGCATAATTCTCCGGCTTGTCAGAATTCAACCGGACCCGTGATCCGGCATCCAGAAAGGCTTGCTTAAACGAAGTAAAGCAAGGCCTAGTCATCTTGATCAAACAAGAGGCGCCTGGGTTTCTAATATCTTCAGGCTTAGCAACATCTGCGGCATTAAGCGCCGCCATTCCGCGTTCACGACGGTAAGCATCTTCTTTATTTGTAAACGCCCGGTAATACAAAACCTCAGAAGCTTCTTTTAAGCCCTCAATAGTGCCGGGTATCTGCGCTGCCAACAATGCCTCGTGTTGCCACACGTGATTCATTTTGCGCTTTAGTACGCCATCATCATTAGTACTATGCGCGGCAAAGATGAAACCGCCGACTTCTTTGACTTTATCAATTAATTGAATCGCCGTGAGATTGGTCGGCAATACGCCATCTTGCGGATCGAGTAAGTCCAAACGTCCCAGTATCCGTTCTAGCTCTTGCGAGGTTTTGCTTTCATCGAACAGACAAACAAAGTGAATTTTCTCGCTGGATGCGATTTCAAAGCCTGGAAAGACCACAATTCGATTGTGAGAAAACAGGTCTCGCAACTTATCAATACCATCCACCGAGCCATGATTAGCCAGACCAACAACTTCAATACCTGCTTCGAGCGCGGCGGTTAGTAGTTGCTGGTTATACTCATCTTCAGATAGCGTCTGTTGTGCTCCGCGATATTTGATGTAGCCAGCCGGATTGACCTGCAAAGCACATTTAAAGAATCGCGCTTTTGTGTAGGTGGCTTGTCCGTTTACTTCAGACATTTGCACTCTCCTTGGGAGCTGGTTTAACCAAGCGTATTTTACCCGTCAGCAACTCCTGCATCATGCCTTGTTTGATTTGGCGGGTTTTACTTAGGCGTTTTTGTAGGGTTTGGATTTCGGCGTCCATGTCGAACAGGATGTTGGCGATGGCGGTTTGTTCATCTTTGGTAGGCTTAACTACCTTTATTTTTAAGCATGCTTGCTTATTCAATTTAGGCTGGGCAGTTCCAGAGTTAAGCAACGAATAGTCGAGACCTTCTAGGAAATCAGTCAAATATCCAATATCAAAATTAGATTTTGGCTTCATGACATGAGCATGATTATTAACCCATAATTTTCCCGAAACTCGAAAAGCCAGGGGTAGATTCCTACTCAAAATATTTTCTCCATCTTCTCCAAGTAGAATCAGATCATCATCGAATATATAGTCATTCACATAATCAACAATTCCAGATGCTCCATAGTACGGATATATACCGCTGATTTTAGCTCTATCACCAGACTTAACGGGTTTTCTTAAGCCATCTAAAAAATCAACAGCATCTTGTAATTCACATATCCCCCAATCCTCCGGAATCTCCCCCAACTCACTCTGCATATAGCCCTTTTGGGTACCTCCTTCGCGCAGGGCGAATTGTGGCAGTCGGGTGCGGCCGGTGAGGAGTTGCTGCATGGTGGCGGTTTTGATGGCCTGTTTTTTGGCAATCAGTTTTTCCAGTTCGTCAATCAGCGCATCGACATCGAACAGGGCGTTGGCTATGGCGGTTTGTTCAGGAATTGGTGGGATCGCTATTTTTTCCTGATGAACATCGTTTCGATTTACACCAGGTACGCCGCTTTTTCCACTATGCGAATCAAAGTCTACAGTTTGTAACAGGTAGTACGCGTATTCGGCAGATGTCTGAATAAATTTCGATACATATAAAGTTGTATTTAAAGGCCAAAAAGGTTCTTGTATATAGAATATTTCACCAATGGTTCCGTATCGACCTGTAACAATTCCAGGAGCACCAACCATTGCTTTATTGTGCTTACCACTCTCACCAGAGGAAGAAATAATTGGGACATTACCCTCGTTACGCAAACGCTGAGGTAAATCGAATCCACGTTGGAGAGTTAGTGCATCACCAAGATTGCAACAATACCAATTCTCTGGGATTGCCCCAACTTCCGTCTGTTTATATCCACCAGGAACAACTTGCCCAGTAGTTTCCGATAAATACTGAGCACTTGCTTCGGCGACTTGATCGCTCGCCGTCATAAAGACCACTCCAAACCCATCGCCTGCAAGTGTCCGGCCACTTTTTCACTCAACACATCAACCGATTGCGTGATGGCAGGTAATGGCTCGGCATAACGCTCTTCCAGCTCTTTTACCCGATTCGCCAATTGCTGGGTGACGCGCTCGATTTCTGCTTGGATATTGGTCCGCAAGCTGGCCAGCCATTTGTCTTCGACGATCAGAGTTTTAATCTCCGCGTCGCTCAAGCTGGAGTAATGTTTGAACACCATCAAATCCAACGCTTCCTGATGTTCTTTCAGGGATTTTTTGGCTTCGGCTTCGGCGTCAAACAGTTTTTGCGCCTGTTGCAGCGCAGCTTTTTCGTCGGGATCTGTCGCCAGTTTTAAACGGGCTTTGACACTGGCCGCAGTAACTTTGTCTTTGTCGTTGAGGGCATCGCTTAGCAAGCCATCGTCACCGCTGTGCTCTTCGAAGTAGCTTTCCAGTTCCTGACTGGCGGCATCCAGATCGGCTTGGATTTGGTCGATGATGGCTTGTTGGGCTTGAAAGTAACGAGCCACGATCAAGGCCGGCGGAATCAGCTCGGCTTTGTATTTGGCTTTGTTGATGATGAGGTCGGGCGTTTCTTTGAGCTTTTCGCCTTTTTGCGCCACCAGTTCGCGCAGGGTTTTACCGGCTGACCAGCCGTCTTGTACCAGCACGTAGACATCGTCCTGCATGACTTCGGCCCAGTAATCCATGAGGATTTGGTAGACGTCGTATTTATTCAGTAAGGCACTGTCGGCATAGGCTTGTAACAGGTCTTCACTGATGCGCTGAATGATGAGTTTAGGTTTCTGGGCTATTTCAATCTCTTTTAACGCGGCGCGTTCACGCCAGGCAGTGAACGGAATTAGGCTTTGCTCGGCAAAGGCGATAAATTCGGGGTGGTTCAATATGGTGGATTTGACTTGCGCGGTCGAGATCAGGGCTTGGCTGTAACCGGGGCGCAGTTCGGCAAACAGGCTGTGACGCAGACTGGGGAATACCTGCCAATAGGCTTGCAGCGCGGCGATGTCGCGGTTGGGTATGCCGCCTTGCAAATGGCCGCTTAAGTCGTGCAGGTCTTCGGGTTCGCTGCTGTCGATGTAGCGCGGAATATTCAGGTTGTAGTCGTTGGCTGCGATTTCGCTTAACGCCACCATGCAGCTGAAGCGCGGCAACACCAGTTGTTTGGTAAAGGCATCGACGATTTTGTGGATGTCCTGAGCACGCAGACGGTTTTTATTGCCGTCTTTCATATAGCCTTTGCTGGCATCGATCATGAAAATACCGCTGCGGTGTGCAGCATGTTCTTTATCAATGACGATGATGCAGGCCGGAATACCGGTGCCGTAAAACAGGTTGGCAGGCAAACCGATAATACCTTTGATGTAGCCTTGCTTGAGTAGGTTTTCGCGGATGCGCGCTTCGGCATTGCCGCGAAACAACACACCATGCGGCAGAATCACCGCGCCTTTGCCGGTGGATTTCAGACTTTTGATGATGTGCAGCAAAAAGGTGTAATCGCCGTTTTTATCCGGAGGTATGCCCCAGGTGAAGCGCTCAAATTCATCTTCCTGCGGGTTAATGCCGCTGGTCCAGTTTTTGTTGGAAAACGGGGGATTGGCGACCGCAAAGTCGAAGGTTTTGAGTTTGCCGTTGGCGTCTTTCCATTGTGGATCGGCAATGGTGTTGCCTTTCCAGATTTTGGCGGTGGCGTTGTTGTGCAGAATCATGTTCATGCGTGCCAACGCGCTGGTGGCGTTATCCATTTCCTGGCCGAAGATGGTCAAGCCGCGTGGCGCTTCGTCGCTGGCTTTTAACAACAACGAGCCGGAACCGCAGGTGGGGTCGTAAACGCTGGCGTCTTGCGGCGTATCCTGGCTGATGCCAATCACTTTAGCGAGAATGCGAGAAACTTCCGCCGGGGTATAAAACTGGCCTTTGGATTTGCCGGATTCGGTAGCGAAGTGGCGCATCAGGTATTCGTAGGCATCGCCAAGCAAGTCATCACCATCGGCACGGTTGGCGGATAAATCAATGCCTTCAAAAATGCCGACCAGCTTGGACAGGCGATCGATCATGTCCTTGCCTTTGCCGAGCTTGTCTTCATCATTGAAGTCAGCCACATCGATCACGCCTTTCAGGTCGTTCTCTTCAGCGAGGACACTAATAATTTTGTTCAGCTCTTCACCGATTTCTTTATTACCCTTTAACGCCACCATGTCGTCAAAACTGGCGCCTTGCGGCACGACGATCATGCCGTAAGGGTCGCCATTGTATTTGTCTGACACATATTTCATGAACAACAGCGTCAGCACATAATCTTTGTACTGACTGGCATCCATGCCGCCGCGCAGCTCGTCGCAGCCGGCCCAGAGGGAAGAGTAAAGTTCGGTTTTTTTTATGGCCATCTAAAAATCAGTATTCCGTTAGGTTGTATTCCGTTAAAGCAGATCGGGGTTTAAGTCTACCGTTTTCATGCATTGCGTCAGGTAACGCATTTTACTGAACTCGGTACCATGGCTTATGTAAAGCCGCTTTGCAAAAGCCTTTGCGATGATTAACTTCAGTTTTAGGCGTATTTAATCATGAAATGATTTGTTGAGACTGCTATCCCTGGACGGAGAGTTGTTCGGCTCTATTGATCTCATCAAAAAAGCCGTTGACATCCATAGGATATACGGATGTCAACGGCCTGTTGACTAACGTAACGAGCTAAGCCGCTCTTGGACGACCTATATCTCCAGTTCCAGGAGGCAGCATCTTACCTTTGCCGAAGTTCTTACTGTGATCAGGAGTCAGCATCCGAGAGTAGTGATCCACTTTGATCAAGTAAGCAGCGGCGATTTTTAGATAGTGACGTTTTTCCAAGTCAGTGTGGTGGATCATACCCAAAGCACAGTACAGGTAATTGGCTTTTTCTTTGTTACAGTCCCAACAACCACCGCGATGTTGCGTGATGCAATGCACCCAGTAATGACAAATCATCCCGCTAAGGTAAACATCGTCTGTCTCTTTATCCCCATCGAAGAACACAAATAAATGAAAATGAAAACCCTTGACCGGACCGTATTCTAACGTCCAGATATGACCGACCTTATGCTTAAACAAGCTGTTTTTCTTGGCGTTATTCCAAAGATGTTCGAAGTCTTGCTTTGCTTCCCGGTACTTAGCTTCTATATCGGCATAGCAGGTAATGACATTGCCCTGTTTATAACTAAGATCCACTCTGACCACCAGCAGCTGTTTATGATGCTTGTGCAGGAAGTCGATATACTCCATCAAGCTTTTATGGTTCTTTTGCGATGCACGATTGGCTTCAGCGACGAGGAATTTGAACTCGGTGCTTTGTACTTCCTGACGGATACGACTCACACAGTCACTTAACTGCGTCATGATCGTCAGCATGATCTCGTAGTCTCGCCCCACCCGGTACAGATCATCTTGCTTGTTTAATGCGGCATGCAACTGAAGGTACTCCATGAGATTACCATTTAACACGTTTTTGATGAAAACGTTGATGTACGGATGGAACTCATGGATTGGGAACTGATTAAGCAGTGGATTGAGATAGTAGCAAACCATATCGGTGATAGCCCTAGTCAGGTGAGCAGGTACCACTTGTTGGATGCCATTACCCCGGTCGATGACGGTGTATAGAGGATCATCCGGATGGTTGACGATTTCATGCACCAGACTTTCGACGGCAGGCAGTATTTCAGATTGTGCGTTCATAAAAGACCTCTTGATTAAGAAGAAAAAGAAAGGTTTACGAACCTGTGCTAATGGATAGTGATCAGTGCAGATGGATTGTTTGAGCAATCCATCTGCCTGCCTACTTCGACATGCATATCCTATGGGGAAGCAGCATGAGCGAAGATCAGGCGAGTGAGTAGGCTGTCGTTCGAT
>FSSH01001516.1_pt1 | contig 14031 bp, 10 predicted proteins | sample 1166101 | NCBI WGS metagenome assembly FSSH01 (sample SAMEA32972668, study PRJEB13176) | freshwater metagenome | biome: Drinking water system; feature: Biomass in drinking water that filtered by 0.45 um membrane; material: drinking water | place: USA | collected 2012-12-20 | depth 0 m | reverse complement strand
CGCCGCGGCCCTGCTGCTGGCGCTGGTGCTGTGGCCCAGCCACGCGGGCTGGGCCGGCTGGAGCGCGGCGGTGCACCGCAACGTGCAGCAGTCGGCCGTGGCGGCGCAGCTGGGGATCTGGGACGCGGCGCGTTTCCCCCGCCACGAGGACGCCGCCCGCACTGACGTCGAGCGCAGCCTGGCGCTGATGCGCGAACAGCGCGTGGCGATGTTCGCCGAGCCTGGCTACGGCGTGGCCGCGGACGGCTGGCGCGCGCCGGCGGGCGAAGCCTTCACCCCGGCGGTGGCGCATGCCGCGATCGTGCGTCGCTTCCACGACGAGCACGGCCAGCGCGAGGTCGCCGCCATCGAAGGCTGGGTGTCGCGCATCGAAGGCCGGCCGCGTGATCCCGTGCTGGTGGTGGTGGACGGGCGCGGCGACCTGCGCGGGCTGGCCAAGTTCAGCTTCGTCGGCCCCGGCAAGGCGGCGCTGCGCTGGAACGTACCGGCCAAGCGCGGCTTCGACGGCTACGTGGTCGCGCCGCGCCCCGGCGAAGCGCTGCGCGTGCTGGTGCTCGACCCGCAAACCCGGCAGGTGCTGGCGCAGGTGCCGTTCACGCCAGTGGACTGAACCCGCGGCGCGTCAGGGCCGCACGGCGGTGACTTCGATTTCCACCAGGAAGCCCGGGTTGGCCAGCGCCGCCACTTGCATGGTCGAACGCACCGGCAGGTTGGGCTGGGTCGGGGTGCCGAAGAATTCGCTGTAGCCCTTCATGAAGCCGCCGAAGTCCATGCGGCCGTCCAGCGCCGGGTCGCCCACCAGGAACACCTGCATCTTCACCACGTCGCCCATGGACAGGCCCAGGCCCTTGAGCTGGGCCTCGATGGCCTTGAGCACGCTCACCGTTTGCGCCTGCGTGTTGCCGTAGGCGGCCACGGTGTTGGCGGGCGCGTCGGCGTCGGCCACCGGCGGCACCGTGCCGCTCAGGTACACGGTGGTGGCGCCGGCCGGCACTTCCACCGCGGCGGCGATCGGGAACGTGCTGTTGTTGGGCAGCTTGTGGCGCACCACGTCGGCCGCCGTGGCGAACGCGGGCGACAGGGCCAGGAGCAGGACGGCGGTGGTCTTGATCATTGCGGGTTTCCTCTCTTGGGATGGAGCGCCTTCACTTCGGCGGCGGTGATCGGATCGCCGTAATCATTGCCGAAGCTCGTGCGGATGTGGTTGATGACGTTCGCCACCTGCACGTCGGTGAGCCACACCGGCTCGAAGTACGGGCCGATGACGTGCTCGGGGGCGAACGCCGGCATGTTGCGCCGCCCGCCCAGGATCACCACCGCCATGTAGCGCGACGAGGCCAGGTTGGCATTGCCGGCGAAGGCCGGGTAGGTGCCTGCACCCACCGCGCCGCGGCCGTCGGGCATGTGGCAGCCCTGGCAAACCTGGGCGTAGATCTCATCGCCGCGGGTAGTGCCGAGGTTGCCCTCGGGCGGCGGTTCGGGCGCGGTGTCCTCGGCCAGCGCCGGCAGCACCAGCAGGGCCAGCAGAGCGATCGTCGCCCAGCGCGGTGGGAGCGTCATGGCGTAGCCTCCGAAAGGGCCTTGTGGTGGAGTCGGCCGATGGCGTCGAGCGCCGACGTCACCGCGCCCTCCTGCCACGCCGGCAGGTAGGACGCGTGTTCGCCCGCCAGCACGATGCGGCCGTCGATGGCGCACAGGTTGTCGTAGTGCTGTTCCCGCGCCTGCTTGTTCCAAAGTGCGAAGCAGCCCATCGCGCCGGGTGCGCGGTGCCACGCCAGCGAGACGCCGTTGTCGAATTCCTGGTCGTACTGCGGATGCAGCTGCCGGCCCTGGCGCACCGCTTCGCGCACCCGCTCGGCCGCCGGCAGCGAGGTGAAGCGCGTGGCGTCCTTGCCCCACAGGTAGCCGCCCAGCAATACGCCCTTGCCCGCCGCGTGGTAGCCGGTGCTCGGGTAGCCGATGTTGCCGATGGGCAGGTCGGTGTAGCTGATGCCGCCGTAGATGTGCTCGTCCTCTTCCCAGAAGCGGCGCTTGAACTGCAGGCCCACCTTCACCGCCGCGGCGTAGGGCACGGCGCTGATGGCGTCGGCCATCGGCCGGCCCACGTTCATCGGCAGCTGGCCCAGGATGGACAGCGGCAGCGTGCACACGCACCAGTCGGCGCTGGCGGTGTGGCGGCTGCCCGGCGCGGCGGTGTCTTCGTAGGTGGCGCGCACGCCGCGGCCATCCTGGTGGATGTCGACCACCTTGGCGTTGAAGCGGATCAGGCCCTGCAGCCTTGCGGCGAACGCGTCGGCGATGCGGTCCATGCCGCCCACCGGCTGCAGCAGCGTGCCCTGCATTTCGTACAGGTCGCCGATGGGCAGCCAGGTCCACAGCTGCGAATCCAGCACCTGCGCCAGGCCCACCGGCGTGGACGGCACGGGACGCCCGCCCAGGCCGCCGCCGGCATCGCGGTCGTAGCCGCGGCGTTCGCTGGCGCCGAGGTTCTTCGCATACTTGAACTGTTCGTCCAGCGCGCCCCACCAGCGCAGCGACTCGAGCAGTTTCTCCTGGTCCTCGGTCGACAGCGGCGCGTCGAGCTGGCCGCCCTGCGTGGCCTTCGCCAGCAGCTCGGCCACGTGGCCCTGGTAGTCGGCTTTCACGGCGCGGTGGCGCTGCGGCTTGCCGTCGAAGGCCTTCGTGCTGTGCAGCAGCGCCTGGTGGTTGACCTGCACGAAGTTTTCCAGCGGCACGCCGAACTGGCGGCAGTAGCCCAGGATGCCGTGGTGGTGGTGCGGCAGCCGCCAGGGGCCGGGATTGATGTACAGGCCGGGATCGAACCGGCAGTGCTGGGTTTCGCCGCCCAGCTCGGTGTATTGCGTGCCGCCGCGCAGGGTTAGGTTGCGGCCGCCGGCGCGCGCGGCGTACTCGAGCACCTGCACCCGGTAGCCGGCCTTGTGCAGCTCGAACGCCGCCACCATGCCGGCGATGCCCGCGCCCAGCACCAGCACCGATGCGCCGGGCGGCGCGTCACCCAGCCTGGGTGTGCCGGTGAACGTGGATTCCGGCGCCAGCCCCAGGCTGGCCATGGCCTGGTACATCGCCGCGCTGCCGGCGCTGAGCCCGACCATCCGCAGCAGCTGCCGGCGCGTCATCGGGCCGCGAACCGCCCCCTTTTCCATGCGTTCGCCCCTGGCGTCGGCCGGGTGGACCCCGGCACTGGTACAAGAGGGCAACGGGCCTTGGCGATGGCTTCGGCCAAGGCGCGAAACGGCGGCCTAGTTGCCCTGGCCCGCCGGCTGCAGCGGCAGCCCGGCCTGTTGCCAGGCCTCGATGCCGCCGCGGTACCACAGCACCTTCGTGTAGCCCAGCGCGATGGCGCGCAGCGCGGCGTTGTAGGACATCCAGCACTGGGTGCTTTGGCAGTAGAAAACCATCGGGCGATCCTTGCGGCCCTGCGTGGCCTGCTGCAGGTACTGGCCGAACTCGCGCTGCACCGTGTCCTGGAAGTTGCCCGGCTGCGACGCCGGCACCACCGGGATGGCGTTGGGCAGGCGCTGGGGCCCACCCAACACGTCGAACACCAACGCCTGCGCACTGCCGTCGCGCAGCAGCTGCGCCAGTTCCGGCGTGGTGACCAGCCGGCCGCCGGGAATGGCGCTGGGCGTGGGGCCGTGCAGGCCTCCGGACTTGAGCTGCGAGGTTGGCGCGACGCCCAGGTCCTGGGTTTCCTGCCCGGCGGACGGAGCGGCTTGGCCGAAGCCCTGCGGTGCCGGCGCGGGCGTGCCGAAGCCCTGTGGCGCGGGGCGGGGCGGCGGCTGCGGTTGCTGTTGCTGTTGGGCTTGCGCTGGCGTCGGCGCCGAACCGAAGCTGTCCTGCGCACCGGCGGGCGCCGCCAGTGCAAAGGCCGACAGCAGCATCGTGAGGGCGAGCGTGGCGTGGCGAGGGTTCATTCGTTGCGCTCCATTTGTTCGGCCTCGACGCCCAGGTCCACCTGCGGGTTGAGGTTGGGGTCGTTGCTCTGGAAGTAGGTGCCGTCGTTGGCACGCCAGGCGTTGTCGTAGCGGTTGTCGAGCTGCACTTCGTTGCCCGCCACCGGGTCGGTGTAGCGGTCAACGTTGTTGATGCCGTCGATGGTCTGGCGCTGGATGGCGTCGCTGCTGTCGCTGCGGCTTTCCCAGCCGCGCTGCTGGATGTCGGCCACCTCGCGCTGGGTCTGGGCGCTGATGCGGCCGCGCTCGATCTGCCCCTGCAGGCCGCGCTGGGCCAGGGCGGTGTTGTGCTTGTCCATGCGCGCCTGCCACTGCGGGTCGGGCTGGGCGCTGGTGGCGAAGTGCGTGGCGAGTGCCAGGTCCAACTGGCCCGACGGTGCCGTGGCCACGACCGGCGCGCCAGCCATGCCGCTGTTGAAGGTCCTGACCTCGCCGGGCATCACGCCGGGCATGCGCGTTTCCGAAAAATGCACCACCGCCAGCAGGCTCTCGCGCATCTCGCCGTTGCCATCGGCGTAGGCCACCAGCAGTTCGCCGCCTTCCTTCCAGTGCCGGGTCTGGGCATCCGAGGGCAGGGCCGGCGAACGGATCAGGTCGTCGCGGGTGCGGAAGTCGAGCGTGCGCGAACCCGGGCGCAGGCGCTGGGCGAGGGACTCGAGGTAGCCGCGCACGTCGCGTATTTCCCAGCGCGGGCAGCCGTGGGCCGGCAGGTTCATGCCGAGGTTGTCGAACGCCCAGGCTTCGGCCGGCAGCAGCCGCAGGCTTTGCCGGCCATCGGGCGACTGCGCTTGCCACTGGTAGCTGGGCGTGGCGCCGCAAGGCGCCTGCTGGTTCCAGACCACGTTGCCCGCGGCCTGCCAGCCGGCCGGGATCTCCAGCCACAGCGCCGGCATGGGCTTCTCGAAGCCGCTGGCGTCCACCACGGCCACGCGCTGGAAGCCCGCGCCCGACGCCGCGTCGGCCTGCCCGGGCATCGCTGCGGCGTTGGCGGGTGACGGCGCGGCGTTATCGCCGGCGGCGGGGGTGCCGCCCGGTTGGACCAGGGCTGACGGCGACGCTTGACCCGACGCTGGCCCGGCACCCTGGGGCGGTGCGCCGGCGTCCGGACCGAGGCCGCAGGCGGCGGGCAGCAGGCTGGCCAGGGCCAGGGTGAGGATGTGCCCGTGGGGTCGACGCATGGCGGATCTCCGATGTCTGTCCCTTGATGGCGCACAACGGCATCGAATCGGCTCATCGGCCGTGGCGTGGCCTCAGCGCCGGTCGGCCATGGCGTCGAACAGCCAGGCCCGGGCGGCCTGCCAGTGTCGCTTCACCGTGGCCGGCGACAGGGCCATCGCCTCGGCGGTCTCTTCGATGGTGAGGCCGCCGAAGTAGCGCAGTTCCACCAGCCGGGCCTTGTCCGGATCAATCTGTTCGAGCCGGGCCAGCGCGGTGTCGAGCGCCATCACGTCCAGGCCGGGCTCGTCGGCGGGCAACTCCAGGCCGGTGAGGGTGACGCGGTGGCCGCCGTCGCGCTTGGCGGCGTCGCGGCGGCGGGCGTGGTCCACCAGGATCTCGCGCATCAGCCGCGCCGCCATGCGCACGAAGTGGGCGCGCCCCTGCCAGTCGATGCGGTCGAGGCCCGACAGCCGCAGGTAGGCCTCGTTGACCAGGGCCGTGGGCTGCAGCGTGTGGTTGGCGCGCTCGCCGCGCAGTTGGTGGTCGGCCAGCGCGCGCAGCTCCGGGTAGACGATGCGCACCAGGCGGTCGCGCGCGCCCGCGTCGCCTTCGCGCCAGGCGGACAGCAGGGCAGTGACGTCTCCGGACATGGCGCCGAGTCTATATCGGGCGGCGCCGCTGGCGGGCGTGAGCCGATCCGGCCGCGTCCCGCGCCTTCTGCTAGTGTCAGGCCGCAGGGAGCGGCCGGGGGACGGCATGAAGACTTCGCTCGAGATCCAGGTGTTGCAGCTGTTCGAACAGGCGCTGGCGCAACCGGACGCCGGGCGCATGGCCTGGCTGGCCAGGCAGGGGCTGCCGGACGACGTCGTGGCGCGCGTGATGCGCCTGCTGGAGGCCGAGCGCGCCGCCACGGGCTTCATGGAACAGACCGCCGTGGTGCCCGAGGAAGTGCCGCCCGAGTTCCCGAAGGTCGGCGAGCGCCTGGGCAACTACGAGCTGCTCAAGCCGCTGGAAGCCGGCGGCATGGGCGTGGTGTACCTGGGCCGGCGCGCCGACGACGTCTACGACCAGCAGGTGGCGATCAAGCTGGTGCGCCCGGTGCACCTGCTGGCCGCCGCCGAATTCCGCCGCCAGCTGATATCGCGCTTCGAGGACGAGCGTTCGATCCTGGCGCGCATGAGCCACCCCAACGTGGCGCGCATCCTCGACGGCGGCAGCACCGCCGGCGGCATTCCCTACCTGGTGATGGAATACGTGGACGGCGTGTCGCTCACCGACTACTGCCGCAACCAGAAGCTGGACGTGCGGGCGAGGCTGGCGCTGTTCTGCAAGGTCTGCGACGGCGTGCAGGAAGCGCACCGCCACCTGATCGTGCACCGCGACCTCAAGCCCGACAACATCCTGGTGGGCGCCAACGGCGAGCCGCGGCTGCTGGACTTCGGCATCGCCAAGATCCTCGAGCAGGAGCCGCAGTCCCCCGGCAAGGGCACTTCGCTGTCGGCGATGACGCCCGCCTACGCCAGCCCCGAACAGGTGCGGCAGGAAGCGCTGACCACCAGTTCGGACGTGTATTCGCTGGGCGTGGTGCTGTACCAGCTGCTGGCCGGCGTGCGGCCCTACGAGCTGGGCGGCCTGCGCCCGTCGGAGGCCGAACACGTGGTCTGCGAAACCCTGCCCGACCCGATGCACCGCATGCTGGAAAAGGCCGCCATCACCGACGGCGAGCGCAGGCTGCGCCGTGGCCAGATCACCCCCGACGTCGAGCGCATCGTCGCCAAGGCCATGCACAAGGAAGCGCCGCGCCGCTACGGCTCGGCCCAGGAGCTCGCCGACGACATCCGCCGCTACCTGGCCGGCGAGCCGGTGCAGGCCCATCCCGATTCGGCCGGCTATCGGCTGCGCAAGTTCCTCGGGCGCCACCGGATTGGCGCGGTAGCCGCCACGCTGGCGCTGCTGGCCATCCTCACCGCCAGCGGCGTGGCCCTGTGGCAGGCGCAGCAGGCGCGCCGCGCGGCCAGCGACATGGCCGAGGTCAACGCTTTCCTGATGGACGTGCTGCGCATGTCCAACCCCTACGAAACGGCCGGCGAACTGAGCCTGAGCGACGCCGTGGACATGGCCGTGGTGCAGGTGGACAAGCGCTTCGCCGGCCGGCCCGAGCTGTCGTCCGGCGTGCGCTTCGCGCTGGGCTACAGCATGGTGAGCCGCAACCAGCTGGCCCTCGCCGAGCCGCAGCTGACCCAGGCGCTGGCCGACAGCCGGGCGTCGCTGGGCGCGACGGCGCTGCGGACGCTGCAGATCCGCGAAGCCATCGCCCAGCTGCGCATCGCCCAGGGCCGCACGGAGGAAGCCGAGGCCGACCTGCTGTCGGTGCTGGCCGACATCGAATCGAGCGGGCAGACCGCCGATCCGCTGTACCTGCTGGTGCTCAACAACATCGGCCAGCTCTACCTCGACCAGGAGCGCTACCCCGAGGCCCGCAGCTATCTGGAAAAGGCGCGCGCGCAGCCGGAGCCGAAGGCCGGCACGGCGTCGGCCGACACCCACGCCATCCTGCTGTCCAACCTGGCCTACGCGGCCCATGGCCTGGGCGAACTGGACCAGGCCGAGTCCTACTTCGACCAGGCGGAGGCCGAATTCGCCAGCTTGCGCCCGGGCGGCAGCGCCGAGCTGGCGTCGCTGATGAACAACCGCGCCTTCCTGCTGGACGAACAGGGCAAGGCCGACGAGGCCTATGCGATGCGCCAGGCTTCGCTGGCGATGCGCGAAGCGGTGCTGGGCGGCGAGCACCCGTCGCTGGTGCGGCCGATGCTGGACCTGGCGCAGAGCGCGCTGATGCGCGGCGATCCGGCCACGGGGCTGGCCCTGGCCACCCGCGCGGTGGACGTGTCGCTCAAAGCCTATCCGCAGCCCCACGCCGACACCGTGTTCGCCATGGGCATCCAGGCCGGCGCGCTGATCAACAGCAAGCGCTTCCTGGACGCGGGCGAAGCCATCACCCGCGCCGAGGCCGACCTGGCCAGGCTGGACGCCCCGCCCGAGTACATCGTGCAGGGCCTGGGCTACGTGCGGCAGGGCCTGTGCAAGCGGCCGCGCACGCCGGCGGTGCCGTCCTGCGCCGGCATCGAGCCCACCGAGCCGGCGCTGCCCTGACTCACGCGGCGCCGCTGCCGGCCGCTCAGGCGGCCGCGGCCTTGCGGGTGAACCGCCGCGTGAAGTCTTCCATCGCCGCGAACGCCGCCGGGATCACCACCAGGCTCAGCAGGGTGGACGTGATCAGGCCGCCGATCACCGCCACCGCCATCGGCTGGCGGAACGACGCATCGGCGCCGAAACCGAAGGCAATCGGCAGCATGCCGGCGGTCATGGCGATGGTGGTCATGATGACCGGGCGCGCGCGCTTGCGGCACGCGTCCACGAGGGCGTCGTGCATGCTCATGCCGTGTTCGTCCTCGGCGATCACCGCGTAATCCACCAGCAGGATGGAGTTCTTGGTGGCGATGCCGATCAGCATCAGCAGGCCGATCAGCGCCGGCAGCGACAGCAGCGTGCCGGTGACCAGCATCAGCCCGAACGCGCCGCCGGCCGACAGCGGCACCGCCATCAGGATGATCAGCGGGTGGCTGGCGTGGTTGAACAGCAGCAGCAGCACGGCGTAGACGCAGAACAGGCCGGCACCCATCGCCAGCGCGAAGCCGACGAACAGCTCCACGAACACTTCCGAATCGCCCGTGTTCTGCACCTGCACGCCGGGCGGCAGGCGCTGCAGCGAAGGCAGCTTCTGCACTTCCGCCATCACGTCGCCGAGCGGCCGGCCGTTGAGTTCGGCGGTGAAGGTGATGTTGCGCTGGCGGCCGTAGCGGTCCACCTGCGACGGGCCAGAGCCGCGCTGGATGTCGGCCACGGCCGACAGCGGCACGGTGCCGCCCCCGGCGCTGGGCACGCGCAGCAGCGACAGCAGGGCCTGGTCCGACAGCGCGTCCTGTTCCAGGCGCACGCGGATCGGCACCTGGCGGTCGGGCAGGTTGAGCTTGGCCAGGCGCTGGCGGAAGTCGCCGCTGGTGGCGATGCGCGCGGCTTCGGCGATGTCCAGCGTGGACACGCCCAGGTCGGCCGCGCGCCGAGCATCGGGCACGATCACCAGTTCCGGCCGCAGCAGCGAGGCCGTCGAACTGATCGTGCCCAGGCCCGGGATCGAGCGCAGGTCGCGCTCGAATTCTGCGGCGGCCTGGTACAGGCGGCGCGGGTCGTCGCCGCTGAGCACCAGCATCAGCTGCTCGCCGGGCTCGGTGCTCAGGAAGCGCTGGCGCACGCCGGGCAGCTTTTCCAGGCGCTCGCGCACCTCGCGCTCGAGTTCCTTCTGGGAGCGGTCGCGTTCGCCCTCGGGGCCCCAGTCCAGCACCATCGTCACCTTGCGCACTTCGCTGATGCCGCTCACGGCCGGATCGCCCAGGTCCAGCACGCCGCCGACGGTGGCGTAGGCCTGGCGCAGTTCGGGCATGTCGCTGATGAGCGCGCGGGCGCGCTCGCTCACCGCCGCGGTCTGGTCCAGGCGGGCACCCGGGGGCAGCTCCAGGCTCAGGTTGCTGCGGCCCAGGTCGGAGCCGGGGATGAAGGTGGCCGGGATGAAGGGCAGCAGCCCCAGCGAGCCGATGAACATCAGCAGCGCCAGGCCCAGGGTCTTGAAGCGGTTGGCCAGCGCCCATTCCACCAGCACCAGGTAGCGCTTCATCAGCGCTGATTCCCTTTCCACGTGCGGCTTGGCCTTGAGCTGGTAGGCGGCCATCATCGGCGTGAGCAGGCGCGCCACCATCAGCGAGAACACCACCGCCGTGGCCGCGGTCCAGCCGAACTCCAGGAAGAACTTGCCGGCGATGCCGGGCATGAAGGCCACCGGGATGAACACCGCCGCCAGCGTGGCCGACGTGGCGATCACCGCCAGGCCGATCTCGTCCGCGGCTTCGGTGGCGGCCTGCTTGGGCGGCTTGCCCATCGCGAGATGGCGGTCGATGTTCTCCACCTCCACGATGGCGTCGTCCACAAGGATGCCCACCACCACCGCCAGCGCCAGCAGCGTGAGCATGTTCAGGCTGAAGCCCAGCAGCCAGATGACGCCGAACGTGGGGATGATGGACAGCGGCAGCGCCAGCGCCGAGATCCAGGTGGCGCGCCAGTCGCGCAGGAACCACCACACCACCAGCACGGCCAGCAGGGCGCCTTCCCACAGCATGGTCATGGACGAACTGAACGACGCCTCCACTTCGTCGATGGCCGTGCTGACCTGCTTGAACTCGATGCGCGGGTGTTCGGCCTTCAGCGCCTCGATAGCTTCCTCGATGCCTTCGCCGACCTTGATTTCGCTCGAGCCGCGCGTGCGGCTGACGCCGAAGCTCACCACCGGCTGGCCGTCGATCATGGCCAGCTGGCGCCGTTCGGCGTGGCCGTCGGTAATCGTGGCCAGCGCCGACAGCGGTAGCTGGCGGCCGTCGGGCAGCACGATCGGGAACTGTTCCAGGGTCTGCGCGCTGTCCACGGTGCCGACGGCGCGGATGGCCTGTTCACTGCTGCCCTGGGTGGCGCGGCCGCCCGAGCGCTCCACCTGGGAGCGCGCCAGCTGGTTGGACACGTCGCCCGCGGTGATGCCGTAGGCCGCCAGCACGCCCGGGCGCAGGTCCACCTGCACTTCGCGGGTGATGCCGCCGCTGCGCACCACGGTGCCCACGCCGCGCACCGAGAACAGCTTCTTGGTGACTTCGTTGTCCACGAACCAGCTCAGCTCGTCCTCGCCCAGGCTGTCGGACGCCACGGCGTAGGTGACCAGGGTGCCGCCAACGATTTCGATCTTGGCGACGATGGGTTCTTCGACGTCGCCCGGCAGCTCGGCGCGGATGCGGGTGACGGCGTCGCGAACTTCGTCCAGCGATTCGTTGAGGTCCTTGCCGATGCGGAACTCGATGAAGGTGGTGGACGAGCCCTCGGTGACGGTGCTGACCAGCTTGTTGATGTCGGCCAGGCTGGCCACCGAGTCCTCGATCTTGCGCGTGACCTCGGTTTCAAGCTGGCTGGGCGTCGCGCCCGGCAGCGCCACGGTGACCGTGACGCCGGGGTAGGAAATGTCGGGGAAGCGCGACACCGCCAGCTGGCTGTAGCCGAACAGCCCGACGATGGTCAGCAGGGTGAACAGCAGGATCGCCGGCAGCGGCCGGTTGATGGACCAGGCGGAGAAGTTCATCGGCTCACTCCGCGGTGGCGGCGACGATGCGAACGCGGTCGCCGTCGGACAGGAAGCCCGCGCCTTCCACCACCACGCGCTCGTCGGCCTGCACGCCTTCGACAATCTCGACCAGCCTGTCCTGGCGCGCGCCCACCGTCACGCGGCGCTGCGCCACCACGTCGCCTTCGCCCAGCACGAACACATAGCGGTACCCATCGCGTTCGACGATGGCCTGGTCGGGCACGGTGCGTGCGGGCCGGGCGCCCAGCACCAGGTCGCCCTGGGCATACATGCCGGCGCGCAGGGCGCCCGGCGCGGGCAGGTCCACGTACACCGTGCCGGTGCGGCTTTGCGCATTGAGCGCGGGAGACACCGCGCGCACGGTGCCTTCCACCGCCGCGCCGTCCGGGCCCACCAGGCGCGCCTTGGCGCCGGGCGACAGCAGGATCAGTTCGCTTTCGGGCAGTTCGGCGCGCCACTCCAAGCGGCCGTCGCGGATCAGACTCAAGAGCTCGGTGCCCGCGGCCACCACCTGGCCCGGTTGCACCATGCGCTGCGACACCACGCCCGCGTGCGGCGCGGTGAGCGTGGTGAAGCCCAGGCGCAGGCGCGCGTTCTCAAGCTGGGCCAGGGCGGTCTGGCGCTGGGCCTTGGCACCCAGTTCGCCCGAGATGAGCTGGTCGGCCTCGCTGTCGGCGATCAGCTGCTCGCGCTTGAGGCGCTCGCCGCGGCGGGCGTTGGCGCTGGCCACCGCCAGGCTGGCGTCGGCCTGCGCGAGGGCGGCTTGCGCCTGCCGCAGCTCCATCGCCAGGCTGCGCGCGTCCAGGCGAAGCAGCGGCTGGCCGGCCGTCACCACGTCGCCCACTTCCACCAGCACCTCGGCCACGCGCTGGCCCGACAGCTCCACGCCCAGGGACACCTGTTCCCAGGCGGCCACCGATCCCGAGGCCGTGATCCGGCGCGGCAGGTCCTGCTGCGTGGGCAGCGCCACGCTTACCGTCAGGCTGGGCTGGCTGGGGGCGGGCGCGGGGTCGTCAGCACAGCCGGCGGCGGCCAGGCAAAGCAGCAGGACCAGCGGAGGCGCGATGCGGAGGCGGGGCATGGGCGATGGGCCAAGAGGAACAATGGCGCGATTGTCGCAAACGCGGCGTCGCTTGGGCGCGAGCGTGTGAATGTCCGGTGGGCTACCCTTAAGCCGTTATTTCCAGCGTCTTTCGGAGAGCCCAGTGAGCGAAGCGTCCCCCCTGCCGTCGGCGCCGCCGACCCTGGCCAAGCGCGTCGCGGCGCTCGACACCCAGACCGCCCTCAAGCGTCTCGACGCGATCGACCCGGGCGAGATCGCCCGCATGCTGGCCACCATGCCGCCGGCCCGCGCCAACAGCCTGCTGGCCGCGATGGAGCCCGGCTGGCGAGACCGCATCATGGCTGCGGCGCCGGCCGGCACCGACTGGAGCGACGGCCAGCGCTACGCCGAGGGCACCGTGGGCCGGCTGCTGGAGGATCCGCCGGCGCTGTTCACGTCCGGCACGCCGGTGTCGGTGGCGATCGAAACCCTGCGTGAAGTGGTCAAGCAGCGGCTCGTCACCTACCTGTGGGTGGTGGACGGGCAGCAGAAGCTGCTGGGCGTGGTGGCCTTCCGCGACCTGCTTTATGCCGACCGCGCGGTGGCTCTGGACGACATCATGATCCGCTCCCCGTTCGCGCTGCGGCCGAAGATGCCGCTGGTGGACGCGATGCGCGAAGTGGTCACGCGCCACTACCCGGTGTATCCGGTTTGCGAGGAAGACGGCCGGCTGGTGGGCCAGGTGCGCGGCCAGGTGCTGTTCGAACAGCAGGCCTTCGAGATTTCCGCCCAGGCCGGCGCCATGGTCGGCGTTGAGAAGGAAGAGCGCCTGGCCACGCCGCTGTGGCGCGCCTTCCGCTTCCGCAACCCCTGGCTGCTGGTGAACCTGCTGACCGTGTTCGTGGCGGCGGCGGTGGTGGGCTACTTCGAGGACACCATCAACCGCGTGGTGGTGCTGGCGATGTTCCTGCCGGTGCTGGGCGGGCAGAGCGGCAACCTGGGCTGCCAGGCGCTGGCGGTGATGCTGCGCGGCATGACCCTGGGCGAACTGCGCGGCATGGGCGTGGCGAAGCTGGTGGCCAAGGAGGCGCTGCTGGGCCTGCTCAACGGCACCGTCACCGGACTGCTGGCGGGTGCGGCCATGTACTGGGTGGTGGCGCGGGACGGCGGCCCGGATGCGCTGCTGCTGGGCGTCATCACCGTGGTGGCGATGGCGGTGAGTTGCATGGTGGCGGGGCTGTCGGGCTCGCTGATCCCGGTGGTGCTCAAGCGCCTGGGGGCCGACCCGGCCACGGCGTCCAGCATCTTCCTCACCACCATGACCGACGTGGTCAGCATGGGCAGTTTCCTGGGCCTGGTGACCTGGCTGGTGCTCTGATTCCTGTACCCGCCGGTGCATGTTGCACTGCAACGTGCAACGCCCCCCGGCGCCGGGCCACGATGCTCGCGCTTCCGACGTGGGGGAGGGAGCTGAAGGCCCGCAGCTGCACTAGCGCTGCGGGCTTTCTTTTTTTCCGCGCCCGGTGCGCGTGACAGAATCCGCCGATGACATCGCCCCGCGACCTCGAACCCGCCCTGTCCGCCCTCGTGGACCGCGCGCTGGCGCGCCTGGCCGAACGCTC
>FSSH01002247.1_pt1 | contig 14041 bp, 9 predicted proteins | sample 1166101 | NCBI WGS metagenome assembly FSSH01 (sample SAMEA32972668, study PRJEB13176) | freshwater metagenome | biome: Drinking water system; feature: Biomass in drinking water that filtered by 0.45 um membrane; material: drinking water | place: USA | collected 2012-12-20 | depth 0 m | reverse complement strand
TCATTGACGGACACGACCTCGCTCCGCCTGCCGCCTCGTCACTCGCGTCGCATCGGCAGCCGCGATCCGCGTTTCGTGAGGGTCCCTTAAACGTTGTCCTTCACGGTGAAGATCGATGACGGGGAGCCGAGGCATTACCCCCAGATGGGAGAATCCTGAGCCCATGGCGGCCCCGTTCGCTTCGCTTCTCACGGACCTCGAGGCTTCGGCCATCCGCGGCGGGCTCGGCCGGCGCGAGGAGATGCTGCGCGGCCTGACGAACCTCTTCACCGACGAAGCCGCGCGCCTGGGCGACGAGCAGGTCGATGCCTTCGATGTCGTGATCCTCCATCTCGCACGAACCATGGAGGACAGCGCGCGCGCAGATCTCTCCGAGCGGCTCGCCGACATTCCCAACGCTCCGCGCAGCGTCGTGCGCGATCTCGCCCTCGATACCGTCTTGTCGGTCGCACGGCCGGTCCTCTCGCGTTCAGGACGGCTCGTCGAAGGTGATCTCGCCATCGTCGCGGCGGAGCGCGGTCAAGGTCACCTCCTCGCCGTGGCACGGCGCAAGGTCCTTAGTCCGAAGGTCTCCGACCTTCTCGCGAAGCGCGGTGATGGCGAGGTCGTCAAACAGCTGGCGGCGAATGCCGGCGCCCGGTTCTCCCCGCAAGGTTTCCTGGCCCTCGGCGAAAGAGCCTTCTCCGATGCCACCCTCGGACCGGTTCTCGCCAAACGAGCCGACCTGCCGCCGGAGTTGCGCGCGCGGCTCGCCACCTTCGCACGTGCCCACGCGGCCGAGCCGCTGCCGACGAAGCCCGTGGCTGCGCGCAGCGACGCCATGCTGGCCGCGGAGGTCTTCGTCAGCAATCAGGCGCGACGGGTCGACATCGACGAGGGCGTCATCATCGGCTGGGTCAAGACGGGGCGGACCATGGAAGGCTTGGTGGCCTTGTCCCGTCTCGCCGGAATCCCGAGCGAGATGACGATCGAAGCCTATGAGGCCGGAAGCTTCGAGGCACTCCTGCCCATCGTCCGGTCGGTCCGTTTCGGCTGGCGCATTCTGTCGAGCTTCGTGGTGGCGAAGACCGGGCGCGAGCCGCCGCCCGAGATGATGCACGACGTCATGCGGGCGTTCCAGAGCCTAAGCGTCGTGTCCGCCCAGGCGAAGGTCCGCGCCTCCGCCGGCCGCTACAAGCGGGCGTGAGCCCGCGAAGGTCCGCCTGACGAGGCCGGGATAGGCCAGCGCCTGCCCGAGGCCGCGGGCGCCGAGCAAGCCGAGGAAGGCGAACCAGAGGCCGCCATTGCCCCAGCCCGCCCCCTGCCCGGCGAGGAGCACGGCGCCGTACGCCAGCGTCGCGGCGAGCATCAGGTTGCGCATCGCGCGAGTCCACGTCGCGCCGATATAGATTCCATCGAAGGCGAAGGGCAGTGCCGCAATGAGCGGCGCGAGGGCCGCCGGCACCAGGAACTGCCGGGCCATCTCCCGCACCTCGGAATTCGTCGTCACCGTATCGATGAAATGGTCGCCACCGATCAGGAACACACCGGAGATGGCGCCCCCGAAGGCGAGGCACCAGGCGAGGCTCAATGCCACCGCCCGGCGGAACCGCGCCTCGTCGCGGGCACCGACAGCCTGGCCGCATAGCGTTTCGGCGGCGGTGGCGAAGCCGTCTAGGAAGAAGCCGCCGACGAGGAAGAGATTCCACAGAACGGCATTGGCGGCGAGCGTCACGTCTCCGGAGCGGGCGCCGAGCACCGAGAAGATCACGATGGAGGCGACAAGGAGCAGGGTGCGGATCATGACGTCGGCGTTGACGCTGAGCATCCGCGCCAGCGCGAGCGGGTCGCGCACCGCCGCGAGCGGCACGCGGAACGGGTGCGAGCCGAGCCGCGCCAGGACGAGGAGGCCGAAACCGGTCCCGGCAGCCTCGGCGATCAGGGTCGCGAGGCCGGCTCCGGCCACGCTCATGTCCGCGCCGAGGACGAGGAGCAACGTCAGGGCGATGTTGACGAGGTTGATCGCGACCTGAATCAGCAGGCCGAGATCGGTCCGGCCGCGCCCGAGCACCGAGCCGAGGATCGAATAGTTCGCCAGGGTGAAAGGCGCCGCGAAGATCCGGATATGGAAATAGGTGGAGAGCCCGGCGATGACCTCCGGGCTCGCCCCGCTCAGCCTGAAGGCCGCCGAGGCGAGCGGGACCTGCGCCAGGACCATGACGAGGCCCACGAGGCAGGCCGCCGCCAGGGCCCGGGCGAGGGTGCGGTCGACCTCGGCGTTATCGCGGGCTCCGACGGCCTGGGCCGTCAGCCCGGCGGTCGCCATGCGCAACGAGCCGAACGACCAGAAGATCGCATCGAAGATGACGGCGCCGAGTGCCATCGCGCCGAGGAGAGCGGCATCCCCGAGACGTCCGATCACCGTCGCCCCGACGAGGCCGAGAAGCGGCGTCGTCACATGGGCGAGCGTCATCGGCAGCGCGAGGGCGAGGACGCTGCGGCTGGTCGCGGGTGCCTGATGGCTCACGACAACGGGCTACTTCGAGACGGCGAGGAGCCGCGAGATCAGCCAGAGCGGCACCACCACGACGGCGCCGGCAAGGATCCAGCCGCCGAAGTCCCGAAAGGTCACGAGGCCGAGATCGATCAGGTCCCGTAGCGTGTCGTAGGCGTGCCAGAACAATCGGCCGGGGGTGAGGCCGAGCATCGCCATGCCGGCGCCGACGAGGATCGACAGCAGCAGGAGCTTGATCAGGACCGTCGCCGGCGATCCGCCGAGGAAGCGGTGGAGGGCAGACCGGCTCCGAACCCGCGAAGGGTCGACGTATGGTGTGCCTTGCGAGGTATCTTGCGAGGTACCTTGGCGGCGCGGGTCGTGATCGAGGATCATCGTGTCGGGTCCTTTGGGCGGACTCCTCTGAAGCCGTTAGAACCCGGCGGAAGCGTGGCACGTGCGACACAGTTTGATGAAACTGCGCTCGCCATGAAACGTTACGCGGTTCCATGCCGTACGAGGCGGTGGCATCGCTGCGGCTCCGTGCTGATATCCATCATCCGAGCCGGGCCGCTAGATTTGAGGCGGCACGCCTCGATCGAACGAAGATTGCGGGCGGCTTCCCGAAGACGAGACGAGCATTTCCATGATCGACCACGCCCTGTTCGACCCGGCGACGATCGATCCGGAGACGAAACGCCTCAACGCCGAGATCATCGCCGCCCATGCGGCGCAGGAAGACCCGTGGTCGCTGCCGATCGCGGAGGTCCGCGCCCGCCGCCGCCGCGGCACCCAGGCTTCTCCGGCGATGCCGCGAAGCGCCCGTGCCGAAACCATCACCATCGACGGTCCAGGCGGCCCCCTACTGCTGCGAATGATTCGCCCGAAAGCCACCAAGTGGCAGAAGCCGCGCGGCGCCTACCTGCACATCCACCGGGGAGGCTGGGTTTGGGGGGCGGCCGACGAGCAGGATCCCTGGCTGGAGCGGATCGCCGACAATTGCGGCTTCGTCTGCTTCTCGGTCGAATATCGGCTCGCCCCTGAGCACCCTTACCCGGCGGCCTTGGAGGATTGCGAGGCAGCGGCTCTCTGGCTCGATGGACCTGGCAAGGCGGAATTCGGCGTGTCGGCTCTCACCATCGGCGGCGAATCCGTCGGCGCGCATCTTGCCGTGATGACCCTGCTTCGACTGCGCGACATCCACGGCAAGCCCCGTGCGTTCCGCGGCGCCAACCTCAATGCCGGGTTCTTCGATCTTGGCCTGACCCCGAGCGTGCGCAACTGGGGTGAGGAGCGGCTGGTGGTGAACACCCGCGACCTCACCACGTTCGCCAACGACTACGTCCGCGAAGGCATCGATCGCCGCCGCCCCGACGTCTCGCCGCTCTATGCCGACCTCAAGGGACTGCCGCCGGCCCTGTTCTCGGTGGGCACCCATGACCCGCTCCTCGACGACACGCTCTACATGTCCTCGCGCTGGGCCGCGGCCGGGAATGGCGGCCATACGGCGATCTACCCGGGCGGCTGCCACGTCTTCGTCCGCTATCCCGGCGCATTGAGCGAACGGGCGCTCGAACTCATCGACCGCTTCCTCTCCGCCCTTGCCTGATCGGGAGGCGCTGCCGGAGCGCTTCGCCGCCTGGTTCGCCTCGCGCGGATGGGAACCGCGATCGCACCAGCTCGAACTGCTGGCACTTGGCCGCGCCGGCCGCTCGGCCCTGCTTGTGGCGCCCACCGGGGCCGGCAAGACGCTGGCGGGCTTCCTGCCGAGCCTCGTCGCCCTCTCGGAGCGGCCGGCCCGCCAGAAGGGACGCGGCCTGCACACGCTCTACATCTCTCCGCTCAAGGCACTGGCCGTCGATATCGCCCGCAACCTCGACCAGCCGGTCGCCGAGATGGGCCTGTCGATCCGTGTCGAGACCCGCACCGGGGATACGCCCTCGCACAAGCGCACCCGCCAGATCGAGCGCCCGCCCGACATTCTGCTCACCACGCCCGAGCAGCTCGCCCTCCTGATCGCCCATCGCGAGGCGGCGGAGCTGTTTTCGGAGCTGCGCTGCGTCATCCTCGACGAGTTGCATGCGCTGGTCACATCGAAGCGCGGGGATTTGCTGTCGCTGGGCCTGGCGCGGCTGCATCGGCTCAGCCCAGGACTTGCCGCGATCGGCCTGTCGGCGACGGTGCGGGAGCCGGACGACCTGCGCCGGTATCTGGTGCCGCAACGGCCCTTCCCTCTCCCCTCTGCGGGGGAGGGTGGCCCGCGAAGCGGGTCGGGTCGGGACGAAGTCCCGCAAGAGGGGAGCACGGGTCTGTCCGGAGAGGTCGCGATCCCCTCTCCCGCCTCGCACCCGCGAGGCACCCTCCCCCGCGGAGGGGGGAGGGGTCTGGAGCTGGGCATGGCCGACCTCGTCGTCGTCGAAGGCGGGGCTCGGCCCGACCTCCACATGCTCGTGACCGGCGCCAAGCTCCCGCTCGCGGGCCATACCGCCCTGCAGGCGATGCCGGCGATCTACGACCTGATCCGGCAGCACCGCACCGTGCTGGTCTTCGTGAACACGCGCCTCCAGGCCGAGTACACCTTCCAGGAACTCTGGCGCATCAACGACGACTCGCTTCCCATCGCGCTCCATCACGGCTCCCTCGACGTGACCCAGAGACGGCGGGTGGAAGCCGCGATGGCGGCGGGTCAGCTCAGGGCCATCGTTTGCACCGCCACTCTCGACCTCGGCATCGACTGGGGCGATGTCGACCTCGTGATCAATATCGGCGCGCCCAAGGGCGCGAGCCGGATCATGCAGCGGATCGGGCGGGCCAACCACCGCATGGACGAACCTTCGAAGGCCTATCTGGTGCCGGCCAACCGCTTCGAGGTCCTCGAATGCCAGGCCGCCCTCGATGCCGTCGAGGAGGCGGCTCAGGACACGCCAGACGCCCGTATCGGCGCACCCGACGTCCTCGCCCAGCACGTCCTCGGCATGGCATGCGCCGATGCCTTCGATCCGCTCCAGCTCTACGACGAGATCGTTTCGGCCGCCCCCTATGCGGATTTGAGCTGGGAGGAGTTTGAGGGGACCGTCGATTACGTCGCCACCGGCGGCTACGCCCTTCGCGCCTACGAGCGTTTCGCCAAGATCCTGCGCGGGCCGGACGGGCTGTGGCGGGTGCGCGACGGGCGAGTAGCGCAGCAATACCGGATGAATATCGGCACGATCATCGAGGCGACGAAGGTGAAGGTCCGCCTCGGTCGCTCGCTCCGGGGGAAGCCCGGAACGGTATTGCCGAAGACCGGCCGGGTGCTCGGGGAGATCGAGGAGGATTTCGCCGACACCCTGACTCCCGGCGATACGTTTCTCTTCGCCGGTGAAGTTCTGCGCTTCGAGGGCCTCCACGAGGACGAGGCCCTGGCGACGCGGGCCGGACCCGGTACTGATCCGGCGATCCCTTCCTATGCCGGCGCGAAGTTCCCCCTCTCGACCTTTCTCGCCGCGCGGGTGCGGGCGCTGATCGCCGACCCGTTCGAATGGGATCGGCTGCCGAACCAGGTCGGCGATTACCTCGCGCAGCAGCGCCGTCGCTCGGTCCTGCCGGGGCCTGCCGACCTTCTCGTCGAGACCTTCCCGCGCGGCGGGCGCCACTACCTCACGGCCTTCCCATTCGAGGGGCGACTCGCACACCAGACCCTGGGGATGCTGCTGACCCGTCGCATAGAGCGGGCGAGGCTGCGGCCGCTGGGCTTTGCGGCGAACGACTACGGCATCGCGATCTGGATGACCCGGGACATCAACGAGCGCATCAGCCTCGAACCGGATTTCCTCGATGGTCTGTTCGCCGAGGACATGCTCGGCGACGATCTCGAAGCCTGGCTCGACGAGAGCTCGATCATGAAGCGCACCTTCCGGCAATGCGCGGTCATCGCAGGGCTGATCGAGCGGCGCCATCCCGGCCAGAAGAAGACCGGCCGACAGGTCACGATGTCCACCGACCTCGTCTACGACGTGCTGCGCAAGCACCAGCCCGATCACCTGCTGCTGCGCGCAGCACGCCAGGATGCGGCAACCGGACTCGTGGACGTGGGGCGCCTCGGCATGATGTTGAGGCGCATCCAGGGGCGAATCATCCACAAGGCCCTCGACCGCGTCTCGCCCCTGTCCGTCTCCGTCATGCTCGAGATCGGGCGGGAGAAGGTCTACGGCGAGGGTGCCGACGAGATCTTGGCCGAGGCCGAGGCGCAGCTTCTCGAAGAGGCGCTCGCCGGGTGAGACGCCCCAACCCAGGACAAGAGGATGCGATCTTGGCGCTCGGCCAGAGACTCGAACGAATCACGAAGACCCCCGGCCTGAATCTGGCCGGCGAAACCCTCAGCCTCGATCTTTGCGGCGGTCTATGGCTGCCAGAACACCGCACGCTCGTCGTCTCCGACCTGCATTTGGAGAAGGGCTCGTCCTTCGCTGCCCGCTCGGGTCAGTTCCTGCCGCCCTACGATACCCGGGAGACCCTGGCATGCCTCCACGAGGTCATTGCCCGGCTCGACCCGGCCTGCGTCGTGGCACTCGGCGATTCCTTCCATGATCCGAGCGGGCCGGAGCGCATGGAGCCCGGCGACCGCGCCCTCGTCTCGGTCCTTCAGGAGGGCCGCGACTGGGTCTGGATCGCCGGCAACCACGACCACGCCGTGAGTTCGGGCGTCGGTGGCCGCTATGCCGAGACGATGGCGATCGGCGGACTGACCCTGCGGCACGAGCCCATCGCGGGTGCTGCCGAGGGCGAGATCGCCGGCCATCTCCATCCCTGCGGCAAGGTCGCCATGCGCGGCCGGGCGGTACGCCGGCGCTGCTTCGTCACGGACGGGCGGCGCCTGGTCATGCCGGCGTTCGGCGCCTACGCGGGCGGCCTCAACGTGCGCAACACCGCCTTCGAACCCTTGTTTCCCAAAGGCTTCACCGCGCATCTCCTCGGCGATGGCCGCATCTTTGCCATCGAGAGGGCAATGCTGGCGCGGGATTGAGGATCAGGCCGCCACCAGAAGCGCCGCTCCTGCAATGCCCGACAGCGCGAGTCTCAGGTGCCCGAGCCAGCGCGGGACGAGGCCGCGGCGGGGCAGATCCTGGTCGACGAGGCCCCAGCCCAGAACAAGAACGCCGAGAACTCGCAGGTCCCAAGGCGTCGGGAGGGCCAAGGCCGTCCAGGCGACGAGGGACGGCACGATCGCGATCAGGTAGTCGGCGCTGCCGCCGTCCCGAGCCGCTGCAGCGCCCCAGCGTATCTCCCCGAGGAACGACGCGATGACGGCGCCATAGGCCGAGAGGATGAGCCGCGGCGACAATCCGATGGTTCCGAGGCCGCCATCATTGCCGCTGACCGCCAGGACGGCGAAGCCGATGAAGGGGATCAATCCGCCGAGGCCGAGGAGCACGGCGAGGATGGGAACCGGTCTTGAAGACACCATCGAACCTTCCGGATGGGATTGCGCGCCGGGGCGGGCTTCCCGGAACGGCCCACCGGTCTATTCGCATCGCAACGCAAGGTTCCCGCAAGGACGACGCCGGGGGCGGCTTGACGCAGTGCGGCCGGACATCGAGGCGGAGGATACCGATTCGTCCGCCTCGTGAAGCGCCCGCCTCAGATCCGACGAGGCGTCGGCGCGACCTTCGGCGTAGTCGTCGGCGCCGGTGTCGGTGCACCCAGCAAGGTCATTGCCGGAGACGCTGCCGCCGCCGGCGGCTCGTTGGCGAAGGACTCGACGGGCTTGGCCTTGAATGCTTCGGCGAGACCGCGCGCCGTAGCGAAGTCCTTGGCCGGGAGCTTGGCGGCCACGTCGTCGCGCTTCTTGGCGGCGTCGTCGTCACCCTGCGCGGCTGCCGCGGAGAACCACAGATAGGATTGGACGAGATCCTGCGGCACGCCGAGGCCGCGGGCGTTGAGGACCGCGAGATTGTACTGGCTATCGCGGACGCCGCTCTCGGCGCCGCGCCGGAACCACTGCGCCGCCGTGGCGAAGTCGGGCTTGCCCGAGGCGCTCGGATTCTCAGCGTAGATCACGGCAAGGTTGTGCATCGAGCGGACGTTGCCCTGCTCGGCCGCGCGCCCGTACCAGAGCTTTGCCACGGCGAGATCGCGGGTCAGGCCCAGCCCCTTCTCGTATTGGCCGGCGAGCTTGTACTGGGCCGGAGCGTAGCCGGCGGCGGCGAGCTTCTCGAACAGCTTGGCGCCCACGGCGAGGTCTCGGGTGACGCCGCGGCCATCCGCCAGCCGCGAGGCGAGGTCGTAGATCGCTGCGCCATCGCCCTCGATGGCCGCCTTCCTCACGGCTGCCAGGCCGGTCGGCACGCCTGCGAGGTCGGTGGCGAGAACGCTCATATCGGCGACCCGCGGCACGATCTTGCGGGCGCCGGGTAGAGCCGGTTTCGCACCCTCCCGCGAGGGTTCATCGGGAACGGTGTGGTTCGCGGGCGGTGCCGAGGCAGCTTCGGATGGCGGCGCGATCGACTGGGTGGTCGAAGGCTCGAGGCGCGACGGGTCGGCGGAAGGCATCGACGGCATCGGCTCGGGCGACGACGCGGTGGTATCGGGACCCGGCATCTCGGACTTGGCCTCGATCACGGGTGCTTCGGCGGGCGCCCAGATGCGAACCGCCTGGACGGTCCCGAGGGCCAGGATGATGGCTGCGAGGCCGAGAAGAAGGTGCTTGCGGCGCTTGTCGATCCCGGCGCGAAGCTGAGCTGCGCGGGTCGGCATCCGATCGCCGGCTTCGGGTCCGGGAGCCTCCGCGGCGGACTGGCGCGGATCGACGGAGCCGCCGCGCAGGCGGTCCCGAGGCGTGATCTCGGCGGCCTCGGCCTGGGCCGCGAGAGCGGCGCGGCGTGCGGCGGCGATAAAGTTCGACTTGATGTCGTTGTTCTGGGGAGCCGTCGCGTCCGGCTCGGCGCCGTCGAGGCTCGGACCAGGGCGCGAGCGGCCCGGCCGGCCGGCGCCGGGCTCGAGGATCTCGTCCTTCTGCCGCGACCACTCGGCCGGGGTGTCCGGCTGGGGCGGGGTCGGCGGACGCGGCATCTCCGGCCGACGGTTGGATGCGGGCTGGCGCTGCGCCGCCGCCGGTTCGGCCAGCGGGATCGAGGCAGCCGGCGTGCCGCCGAAATGAGCGGTCAGGCGGTCGAGGGTAGCGTGGACGCCGTTGAGGGTCGCCTGCATCCGCTGCTCGGCCAGGGCCTGCTGGCTGCGGAGTTCGGCAAGGCTCTCGCGCAGGGAACCGATCTCGGCGTCCTCGCGCCGGGAGGGCGTCGTCCCGACCTGGGTCAGGAGATCGTTCATCGACCGTTCGAGGCTGGCGATCGCCGGATCGTTGCCGCGGGTATCGATCCGCTGCGAAAGGGCGACGATCTGCTTCTCCAGGGCGTCGAGGCCCTCGCCCGGGTTCTTGCTTCCGCCGACGCGGTCGACCTTGTCGACGAGGTCGTGCAGCATCGCGTGGATCGTGGCGAGGTCACCGCCGGGCACGGCCGGGCGGCGAAGGGTCTCGCCGAGATCCTCCAGCCGGCCGAGGAGGTCCCCGACCGGACTCGCACCGACACGGTCGACCTTGTCGGAGAGCGCATCGATGCGATCGATGATCGCCTCCGAGCCGGCGCCGCCGACCGGAGACTGTGCGCGCAGGGCGTCGAGCTTCTTGCCCATCGCCTGGATCTGCTTCTCGATCCCCTCGGCCTTCGGTGCCTTGAGGCCGCTGCGGATTTCCTCGAGCAGCGGCCGCAGCTCGGCCATGCGCGAGGCGTCCTCGGCGGTATCGCCCTGAAGCTTGGCGATCTGGCCGCTGAGAGCCTGGAGACCCTGCGCCAGGCTCTGGATACGCTCCGGACCGGCAAGCGCTGCGATAAGCCGGCGAATCTCCTCGATCTCGGCGAAGAGCCCACCCATGGCGTCGCGGTCGGCATTGCCGGATGGGCCGGCGCTCAGGGCGCGGTCGAACTTCACAGCGAGGCGCTCGACCTCCCCGGCAACGCGGGCATGGACGTTCTCCGCCACGTCGTCCGCAAGTCGCGAGACCTGGATCTGGATCATCTCGATCGGCTTGACGATCGCGGCGAGGTCGGCCGGCTTCTGGGCCTGCTGGACCCCGGTTGCGAGGCTCAGCATCGCCTGTTCAAGGGCGTTGACGTCTTGGCCTGTAGCGAGGCCGCCGATGGCTTCGCGGAGCCGGGTGGTCTCCTGCTGCAATTCGTGGATCGCGGGTGATGGCTCCTGCGGCCGGGCAAGGCCGAGACCTTCTGCGACGTTCTGCTGCATCGCTGCGACGGCATTGGGACCGCGCGGACCCGCCTCGCGCTCATCGAGCTCGCGCTGGCGCTGGCGGATCTCGTCGACGGCGTCGGCCATCTCGATCGCAGCCGGCCGGCCGCGGCGGCCGAGGGGACGGGTCTGCGTGAGTTGCTCGCCGAGCTCGGTCATCCGGAGCTCGATGAGGGCCAAGCGCTCGGCCATGGCGTCAACCGGCGGAGCAGAGCCCTCCAGCACCGGTGCCGCCGCGTCCTGAGCGACCTTGTGGGTCTCGTCGATCTTCTCGTCGATGGCGTCGAGCCGGCGCAGCATCTGGCTGATCGCAGCCGAGAACGGATCCGCCGACGCCGGTGAGGCAGGCGCGGTCACACGCGCTGCCGCAGCGGAAGCCCGCGCGCGTCGTGGCTCATTCGCTGCCTTGCGCGTTTCCGGACCGGCGGCGGAGACCGGCTCAGGAGAACGGGCCGAAGCAGCGGCCTCGTCGACCTGTCGCTTGCGCCGCGGCTGCGGCAGCGGCTTCTCCTCGCCACCCACGACCGAGGCGATCCAGGTCTCGAGGGGGACGCCGGCGCGGCGGGCGACATCGCGTGCCGCCTCGACGACGTCTGGATCGAGGCCCTTGAGGTTCAGCGTCGCGTTGCGTTTCATCGTCAAACCTGAGCGGCGTGGTCCGGTATCCAGCCCGCCGTGCCCGTCCTGAGCCTCGTGGCGCATTCCGGGTACAACGGTTCGATTGCGCTCGACATTTCGCATTCTTGGTAAACACCGAGTTAAGGACTATGCCAGAATGGGAATCATGCCGGTTCGACGCTCTCGGATGACGACAGCCCTTGCGTTTCGGCAGCAATATAGTTTACATGTGAACCATTAGAGGGAGCCGGCGGCCGAGGGGCTGGAACGGTGTCCCCGACACCTGGAGGATGCGAGATGCCGAGCTACCGGGCTCCAGTCGAAGACACCCTGTTCCTGCTCAACGACGTCTTCGGCTTCCACCGCTACGACAATCTTCAGGGTTTCTCGGACGCGTCACCGGACGTGGTAGAGGCGGTCTTGAACGAAGGCGCCAAGCTCGCCGAGGAGGTGCTCGCCCCCCTGAATGCCGTCGGCGACAAGGAAGGCTGCAAGCGCAACCCGGACGGCAGCGTCACCACGCCCACCGGTTTCAAGGCCGCCTACGACGCTTACGCGCAGGGCGGCTGGATGGGGCTCTCGATGCCCGAAGAGTATGGCGGCCAGGCCCTGCCGCACACCCTCAACTGCGCGATCCAGGAATTCGCCTCGGCGGCGAATCTCGCGCTCGGCATGTATCCGGGCCTGACCCAGGGCGCGATGGCCGCGCTCCTGGTCCACGGCTCCGAGGAGCAGAAGAAGGCCTATCTGCCGAAGATGGCCGAAGGCGCCTGGACGGGTACGATGAACCTGACCGAGCCCCATTGCGGCACGGATCTCGGCCTCCTCAAGACCAAAGCCGTTCCCAACGGCGACGGCTCCTACAGACTCACCGGCACCAAGATCTTCATCTCGGCCGGCGAACACGACATGGCCGAGAACATCATCCATCTCGTCATTGCCCGGATCGAGGGCGCGCCGGCCGGCACGAAGGGCATCTCGCTTTTCGTGGTGCCGAAGTTCCTGATCAACGATGACGGTTCGCTCGGCGAGCGCAACGGCGTGTCCTGCGGCTCGCTCGAGCACAAGATGGGCATCCACGGCAACTCGACCTGCGTCATGAACTATGACGGGGCCAGGGGCTGGCTCGTCGGCCAGGAGAACCGCGGCCTCAACGCCATGTTCGTGATGATGAACGAGGCACGCCTCGCCGTCGGCATCCAGGGCCTCGGCCAATCGGAGGTCGCCTACCAGAACGCGGTCGCCTACGCGAAGGACCGGCTCCAGGGCCGTTCGCTGACCGGCGCCAAGGCGCCTGACAAGGCCGCCGACCCGATCATCGTGCATCCCGACGTGCGCCGGACCCTGATGACGATCCGCGCCTTCAACGAGGCCGGCCGGGCGCTGATCCTCTGGACCGCACTGCAGGCCGATATCGGCCATCGCTCGGACGACGCAGCCCAGCGCCAGGCGGCCGAGGACCACATGGGCCTCATGACCCCGGTGGTGAAGGGCGTGCTCACCGACAAGGGCTTCGACAATGCCGTCGCCGCCCAGCAGATGTTCGGCGGCCACGGCTACATCGAGGAATGGGGCATGTCGCAGTTCGTGCGCGATGCCCGTATCGCCATGATCTACGAGGGCGCCAACGGCATTCAGGCCATGGACCTCATCGGCCGCAAGCTGCCCAAGGATGGCGGCCGCGCGATGATGGCGTTCCTCGGCGAGGTCCAGACCTTCATCAAGGACCATGGCGAGGACGAGGCCCTCAAGCCCTTCACCGCGCCGCTCCAGGCCGGCCTCAACGACCTGCAGGCCGCCACGATGTGGTTCATGCAGAACGCTTTCTCGAAGCCCGACAATGCCGGCGCCGGCGCCACCGACTACATGCACCTCCTCGGCCTCGTCGCCATGGGCTACATGTGGGCCCGAATCGCCAAGGCGGCGATCGTCCGGAAGGCTGAGGGCAACGGCGTCGCCGAGCGCATGGACGGCAAGCTCGTCACCGGCCGCTTCTACATGGAGCGGATGCTCCCCGAGACCGCGATGCGGCTGACCCGCATCAAGGTGGGCGCAGAGACGACGATGGCGTTGCCGGTCGAGGCGTTCTAATCGGTCGATCCGCCACGCCGGTCTTTCCGGGGCTGCGAAGCGGAACCCATAACCGCCGACGCGGCAAGCTGGAGCATTGTCAGCGGCAATGGCTTCCGGGCTCGTCTCCGGCGCCCCGGAATGACAAGCGTCGTGATGAGAAATGGAAGCCCGCCGACCGATTGCGGTTCGGAGGCCTGAATGCGAAACGGTCAATAAGGGAAGCGCACATGCCCGAGGCCTATATCTACGATCACGTCCGCACGCCCCGCGGCCGCGGCAAGCCCGATGGCTCGCTGCACGAGGTCACTGCCCTGCGGCTGGCAGAGGTCGCGCTGCGGGCGCTCAAGGACCGCAACGACCTCGACACGACCCTTGTCGACGACGTCGTCCTCGGCTGCGTCGACCCGGTCGGCGAGGCCGGCGGTGACATCGCCCGCGCGGCGGCGCTGGTGGCCGATTACGGCGACCATGTCCCCGGCATCCAGATCAACCGCTTCTGCGCCTCCGGCCTCGACGCCATCAACTTCGCGGCGGCCCAGGTGATGGCCGGCCAGCACGACCTCACCGTCGGTGGCGGCGTTGAATCGATGAGCC
>FSSH01002004.1_pt1 | contig 14051 bp, 8 predicted proteins | sample 1166101 | NCBI WGS metagenome assembly FSSH01 (sample SAMEA32972668, study PRJEB13176) | freshwater metagenome | biome: Drinking water system; feature: Biomass in drinking water that filtered by 0.45 um membrane; material: drinking water | place: USA | collected 2012-12-20 | depth 0 m | reverse complement strand
GCTGCCCCGTCCGGTGCGCGCCTTCGCGGCGCGCGCCGCCACCGCGATCAGTCCGGCGGCGCTCGATCGCGTGGTGGGCGCACTGGGCAGCCTGGCACCGCGCGAACTGGCCGGTGGCCGCGCCGGCGAGAAGCTGCACAAGCTGGCCGGCCTGCTGCCGGCGGCCGACCAGGCGGCCTTCCACCGCGCGATGTTGTCCTACTGGCCCGACCCGCAGCGCGTGGCGCTGGGCAGCCGTGACGACCTGCGCGCCGACCCGCTGGCGGGCCACGACGACCTGGCCTTCGCCGAGCGCGCCATGCTGGTGGACACGCTCCACTACCTGCCCGACGACATCCTGGCCAAGGTGGACCGCGCCAGCATGGGCGTGAGCCTGGAGGCGCGCGTGCCGCTGCTGGACCACCGGGTGTTCGAGTTCGCCTGGCGCCTGCCGACGGCCATGAAGATCAGCGGCGGGCAGGGCAAGCAGGTGCTTCGCGACGTGCTGTACCGCCACGTGCCCGCGGCCATCATCGACCGCCCGAAGCAGGGCTTCGCGGTGCCGATCGGCCAGTGGCTGCGCGGCGAGCTGCGCCAGTGGGCCGAGGCGCTGATCGAGCCGGGCCGCCTGCGCCGCGAGGGTTACTTCGAACCCGACGCCGTGCAGCGCTGCTGGCAGGAGCACCAGTCGGGACAGCGCAACTGGGACACGCGCCTGTGGACCGTGCTGATGTTCCAGGCGTGGCTGGAGCACACGCCGGTGGAGCCGGGCCCGTGACCGCGCCCGCGCCGATGAAGATCGTGCTGTTCGCCAACACCGACTGGTACCTCTACAACTTCCGCCGGTCCCTGGCCCTGGCGCTGCGCGACGCCGGCCACGACGTGCTGCTGCTGTCGCCGCCCGGCGAATACGGGCCCAGGCTGCAGGCGCTGGGCCTGCGCTGGCAGGCCGCGCCGATGGACCGCCGCAGCCTCAACCCCCTGGGCGAGCTGAAGCTGCTGCTGTGGCTGGTGCGCCTGTTCAAGCGCGAGCGGCCGGCCCTCGTGCACGGCTTCACGATCAAGTGCGCGGTCTACGGTTCACTGGCGGCGCGCCTGGCCGGGGTGCCGGCGCGCGTGAACGCCGTGGCCGGCATGGGCTATGTGTTCACCAGCGGCGACCTCAAGGCCCGCTTGCTGCGCACCCCGGTGCGGCTGCTGCTGCGGCTGGCGCTGGGCGGCCCCGGGGCAAGGCTCATCCTGCAGAACCCCGACGACGTGGCCCTGTTTGCCAGGGCGCGGCTGGTGGATCCGGCGCAGGTGCGGCTGATCGCCGGTTCGGGCGTGGACTGCCGGCGCTTCGTCGCCAGCCAGCCGCCGCCGGATCGCGATGGCCGCTTCCGGGTCCTGCTGGCCGCGCGCCTGCTGTGGGACAAGGGCCTGGCCGAGTTCGTGGCGGCGGCCCGCGCGCTCCGTGCGCAGGGGCGCGGCATCCGCTTCCTGCTGGCCGGCACGCCCGACCCCGGCAACCCCGCCAGCGTGCCGGAGGCCGAGGTGCGCGCCTGGGTGAGCGAGGGGCTGCTGGAGTGGCTGGGCCACGTGGACGACATGCCCGCGCTGCTGGGCGCGGTGGACGTGGTGGTGCTGCCCAGCTACCGCGAGGGCCTGCCCAAGACGCTGATCGAGGCCGCCGCCTGCGGCCGTGCCCTGGTGACCACGGACGTGCCCGGCTGCCGGGAAGTGGTGACCGATGGGGTGGACGGGCTGCGGGTGCCGGTCCGGGACGGGGCGGCCCTGGCCGCCGCCATCGCCCGGCTGCAGGACGATCCTGCCCTGGCCTTGAGGCTGGGGCGGCAGGCGCGGGAGAAGGCGCTGGCTGAGTTCGACGACCGCTCGGTCATCTCGCGCACCCTGGCCGTTTATGGGGAGGTCGCCCCGGGACAAGCGCCTGTGTTCGGCCCCGAACAGTGAGCGGTACTCAATCCGGGTAAGATGCCGGTGCACCGACCGACGGCCTGTCCAAGGGCTTTAGGTTTGCCTGTCCGGTCATCCGTGGCCTTTACGTGTCAACGGGGGCAGGGTGATTCCCGGTCACGTTTCTTGGCCCGGAACCTGAACGGCAGCGCCACCAAATTCAACAAAAGCGTCACCGATACGCAGCAAAACGAACGGCAGGCTTCCAGCCTTGCCGTAGCTAAACGAAACAGGGGAAATCGTCATGAATCAATTCAACAAGCCGCTGCTGCTGGCCATGGGCCTGGCCGCATTCGCATGCGCGCCGGTCGTCCTTGCGCAGCCTTATGCGTATGTTCCCAATTACACCGGCAATTCGGTGACGGTGCTCGACACGGCCACCAACACGATCGCCACCAGCATCCCGGTCGGCATCAATCCCGGCGGCGTCGCCGTCAACGGCAGCGGCAGCTTCGCGTACATCGCCAACCGCGGCAGCAACACGGTCTCGGTGATCGACACGGCCACCAACACCGTAGTCAGCACCGTCGCGGTCGGCTCCGCGCCCGCCGGCATTGCGGTCAGCGCCGATGGCCTCAAGGCTTACGTCGCCAACTACTCTTCCAACAACGTCTCGGTGCTCGACACGACCACCAATACGGTGGTTGCCACGATCGCCGTCGGCTCGCGACCGCAGGGCATTGCCTCGACGCCGTCGGGTGACCATGTCTTCGTCGCCAACCTGTTCTCCGACAACGTGTCCGTGATCGACACCGCCTCCGACACCGTCACCGCCACCGTTGCGGTGGGCGATGGCCCGGTTGGCGTTGATGTGGACCCGTCCGGCACCTCGGTTTACGTCGGCAACAGCCTGGGCAACACCGTCTCGGTCATTGCGACCAGCGGCAACATCGTGACCGACACGATCCCAGTGGGCACTGGCCCGTACGGCGTCGCGGTGAACCCGTCGGGTTCGCTGGCCTACGTCAGCAACTTCGGCAGCAGCAGCGTCTCGGTGATCGCCACCTCCACCAAGGCCGTCACGGCGACCTTCCCGGTGGTCGGCGGCCCGCGCGGCATTTCGTTCAATGCCGCTGGCACGTTTGCCTACACCGGCACCCAGAGCAACACGCGCATCGCGGTCATCAACACGACCACCAATGCCATTGCCACCAGCATCGTCGCTGGTTCGCCGCGTCCGCTCGGCCAGTCCCTGTCGCAGCCGCTGTTCGGCGACGGCTCGATCGGCGCGGGCCACTTCCACAGCTGCCGCGTCCGCTCGGACAGTTCGGCGGACTGCTGGGGCCGTGACGATTTCGGCCAGGCTACCCCGCCGGCCGGCAGCTTCAGCACGATCGTCGGCGGCAGCGCGCATTCCTGCGGCCTGAAGACCGACGGCACCGTCACCTGCTGGGGTAACAACGATTTCGGCCAGGCCACCGCGCCGGCCGGCTTCTTCACCCAGATCACCGCCGGCTTCCGCCACACGTGCGGCGTGCGTCCGAACGGCAGCGCTGAATGCTGGGGCGACAATGCCCAAGGCCAGGCGACGGCTCCGGCCGGCACCTTCGCCCAGGTCAGCGGCGGCAGCTCGCACAGCTGCGGCATCCTGACCAGCGGCAGCGCCATCTGCTGGGGCCGCAACGTCGAGGGTCAGTCCACCGCCCCCGCCGGCAGCTTCATCCAGCTGGCGCTCGGTGCGTCCTTCAGCTGTGGCCTGCAGTCCAACGGTGCCGCCGCTTGCTGGGGTGACAACACCGACGGTCGCGCCACCCCGCTGGGCGGCAGCTTCACGCAGCTGGCCGCCGAGGCCAACTACGTCTGCGGCCTGCGCAACAACGGCGACATCAATTGCTGGGGCACGAACGCCAACGGCCAGACCACCTCGCCGGCGGGCAGCTTCGCCCAGATCGCGACCGGTCGGACGAGCGCGTGTGCGCTCAACCAGGACGGCGTGATCGAGTGCTGGGGCGACAACTTCTATGCCCAGGCGCCGCAGATGGACGTCGCGCCGGCGCTGCTGCCGGCCGGTGAAGTCGCTCAGCCCTACAGCGCCACGCTTACTTTCGAGCAGACCAACCCGAGCTTCCGTCCGCCGTACGCGGCCGTGTCGCCGGTCATCCTGGTTGACGGCACCCTGCCGCCGGGCCTGAGCATCGACAACGCCGGCAACATCACCGGCACCCCGACCACCCAGGGCAACTACAGCTTCACCGTGATTGCCGAAGACGCCAATGGTTTCGCAGCCCAGCGCGTCATGTCCATTGCCGTCAGCCAGAGTGCCCCGGTCATTACCCCGGTGATCACCGGCACGATGGGCAACAACGGCTGGTACGTGGGCAATGTCACCGTGGCCTGGACCGTCGTGGACCCCCAGACGCCGGTGACGTCCACCAGCGGCTGCGGCACCAGCGTCCAGTCGGTCAACACCATCGGCACCAACTTCACCTGCTCGGCCACCAGCGCCGGCGGCAGCTCGTCGGTTACGGTCACCATCAAGCTGGACAAGACCCGTCCGACCCTGGTGCCGACCATCTCCAACGTCAAGCCGCTGATCAATGACGCCACCGTGGTTGCCACCCCCAACGGCGGCGACGCCACCTCGGGCCTGGCCACTGCCAGCTGCCAGGTGGTTGACACCAGCTCGGTGGGCGCCAAGTCGATCACCTGCACCGCCACTGACGTGGCCGGCAACGTGTACACCCGTACCGTCGCCTACCGCGTCATCTACGGCTTCGTCGGCTTCACCGGCGACGTCGTGAACCCGGGTTCGTGGAATGCAGCCGGCACCAACCAGCTGGTGGACTTCGACTACCGCATCGTTGACGCCAACGGCGCCGGCGTGACCGGTGTCGGTGTGCCGACCCTGATCCCGACGGTGCAGACCTGCCCGAGCAACGTGGGCACGATTGCCAATCCCACCACGCCTTCGGCCAGCCCGGCCGGCGTGCAGGACCTTGGCAACGGCTACTACCGCTACACCTGGCAGGCTCCGAACACGGTGGGCTGCCAGCGCCTGAACATTGACCTTGGCGACGCGCAGACCAACAACCGCGCGCTGTTCTCGATCACCCCGTAAGAGTTCCAGCTCGGCTGCATAGCCGGTCTCTAAAGCAATACCAGCGGCGCCGGGACTTGTTCCCGGCGCCGTTTTTTTGGCCTTAAAAAAGTGATGTGCATCGCGCCCTGGTTAGTCCCGCCGCGTGCGCTGGGTCACTGTTTCTGCGCCACGCGGGCGCTGGTGCCCGGCATGCGCGCAGTGCGGAGGAAGGCTCCTATCGAAGTCGTTGATGGCGACCATTTTCCAGCTTCGTGAGAGGCATCTCGCTTTTGCCCCCCGCGCAACCTCACAACAACGACGTGTGTCACGAACCCGTTGACGCAATGGCGCAACGATAGCGGCGTGGAGTTGCGTCGCCGCAGGCAGCACATGACGCCACGACGAACAGTCAGATGGGCCCCCCGGGTCGTTACCCGTTAGAGAAACTGGAGAAGTCGCCATGTCCAAGCAAACCAACCGCACCATTGCCTCCTCGATAGCCGTGGCGCTGATGCTCGGCGCCACCGCCGCGACCGCCCAGCCTTACGGCTATGTGCCCAACTCCTCCGGCGGAACCGTGACGGTGATCAACGCCGGCACGAACCTGCCGGTCGGCTCCATCCAGGTCGGCGCCACCCCCTCCGCCGTGACCCTGAGTGGCGACGGCAGCCGCGCCTACATCGCCAACCGCGGCAGCAACTCCGTGTCGGTGATCGACACCGGCACCAACACCGTCACCGCTACGATCCCGGTTGGCTCCGCGCCGTCGGGCATCGCCCTGAGCCCGGACGGCACGCGCGCCTACGTGGCGAACTACGCTTCTAGCACCGTCACGGTGATCGATACCACCGACGACACCGTGATCGGAACGGCATCGGTCGGCAGCCGGCCGCAGGGCATCGTGGTGAACCCGCAGGGCACGGCGGTGTACGTGGCCAACCTCTTCTCCGACACCGTTTCGGTGCTCGACGCCGGCACGATGTCGGTTACCGCGACCGTCGCGGTCGGCGACGGCCCGGTGGGCTTGGCGGTCGATCCGTCCGGTGGCTCGATCTATGTCGGCAACAGCCTGGACAACACGGTCTCGGTCATCAGCAGCGCCGACAACCTGGTCACCGACACGGTGGCCGTGGGTGTGCGCCCGCACGGCATCGCGGTCAGCCCGTCGGGCACGCAGGTGTATGTGGGCAACTTCGGTTCGGGCAACGTGTCGGTCATCTCCACCGCTAGCAAGGCGGTCACGGCGTCCATCCCGGCGGCCGGCGGACCCCGCAGCGTCACGGTCAGCCCGAACGGCGCCTTCCTCTACGTCACCACGCAGTCCAACTCCCGCGTGGCGGTCATCAACACCATCACCCGCACCATCAAGGCCAGCATCGCCGCCGGCTCGCCGATCGCGCTGGGCAGCATCCTGGCGGATCCCGCGAGCGGGCAGGGCGCCATCGTGGCCGGCCAGGACCACTCGTGCCGCCTGCGCGCCGACGCCAGCGTGGCTTGCTGGGGCGACAACAGCGCCGGCCAGACCGACAGCCCCGAGGGTGCGTTCACCGGCCTGGCGGCAGGCGGCGGCCACACCTGCGGCCTGCGCCCCGATGCCACCGTGGAGTGCTGGGGCGACAATGCCCAGGGCCAGGCGACGGCGCCGGCCGGCCAGTTCAGCCAGATCAGCGCGGGCGAGGACTTCACCTGCGGCCTGCGTCCCAACGGTTCGGCCGAATGCTGGGGCGCCAATGACTTTGGCCAGTCCAGCCCGATCGCCCTGCCGTTCGCCGAAGTGAAGGCCGGCGCGACCCATGCGTGCGGCATCACGATGGCCGGCTCCGCCATTTGCTGGGGCAACAATACCTCGGGCCAGGCCATGGCGCCGATGGGCAGCTACGTGCAGCTGGCGATGGGTGGTGAGTTCAGCTGCGCGCTGTCCGAGTCGGGTGCGGCGGCCTGCTGGGGCGCCAACGGCGCGGGCCAGACGGCGGCTCCGGCCGGCGGCTTCAGCCAGATCAGCGCCGGCGGCGAATTCGCCTGCGGCGTGCGTGCCTCCGGTGCGCTGGAGTGCTGGGGCGCCGACGCGGACGGCCAGGCCACGGCGCCGGCCGGCGCCTTCGCCAACATCGCCACGGGCGGCAGCCACGCCTGCGGCCTGATGCCGGCGGGGCTGGTGCAGTGCTGGGGCGCCAGCGGCTCGAACCAGGCGCCTCGCATCGAGATCTCGGCCGACCTGCCGACGGGCGAGGTGGGCACAGGCTACGCCGCCACGGTGTCGTACATGGTGGCCAATTCGGCGCCCAAGCAGGATCCCTACAACTCCGAATCCATTGCGATGGTCGTGGTGGCGGGTGACCTGCCCACCGGCCTGGCGATGGACGCGGCCGGCACGATCACCGGCACGCCGACCCATGCAGGCAACAGTGCATTCACCGTCTGGGCCGAAGACAGCAACGGCTTTTTCGCCGAGCAGGAGCTGAACATCGAGGTGGTGGGCCTGCCGCAGTAAGTCACCTTTTGACCACAGCAAGGGCCCGGCCATGATGCCGGGCCCTTTTGTCTGTGCGGAAACTGACAATCCTTTTCACATCAGTCATTTAGGAAAAAGCAAGTGAAATCAGCTCACTAAACTGCTAACCTATGCACAGTTTGGTGAACCCGAGCGCGCGATGTTTCGCGCGCAGTGGCGGCGCCCCCCACGCCCACAGCGAAACGAAGAGGCCTGCGCGGCCCCATCGCCGGACTAACCGAACCCATTTCTCATCTGGGGGCTTCACCATGTTCCGCTACGCTTTCGCACGCGCCGCAACCCTGCTGCTGCTGACGGCTGTCGCCCTCCCGGTGATGGCGTCGCGGTACGCCTACATTCCGCGCTCCGGCTCCAACCAGGTGTCGGTGCTTGATACGCAAACCAATACCTTCGGCGCCAACATTGCCGTGGGTGCCGCCCCGTGGGGCGTGACCGTCCATCCGAACGGCACCCGCGTCTACGTGCCGGCGTCGGGCTCCAACACGGTTGCCGTGATCAACACCGCCACCAACACGGTTGTCACCAACGTCACGGTCGGCAACAACCCCTACCACGCGGCCGTGAGCCCGGACGGTACCGAGGTATACGTCCCGAACTTCGGCTCCAACACCGTTTCCGTCATCAACACCGCCACGAACACCGTTTCGGCCACTATCGGCGGCTTCGCTGGCCCCAACGCGGTGGCCTTCAGCCCGTCGGGTCGTTTCGTGTATGTGACCGCGTACGCCAGCGGCGCGCTCTACATCATCGACACCACCACGCGCACCTTCACCACCGTGGCCGGCATGTCCACGCAGTCCGAGGGCATCGCGGTGCATCCGTCGGGCCGCTTCGTGTACACCGTGGGCAACAACGCCGGCGTGGTCTCCATTCTCAACACCGCCACCAACACCATTGCCACCACCGCCAACATCGGCGGCAGCTGGGGCGTGGCCGTGCACCCGAACGGCCGCTACTTCTACGTGTCCCGCGGCACCGACGAGCTTCGCGTGTTCCGCACCTCCGACAACGTCCAGGTGGCGCAGATCGACGTGGGTACCGGTACGCGCAGCCCCACCGGCATCAGCCTGACGCCGTCGGGCAACTTCGCCTACGTGTCCAATCGCGGTTCGTCGCCTTCGGTGACCGTGGTGAACACCGTCACCAACACCGTTGCCGCCACCGTCACGTCGGGCAACGCGCCCTACGCCATTGGTGATGCCATCCAGCGCCCGCTGTTCGGCCACGGTTCCATCGCCTCGGGCCAGTACCACAGCTGCCGCGTCCGCGGCGACCAGACGGTCGACTGCTGGGGCCGCAATGATTTCGGCCAGGCCACGGCGCCGGCCGGCAGCTTTACCCAGGTGGTGGCGGGCAGCGCCCACAGCTGCGGCCTGAAGACCGACGGCACCGTGGCTTGCTGGGGCAACAACACGTACAACCAGACCACGCCGGCGTCCGGCACCTTCCAGCTGCTGAGCTCGGGTGCGCGCCACGTCTGCGGCATCCGCGCCGACAGCAGCGTCGCCTGCTGGGGCGAGAACGACCAGGGCCAGGCCACGCCGGCCACGGGCACCAACTTCCAGGGCATCGCCGCGGGCAGCTCGCACACCTGCGGCCTGCGCAGCACCGGTGCGATCAGCTGCTGGGGCCGCAACGCCGAGGGCCAGTCCACGGCGCCGGCCGGTCCGTTCATCCAGGTGGTCACGGGCAGCGCGTTCACCTGCGGCCTGACCGCGGCCAACGCGGCCGTCTGCTGGGGTGACGCCACCGGCGGCAAGACTTCGCCCGTCGCCGGCACCTACACCAAGCTGTCGGCCCAGGCCAACTACGCCTGCGGCATCAACTTCAACGGCGCCATGTCCTGCTGGGGCAGCGACCTGTACGGCGAAACCGTCGTGCCGGCCGTGGTCCATGCCGACGTGGCGGCGGGCCGTTCGCACACCTGCAGCCTCAAGGCGCTGGGCGTGGCGCAGTGCTGGGGCTGGAACCTGTACAACCAGGCGCCGCAGTTCGAACTTGCGCCGCTGGCGCTGACCAGCGGCACGGTGGGCGTGGCCTTCGCAGGCGCGCAAAACTTCTCGATGACGGTCAGCAACGCCGGCAGTCGCTACCCCTACGTGCCGCGCACCCCGGCCTTCGCCGTGGTGGCCGGTACGCTGCCGCCGGGCCTGAGCCTGTCGGCGACCGGCGTTCTGTCGGGTACGCCCACGCTGGGTGGCTCCTACACCTTCACCGTGCAGGGCGAGGACGCCAACGGCTTCGTCGCCGAGCGTTCCTACACGATGGCCGTGGCTGGCGCGGGCGACGTCACCGCCCCGGTGATCACCGCCAATGTCGAAGGCCTGGCCGGCACCAACGGCTGGTACCGCGGCAACGTGGTGGTGAGCTGGTCGGTGGTGGACGCGCAGTCGCAGATCACCAGCACCACCGGCTGCGGCGCCGTGGTGGTGTCGGTGGAAACGGCTGGCCAGCTGGTCACCTGCCAGGCCACCAGCGCCGGCGGTACGTCCAGCCAGTCGGTGACGATCAAGCTCGACAAGACCGCGCCCACTTCGGTGCCGTCCGTCAGCAACGTCCGTCCGCTGCTCAATGAAGTGATCACTGCCAGCGGCAACGGCGTCGACGCGCTGTCGGGCATCGCCTCGGAAGTCTGCGACGCGCCCCTGACCAACGTCATCTCGCCGGTGCAAAAGCGCATCAACTGCACCGTCACCGACGGCGCCGGCAACGTGACCGTTAAGCCGGCCGCCTACCTGGTGATCTATGGCTTCCAGGGTTTCACCGACACGGTGGTCAATCCGGGTTACTACAACCTGGCCGGCCTGAACCAGCCGATCACGTTCAAGTTCCGCGTGGTGGATGCCAACGACGTGCCGGTGACCACCATCAGCACGGCCTCGATGGCGAGCGCCGTCGTGGCTTGCCCTGCCAGCACGAAGAACACGGCTCCGGTGTCGGCTTCGGCGCCGGGTCTGGTCAATCTTGGCAACGGTGACTACGAGTTCACCTGGGTCAGCCCGGCGGTGGCGTCCTGTGCCCGCCTGAACCTGCAGCTCGGCGACGGCAACGTCATCAACCGCGCTCTGTTCAAGTTCCAGTAACTTCGCCCCTGCGGCCCAATCGGCCGCAGTGGGTGTCTAGGCAGAACGCCGGGCTCATGCCCGGCGTTTTGCTTTCCAGGCTCGGCGTTAGGGTATGTTGTCTCCATTCGCAAAGATGGAAGTTTTGCCCATGGAGTTCCATCAGACAGACATGGCTCGGCTGAGCTGGTACGGCGTCAAGCCCGCGCTCAAGAAGCTGATGCTCACGCCGGTGGTTAATGCGCCGCTTCGGGGCTTTGCATCGCTGCTGCCGCTTTCCCGGCGTACGCGCGTACCGGTGGGCAAGGCTTTCGTCGACTATTGCCTCGCGGCGGGCAGCACCGTCCGCCTTTGGGATCCCAGCCAGTGCGGCGTGGGTTCGGAGATTTTCTGGGGTGGTGGGCGGCGGACGGTAGCTGCCGACCAGCACGCCATCGACTGCGCCGAACTGCTCTGCCGGGACGCGGAGCTTTTCCTCGACATCGGTGCGTACTCAGGGCTCTTCACCCTGGTGGCCGCGCGCGCGAACCCGAAGCTGGTGGCGCATGCCTACGAGATCGTGCCCGAGAACTACGTGCTGCTGGTGAAGAACGTGGTGCTGAATTCGCTCAACAACAGCGCCGTACCGCATCTCCTGGGCCTTGCGGACCAGCCCGGCGAAATGCGCGTTCCCATCGCCACGGGCCTGTCGCAGCTGCCTTCCTCGCTGTCGCTTTCGTCGAACTTCGACGGCGGTTCGGTGATCCCGCTGTCCACGCTCGACGCCGAGTTCCCGGACTTCACCGGTGCGGCGGTGTTCAAGATCGACGTCGAAGGCTTCGAGCCGCACGTGCTGCGCGGCGGCCGCGCTTTCCTGGCGCGCAACAGGCCGCACATGGTTTGCGAGGTGCTGGATTCGATGGATACCTCGGCCGGCCTGCACGAGGTGCTCGATCCGCTGGCGTACCGCTACTACCAGTTCACCGATACGGGGCTGGTGCACCGCGACCGCATCAGCCCCACGCGCGCAGGCCGGGACTGGCTGCTGACCGTGCTCGATCCGCAGGCGCTGGCCGCGAAGCTGCCCGGCATCCCCGTTTCCTGATGCCGGCAGCGCCATGAAGCGGGCATGGCGCATCCTTGCGCCGGTTTCGGCGGTGCTGCTGGTGGTGCTTGCCGTGAGCCTGTCGCCCGACGGCGTGCGCTGGATCCGCACCGAGCTGCCGTGGGCCAACTTCGGCCTGGGCTGGCTGGAGCTGCTTTCGGTGAACCTCAACGCCATCCACGTGGTGCTGTTCTTCGCCGTGGGCCTGGTGATGGCGTGCGCGCTGCTGCCGCGTGGCCGCCTCTGGCGTGCGGGCCTGGCCAGCCTGCTGCTGCTGGCGGTGTTGGCCGTGGCCAGCGAAGCGGTGCAGCTGGGCATCCCGGGCAGGACGCCGCGATGGATGGACGTGCGCGACGACCTGCTGGGCGGTACCGCGGGCGTGCTGCTGGGCTTGTGCCTGCGTGCGCTTTGGCGGCGCTGGCGGTCGCGGGGCGGCGCCTAGTCCTGCGCGGTGCGCCACCTGACAACATCGGCACCGGCGCTGGCACAATCGGCCCATCCCCCGGACAGGCCCCGCCCATGCGCACCGTACCGATCACCCTGATGTTCGCCGCCGCGCTGCTCACCGCCTGCGCGCCGGCCACGCTGGGCACCGACGATGCCCGCGCGGCGATGAAGGCGCGCATGGAGCGCCCGGGCCCGCGGGTGGTGAAGGTGCTGCAGATCCACGAGTTCGCGCTCACAGACTGCGCCGACGCCGTAGGCCAGGACGGCGTGGCCTGCAGCGTGCAGATGGACGTGGGCTTCACCGTGGACGGCGCCGAGCAGCGCGACAACGCCACGCAGCGCATGCGCTTCGTGCGCGAATCCGGCCAGTGGGTGGCTTACCCGGCGGACTGAGCCCGCCAGGGCCGACGGTCAATACAGGACGCGCACCCGCAGGGTGCCGGGAATCGCCGCCAGCGCCTGGCGCAGTTCGTCGGCCTGCTGTTCGGTGGCGGTGACGTCCATCACCACGTAGCCCACCTTGGCGTCGGTGCGCAGGTACTGGCCGTCGATGTTGATGCCCTGGTCGCGGAAGATGTCGTTGGCCAGCGACAGCACGCCCGGCACGTTGCGGTGGATGTGCAGGATGCGGCGGCTGCCGACGTGGCCGGGCAGGGACACTTCGGGGAAGTTCACCGCCGACAGCGTGCTGCCGTTGTCGCTGTAGCGGATGAGTTTTGCCGCCACTTCGGTGCCGATGTTGTCCTGTGCCTCCAGCGTGCTGCCGCCCACGTGCGGGGTCAGCAGCACGTTGTCCATGCCGCGCAGGGGCGACAGGAACTCCTCGTCGCTGCCCTTGGGCTCGATCGGGAACACGTCCACGGCGGCGCCGCCCAGCTGGCCGCTGCGAAGGGCTTCGGCCAGGGCGTCAATGTCCACCACGGTGCCGCGCGAGGCGTTGATCAGGTGCGCGCCGGGCTTCATGCGGGCGATCTGCGCGGCGGCTATGAGGTTCTGGGTGGCCGGGGTTTCCGGCACGTGCAGGCTCACCACGTCGCTGTGGTCGAGCAGGTCGGTGAGGCTGGCGGCAGGGCGCGCGTTGCCCAGCGACAGCTTGGTTTCGATGTCGTGGAAGACCACCTGCATGCCCAGGCTTTCGGCCAGCAGGCCCACCTGGGTGCCGATGTGGCCGTAGCCGACGATGCCCAGGGTCTTGCCGCGCACTTCGTGGCTGCCTTCGGCGGTCTTGGACCAGCCGCCGCGGTGGCACTGGCTGTTCTTCTGCGGGATGCCGCGCATCAGCAGGATGGCTTCGGCGATCACCAGCTCGGCCACGCTGCGGGTGTTGGAGTAGGGCGCGTTGAACACCGGGATGCCGGCCTGCTGCGCCGCCTCCAGGTCCACCTGGTTGGTGCCGATGCAGAAGCAGCCCACCGCGATCAGGCGGCGCGCATCGGCCAGCACTTCCTTGCTCAGCTGCGTGCGCGAGCGGATGCCCACCAGGTGGGCGTCGGCGATGGCGGCGCGCAGCTCGCGCTCGGGCAGCGACTTGGTGTGGTAGTCGATGTTCGTGTAACCGGCGGCGCGCAGCTGGTCCACGGCGGTCTGGCTGACGCCCTCGAGCAGCAGCACGCGGATGTCCTGCCGGGGGAAGGAAGTTTTGGCGGTGGTCATGGGGGATGGGCAACCGTGGGGTTTCTTGCTGCACTATGCTGGTCAGGTGCGCTGCACCGCAACAACCCGTCCACCCACCGACCCCACGCCATGACCGACCCGCGCCTCACCGCCCTCCAGACCGCCGTCCCCGGCCTGCTGGTCAAGACCGACCCCGCCGACCTGGAGCACTACGGCCGCGACTGGACCCGGCGCTGGACCCCCGCGCCGCTGGCCATCGCCCTGCCGGCCACCGTGGACCAGGTGCAGGCCGTGGTGCGCTGGGCGGCGGCCGAGGGCGTGGCCATCGTGCCCTCGGGCGGCCGCACCGGCCTGTCGGGCGGCGCGGTGGCGGCCAAGGGC
>FSSH01006849.1_pt1 | contig 14061 bp, 11 predicted proteins | sample 1166101 | NCBI WGS metagenome assembly FSSH01 (sample SAMEA32972668, study PRJEB13176) | freshwater metagenome | biome: Drinking water system; feature: Biomass in drinking water that filtered by 0.45 um membrane; material: drinking water | place: USA | collected 2012-12-20 | depth 0 m | reverse complement strand
CCGCCGCCAATCACCACCACCGCCTTGCCGGCGGCGTTGAGCGCGCCCGAATCGAACGCGGGCACGGCATCGCCAAAGCCGTTGCGGTTCGAGGCGATCAGATAATCGAGCGCGTCGACAATGCCCTGCGCCTCACCGCCCGGCGCCTTGATCGCGCGTGGCCGATAGACGCCGGTGGCCACCAGCACCGCATCATGGCGGCGGCGCAGCTCGGCAAAGGGCAGGGTGGTGCCGATCTCGGCTTCGGTCACAAAGGCGATGCCGCCCGCTGCCAGCCGCTCGATCCGGCGCATCACCACCGGCTTTTCGAGCTTGAAACCGGGGATGCCATAGGTGAGCAGCCCGCCGGCGCGATCATGCCGGTCATAGATCGTCACGTCATGCCCGGCGACGCGCAGATATTCGGCCGCCGTCAGCCCGGCCGGCCCCGCGCCGATGATGCCGACCGATTGCCCGGTCGGCGCGCCCGGCACCAGCGGTGCCACCCAGCCTTCGTCCCAGGCGGTATCGGTGATGAATTTCTCGACAGCGCCGATGGTGACCGCGCCGTGGCCGGAAAATTCGATGACGCAATTGCCCTCGCACAGCCGGTCCTGCGGGCAGATGCGGCCGCAGATTTCGGGCATGGTCGAGGTGGCGTTGGACAGCGCATAGGCTTCCTGCAGCCGCCCTTCGGCCGCCAGCCGCAGCCAATCCGGGATGTGGTTGTGCAGCGGGCAGTGGACGGTGCAATAGGGCACGCCGCATTGCGAGCAGCGCGCGGCCTGCGCGGCGCCTTCGTCCTTCGAGTAACGATCGGCGATTTCGTGGAAATCCTCGGCGCGCAGGGCCGCATCACGCTTGGCTGGATAGGCCTGCGTTTCGGTCACGAATTTCAGCATCGAATCACTGGCCATTGCCGCTCCTGCCCTCAGGCGGAGCGTTGCTTAATTGCTCGAGCGGCCAGAGTCACGCAAGATCGACATGATAGGCAAGTGATACTTACCCATAGACGATCTTTGTTGACAGCAAGGCAGTTCCTAGTGCCTGCTGATCGGACAATTAATCCCGATTCGGTCCTATCTCGCCAGCAGCCATGCCAGCGCCGCGCCGCCAATGACGATGCGATACCAGGCAAAGGGCGCAAATCCGCGCTTGCCGACAATGCCGATGAACCAGCGTACCACCACCAGCGCGACGACGAACGACACCGCCGCGCCCAGCGCGATTCCTCCCAGCCCGACGCCGCCGCCCGCCGCCAGCGCCTCGCGGTGGCGATAGAGCTGGTAGAGCGTCGCCGCCGTCAGCGTCGGCAGGCCGAGGAAGAAGCTGAATTCCGCCGCCGTCCGCCGCTCCACGCCAAGCAGCAGCGCGCCCAGGATCGTCGCCGCCGAGCGGCTCACCCCCGGCACCAGCGCGATGCACTGGATGCAGCCGATGCCGATTGCGGTGGCGAGCGGAATATCGGCGATGCCGCGCACCTCGCCCGGCCGCGCGACGCGTTCGATCGCCAGAATCGCGATGCCGCCGATGATGAGCGCCCAGCAGACGATGTCGGCGCGCCCCAGCAGCGCCTCGATCGCATCATGCAGAACCACCCCCACCAACGCGGCGGGCAAAAAGGCGACGGCGACGTTGCGGATGAAGCGCCACGCGCCGGCATCGCCGCGCACGGCGCCTTTTGCCACCGTCCACACCGTGCGCCAGTAAAGCGCGACGATCGCCAGGATCGCGCCCGGCTGGATGGCGATGTTGAACAGCTCCCAATAGGCCGGATCATAGCCCAGCAGCGCGCCGGCAAGGATGAGGTGCCCGGTCGAGGAGATTGGCAGGAACTCGGTGACCCCCTCGACAATGCCGAGCAGGATGATCGCAACAATGTCGGACACGCAGGTTCCTTGATGAGGGCAGCGGGAGCGCGGCTGGCTAGGCGGGAAGGGCGGGGGCGAAGCGTCCGCCGCTGCGAAAGCGCACCAGCCAGGCCGGGGCCACGGTGGCGAGCGGCGTCGGCACAATGCCGAAGCTCCCCAGGCCCGGCGCGCCTTCGCTCACCACATTGTCGCGCTGGAGCATCAGCCACTGGTCCCAGGTGATCGGCGCGCCGGGCAGGAAGCCGGCGCGGGCAATGGCGGCGCCCAGCGCATCGGGCAGCGCGACGATGGCGGGCTTTCGGTTGATCGCGCCGGCGATCCAGCGGATCAGGCCGCCCATCGTGATGATGTCGGGGCCGCCCAGCTCGTGGACCTGCCCGGCATGGCCGGCGGGCTCGGCGATGGCGGTGGCAATCGCCTCGGCGACATCGGCGACATAGACCGGCTGGAAGCGCGTGCCCTCGCGCAGCACCGGCACCACCGGCGCGCTCGCGATCATCCCGGCAAAGCGGTTGACGAACTGGTCCTCGCGCCCGAACACGATCGACGGGCGCAGGATGATGGCGTGGGGAAACGCCTCGCGCACCGCCGCCTCGCCCTTGCCCTTGCTGCGCCCATAGGCCGAAGGCGAGGCGGGATCGGCGCCGATCGCGGAGACATGCACCAGCGCGCCGGCGCCGGCCTGTGCGGCCGCCTCGGCAATGCAGCGCGCGCCCGCGACATGGACGCCGTCGAAATCGCCGGTCAGCACGCCGACCAGATTGACCACCGCGTCGCTGCCCGCGACCGCGCGGGCGATGCTGTCCGGCCGGCGGATGTCGGCGGCGACGAACTGCGTTTGCCCCAGCCCGCCGAGCGGCCGGATGAAAAAGGCGCGGCGCGGATCGCGCTGGACGATGCGGACGCGGGCGCCGCGCGCGAACAGCACCTGCGCGACGTAGCGGCCCAGAAAGCCGCCGCCGCCGATCAGCGTTACGAGTTTGTCCTGCATCGCCATCCTGCCTGCCCTATCCGGCGCTGTTGCGCGCGTTCCATGCCGCCCGCCGCCGCAAACGGCAAGAGCCGAGCGGCCGCGCATGGCTTATTGACAATCGCCATGGCCCTCCCCTAAGGCGCGCGGCCTACCCCGTGCCCAGATGGCGGAATTGGTAGACGCACCAGCTTCAGGTGCTGGCGCTCGCAAGGGCGTGGAGGTTCGAGTCCTCTTCTGGGCACCACTTCCGGTCAAAACCGCGAACCGCGGGGCCGGCTTTCGTGTTGCCCTTGGTGGCAGCCGCTTCGAGCACCGCGGTGGAACCAGCGACGACGATATCGTTGTCGTTGACCGACACGCTGCCTACCAACATCCGCACATAGGAGCGCCGCAGGTCGGCGTTCTGTCCCATAATCTCCGCTCGCAGGATCGCGCCGAACCGCTCGATGGAAGCATCGTCGATAATGTGAGCACCAGCACCCAGTTGGTTCTGTAAGCTGTGCTCGGTTTCGGTCAGTGCCGCGATTGATGCGCGTCCTTCGGCAAGCTTCTCGCCGAAGATCGCATCGCGCGGACTCATCAGCCCTTCTTCGACGAGTTCGAGAAGACGACGCAGCCGAGTTTCGGCGGCGATCCGTTCGCGGCGAACGCGGTCAAGATCATCCTTGCGCCGCTTCTCGGCATCGTCCGACCGGTCAAGAACATCGGCGAGGAGAAGCTTTAGCCGCGAGGGTTCAAGGACGCGCTGCAGCAGGCCTGTGAGCACGATGCTGTCCAAAGCATCCTCTCGAATCGCCTTGCTAGGGCAGCTCGTGGCACCAGCTGTCGCCTTACGATTGCAAATATAATAGCGATAGGCACCACCCTTGCCACTTCTCAGAACCATGCCAGACCCGCATTCGGGATGGCCGCACCTAGCAATTCCGGTCAAGAGCACTGGGGAATTAGTGATCCGCGGGGGTGTGACCCTCGGAGCAGCCTTGGCGCGTATCGCGGCGACGTTTGCGATGACGTCGGGCGCGATGATCTGCGGGCAAGACACGACGATCGCCTCCGCCTCGGTCGGCTTCACGCCCTTCGCGTCGGCTGTGCGATCGCGGTAAGCGCCGGCATAATGCTGGCGATTGAGGATTCCATCGACATTGCTGTGGAAGAAGGACTTGCCACGCAATGTATAACCATTGGCATTGAGGTGCTTCGCGATGGCGCGGGTGCCCATCGGCTGGCCGTTCAAACCGAAGGTGGCCAGCTTGTAGATGAAGCGGACAATCGCCGCTTCCTCCTCGACAATGACGAGCTTCTTTCGGCCCTTGCGCCCGTCAGTGACGACCACCCGTGATTCGTAGCCAAATGGAACCGGGCCCCCGTTCCAATAGCCCGCGTTCGCATTGCCCCGGCGGTCGCGGCAGGTGAAGATCGAGGCGTCGTTGGCGTATTTCTCGTTCATCACCGCGATCATCGAGCGCATCATCCGTCCGTTGGGATCGTCGGCGATGTCCTCGACAAGCGACACCAGCCGCACGCCCGCCTCTGACAGCCTGTGCTCGGCCGTGACCTGCGTCAGCAGACGGCGTGCGAAGCGGCTCAGCGCATACACGACAATCAGATCCACCGGCCGGTCGGCAGCGGTCGCCTGGGCGATCATTCGATCGAATTCACGCCGATGGAGCTTGCGGCCGGAGACGTTCAGCTCCTCGAACTCTTCGGCTACAGTCCAGCCTTGCCGTTCGCAGTAGGAACGGCATGCAGCACGTTGAGCTGCCCCGGAAGCGTTGTTGCCGTCTTCGTCGTCGTTACTAACTCGGGCATAGATATAGGCGCGGAGCGGCTGGGTCATGTCAGGTCCTCAGATCGGTCAAACGGCCTTGTCGAACAGCGTCGCGAGCCGGTCGCGTAGACAGTGGTATACGAGTGCCGCCTCACCAGGCAGCAGTTTATCAATCCGCTCGGGAACGTCGGTGCAGGCGATTTTCGCATCAGAATCGAGTGGACGTGCAGGGTCAACCCCCGCGGATGGACGATTCGCAGGAGTTGCGTCCAAAAACGAGTCACGCTCGGCGCCAGTCGCCTGGCACAGCGAAATGCAGGTGGGAGGATGACGGTCGGCCACGGCCGATGCCTCAAGTCAGCCGATCGCCTTAGTAGCCAAGCAACTTGTCGAGTGCCTCATGAAGGAGGTGGCGGACCTCCGCCTTCCGCCGGTCGTCCAGTGCGGTCGTGTCGACCAGGAGGCGAATGCTGGGGAATTGGTCAGCCGTCATTTCGACCATGGCGACGGCGTCGCCGCTCGAATCCTCCACGCAGTCGATGATCTCGAGCGCCTGGATTTCACCAAGGGCTTCGGCACCCTTTTCCGTCTCGGCAGTCGTCTTGGCCTTGCCCGGCTTGGCAAGGCCGAGCTTCGCCAGCGCCTCGGCCGTGGCGAACCGCTCGGGCTTTGCGAGCAGTGCCTCCAGCTTCGCGTTGAGCCGGGCGACTGCGCCCTTCTCGGGTGCACGCTTCGGATGCGCTGTATCGTCATCGGCGGCAGCGTCGCGCCGCTGCTGAACCTTGTAGAGATAATCGATCGGCGGGTCCTCCGCCTTGATGTGGAGCTCGGCGAAGCGGGGCGCCTCCAAGTAGATTTCGGCGGCCGCCAGCTCCCGTGTGACCCGGCTCTCGGTCCAGCCGATCCGGGCGGCCAGCACCATCTGCGGCACGTTCCAGGCGCGGTGGAACTGGAGAAGCAGGATCGACTTGTCGATCTTGCGTGACTTCAGCGTAAGGAACGTCGCGGCGAAGCGGTTGTAGAGATCGGCATTCTTTGCGCCGGTCCATTCGATTACGCGAACCAGGAGGTTCGCGGTGTTGCCGAACTGGAAGCGCATGGCCATGACGCGCGCCCATCCGTCGACGACGTGCCAGTCATCGCTGACCTTCATCACAACGATCGGCGCGATATTGTCCGGCGTCTGCACGGCATGGAGCAGTGCCTCCCCCGCGCCGCTGTCAAAATCATAGACGCCGCTTGGCGACTGGTCACCGATCAAGAGGTCGCACAGCGGCACCTTGAACTCGCCCGGCTCGAACGGTGCGGCGGGAAACTCTTTGAAAATGCCCCCATTCGTGTCGATCGCGGCCACCTCGGCCACCGGCGGGTCGACCGCATCAGCACTGTCAGTAGCGGCGCTCTCGCCATCACGATCACTCGCGTCGTCCGCCGCGCCCTCGCTTTGAGTTACGTCCGGCAATGCCGGGGCTGGGTCAAATAGTCCGACATCAGCATGGACGGCATTATCCGGTGTGGTGGTGTCCTCGGCGGCGGCGCGGCCTGCCACTTGGGCACTCGCGTCGCTGATGGTATCCTCCGACTGGGACACCGGCTCGGCCATGCCAGTGTCAGCGGCTTCCTGCGCCAGCATGTCAGGCGCGGCGTCCTCTTCGCGCTGAACGATATCGCCGCTGGTGTCCGCCTTTGTATCCGGCGCGGTCTCGGGCTTCACACTTGCCGCAAAGTCAGCGGCGATCTTGGAAAAATCAGTCTGTTTGGTCACGGTCTTTCTCCCGCTCGAGCGGCGGGATGCCGACGAGTGGGAGTTCAGTTATCGTCAATGGATCGTCTGATTTAGAGGACCCCCCTTGTTCGCCGCGATGAATCTTGCAAGCGATAGGCGCTCGTTCGCGGTCAGTGGTGCCGGCGGCGGCGTCGCAGAGTGATTGCCGCCACGCCCACGGTTCGGCGAACGCACGCAATCGTGTTTACGGGCATGAGGGTCGCGCATCATATCGGTCGCAGAGACCTGGCCACGCGCTGCGGCTCTGAGGCAAAATTGGAGCTCATCCGCTGGGATCGAGCTGTCAAAGCAGCCGGGGAACGCAATCTCATGGTCAAGGCCAACATTGTCCCACGCCAGCCGCAGCATGTCGGTTTCACGATAGGGATCGAACCAGATCGCAGGCATGAAACAGATCGTATGTCCAATTGTCGTCGGATCGTTGGTGACGAACTGGCTGGGTTCGTGCCGCGCTTTAGCAACCATGCCCGCGAGAAAGTCGTCGCCAAACCACTTGGAACGGGCGGCAACCGAGCCGGCTGGCGCGCCATTGCCATGGAGCGTCTCCCATCGGCGAGGGTTGGCGACGACGTCGCCCAAGCTGACAGGAAAAGGCGGCGTTGCCGTAGCGGGATGCTTCTTTTTCCGAGCGCACGTCGTCGCATCGACGGCTTCACGCAGAATCGACCACCCGGTTGCTGGGCAGATGCGGGCGATTGGGAGGAGCGCGAGACGACCGATCGCGCTGTCGGTCAAGATATCAAACAACGGCGGCGACTGATTTTGCTTGCGGCCCTTGGACCATCCTAGCCAATCACGGACTTCGAGCAGAAACCGGATCGCCAACAAGCGAACATCGCGTCCTGCGAAGAACTGCGCTGGTTCTTCGCCCTGCACATCGCGCAATCGCGAGTCGAGCACGAAAGGTGGTGCGGTGCGCGCATTGAACCCTGCCAGGTCCAGCGCCGGTTCGCTGACACAACCTTCGATCTCGTCGGTCATGTTCGCGTCCCCACCAGGACCGAAAGACCAGTGGGGATGTCGGGGATTATGGCCCATCGCCATCCCGTCGCCGAACAACAGCGCGAGCGCGCCGCGGTGGCACCACATGCTGCCGACGTAGCGACCCGTGGGACTGTCAGCTGCGACCGCGCCAGCCAGCATCGACGTCGAGCCAAGCGCCGCCATCAACTTCGTCATCATGACGCGGCTTGGGCCGCCAATCGCAAACATCAGCTCAAAAAATCGCTCCGCCTCCCAGAACAGCGCGACGACTGCCCGGAACTTGTCGCGGGGATCCTTGACGGCCCGCAGGAACTGCATGTCCGGCATCCGACGGTTTTCCCGCAGCAGCCTTTGCACACGCCCTGCGTCGCGGCGCCAGACCGCGTCGAACATGGCCGGCCATCCGCCGAGCAGCGTTTCGAGGAGGCTGATCCAGTCGATCAGCGTGACGTCCAAGACCTGGCGTAGCAATTCATCGGCGCAGTGGTCCGCGTCATACGCCTGTCCGGTATAGTCTGGGTCAGTGACCAGCCTTCCCTTGTGATCGCGGCATACTCGCTCGAGATAGACTTTGGGGTCACGGGACACCCGACCCAGATTGGCGTCAACGCCGAACCAATAGGGCCAGCGGTAGATCACTGCTTGGCAGAGGTCGGCACTGTTAGCCGGTGACTGGAGGGCGGCCTCGCGTTGGGCCGTGACAGTGTCCTCATATTTGCGGGCCATGTTCATCATGCGATCCATCACGGGATGGAATTCACCGACGATGTCGCGCAGGCCGGGCAGCCTGCCGTGGCGCCATCCGGCTGCGCGCGTTTCGCGGCCCAGTATGCGGATGTCCGCCATTGATGGAGGCAACCAGTCCTTCGCCTTCTCAAGCACCGAAGTCGGCACGGCGTCGGGATTAGCCGCCATCTCTTCGGCGATAGCTGCGGCAACCCCAGCCATCATGGGGCTCGTTGGCTGACGCGGGTGCAGACTGCTGCTGCTATGTATTGCGGCCATCGGACTTCTCCAAATCATCAAGGAACGCGACATCTTCTTCGCGGACGACGCCGATCACATGCGCCGACCATCTGTTCATGGTGCGTTCTAGGACGGTCACCCGGTTAACCCCAACGTGTGCCAGCTGAAGGGCAGCCACATTGTCCCGGATCGGGACATCTGCTGCCAGCTTGGGCAGTAGCAGCGCAAGTTCGCGGGCCACCGCAACATATTCGCGCTCGATCTGACGTAGGTCGCGCACCTGGTGATAATGCCTGTCACGATCGGTCCATTCGAGCGCCGGCGCGCTGCTGTGCAACGGCGTTCGGCATGTCGCCGGGTTGGCGAGCAGGACCGCGTGCGCTTCGCCGAAAGTGGCGAGAATTGGCGTCGGCTTGCCGTCGTGGATCGCCTGCTGCTTGAGCACGTCAATCTGCTCAGAGCTTGGTGACGCGCACATTGCGGTATTGTCGTCGCGGCGCTGCGCATGCTGGTCGTAGCAGCGGTGCAACTGGCCGATGAAGCTCGCCTGCAAGTCGATCTTCGTGATCACCGCGATCGCGCGAGCCGCCTCGTGGCGAACAAATCGGGCCAGATCTTCCTGGAGGACGAAGAAGCGCGCCCGCAGCCTATCCATCCCTTCATGGATGGCAAGGAAGGCATCGTCGTCGGAGTGCGTGATGCTGTCGCGTAGCGCGAGCAGTTCGGCCCTGACCTGCTGGCGCTCCTGCTCGATGGCTTGGTGGTCAGTTAGTTCGTGAACGACGCCCGCGCGGTCGGTCCATTGGAACTTCATGCACCGACCCCCCGGTAACGAAGATTCGCGCGCGAGGCATCAAGCCAATCGTGCGCGCTGCCGCGCATCAAATGACCCGGAAGGTCGATCTCGAGCAGCGCGCAGGTCGAACGGATGAGCTCCTGCTGGTCCATGGTCATGCGCAACTGGCGCCACCTGCCGGTCAAGCGCATGTCTTCGTCGGCAGCGAGCCAGTCGTCATGCTCGGCGAAATAGCGGTCGGCACGTCGGCGCCAGGCTTGAAACTCGCCCTTGGCCGCCAGCTCTGCAGCGGCCATGTCGATTGCGCGCACCAGCACCGCACCGGCATCGCCGTCGGGCAATTGACGTGCTGCGTGTGTGAGGCGCTGAACCAGTTCGGCGACGCTTTCACCAAGCAGGCCATCGAGCCGCCAACTGTCGGCAGCGACAAGGCCACGGTTGCGCAGGACAAAGCCGAGCGCGATGGCACCGGCAACATCCTTGGGGTCGCGCTTGACCAGCGTCGCCCCCGCCGTAAGCAGCGCCCGCCGACGAAGGGCGTTCGCCGTGTGCCGCGCGATCAGCGATGCGTACGACGCATCGGGCGCTATTGCCGCGGCATCGCCCGCCATATCGATCGCACCGCCTGCGGTGCTCGTCGTTCCTTCTTTATCATCCATGGCCATGATTCGGCTCCTTTCGAGAGCCTTCGATCAGATTCGACCAAAAAGAATTAGAGGGCCCCCCTTCTTTGAGGGTGGCGTGGAAAAGCGATAGTATTGAGGTCAGAGTCGGCAGGTGGTAGTATTCAGAAGATTGGGGGGTGTTGGCGAAATAAATCTTTCAGCTTCTCTGAAAGAATCGCGTCGTCTTCCACGACTTGATTTTACACCCCCCTTTCTTCAATTGCGAGATCGGACCAGTGCAGTTTCAAATTTGCAACTCTGGCGAAGTCTGGGTTTCGGTTACTCCTGCTGAGGCTCACCGTATTGCGCGAAAGCGAACCGGTGCGCTTGCCGCAATTGTTCGGCAGCAGCGTAAGGATTTAAAGCAGGAGTCGCGCGAATATCGTCGCGCCGAGCGGGAGCTGCAAAACGATATACGGGAGGCAGACCGGTGCAACCGCGCGTTCTGGAAACGCATCCGCATCAAGCCGGAACTTCGTTCGATGACCGCCATCGAACGCAAGCCAGAGACGCACAAGCCAACGAAGACCGGCTGGCTCGCCGGTGGGTCGCTGATGCCTCGCTATTCCGGACAGATATTCGACCGAATGGGTCGCGCGGGCATCTTCTTTCGTGTGAGGTATTACGGACGCTCGACCAAGGTCGGCGTCGGCCGCCGATCGACACTCTATGTTTGGCAGGGCGCGCATCAGATGGACGACGGGCGCATTCTGTTTGCGTCCAATGTCGGCGAGACAGCCGAGGAAGCGATCGCCGCGCTTGAAGCCGTCGAACTGTTCAACCGCGAGGCCCAAACAGGCGCCAAGCTGCTGTTCCATGCCATTGCTACCGTGCCATACCAACTCGTCGAGATGGACGGCGGTATCGATCGCATGTTCGAAATCGGGCAGCGCTTCGCTGAGGAACAGTTTGGCAGCCGCGACCTGCCATTCGCGCTTGCGCTGCATCCGCCATCGGAAGAAGGCGACCAGCGCAACTGGCATATTCACCTGATTTTCTCGAGCCGCCCACTTGTCCTCACTGGCGACCATGAGTGGGACATCGGCCGCATGATGCGCCGCGAGATCGACAATCCGGAAGCGTTCGAAGAGATGCGACACCTCTATGCACGCATTCAGACCGAGGTCGTGCAGGAAGCTGGTCTCAATATCACCTACACCGCGCTTTCCAACGTCGAGCGCGGACTGCCTAATGCGCCCCAGAAGCATCTGGGGTCGGCCCGGACTGCGCGGGTGCGACGCGGCGAGGAGGACCAGGTCAACGAAAGCAACTGGGAGAAGATGCTGGCGGGCGAAGCCGCGCTGCTTGATGAACAGCTTCGCCATGGCCAGGAGCGGGCCGCCGCCGAACAGGCGCTGCTCGACAGCGTGCAGGAACGCGTGGCGGGGTTGATCGCGAGCGTGACGAATCGGCCCAGCCTCGCGATCCCGGCTCTTGCCGATCATGCCGAGCCGATCGCCAATCTGTCGCTCAGCGCTGCCACCCTTGGTGTCGATAAACCTGCCGATGCGCCGGCGCTGGTGGTGCCGGTTGCAAATTTGCAACCAGGCGACCGTGGGATCGCCGACGTCGCATCGCTGGCTTACCTGCCACCGTCCGAACACGACCGCGCACCCGGCACTTTGATCTCCGGTTCTGCCGTGCGCAGCATGGCGCGGCCGATCGACGTGCCGCGCGCGGTGGCGGGAATTGTCGACCGCGTGGTTGCCCTAGCAAGCGTGCCGAGCCTGCCGACCGCATTTGATACGAATTATCGAATCGCGGCTGTGCCGGTGACGTCCGCCGAGGGCGCACGCGCGGTCTTGCCGTCGCTTCCGCTCGGCAACATCAGCGCAATCGTGGGCCAGGCAGGGGCGGCGATCCGCAAGCCGCCGTCGATTGTCGAGATGGGAGCCGCCACCGATGGGATTGGCCTTTCGCTCGGCATTGGCGACGGCCCGGCGCCGCGTCCACTCGATCTGCCGAAAGAGGCGGCGGCGCTCGCCAGCAGTATCATCGATCGCGACCTCGACGACCTTGACCGGCTATTCGCTGCCCGCCGTGACAGGATCGCCATCGACCGCGCCAAGGCCAAGCGGGCGGAAATGGAACAGGCGCAACAGCGTGAACGTGAGGATACCGAACGGCAGGAGCGCGAAACCGAACAGGCGCTGTTGCGCCAATCCGAGCAAGCCGCGCTCGATGCGATGCTGGCCACGATCGAGGCAGAGCGCATCCTGATCACGTTCGAAGACGATGCGTGCGTTGTCGACGATGCAGTCCGCAAACGGTTCGGAGTTACGCCTGCACGTATTGCCGCAGCGATGACGCAGGAACGATTGGACGCCATTGCCGATCGCCAGCGTGCCGAGATCGAGCCGATGACGGTCTACGCTGCGGCAAACGGCGATCATATCGTGCACGGGGATCGCGGGTGGACGCTGTCGCTGGACGCCCCGGATCATCTTCGTCGCGTTGCCGATGCCTGGGTGCACGAACCGATTCTACAACGTGCGTTCTCAGAAGCCATTGCGATTCATCGCGAGGCGCATGCGAAGGCACAGCTGACGCGTCGGACGGAGCAGTCCGGCACGATTGCTCTCCGACCAAGCCGACGAGAATTGCTTATCTTGGCGGCGCACCAGCGTGAGGCGATGACGGAGCGTTGGCGGCAGAAGCGGCGGTTCGACCAAGAACAGGACACGCGTGGCCACGATGCCGAAATCGGCGCGCTGCGCCCCTCGTCGCCAGTCCCAAGCCAGCCGCTACCAGCGCCTCTTGACCCGGGTCAGGATCGCTGAGGCCGAGCCTTCGGTAGCATCTTCGCGACTTCCTGCTCGCGCGCGTCGCAGAACTCAACCGGCTGTTCGCCAGACCCCCAGGTCTTTTCATGCATCGCCGAGCAGAAGCAGAAGATCCGATCGGAACCCTTCCAATACCAGATCGCGGCCGGGCAATCGCGGCACGCTACTTCGTCGCCCGGCCCCGGCTCGCCGATGCTGTCCCCGCCCACATGCTCAAGGGTTGGACTGGAATGCGGGCTCTTCAGACGGCCGTTTTCCATAAAATCATCATCATCGGTGAATTCCTGCATCGATACATGATGCACCATGCAAGCTTAACATCAGGTTGGCATCCATGGGCAGATCCCACCCGCTTGTAAGTAGCGTGGAAAAGGCCCGCTGGCTGCGGTGCTGATGATCAGAGTGATTGAGCGGAAAAGGGGCTTGGCGCACCGGACCGTCCAGGCGGCCTGATTGCATTTGCGGGCACCAGCCCGCTCTCATGATAAGGTGATCCTATGCGCACATCCATGCGGCCACCGAGCCGCGCGTCCGCCGCAGGCTCGGTCCTGGCCTATGACATTGAAACCATCGCCCCGCAGACCGAGGATGGATCATTCCCGCCCTGGCCGCTTCACAAGCCGATCGCGATCGGCTTTGCAGCCGCACAATGTCGCAATGGCGTCTGGGCCTTCGATATCGAGGCGCTGATCGCCACTGGCGATACTGAAGAAGCTGATCTGATCCGCGCGGCGGACCGGAAAATGGCGGCAGCGGATATCGTGACGGGCTATAACTCGGCCCAGTTCGATACCCTGGTTCTACGGCTTGCGGCTCAGCGATGCAGGTTGTTCGACTTGAAGGCGCTCGCCGACCACGCTGCGGCCCATCGCTATGGCGGCAATCACCATGATCTGGCAGATCTATATGCCAGCTATGGCCGCAAGGTTTCGCTCGCGGCCATCGCCGATCAGATCGGCATTCCCGTCAAAACGGACGTGTCGGGCGGAGACGTGGCCGCACTGTGGGCAGCGGGCGAGCACGAACGCATCCGCCGATATGTCATGGAAGATGCCGTGGCGACGCTATGCTTGTATCTGGCCTGGCAGGCCGCGCGATCCGCCGACGAAGCCGCGATCACCCGTCCCATGGCTGCACTCGCGCAGCACATTGAGGCGACGCCTGGCCTTCAGCACTTGCGGACCTTTGTCGACTGCTCGCTGATGCGATGGTGCCGCCCACGCGCGCTGAAGGCTGAGATCGCCGCAGCGCTGAAGCGCGTCACGGCCCGGCTACGCCAGGAAGAGGATGAGCGCGCCTTCATGGCCCCCTGATCCTCGGGTCCATCATTAACGCCCAGTCGGCCCGGTCATCCTCGTGATGGCCGGGCCGCATTCATTTGGAGGAACTTCCATGACCACCGATACCATCGTTCTCGCCACATCCTGGATCCAACAGTCCGCTTGGGGCGAATGCCCGGCACGCACCTTTGCGTGGCGACAACTACGATG
>FSSH01002283.1_pt1 | contig 14063 bp, 10 predicted proteins | sample 1166101 | NCBI WGS metagenome assembly FSSH01 (sample SAMEA32972668, study PRJEB13176) | freshwater metagenome | biome: Drinking water system; feature: Biomass in drinking water that filtered by 0.45 um membrane; material: drinking water | place: USA | collected 2012-12-20 | depth 0 m | reverse complement strand
AGGGCAAGTGCGATCCAGCCGGCGGTCACTTGTTCGCCCCGCTGATTCCGGCCCGCAGGGTGCCGAGGCCGAGCGCGGCGAGGACATGGGTGAGCCAGTCGGACCCGACATCGACGCCGGGAACGTCAATCCCGAGGCCTTTCTCGACGGCGACGACGAGCACGAGCACAGCGGCGATGATGTAGGTGCGGTAGCCCGCACCGAACTGAAGAACGCGTTCATGAGTAACTCCTTGGTTGTGGTGGATCAGGCCTCGTTGACGGAGAGGCTTCCGCTCGCGGCGAGGGCGATGGGTCGAACGTTGGCGGGCTGGGCGCGATAGGCCGCGCGGCGCACCGCCACGATCCGGTTGCGCGACAGCCGGGTGATCGAGACGCGATCGGATTGATTGCCGCCGAGAACGTGGAAGGCCGAAACGTCGTGGCCGACATAGAGGCCGACATGCCCGCCGCCCTTTCGCTTGAAGACGAGAACGTCGCCCAGCGCCGCAGCGCCCTTTGGAACGGACACGCCGAACGACGCCCATTCGAGGGCCGCGAGATAGAGGCGCGGCGGATTCCGCTCGGGTCGGCGTTCGATGTTGGCACGGTGGGCGATGATGGCCATGAACAGGCCGCACCATGGGATCGCGTCGTGCCGATAGACGCCGGCGCAGGCTCGGCCGAGGCCGGCGGCTTCGAGTTCTTCTTGCCAGCCGATGATCTTCGGATTGTCGGCCGCGCCCGGCGCTTCGAGCGTGCCGTATTGCTTCAGCGCCTCGACGATCATGCGCGGGCCTGGCTCGGCTTCGAGCCATCGGTATTGGGCAGGCAGCATTGCGGGCATCCTTTCGGTTGGCCCGCTCCCGGACGCGGAACCGGGTTCCACTTCCGCTGGTCGCGGGCGGCTGAAACGACGAAGCCCGCCGGAGGGGCGGGCTTTGCGTCGGATTGCGGTTGGGGTTGAGGGCGGCGGATCAGGCGTGCTTACGCCCGTCCTCATGGCTTTCCAGGCGGTCGATGCGTTCCCGGAATTCGGCGAGCGTCGCCTTCATCTGAGCGATGTCTGTGCGCGCCTCGGCGACGACCTTGCGCCCGGCGATGTCATTCGAGACATCCGCCCTGAGTGCAACGATCTCCTTCGCATTCCCGGCCAGCGTCGCATCGATCAGCGTGAAGCGGTGCGACAGCCACCAGGCCACCCGGACGAGGAAGACGATCAGGATCAGGAGCTGGGCGATGATCCCGCCAGCGACGAGCCAGGTGATCGTCAGGGTTTCCGGGGCGACGGTGACCGCCGCAGCAGCTGTTGCGGGCATGGTTTCTTCCTCCGGTCTTGGGGTTGGCCCCTGGTGGCGCACAGGGCGCGCCGTGTGGCCAATGCGAATGCGGCTGCGCCGGACATGCGGGCGTTGGACGATCGCGCCCTGTGCGCGCCTGTGGCCAAAGCCCGAGTCAGGGGGCGGTTCACGGAGCGGTGTAGCCCTGCGCGTCGAGATAGATGCTGGCGCCGCTGGTGATGGCGGCGGCATTGAGCGCCGCGTTGGCGCTGGAACGCAGCGGCGTGGGGAAGTCGATATCCCAGGGCGTCGTCATGCTGGCGGGGAGCCAGATGCGCCAGATCACCGTGGCGCCGTCCTTGATCACGAACTCGGTTGCGACCGCGTTGGTGTTGATCACCTGGATCGCGGTGACATAGCGGCGGATCCCCGCACCCGCGGCGGCGGCGATCACCACGTCCGCCGTGTTGGCGATCACGCCGGCTGGCGCATAGGTCCAATCGGCTTCAGGGATCGAGAACGGCTTGTTGACGAGCGCGCCGATCATCGTCGCCATCAGGTGCACGAGATCGCCGGTCGCGGACATCGCCGCCTGGTTGACGTTGGCGGCGCGCGCCCCGATCCCGACCGGGTTGCCCGCTGCGGCGTCCTGCGCCACGCCGCCGGAGACGGTGACCGCAGAGACGGCGTTCGTGACCAGCACCGGTGCCGCATCCATCTGGTCGGCCCGTCCGAAGCCGCCGATGGATTCGGTGATGAGGCGCGTGAACTCCATCACGCGGATGAAGTGAACCCGGAAGTCGGAGCGCGACAGAACCGCGCCGCCACAGTTCGTCGTGCCAACATCCGCGCCAGTCGGAGCTGCGCCGATGGGTTCGAGAACGAGCGCGGTCGTTACGACGTCGCGCACGCGATAAGGGCCATCGAGCCCGAGGTCCGCGCCGGATACGGCGTCGCGCACGCCATGCAGATTGACGTACTGACCGATCTGCAACCCCGACCAGGCCGCCGAACCATTGACCGTCAGCACATTGGCGGTGCGGGCCACCGATTGCGCGACCTGGGCAATGGGCGATCCGAAGACGCCGCCATTCACCCGGATGACGACACCGCCATAGGACGTCGCGGTCGCCGACGCGCCCAGGGGAAGCGTGATCGTCGTGGCGTTCGGCACGCTTGCGACGGCGGTCGGTGTCGCCAGATTGGCGAAGTTCACCTGATCGCGGATGCCATGGACCGTGACCAGATCGGCGACCGTCAACCCGTGCGGCTGGTCGAAGGTGATCGTCACCGTCGCCGAACCCGCCTTGGCCGCGGAGACGATTCTGCCGACGGGGCGCGACAGGGAACGGTGGTTCTTGGCGCGAAGCCGAAGCTTGTAGTCGCGGGCCGGATTGGGAACGACCTGCGTGCGCTTGAACATAGCCGAGATCGCGCCGGCACTATCGATGGCCGAACCGCTGAAGGTGACCTTTTCGAGTTGGGGCAGGATTTCGAACAAGGCGGCTGGCGCGAATGCATAGGCCCCCGCCGTTGCGACCAGCTGGGTGGCGGCCGTCGAGACCGAGAAGGCGGCGGCATGGTTGCCTGCAATCGTGCCGGACGGCAGCGCGTCGCCGCCCTCGGAGCGGACATAGTAGCTCTCGCTCGTCGCGGTCGTGCCCTCGAACACAAGGCTCGATCCGTTGCGCGCATAGCCCAGCGGATCGGCCTTGATGACCGAGCCGTTGGCGAACGGCCCCGCCGTCACCGAGGGGATGGCGCCTTGTGGCCCGGCCGTGGCAGTGAAGCTGGTGGGTGTCGGCGTCGTCGCGACCGTGACGCAGGAATAATTGAGGCGGCTGTCGGGGACAGCAAAGATCGAGACCCGCTCGCCGATCCTCAGGCCATGCGGCGCGGCGGTCGTGACGCTGAGCGTCGTGGTCGTCTGGGAGATCGAGGCGATGGCGACCGGGCCTGCCGGAACGAGCGGCACGACGCCCGGCCAGTCATCCGTTGAGACGAGCTCCAGCGAGAACTCCTGCCCGTTGATCCGCTGCGACAGCGAGATGCCGGCGGCGACGCGCACGGGCATGGTGAAGCTGTCGAGCGTTTCGATGACGGTTTCGGTCGCTTCGCTGAGCGGGTCCTTCGAGATCACGAGGTAGCTCGCGCCCGCGACATTGCCGTCGACCTGGACGATGTCTCCGGGCGCGATCTGGACGGCGTTCCAGCGCGTGGTCGTGTCGAACGCCTCGAAGGCGTCGCGGAACTTCGTGGGCGCGCCGAGAATGCTGACCATCGGCGCGACGCGGCCATCCTGATCCTGCAAGGCAGCGCCGCGCACATGGCCCGCGATGCCTCCGGGCACGTCAGCGCCGCCGCCTGGCGCGCTCGGCCAGAGCAGATCCTTCTTCATCGCATTCTCCTGAATGTTGAGGCTTCAGATCACGAGGTCGGCGCGGTGAAGGCGAGCGCGTAGAGCACGACCCGCACGCGGCCTGCGGTGAAGTTGCCTCCGGCCGCCGTCACCCGGATCGGCGTGTTGGCGTAGAAGGCGGTCGGTCCGATCACGCCGACATTGTTCGAGCCGAGCGCGATGCCGAGCGAGCCACCGAACTGGCTGGTGTTGCCGGCCACGCCGACCGAATAGGACGTTGCCCCTGTGATCGCTTGCGTGGTGCGCGAGGCCACTGCGAGCACGATCATGCGGTCGGCGATCAAGGCGGTGGTGGCATCGACGAAGGCGCCAGTGAGCGTCAGTTCCTGCTCGAGCGCCACGAGCCGTATCGCGCCTCCATTGGGCGTGCCGACGATACGGTCGCGCCAATCGCCATCGGCCCAGACGACCGTGAGGCGCTCGTCTTCGACATGATAGCGCCAGCCGGTGACGGGTGTGAGATAAGCCCATGCGTTGACGTTCAAGTGGGCGATCCGGCCCGCTTGTCCGGCCCATGCGCCGGTCGCGCCGGAGGGCACGATCCAGCGCTCGCCATTGGCGGGCGAGCCGGGCGGCGTCGCCAGTGTCCGGCTGCGCACGCTGCCGTGCACCAGCGCGTCAAGCCGGATCAGCGCCTCGTTATGGGTGACCTCCTTCTGCGCCTGCCCCTGCAGGATGAAGGGAAGGCCAAGGTTCGGTGTGGTCATGACAGCTCCTTCAAGGCGTCGTGGTCAGACCGCCTTGGTTGGATGTTCGGGATCAGATGGTTTGGGATCAGAGCGTCGCCACGGCTGGCGCGCCGCGCCCGATCGCGGTCGATAGCTGGACGACGCGCACGGTGACGCTCGCCTGCGCCGATCCGAAATCGGCGACCTGCTGGGCGGCGGTGTAGGTAGCGGTAGGCGCGGATGCTGGAAGCGTGCGCAGGACGGTCGAACCGTTCATCACGTCGACCTCGTAGCGCTCGCTCTCCTCGTTGAGCGGAACGTCGGTCAGATCGCGCCACCAGCCGCCGTATCGCGTGCGGCGGACCCAGCTGATCGACAGATCGCCCGCGCCGTTGCGCGCGCCCCGCACATGCGCCGGGGACCAAGGCTTCAGGGCCTCGCCGCCATTCGCGAAGCTGATCTGCCCGGACTGATCGCCGGTCGGCCCCTGCGGCACCGGCGCGAACCGCCAGGCGATAGCGAGGCCGATGCTGGACGCCGAGAAGGTCGGGCGCTCAAGACGACCGGGATCAAGCAGCACGAAGCGCGAGCCGCTGGCGTGCGTCGCGATCCGGTGCTCGGTCCCGAGCCGCCCGCGCAGCAGGCGCGAGAGCCGATAGCGTCCAGGCCCGGCCAGCACCGCGTTGGCGAACTGGATGATCTCGCCATTGATCAGCGCGCCATTGGCGCCATCAAGGATGCGGGCATCGGGCAGGCTTTCGAGCGAACCGAAGGCGAGTTGCACCTCGACCACATTGCCGTTGTCCCAGACATGCGCCGGTCCAGCCCCAAGCGCAGTCACCGTGTCGCCGATCACCGAGGCGATGTCGGCGACGCCGGAGACGGTGTAATCCAGCCCATCCGCCGTCGGCCTGAATAATGAGACGCCCCGTAACGGCGCGCCGCCGAGCGAGCAGGCGGCCATGTAGAAGGATGTCGCTTCGCCTGCCTCGGCTTCCGTCAGCAATGGCAGGTCCATCAGTTCCACCCGCGTCGGCGAGGCGGTATCCGGAACGTTCGGCTGCAGGTCGCCCGATCCGGTCGGGACGGTGACGAACTGCGGCAAGTCGCCGTCGGTCGCGACGCCACGCACCAGCACGAGCCCCGGCTTGCCATAGGTCACGGACGTCACCCGGAAGCGGCGGATCGCGCCATCGACCGGCACCTCGATCACGTCCGTCGGATCGATGCGGATCGCGCGCGTCGGCAGCTTGGCCTCGAGCGTGACGCGGCCCTGCCAGATCTCCCTTAGCGCGCGCTGGGCGATGGTCTGGGCTTCCTCCACCGAGAGGATCAGCGGCAGCGAGAAGGTGGTCACGCTGCGCGAGGTGCCGAGCTGTCGCCGGCCGGTGACGGTCGAACTCTGGTAGTCGCGGGCCTCGTCGAGATGCACCACGTCGATCGAGATCGGCAGTTCGACATCCTGCGCGCGCTCGATGCGGATTCGCGCTCGGTCGCCATCGCCTTCCGCCGCGCCGAGATCATTGGCGTCGACGGCGACGATGGTTCCGCCGCCGCGCTTGACGAAGCGCAGCACGCCGCCGCTTTCGACCGCGTCGAAGAAGAATGCGGTCTGCAACACAGAGATCATCTCGCGCAGCGACTTGCGCTCTGACACCACGTAGCCCGAGACCTCATCGGTGAGGCTCGTCACGTCGATTTCGGCATTGGTCAGGCCCGCGCGCAGGCACAGATCGCGCACGATCTCGGAGAGCTGCATGTTGCCGATCTTTCCCTGAACCCAATGGCCGAGACGGTAGTTGTCGCCGTCCTGCCAGACCCGCTTCAGTGACGGGAAGAAGGGGTAAGGCCGCGCGTCCCAGCACCAGAGGAAGCGTGGCCCGACCATCCGCCGTCCCTGGCCGTCGAGCGGATTGTTCGAGAGGTCGCGCCACCAATCCTCGGTCCCCTTGATCGCCACGCGCTGGACCACGCGATCGACCGAGCGGTTCGAGTACCAGGGGTAGAAGCTCTCGGCGGATTTCGGGTCGACGAAGACGTTCGGGCGGTTCGGCGAACACTGGACCGAAGGGAAGCCGTACTCGGTGAGCCAGATCGGCTTCATCCTTGGCGTCCAGGAGGTCGACGGTCCCGTCGGCACGCCTGCCAAGCGCGGGGTGTGGGCGTTGTCCCACCACCAGCGCAGGTCCTTCAGCGCCCAGAACGGCTCGCTGATCGGCGACTGGACGCGGTTGGCGCCGCGACCGGCCAGATCCCGGTCGGCCTCGCTCGCATAGAAGTAGCTGATCAGTTCGCCCGAGCCCCAGCCCGCGCCGATCGTCGCCGGGTCTGTGAGCGAGCGGTCGCTGTCGGTGACGGGGAAGTAGGCGTCGATGCCGACCGCATCGATGTTGCTGTCAGCCCAGAGGGCGTCGAGCGGGAAGTCGACGTTAGCGCCGCCCCGGTCGTTGTAGCGGTATTCCGACCAGTCGGCGGCGTAGGTCACCGTGCAGTTCGGCCCTAGCCGCGTCTTGGCCTCCGCCGCGATCTGCCGCCAGTACGGCACGGCGGGATAGGCTCCGGTTCCGTCCCGGATGCGGTTGAGGCCGACCATCTCCGAGCCGATGGCGAAGGCGTCGACGCCGCCTGCCTGCTCGCATAGCGTCATGCAATGGCGGATGAAGCGCAGGTAGCCCGCCGACTTCGTGAAGAACCCGGGCACATCGGCCGCCGCTCCCGTGATCCTGCCGCGCCAGGGGAATGGCGCCGGATCGGGCGGCGGAATGTCCATCATGAGGAACGGGTAGAACAGGACCTTGTAGCCCCGCGCCTTCAGCTCCTGCACCGCCCGGATCACCGAGCCGTCGCTGATCGTGCCGCCATAGGAGAGCGCCGATTGCCCGTTCGGGAGCGTGTAGGAGGTGACGATTGGCCACGCGGATCGCCCGCCGCCCGCGACCGACCAAAGGTGCGGCGAAGTCTCGGGCCCGAACGCGCCCGATTGGCCTTGCGCGTACTCGCATTTCGGCACGAGATCGCAGGTGGCCACATCGATGGACGTGCCGAACCAGGCGTAGACGAAGTTGATCCATTCGACGTTCGGCAGCTCGCGCTTCAGGTTGTCGATCGAGACAAGGAAGTCCGAGCGCTTCGTGCCGGTGTTGGCGTTGATCGCCGCCTGGGATGTCGCCGAACCGTGCCCGACCTTGCGCACGATCTCGGTGTCGGTGACGAACTCGCCCGAGGCCGGGATCAGGCAGACGCCCTCGACGAGGTGGCGCGCATTGTCCGGATCGTCCGATCCCCGGAAGACCTCGACCTCGAAGTTGGGAAAGCGGTTCCCGAACGGGGTGAGCTTGAAGTCCTCCAGCATGACCGTGACGAGGCCGCGATGGGCAGGCGTCCGGCCAGCGCCCTCGACCGCCGCCACCAGGGGATCGGGCGACTGCGCTTCTTCGCCATAGCCGACCCGGATCGCACCGACATGCTCGGGGTCGAGCATCGTGTTGTTGACCCAGATCCGGTAGACCGCCGTGATCGGGCCTTCGCAGACGCCGAGCAGGATGTCGGCCGAGTATTCGTAGCGCGTGCGCACCGTGGTCTGGCGACGACCGCCGCCGCCACCCTTGCCTCCGCCGCCAGTGGTCTCGGTTTCAGTGATCGCGGTCTCCCTGATGCCGCGCACCCAGATGATGTTGGCCGCGATCCGCCCGCGTCCCCACACTCTCGGGATCGGCTGGCCATAGGCGGAACCCGAGACCTGCAGGTCTGTGACGCGTGCGCCCTCGCTCCTGTTGACGGCAGCGGGGCCGGGTCCGAACAGGTCCTGCTCGATCGCCGCGCCGAGATACGATCCTAGCATCGCGCCAGCGGCCTGACCGAGCCCGCCGCCAATGGCGTTGCCCGCCCATGCCCCGGCGACGGTCAGGACGAGTTGCGCCACGGATCAAACCTTCAGGCAGTGAGTTCGAAGGAGAAGTTCGGCAGGCGGTTGCCGAAGGGCGTGATGGCGAAACGTTCGAGCACCACATAGGCAAGGCCGCGATAGGCGGGGCTAAGCCCCTCGGTCGCCGCAATCAGCGGGTCCGCCGATTGGGTGGCGTCGCCGAGATAGACGCGTCGGTCGGCGTAATGCTCGGAACCGATGGCGTTGCCGTCGGCGAACATCTTGCCAATGCCCGTGATCGGCCCCTCACAGAGCGCCACGGCGACATCGCAGAAATAGACGTAAGTCACGGTGGTGGTGGTCTGCCGACTACCCCCACCGCCGCCCTTGCCACCGCCACCCACTGTTTGCGTCTGGGTTCGCGTCTCCTCATCAAAGCCGCGCATCCAGATCACGTTCCCGGAGAGACGCGCCTTGCCATAGACGCGCGGGATCACCGAGCCGTAGCCGGATGACTGCACGCGCAGATCCTGCAGGCGCGGGCCGGTGACGACATTGTTGCGCGCGCCGTCGCCGAACAGCTGGCTGTCAACCATGCCGCCCACATAGGCGCCGATCGCCCCGCCAATCGCAGCGCCAAGGCCGGGCAGCAGCAGGTTGCCGATGACATTGCCCGCGACGGTCAGGACAATGCGCGCCATCAGGCGATGCCCGGCAGGCGGAAGGCGGCGCGGGTTTTCTCAAGCCAGAACCCGGTCAGGTCCTGTTCGACGACCGCGCCCGCCTCGCGGTAGCAATGCAGCAGTCGGTTCTCATCGCTCAGGAAGCCGCAGTGATGGGCCGGACCCTTGCCGACGCCGAACAGCAGGATGTCGCCGGGTAGCGCGTCGGCAATGTCGATCTCGGCGGCATGAGCCGCCATCTCGTCTCGCAGGCGCTCCCCGGCCCGGTAAAGCGGCCAGGTCGCGGCGTAGTTCATCGGCTGGGTGATCGCCCCGATGAACGGCTCGGCCGCGCCCCGCACGAAGCCGATGCAATCGCAGCCCGCGCCTTTGACCGCCGCCTGATGGTGCCAGGGCGTGCCGATCCATGTGCGCGCCTCGGCGAGTAACGCTGCCCGCGTGAACGGCATCATGAGCGCACCGGATAGGAGAATACCTTGTCGTTCCCCGGAATGTGCGGCTCGCCCCGGAAGTTCAGGATGTTGGCGAACTTGGCATTGCAGGTTTCCGGCGTCTTGTCGCAACCGGCGACGAGGACGATCTGGTCGCCGACCACGATGGGGCGCGGCATCGGCACGAACAGCCGGATGGTCTGGCCGTCATGCAGCAGCACCTCGTTGATCGCGCCGGCATTGGCGCCAGTCGTGAAGGTCGCCTTGCCGAAGGTGAAGAAGCCCGTCGCGCGTGCGGTGACGATCCGCACCGTGTCGGCGGCCATCACCTGCGTCACCGCGTAGGTGTCGGTGCGCGGGCCGAGCGCCACGCCGCATTCGCTCGATCCGAGATCGACGCGGCACAGGCGCGAATAGAGCTTGCCTGCGGTCTGCTGCAGCCGGTTCGACAAACCCCTGATCTCGGCGGAGAAGCGCTGATCGGCGCGCTTGATCTCGCCGAGGAAGCCTTTGCGCAACAGCAGCCGCCCCTGGCCAAGGTCCGCCCAGTTGACGATGAAGACCTCGATCCGCGCGCCGTCGAACAGCCCGGCGATCAGGTCTTCGGCCCGGAGTGCCGCATCGTCGAGGAAGCCGTCGACATCGAGGTTGTCGACGGACAGATCGGAGGCGGTCTTGATCGCGGACGGCAGGAAGCCCGTCGACGCTACATAGGTCAACCCATCGACCACGAGCTCGCGGTCATGGTCTGTGCAGCCGCGAACCCAGCCATCGGCCCGTTCGAGCCGCCAGCAGGTCGCAAGCGTGGTCACCTCGCCAGCAAGATGCGCGGCGAGCGCGGAAGATACTATCTTCATGTGATCGATTCTTGATCGGAGTGCGGATGACAAACCTCGGAGTCTATGTTTTCGCGGCAATCGCCGAGATTGCCGGTTGCTTCGCCTTCTGGGCGTGGCTACGCCTTGGCAAGAGCGCGCTGTGGCTCATTCCTGGCGTCGCCTCGTTGGCACTGTTCGCCTATGCGCTGACGCTTGCCGAAGTGAATGCCGCCGGGCGGGCCTACGCTGCCTACGGCGGCGTCTATATCGTCGCCTCGATTGCCTGGCTTCGCATCATCGAAGGCGTGCGGCCCGATCTCTGGGACACGATCGGCGGACTCGTTTGCCTTCTCGGCGCGGGAATCATCCTGTTCGGACCGCGCGCGACGTGATGTCTCATGCCCTGATCTCGACGATCGGGATCGACTGGACGTTCTGCAGATTGTAGGCGCGGCTGATCACCTGAAGGTGGTCGGTATCGAAGCGCACCGGCACGTCGAAGCGGAAGGTCGCAACCGGCGTCGCTGCCGGAGCCGCGCCGAAGGTGAGCCGTCCGGTCGCGTGATCGATGGTCGGCGTCACGACGTTCCCGTTGACGCGCACCACGACCGAACCGACCACCGGGCGGGTAATGGTGCGGATCTCGACGACGGGGCCAGACGGATAGCGCTTCACCAGCTGGAACACCGTGGCCGTGATCGCCTGGCATTGCTGGTCGGTGGCTTCGAAATCGCCCCAGTCCCTGAAGCGGAAGCCAAAGGCGCGGCCCTTGCGGGCGCGGAAGAATGCGATCACCTCGGCCATCTGCTCGCGGGTGCGAATGCCGGTCGAGATATCGTAGCGCGCGCGCGAGGCCGACCAGTTCTGGTTGCGCTGCTCGAAGCCGGACGCGACCATCACCACATCGGTCGAGTATTCCGGGCCGCCCGTCGCGCCGCGCGCGATGGCGTCCGGGAAGGACACGTCATGGAAGCTCACAGGTTGGTCCTCAAAGGTTTCGCCTCGCCCTTTCAAGCGCCGAGGCCATCTCGGCGGTGATCTGACCCTGCGCACGGCGGAACGAGCCCGCGTCCGGCGTCGTGATGTTGAAGGTCACCATCATCGGCACGGTCTGATCGTCCCGCTGGTCATAGGCGGCGGTCTCCTTGCGGTTCAGCACCCGTTCGCCGGTTTGCAGGATGGCCGGGACCTCGCCGGGCCGGATGTAGCCGCCGCCATGAAGGCGCGGCGCGCCCGCGAACAGCATCGCGGGGATGTGCCGTCCGGGTCCGCCCGCGCCGACCAGCCCGCCCTCGTGGAACAGCCCGGCGAAGATCTTGCCGAGTTCGCCGAAGATGCCGCCGCCGGTCGCCAGCGTCGGCGCGTTGCCGCCGAACAGGAAATTCTTGAGCGGGTTCATCACCGCGAGCTTGATCAGCTCGTTCATGATGTCGTTGATCGCGGACTGGCCGGCATCCGCCCATGACTTCCAGTCGGTCTTGCCCTGCGCCAGAAGCGTTCCGAAGTGGTCGAGCGCGTTGCCGATCGCGCCCTGCAAGGCGCGCTGGGTTGCTTCCTGTCGCTGAAGCTCGGTGGTGAGCTGCTGCACCCGGACAGCGTTGGCGACGATGGCCCGGCCTTCCTCGCTCGCGAGGTCGATGCCGCGTCGCCGCAGATCCTGTTCGGCGCGAATGGTGGCCAGCACCGTCTCGCGCTGCTGGGCCGACGCGCCAATCAGGCCGATCTGGGTTTCGATCAGGGCGATCTCGGCGCGCTGATCCTGCACGGCGACCTGCGCCTCCGCCTGGCGCTCAAGCGCGAACTGGCGCCTTGCTGCGGCAAGTGCGGCCTGTCCCTCGGCTCCCGCTGGGTCGATCCCTTGCCGCCGAAGCTGCTGCTCGGCGCGGATCATGGCGATGGCTTCCGAGCGGGCCGAGGCTCCCTGCTTCAGGAGCTCGACCTCGCGGGCGAGGCCCGTGTTGGATTGCTCATAGTCGAAGGCCGCCTCGCGACCCGTCGTCTGCCGCCCAAGCTGGTTGAGCCGCCGGATCTGATCGCGGGAATAGCTGGCCTCGGGATCGTTCGGATCGATGCCGAGCCGCCTCAGTTCCTGCTCGAAGCGCAGCTGATCGACGCCCTCGCGGCGCGCGGCCGGGCCGCGCCTGACCAGCGACAGTTCCCGTTCGCGCACCGCGATCTCGTCGCGGCGGCGCTCGATGCCTTGAAGCAAGTCCGTCCGGTTCTGCTCACGGTGAAGCTGCTCATAGGCTTCGCGCGTGCGGTCGATGATGCGGCCGAGCTTCTCCTTGGCCTCGCCTTCGGCCAGCGTCTGCGCCGTGATCAGCGGGCGCAGCGCCTGCTCGACCTGCATGATCTGCTGGGCGCGCTGGGACGAAAGCGCGCCCGAGGAAATCGCTTCGTTCAGGCGGCGCTGGCCGTCGATCTGCCGGCCAAGTTCGGATACTTGCCGGGCGGCCTCGACCGCCTGTTCGGCGATCCGTTCCCTTAAAGCCTGCCGCGCGCGGGTTTCCGCGTTGACGCCTTCACGGGCCTGATCGACGAGCCCTTGCCGGCGTGCCTCCGCGCGTGCGGCGGCTTCAGTGCTTTCGAGATAGGCCTCGGCCAGCGAAAGCGTGGCGCGGATCGAGATGTCGGTGGCGGAGGTCTGCTCCACCACGGCTTGCGTCGCCGCATCCACCGAGGGGCGATACCGGGCGAGTTCCGTAATGACACGCCGGTAGGCCGCTTCGACCTCCGCCACGTCCGCCAGTTTCGAGCGAACGAGTGGATCGGCAAGCGCGGCGCGGAGTACGCCTTCCTGCGTCCGCAGCCGCTCGATCTCGCGCGCGCCAGGATTAGTGTCGCGGGCGATCTCGCCGGCACGCACCGATTGCTCGTTGGCGCGGGCCTCCGCGGCGATCCGCCGGGCGCGTTCCTGCTGGTCGTTGAGCTGCCGTTCGAGTTCGGCGATTCGCCGCTCGACCTGAGGCAGCATGAGCGGCACGACATTGCCGCGCACGTTCGCCCGGAGCCGCTCCTGCTGCCAGCGCAGCAGCTCCATCTCCTCCGTGGGCGTGCGGCCATCCACCGCCCGGTCAACGGCCTTGCCGAGCGCGTCGATGGCGTTCGAGGCCGAACGGCCGACGAACTGCCAGGCTCGCCCGAGCGCATTGACCGCCTGTTCGGCGTCGGCCAAGGAGGGCGCGAGCGCGTTCAGGATGACGCGCTGCGCCTCTGCCCGGTTGTTCTGGTCGACCAGCGTGCGAACATAGGCGCGGGTGCGATCGTCCAGGAAGCGGATGCGGTCGTTGAGTTCATCCGCACCGCGAAGAGGATCGGCCAGCGCGCGGGCGAGTTCCTCCGCGCCCTGCCTGGTGTCGACGCCAAGCGTGACGCCAAGGTTGCGCGAAACCGCGATGGCGCGGCCCATTTCTTCCGCGCCGATCTTGCCGGTGCGCAGGAACGCGACCTGCATGTCGCGCGCCGACGACACCGAGATCTTGCCGGCATCGGCGGAGGACTGCGCGACCTGTTCCAGCTGGGCGGCGGTCGCGCCAGACGCGCGGCCCACGCCCGCGAGCGCGGTCGACACGGCGCGCGTCGAAGCATCATTGGCGAACCACGCCGCCGTGAGCACGCCAACGGAGACGGCGACGCCCGCAATGACACCGCCGATAACGCCGATGGCGGAACCGAGCGTCATGATCGTGCCGCGCAAGCCGCCGAAGGCCTGCGTCACCTGTCCACCCTGTTGCATCAGGATGGTCATCGGCGACATGCCGGTGGACATCGACGCGATCACGTCGTTCACCGTGTACTGAAGCGTCATGACCTGCTGGGTCGTGAGCTTCGAGTTGGCGCCGACTTGCCTGATCGCCTGCGCGGTCTGATCGAAGCGCGACTTCGCCAGCGCATTAGCCGTCGCCTGCTCGGCGGTGGTGA